>Ga0065711_1031685_pt1 | contig 28996 bp, 22 predicted proteins | sample Hoacrofraction12_FD_59098 | JGI IMG/M metagenome (GOLD analysis project Ga0065711, IMG submission 59098) | Hoatzin crop microbial communities from Cojedes, Venezuela - Epithelial fraction 12 v2 (version 2) | ecosystem: Host-associated > Birds > Digestive system > Esophagus > Crop | place... | reverse complement strand
GGGGGGGAGCCCGTAAATACATGTTAAAGAATGGAAATGGGGACAAAATGTGACTTGTCTACATTTCCTCAGGAAGCTGAAGACAATGAGAAGAATAAGATCCCAGACCTTCAGTTCCCATACTTTTACCAGAAAATTATCATGGGACTTGCTAAAAAAGGGCTTCTGTAGTAAATCCAAGAACATTATCTATGTCTCTTAATCCCTAGAAATGAAAACACACTGCGTTACACAAAGACGGAACGGGAGTCAGGTGACACCCTGCCTCCATTCATATATTCTGGTCTTCATTTTATTTTGCTGGCTTACTTTAATTTACCTGCCTTTTCAAATGAGCTTTCATGACCAATACGTTGGCTGTTGATTTAGAACTAGTGTTTGCTAAAAGCAGGTCAACACGTGTAGGGCAAAGCAGGAGATCTTTCAATCTCCAAGGCACGCACTGCTGTTCTGAGCCAGCCTGGCAGCTCTCTGCTCTTCTTGATAATGCTTGTGGTGTGCTGCCTTCGACTTCCCAAGGGATGACACAGGCAGGCCGTTTTGCCTGCTGCATGGTTCACCAAGCCTAGCGATCCTGGTTGGGCTGAGTCAGAGCTGGAGAAGGGACAGCAGCCAGAGGCTGGGAGTGGAGTTCTTGTCCTGTGTTTGAATCAGAACCTATTCCAAAGGGAAATCTTAGTAATTTGGAAGACTGTTCCCCCACGTACATGAGAAAATAACAGCTGGAACTGTTCTAAAATAAATCAAATTACAAATAGTGTTTTGGTCGCATGGTGCGCTTGCTGCTTGTTTGGGCACATGCAGGCGCTGTACCCATTCTCCCTGCAGAGCCGCACTGTCCATTGAGATGCTCCACATCCGTCTTGGGGTTTGAGATTATTTTGGACCTTTTGGTTCTCTCAGGTGTGTCCATTTCTCATGAACCAGAATCAGTTTTGTCTCTCAGCTGACTGCAAGGTTGTCCTTATTGTGAGCCTCCACAACAACCATCACTCGCTTCTTGCATATCTGACTCCTCGACCCCAAGCAAGTTTCCTGAGGACCTTTCTGAGAAAAGCTGCTGCTGTTAGCTGATAGCGCAGACCTCCTGTGTCTCCTGCAACAATGAATCTTTCAAATTTAGCTCTTATTAGCTTTGTTGTGGACATAGCCATGCATACTCCTCATGCACCACTGGCTGTTAAAACCGGTGTGAGATCCAGGCCAGGTACGTGGGCCATGACTCCATGCCAGATAACCACAGTATTTCCAAGCAACTGCTGATGCAAAAATACGCTGCTGTAAATCACTTGGAGCGCCAAGCACTGAAACATCAGTTGGCGCTTTGAAGACCTTGATGTCTGCAGAGCCCAGAGCTGGGATGAGCTAGGAGTCCAGCCACCGTATAAATTTAAATTTTTTCTTCTTTTTTAACAAACACCTCCATGTTGCTGCAGAGAAACACGTTTGCTGTGGATTTGTGTGCCCAGGCACGCGTTGCCTTCTTGCACCTGCATGAGGAAACTCTGTAATTTGTAGAAGTGGGTGATCTGGCACGGTCCTGCCACTAACACCAGGACCTTAAGGCCCTCATAGTTTTGCATTTATCATAACTGCTGGGTGAGCTGATCTCCTTTGCATCATGCTGTTTTCCCTGTTTTGTTATGGCAGGAGTAAAGGAGATGATGACCCAAGTGAGTTTGCACCAGGCTAAAAAGTTTCAATTTCTGTTCTTTAAATACTGTTCTCGAAACTGTCCAGGCCCTGGTGTTTGCTTCCATCAGCCATGCTCTTCTGCCTTGACATGTCAGAGATCTTTCATCAAGGACTAATTACTTTTTATACTCGATAGGAGGCTGCCAGCCATTTTAAAGTGAAATTAAAAAGGAACCAAAGTACAGCTTTTGTTTCTGAGCTGGGCTCCTGGCTCACCTCTGTCCTTCCATCTCATGTGATCCCACAAGGCTTCAGCTTTCAGTGGGTGCAGTGGTGTCCCGGTGACAGCCCGGCTCGGCCTGTGTGCTGCTTCGCTCACAGTTATTTTTTCCCCATCTCCCTCAGCAGCCGTATCGCTTTCTTTCACGCAGTGGCCAGCCTCTCCCCTTCCAGCAGTGGGATGGGACACCTGGATTCGTCTCCACTTGAGACAATCAACAGAAGAGCCTAAATCAGGTGCGGAGTACCTGTAGGCTTCCTTGCCAGTCAATACTCTCCGGTAGGTACCTTCAAAGAGCAAGGCAGATGGTTCAATCACCCTCTGGAGTTGCAGGTGACCTCCGAAGGAGCCGACACTGCCAGCAGCAGGCGTGTAGCTACACCAGCCTTCTCCTTGCAGCACCTCCTGGAAGCACTGAAATTACATGGGATGAGTCCAGGCCCTTGTCCCGTGTTGCTCCATTGGTTTGAGCCACCTCTTTTCCCTCTTGGTCCTCACAGCGTGATGCTGTTTTCGAAATGCAGAACCACTGTACTCCAGCGATGAAAAATTCCCATCTGGTGGGACAGGAATTATTTCAGCCACCCCTGTTCCCAGTGGCATTGTGTTCTTACAGGACACCACTGGTCCTCTGAGCCCACTACAAAAAGGAGACGAAGGGACCCATGGCTGCATGAACGTGTCCTTCACCCGCTTTCTTCCAGGACCCGCTAAATCTGAGGCTGTTTTCCTGCTAATATGGTAACCGATATTCAGCATGGGAAAAGATAAGAGACAAACCTTTCTTTCTTTCTTCTCTTGACTGTCCCAAGCTGTAATTCGTCTTCCCCAGCTTCTTTCTTCAGGAGCTGGCTGCAGCTGTGAGAAGAGGGTTAAACAATTGCGCGAGGAAGCAGAGAACTTTATCATAGCTAAGAAGGATTAAGGCACTCGTAATCCCCTTACAAAGCCGCTTGCCTTGCAACTCCAGTGCATAAAAATAAAAAAAGGATTGGATCAATGTTATTTTTCTCATATCTAATTCGAGAACAATAGAGCACATTAAGTAATTAAAATGTTCACCTTTAAGGTGCTTAAAAGCAAGGCTGCTGGCAGATATATAATTAGCTCCAGTTAGCTGCTTCTTGTTTACTTCCGTTAATTTACTTAGTGTGGGGTCTTTGGGCCTGGAGCTTGATTTAGAAAATATTTTGTTATTGCATAAGGTAATGCTGTGGATAGGCAGGGACCGAAGACAGTAAAATAGAAAAAATATAATTTACTGAGCCAACATACTAATATAGGACATTTCAGGTCCTCTTTGTTATGCCACCTGCAGATGCTGGTAATGTATCTTCTGTCAGAAGTATAATTCTTATTAGGTTGGGTAAAATCACCCTGAACATGACTATTTTTCACGTAGTTTTTCTTCTGCAGAGGACCCAGACTGCTCTGTCTGTCTCTGCACTTAACACACAAAGCAGTGGCGTTTCTGCTTTCTCTAACAGAAGGGTGACTTACAGGCATGCAGAGCTGCACACACCCAGACCACTGGGCTGCTTTGGAGAGAGGGAACGTATCTGGGCTACTACGTGCACCACTGGATAAAAACCAGCCTTGAACTACGAGGGTTCACTGACTGTTTGTGTTTGGTCCCGTCTGGTTTGTGCACGTGCAGGAGGATGCGTGTGACAGGGTGAAGAGCAGGATTTCGGCCTGGTTTCACACGTCACCTCTGCCAGCCCGCTGCCTGCCCGAAAGCCAGAGGTGCGGGTTGGCAAACTGTGTAGGACAGACAGACAGACTCCTGAGCGGACAGAACGGGAGAGGAGAGAATGGCAGATAGAAGCTGCAGGGCCACAAAAATGATCAGAGGGCTGGACACTTCTTCTGTGAGATGAGTTGGGGCTGTTCAGCCTGGAGAAGTCAAGTCTGCGGGGAGACCTTGGAGCAGCCTTCCAGCTCTTAAAGGGGGCTTATAACAAAGATGGGGACAGGCTTTTTAGCAGGGCCTGTTGTGACATGACAAGGGGCAACAGTTTTAAACTAAAAAAGAGTAGATTTAGACTGGATGTCAGGCAGAAATTTTTTATGATGAGGGTGGTGAAGCACTGGAACAGGTTGCCCAGCGAGGTGGTAGATGCCTCACGCCTGCAAACATTCAAGGTCAGGTTGGACAGGGCTCTGAGCGATCTGGTCTAGTTGAAGATGTCCCTGCTCGCTGCAGGGGAGTTGGACTAGATGACTTTTCAAGGTCCCTTCCAGCCCAAACTATTCTATAATGATCAGCTCCCTCACCACGAGCCATAGGCATCGCTGCCCATGGATCAGGACCATTCATTTTGTGTGGGTTTTTTTGAGGTGTCTGAAAAAAGCTAATAGCACTGGGAAAACAAACCATGGGAATGATTTGCAGTTATTTATTGTTCTGATATTACATGTGAATGGGTAAGTCTGCAGAAAAGCCCACAAACCGTTAGTGGTTATGATCTGAATAAGACACATGGAAGGCTGGAGGATAATGACTGACACCGGGGAGGAGGGGGAAATCTCATTATACTGACGTTGTGTGAGCACTGTAGAGGAAGTGAGCCTTTAAAGTGTGAAACCTCCAGCACTTGAAATGATAAGCAGTGCCTACAGAAATCAGCTTGTGCGATCTGTTTCTCCTGCTAAGCTGCCTTTTACAGGTTCGGGGTTTGTTTTGCTTTCAGTTCCCTGGGCGATGAAGTTTTCCCGCCTTTCTAGCCCTGCCCGCTGATCGGAGCTACAGCCCCAGAACTGCAGGCATCTGTATTCCCGTGGCAGGCTATGATAAAGCCCAGTGGTTTTTTTGCATGGTATAAATGATTGAGCTTCCCTGCAGGTCTCGAGTTCAACAGCCACAGCAGACTCAGCCTGTCAGCAAATGAGCCCTTCATGGCTTCTGCTTTCTTACTGAAGTGTTGGTTTCATGGCTCCTGACAAGTGCATCTCAATATGAAAATAATGTGTGCAAGCTGACTTTTCTTCCCTTTTTTTTTCTGTGGAAAATTTTTCTTTGCCTACCTGTGTTTACACTCCTACTTAGAGACCGAGGACTAAACACCTGCCTTGCAGGTCCCTTGCCAGACCCAGGGCTCCACCTTCCCTCCAGAAACTGCACATACTTTCAGCGACCAGTTGATGTTCAAGTGGCCTTGGATGGACTAAAGATCCTGAGAAGCTCCTCCATTCCAGCCTGCTTCAGCCCTTCCCACTGCCACCAAGCTGGAATGAAGTGCGAGAAGCTGCCAGTCGCAGATAAGACCACCAAAGCTGAGGGAGTTTTATGACAGACGGATCCGTGCATCCATTTAAGTGAATCTAAGGCCAAGTTACTCAGGTCACCTATTTACAGCCATGATTTACTAGACAACAACTGAGAACATTGGCTTGTACTGGAGAAAGTCTGGCTACCCATCCCTCTTAAACCTCCATTTCTTACTGGGGGGAGCTGCTTAATGCAAGTCTGACACCTGGACCCTGTGACAGTCGACTGATATCGCAGCTCAGTACCTCCAGCAGTATCAAACCTACCAGCTCAACAGGGATGGCTAAATCAGCTCCCCCAGACTACAGCCCCAGAAATGTCTTTTTCTTGCAGAGCAGCTACTGCCCTCTTAATCCAGCCTGAAAGAGGTGCTTGCCCGGCACATGTACGGAACCTTTAAACTCAACTTGGGAAACAGGCACGGGGGTGGAAAGAGGACAAATTCCAGACATACAGCATTCCCCCTCTTTTCTATCGCCTAATCTTTCCTCCGGTGGCCTGTGTATGACCGCTAGTGAGTCCACATCAGGTAATCAGCTCTCACAGTGTGCCCTGAGTATCTCCAGCGGGTCCCCACCAAACGACAAAGGAAGTTGCAGAGCTTGGACCTCATCAGAGGGACCTCTGGGCTCCTCTTGGCTTCCCTGCGAGCGGAGGGTGGCAGCGAGCAGCACGCTGAGCTGCTCTTGCAGGCAGACATGGTCTACCAAGCCCAGCACATACAGCACCACGTCAGCGATGGGAAGTCCCACTGGGGAGCCCCAGACCAGGCTGGAGTTATTCTCCAAATCTGCCGGAGGCTGCCGGAAAAAGACAGGGTATTGCGTCCACCAAGAAACAGGGTCTTGTGTCCATGAAGCACAGAGCCAGAGACCTCCAGGGATGGGCAGTGATTCTGGGAGTGCTGGATAAGCACAGCTAAGAGCAGCCAAAGAGGACACCAGCTCCAGCAAGGAATGCTTCCGTGAACAGTCAGAACGGAGCAGGAACTTTAAGCCACATCTCCAGACGAGAAACTACAGACCTTGAGAGACTGACTCGGAAATGGGACAAAAGTTAGCAATTGTGTTTGTTTATCATTGTAAAGATCTGCCTCACCCTCTGACTTCACCCTTCCTGTTTCAAATGGGTCACCCTGACCTAATTTTCAGACAACATTTTTGGATTTCACAGAGCCACAATGAAGACTACATAAGGAAGAGCACGGAGGGCTTTCCTGGTAGGTTTGCAAATGCAGATGGGCTTGGATTCAGGTCTAGAGAACAATGTGGTGGAAAAAGTCCCTTTCTCTTGGTCTTGGAGTACAGTGTTTTCTTTACAAACCCCTCCATTTCGGAGGTGGCCAGTGGCAGGTTGCAGTGGTGTGACCAAAAGGGCCAGTACAGGACTGCATGGGGCTGCGGCTGGAGAAATCTGACCAGGGGGTTCCCATTTAAGCTACATCTTTCCCCCCCCAGCAGGGATAAATGTTAACTCTGCCATGCAAACTAACTTATATTCAGCCGCACATGGCTGTAAACTGTGCTTTTCGTTCCTGACAAATATGAATATGGTGTTTGCTCTGAAAATTCAATGTTTCTCATGCAAACTATTTCCCCTTGTTGTTTCTCTCCAAGATGTTGACAGTGCAGGAGGGTGGCCTTGCAGTGTTGGAAAGCGAGAGTGCCTGAAATACAGGGTATCCTCTTTTCCTCTGAACTGTTGTGCAAGTTTTACTCATTTAATATAGTGAAATGAAAATTAAAAAAAAAAAAAACAAACCAAAAACATTCTTCCAAAGTGCTGAGCGCAAAGGGAAGTCATCCTCCAGTGAAAGGATAGACAGGACTGTGGTGGATACAGCCAGTGACAGAAAACTTGTTTCCAGTCATTTTCCAGCCCGCAGATTGGATTTAAATAAGGGAGCTGTCAGGACTCAGACCTGTTATTCAAAGGCGTAGTGTGTTTTTTCAGCTGCCATTGCTGTGCCTTTGCTCTGGAGGTAAGGGCCTGGCATACAGACTTTCCTAACTAACTGGAAGGAAGGACCCACCTTCACTCAACTGATGGTTGTTACCAAAGAGCACCCATCATGACCAGGGTGTCAGAGGACTCATCGTACAGTTTTTGGTAACATTAAGGGAGGTGTATCAGACACATCTCTCAGTTACTCAGACAGCTTTGCCACAGCGTGACAAAGCTAGTTGAAATGGGTCTGTCTCAGTCTGGAAGTCACTCAAAGAAGAATTTTTCAAGGATTTGAAAATTTAGTTTTTAAAAGCTTCCCACTCTCTCCCAAAATCGGCAGGCTCTGGCACCTTCTTTTTCTGGAATCATCATGTCTATCCTGTAAAAACTATGAAATGACCTACATAGTGTCAGTCAGACAAACTGTTCTAAGAACTTTCTGCTTGAGCTTGGGAAATAGTGGAAAAATTCTCCATGTGAATATTTTATGTTGCAATGTCAGAAAATGTAGATGTATATATGTACGTGTGTGTGTATATCTTTGTATGTGAACATTTGCAAATCATTTTCCTTGCTCTGTGAGCTGAGAAAACAACGAAGAAAAACTATTAGATAATATTATGCTGCTGGCCACAGAGCTGTTTTGAGGTTATTAGCCAGCCTATTGCCCTCGGCACAGAAGAGCTGACTTTATGTTCTGCTGTTCCCTAACAAGCCGTGTTAACACTGCACCACAGGCGCAGAACTGAGGCGCAGGGAAGAAATGGAAAAGCCATTCAAGAAACTGGCAGCTGAAAACGGGATCTTGAAAAATTATTTCCTTGATTTCAACAGAATGTCTTCTTCCCTTGCTCCAGACAGGGCTCTGCTAGGAGAAGGCTTGGTCCACTGTGGTTGAGCCAGATGTTGAAATCTCAGCCAGCTTCTGAGTGAGTGAAAAACTAATCAGAAGCTGCCTTCAGCAAGCTCTGCTTTCCTGAGCCCTGCCACCTCCTTGGCCAGACAACGTGCTGCCCATCACCAAACCAATAAGCAGCTTATTCCTGCTTGGGCCTCGAGCAGATGTCTCTGCCTCCTGGCCCCATGCGATGCCCTGATTGCCAGGCCCCTCCACCCCCCCTCACTCAGCACCACACCCATGCCTCCAAAAGTCGTTGTCCCTTAGTGGGAGGACCTTACCACACTGGTAGAATCACACCTACTAGTTTGATAAACCCTATGTGAGATGAGATGATCGAGGGATGTTGGGGGTTTTGTATCAGCATTGTATCAGACTTCAGCAGGTCAACCCTCAAGTTTCTGTTGCAGTGGAGCATCTTTAGGACACACGTCAGGGCTAGACAAAGCACCACAGATATGAGGGGCTCAGCTGGAAAGATGGAGGAGAAGTCTAACCTGAGGGTGCCTCTCCAGGAGTACCTGTATTCAGCCAGGGAAGCTCTCCTGGTGTTGGTACAGCTCTGTTGGAAAAGCTCAGTGGTCTTCTAGGCTAGGAACATGAATGTGAGCCAAGTCATCTACACCAGGGAAACGTTTCTGATGTTCCTTGGTTTACCCACTAGATTTCTGCCAGCACAACACTACTGATCTAGGACATCAACAGCACATCTTTGGCCAAGAGACGAAGGGGCCAGGAGGCAGATCCACCTGCTCCAGGCTTTGATTTGATGTTGGGCAGGGTACTGCCTGGGCAAGGAGCTGGCAGGGCTCAGGAAAGCAGAGGTTGCTGAAGGCAGCTTCTGGTTAGTTTTTAGCTCATTCAGGAGCTGGCTGGGATTTCAAAAGTAGGTTACAAAATCTGTTCAGTAGACCTCAATTCTGCCCACTCCTTTGCCTTAGTGTCAAGTATGGCTGCACACCCCGAAGACCAGCGCAAGACCCAAGGCAGCCCTGGGTTCAAAGGCTGAGGCAGAATTCAAGCTCTTGAAGCATGGGCTCTCACTCTCATTAGCACTTTCTGGCAATCCATTTCCTGTGTCCTCCTCCTTAATCAAATGTAGGACACTTCAAGGCACTGGGATGACAACGCGTGTTCCCTCTCTGTGCCATTGCTTGCAAGACTGATCTGGATTAAAAGGGACTGGTGTTTTCCTGGTCAGCTGCCCACCCTGGCTCACTGCATGGATGTCCCCACCGTGGTTTTACGCTAAAGTCCTGGCTCTGACATAGCACCCGACATGAGGACACCTGCGGCTGGCACCTCCAGGGTCCTCCTGCCGCAGAGGTGGCCCCAGCTGCAGCCCTGCAGTGGTCCTTCTCACTCACATGTGTTGCAAACTCCTCTCCGATGATTAGATAAGAGGACTTGCCCGTTTACTTTCATTTCAGTTGTGCGTGACTGGATCAAAGAATGTATGCTCTCTTTTCTTCAGTTACGCATTTTGGTCTAATGTAGTCCAGATGGCTATTTCATCTCAGTCTTTATATTTATTCATGGCTTTTCTATTTAACTTTCCTAAAGCAAACACTCACTCATAGGCATATATTAATCCAGGGACAAGAACTGCCTCAATCAATATGTTGAGGTTAAGTTTCTGTACCACAATAGGTCCCATGTACATAATTTCTATTTTTATTACCCCACTGATAGTCTCAAATATATGAGTGATTTCTTTAAAGAGTTTACTTCGGCTTTTTCCTAAATTTAAACAAATTACCTCTTCCATGGTTATTAGATTTACAATATGCAGATGTTCTTTCATTGACCTTTCAGTTAAACCCATCTGCAAACTTCAGCTGAATATTAGTAAAGTTACAAAAATACCAAGAAGCCCAAATATTTGCCAACATGACATTGCACTGCCTCTGACCATGGTTCACACGTCCAGCAGAGGAGAAAATTTGTTGTTGAACTTAAGTGCAATCCTGCAACCAATGTGTGAACGTAAAGAGTGGAATAGCGCAAGAGACCAGCAAGACAAAACACTGAGACTTTTCAGCTTGCATCTACATCGTCTTTTAAACTGGAGCTGAGGGTTGGGTGCTGTGAATCGAGAAGACATGGCTGGTGGGGAGCTGAAGGCAGCGCCCGGCTGGAGGTGTCCAAGGAGGCGCAGCGCCCGGCTCGGGGCTTAGCAGGGAGACAGGCACGTGTGCTGGAGGTGACACAGGAAGTCACTGTTTAATCGGTCCAGCATTTGATTTGGGCTCTTGGTCCTTGTTTAGATAACGAGATTGCAATTCCTCTCGGTACACTTAATAATAAGAACATCTGAAACTCGGCCGCAGCCAGGCAACAGACTTTTATGTCAGGTAATCTGATTTTAGTTTTGGTGATTAGCTGCTCCATTGTCAATGGCCAAATCTAATTGTCATTGTAGTTTCTCTTCTGGAGCCAACACGTCTGTATGTGCTAACATCTTACAAGCAGGATTTTGCTTCACGCCTTCTCTTCTCAAGTAATGTCTCCCAAGGCATTTGCAGACAGAGTGGAGGTAATTTCAGACCTGAGCGTGAGGAAGCTGGTAGCAATCACTGGTCAGTTTTTCTGTTGCATAAAATGGACGCAGTGAGCCACCTTTTAGCATTCTGAGCATTAATATTGGCCTGAAAATCTTATATATATAAAACGATGTATATATTTAACACCCCTAATATAAACATACTTTTCGTCACATATGTTAGATGAAGTTCTCCAGAATCAGATTTTCTGCAGTATTTTACACACATATGTATGTGTGTGAGTGACTGCTCCAGAAACCAGTGTGAAACTGGGACTAGATGGTCTCCAAGTTTTGCTGGATTTTTTTTTTTTTTTTGTAAAACTGTTTCCTCCAGAATTTGTTTGATTTAAAAAAAACAAACAAAAAAGGGTGAGGAAACAAATTATGACAGCTTTTCCCTCCCCCGCCAATCCTGTTAAATCAAAAAGCCAGTTAGTTAGAAATTTAGAGTTAAATTAGATACAAATCCTTAGCCTGGGAGGAAAAGCAGACAGCAGTGATAGTATCCGGACAAGTTTCTTCTAATGCCACTTTCCTTTGGGTTGTACTTCTGCACTGAAGGAAGCTTTAGGTTTAGATCTGTAGCCCGGCCCCCAGGCCCACTGGCAGCTACTAGGAGAAACTATTCCAGTCTTTTCCTTGGCTAAAAGCAGAAATAAAATACTGTGATGGCTTGGAAGGGAAGATGAAAGACAGCCTGCTCTGTTGCGTGTGGTGGGATAATATTGCGAATGCCACATCTGTACAAAACAGCATCCATACAGCACTGCTCAAGAGCCTTTGGACTCTCTGCCCGTGGAGCTCCCTTTGGGAAACCCTTAAAAGCTGGTTAAAAGTCACTCCCAGTCCATGCTTCAAAGAAAACCCCGAAAACCCATATGTGAGAAAGCATGCATTTTCCAATGAAATGGCATTGGACTAACTGGAAAAGCGGGAACAGTACGCAATCAGCTACAAGACAGTGGCACAAGAGGTTGCCTCCACAAATTAAAGTCCATCCATCTGTCAATATTTCCTCAGTTTCTAGGCCACCAGCGTACTGGCTTATCCCCAGCTCTGAGCTTTGCCAGATGCCGCAGGCCAGCACACGATGGACAGGGACGGAGGGAGACAGAACCTGCTGGGCTGGGCACCGTCTCCACCAGCCCACTGAAGTTTCTAGGTGGCTGAACCGCTCCTACTCCACCGTTAACGAACCTGAACCATCTTGTTTGTTTATAACGGCATGGGTAGGGCTGCGGCTGCCTCAGGAGCTTGGACCTGGGCAATATTTCCCCAGTCAGCTGGGGACTGCTCCGCTCGGTCCTATTGGTCTCCCATCAGAACTGGCTGCCATGGGCAAGGGACCACCAGTCTTGGTGGCAGCATGTGCAGAGACAGTGTGGGAACAAGACGGGAAAGAGGAGAGGATATGAGATTTTGAGGGCTTATGAGATAGTCTTTCCAAAAGAAGGACAGGGAGGCTGTTTCACTCCAAAACCCCCATTGGCAAAGGACTCGGTGAACAGCCTTGGCTAGAAATGCAAACTATAGCTTGCCTTCAGAGTCAGTGTGCATATCCTGGCCAGCACAAATACTTTCAGTTGCCGTGGCTATAAGAAGAACTGTTAATTAGTCAATTTTCTGGGTAAACAATAAATACACGTTACGCTAAAATCTGGCCACAAATTTGCTGGTTAGAATTTCAGTCCCTTAAATAATATCTTTGTGAATATGTTTCCCAAATCCCTTCCCAGACTTACCCACACCAAACCACCCGGTACTTTGGAGGGCGTAGGCTCGTGCAGGGCCAGCAGCGCAGGAGGACAGCACGGTGCTTTGGGTTACTCTTACCAGTCCCTTCATTAACAGCTGAAACCTTCTGCAAGAACTGGGATTATAACTATCTGGTGAATCCTGCATACACACCTGTAATGATCCAGTGGAAATTTAATAACTGTTAATGTGTTGGAAAGAGGATCTGGGTTTCTTACTGTTTGCTGTTATGCATATTATCTCAGATTCACTTTCCTTTATTGCTGTGATTTTCTTTCCTCTGTTTTAACTCTGCCCCATGGGCTATCTTTAGCCAGACTACTGACAACTGATTTAATTGGTGTTATAGGGATGAGTTCCGAGAGGGCCTGATGGTAGAACGTGAGCTACCTGGAGCTGGCAAATAGTTGTAATGTACCTCACTTTATTGTCCTTTTTTACTTATTTCCATTTTCCATTGTGTTGAGTGATGATGCTCTTCTTCCTAAGTGGATTGTTTTTGGACAGCAACAGGATGCTACAGAGTTTTGAGAGTTTGTTATTGTTGTTAGTGAACGTCACTGCAGGGCCAGATGGGAATTTAACTCATGGTTGGAAGTCAAGAGGCCGTCAGTCCTACACTCAGCTTGGCTGGACAGGCCAAGTCAATTCTTCTTTTTGGCACCCCTCTGTGGAATAAGAGTGCGAGCACAGTGCTAAGGAGCTGGAGGCAAAGCAGGTCGTTAGGAGCCGTGTGTCGGGTGCTGGGGAGTGGGTTTTGTGCCGGGCAAGCTTGCACCCACGGGCAGGTTTGACTCCTTCTGGCAAGGTGTTGGCTGGGGACAGAGATGTATGCGGGTGGTGCTGAGCCCGTGGTATCACTGGCTCTTCTGGCATGATGTTAGTGTCTAGGAAGCATTAATTTTAGCAACAGAAAGTATCTTTGTGTCAAGAGGAAGTACATAGAGAGTTTTGAGTAAAAGGCATGTGACTACAAAGGAGAGTGATTACTTCCAAATTGTGAAATAAATGAAAGTGTCTTATGTACCGTCTTTCTTCGGTGGTACTTACACACAGCAGTTGTACAGCAGCACTTGAGTTTCCTCTCTGGAAATACACTGCAGACCACAGGAAATGGCTAAGTCTAAATAAACGGGCTTATTAACTAAATAGGAAAGCTACCAAGTCCAGAATCCTTGTGATCACATTTCCCATTACATTCTGGTAACTGTTTGAAACTTGGGCAAAAATACTGAAACTCCAAATAGCTGGAGCCACGTGGACTGTCCCTGACTTCAGCACAGCTGCACAAGGACGTGAAGAGGGACTGAAGCGTTGAGTCACGCAGCCTTACTAATAGATATCTCGCCCAACCTTTGCAGTGTGGGAGCTCAGATGGCTCTGACTAGCTGAAATTTTGGATCACAACTCTTCCATTTCCTTGCCATTTTCTCACTTCCCTTACCTTGTTGTGGAGGCTAACTTCACACTGCGGAGCTAATTGCTGCTGGCAAGCCAGAATGTGGTACTTGTCATGTGCCAGAAATTACTGCAGCCGAGCATGCCTGCTTCTGAGATCCCACCAAAATGACTTGACTCACCTTGGAAACACTGCAGGTAAAGGCAGGAAAGTAATAACTTAATGCTGCCATGAAGGGAAAAACGAATCATAGGGAGGCAGGCACGAGAGGCTGGTAATAGCAACTGCTGCCCACAAGACATATTGGAAAAATATCATGCTGAAAAAATGTTGGTTTAAAGCCATTTGATTCATTGGTTTCCTCCTTGGAAATGGAAAAGAAGTGGAGAAAAATACCCTAGAAATAGAACAGAACTAGGCAATACTCACGTTCGGGAAGAAGGAGGAATCTTTTGCTGCTATAGTTCAGGCAATGATTGACTAAATGACATCATCAAAGGTTAATATCTGAAAACAGCACTGGCCAGCATTCCTGTAGCTCTGCGCCACACGGCTGGAGTCATCTGTTTGATGCTGCCAGCGGTCCTCTGGGAGCACGGCTGGTACTGAGTGGGTGGAAAAACACAGAGTCTATAGCTTCCTAGGAACTTGGGGCTCCCACGTCACTGAGAAGTGCTCCAGCAACTCATTAAAGTCCTTTACAAAATGGATCAATCTCCATCTTAAATCTCGTCAGCTTCTTTTGTCCCCTCTGCCTGGAAGCTGACCCAGAGCCTCCGTGTCCTTGGATGGCTAGAAAAGGACTTACAGACAGCAGTTGCCCAGGCCTTGCTTTGGTAGGCTGGAAGAGACAGCCCCACGCGGTCCTGCCTAGTAAGAGGTGACTGGGGCAGCCAGAAAGCCAGAGGGGTGGGAATGCTCTTCAGGAAGCTCTGAGGTCTCATTCCCCTCTTTAGCCAGCTCAAGGAGCTGCCCAGACCATGCTCCCGGGTTTCACTCCTCCAAAACCCATGGCAGGGACAGGAGGGGTGCATGCTGCCAGCTTCTGCTTTGTGACCAGTTGGGATGCACCTGGCACGTGCATTGAGGCCCAGGAACTGAAGTCCTCCTGGTTTGGACAAGTTAGATGTGGCCTGCTGCTCTTTCCCTGCTCTTTTTCCAGGCTTAGTTCATCCTTTATGACTGCTGGTAGTCAGAATCGAGCACATACCTCTGGGTTACATCCTACCAGAGGCTTGAAAAATAGTATCGACAATTCTCATTTCTACTGGAAAAGTCTCACTACTTACTGCACTGTCTGTCACATTGCCTTGGTGATTTGTAGCCTGACAATGACTGAGGCACTTACATCTTTCCCTTCCTCTGTTCCTTTTAATTCCTGGTTTATTGTAGGAATCCTCATTTCTTATTCCTGAAATCCTCAATTCCCACTTTTCGTTACACTTCTTGAAGTCCCATCTGTTATCTGTGCCTTCAGAAGAGTCACCTTGTTCTCCCCATGCAATATCCCTTCCCTACCTGTCAATATTCTGGAGCTCTGTGTCACAACCAGACTTTTTACAGCAACTTTTGTGTTTTGTGTCAAGTCTATTTGAAGATATAAAAAAAATCAGTTCCCAGTCTAATCTCTTAATTCACCATTCATCCTTTTCCATTACCTATTTCTTTTTCTTTCTCATCGAGATTTATAATTGAGATCCTCCCTTCCCCATTTTAACACGCAATTCCCCTCGTGTCCTCCCATCAGCCGTTTCACTCAAGTCCAGACAGATGAGATCTGTGATCCATAAAACTTCCATCATCCATATGGTCAGCTGCTTATTAAAGAAAAATCTCTATGTCTATGATTTTATCCCATTTTCCTGTTAGCTGCATGCTTGTAAATACCTTTCCCCACAAAATGTGTTTCAAATTGTGCAAAGCCTCCCAGAACTGGACCTCATGGGGTTTAGGGAAATTGTTTTTCCCTAAACCCAGATTGTTTTCCTCTCTGCTCCCTTTTTAAATATAGGGCTTTCATTCTCTTAATTTTCGAGCTGTCCAGCCCTGTTCCTGATGTGAGGGATTTACTACAACTCATCACTATCAAATCTTTGCTTTCGCAGAGCAGGTCTTCGAGGAAAACTTGAGCAGACTGAACTCTCCGAGTATTGCTTCTCCCCTGATAAATCAATATATTTGACAATAACATGGGTGGCTAAATGATGCGAAAGGTGGATTGACTGAGCATCTTGGCGGGGAAGTCTACACCCTGCAGGGAGAAGACAAGGCACAGAGCGGGTGGGAAAGGGCATGGCTCTGTCGGGATGGCAGGGAACCAGCTGAGAGGTTGTCCCAGGTTGCCTTCAAGCATCCACTGCTGCTGCTCATCATTCCAGGCTGAGCTGTGCTGCAGACTGACATGCCCCACTCTGTGCCGTCCCATGCAGCACATGGCCGTGGAGGGCAGAGCCAAGCCCCGTGTCGCCAGACGAGAGCACTTCTCTGGCTCTGCCAGGGAGGAAATGAGTTCAGGCCCTAAAGACGATAGTGGCAGGTCACTCTTCCTTCACTGAATGGGGCTTTGATGCGCAGCTATCTCTCTGTCCAATTAAGAAGCAAGGCTAACGAGGGAGGTCCTGCCAGAAGGCTGTTGGCCATCGCCCGAGCCGTTGCAGAGTCCCGAAGCGCAGCTCTGGGGAAGACCCCTATGGGACTTGGCTGACGTTCACCTGAACATCCCGTAAACTCCTCTGGAGCTAGCCTCACCAGCAAGAGAGAGCTGGATCTTGACATCATTGATTTCAAAGGCAGTTTGAATCACTTGCAATTTTGTAGTAAGGCCACGTTATGCTTGAAGGCAGAAGTGTCCACGAGCGTTGTACAAATGCTATTTTTGCTTCTGCAAACAAAGAAGCCCTTGATACCAAATGAGTGACTATATCCTCCAAGTATGCTGGCCTGTCTAAATATGGAGATATTAGTAAGCATTTATTTTCATTGTCCGAAAAAGGAGGAATTACTGTTTCCATTTGTTTCCTAAATTTTAATTGGAAGAGGAAAAAAAAGCCTTTTGGACAAGGACACTTTTTTATTTTCCCAAGAAAAAATACTTCTCTGTGTGCAATATTGGTCTTGTTTCTGCAACAAAAATATTCTTTCAGGATATTTTGATTATGTCTCCTGGGGGGACATCATCATCAGCTGTTTTCCAGATGTTTTAGTCTTTCTTAATCATACTTTCTCACTAGCCACGAGATCTCACTCAAAGCCAAAGAACGTCATTCCATCCGGCACAGCTCTTCTGAGTCCCCAGGAAGTGTTTGGTTTTTGCAGCTTACAGACATGAATTTAATTAAAAGATAAGCTGAAATAAATCTATTTACAGTGTAGTCATACATACAACATGCCATTGGCAGTCTAGAGCTACCAGCATTGCCACTAGGAGATAGATGTTCAGGTGTTTCTCTCATGTATTTTATGCATAGGGCTGAAATTCATAGCTCTGCCCTGGGGAATCCAGGGTGCCTTGCTATCCTGAATACTTGCTACCATCAGAAAATGTTCTCACCTTCCTGCCCACCTTTTGGTCTAGGTCATTTGCAAGTCTATTGAGCAGCAGGTCCCAGCAGAAATTGCAAAAGTCTCTTGGTGACATTCCTCCACTGCAAAAAGCTATGTTTTGTTTCCTCGCTTGTAACCAAGCTTGCAGTTTCCTCAGGGCGCTGGTGAGGAGTTTTGCCAGAAGCCTTTGCTCAAGGAGCTCTGGCAAGGCAGTCTGATTCTCTGCATCTGCTGAGAGTCAGTGCGCAGCAGTTCCTCCAGCAGCTCTACAACACAGGGATCTGCCTTTACCCCAAACACCAGACTTTGGCTTTTACACTGAAGTTCTGCATCAGAAAGACTGTTCTCCCCATTGCCCCACTCTCTGAGTAGTCATTTATTCCTGCAAGTAATAGAGGTAAACTGCTCCTTAATCGAAAGCATCCCCTCCACATCCATTTCATACTGTATAATAACAACTACTCGTTTTATACTTCTGCTCTTAAAACTAAATTGGCTGCGCATGTCTCAGGGAGTTTACACAGGGCCATGTTCGGTGGGGTCCAAGCTGTGAATGAGGCCCCTGGGATCCCCCTGAAAGCCTATCGTGCAGACGACAGCCCTTCTGTGTGACTTGGATCGCGTCTGCTGCACACATTGCCATCCTGACATTTTCCTTGCTCCATCGAGGGATGTAGCCCCCAACCAGTAAAACAAAATGTAGGAGATTTTTTGAAACATTGAGCTCTGACTATTTCTAGAAAAGCAGGCAGGGCATTTTATTGAAAAGTAGCTTTTTCCATTATTTTCTGTAAAAATTGAAATATTTTCTTTTCATTGTTCTTACATTATTGCACCAGGAATCTTTGTTTTGACACATAATGGGTTCAGTGAAATTCTGTTGTTTTTACTCATAAAGGACCAAGTCCTACAAACACCTGAGCACGGCAGAGATTTATGGGGAGCGGACACATGCAGCTTTGTACAAGCCCTTACTCTCTCTTAGCTTCCTAGAAACTTATAAGCCAACGTTTTTTTTTTTCTTTTAGAAGGGAGGAGAAAAAGAGATCCTGTTTACGTGGATGTTGAAAATAAATATTTTTTAAATGGATGCCAAATGTTAGGCTAACAACTTTGAGAGCTTGGTCATGCCTCCTAAAAATGCAGATGAAGAAAAAACTCTCAAAGAAGTTTCTTCTTATTTTATTCTGGACTTTCCCAGTTATGAAACTCCTGGGATTTGCAGTTTTGGGAAGAAGGATGTGGCGTGGCCCCTTAGCTTGGCAGAGCCTGAGAGCTCATGAGGTGTCCATTTGCCAGACTGAAGGCAGGATCTATCACCTCCTTCCCACTCCCCCACCCCCTCCGCTGGGCAGAAGACCGCAGAGCGATCAAAAGTCAGGCTGAGGTCATGATACCATCAGCATCCCGGGATAAGCCGAGAAACCCTGGCGCTGGCTGTAAGTACCCATGTGCCTAGGCTGGGGAACTGGCTGGGGAATGTGGTCCTGCTGGGCTGGTCTCAGCTGATGTCGTTGCTCATGTTTCTCTTCGTTTCCTGCACCACATGTAGATGCATGCAAATACCTTCCCAGGCTTGTTACCAGCCTGTTCTGAGCACACACATTGGCAAGGTTTCATCATCCCGGCCATCCCATTGTTTCTTTCTCTTCAAATATATGTTAGCAGCCGGGTGGGACCGCCGGTCTTGTTTGTGTGTCCATAACTCAGCATTTTGCTACCGCACGGGGGTTGTGACCGTACCCATTCTTGCCTTCTCCATGACAGACTCAGAAAGGAGAAAAGACCCCAAACATCATAATTCTCAAAAATAGAAAGGAGGATAATTTTTCTTCTGTCATTTGTTTTTGTTTCCAGTCTACCACTGCCTGGGAGAAGAAGCCCACAGGACTGGACAGCAGAGTAGGTGGATTATGCGAGCCTGCGCATAGTTTGCTTTACCACCGAGCCACCTCCGAGGGCTGCAGAGTCCCGCAGAGTTGCAAAGGGAAGTTTTCCTGACGTGGGAATGTCTGACATTGTTTGGGCACCTGCTCACATACCTCTACAAATCTTGGTTAGGGGCAGGAAGAACCACAAACCACAGGAAGAAAGCATATATGTTGGAAAGTAAGAATTGCTGGGGTTTTCTTTTTGCTTTTGCAAAGGAAGCAGAGGCAGGTAAGTGAAGAAAGGAACACGGTTTCTAATTTCTTGACATTTGATTATTCAAGTGCATGAGACATAGAGCAAATAAACTAACCTGCAGCTCACCAGAGTGCAATACCATTATCCCATAGGAAGTACAGACCGTCTATTTCGGTGCTATCTCTTTCTGATTTATAACCCACATGTAAACTCTGTGCAGACTTTGAAGAGCAGGACTGTGGCAGGTTCAAGAATTAAGGTCTTTACTGTACAGTTACATTAAAACAAACCTCATATTTGCCAGGGGCAGTCTCCAGTTTGTTCTCATAAAGAGGAAGTGCAGAGAACTTCTTCATGGAGACTTCACTTATGATTTTCCTCATTTTATTTCCCCTTCGTCTTAAAATAGACCTTTTAGGCTGAAAGTTGATGATTCCACTTTGTACATGGAAAGCATAACAGAACAGTGTGAGATGAAATGTAGGAGCCAGTCCAGATGACGCAAGGAAGAATGCAGCTTCAGCTGCAAATGCTGAACCAGTCAGGATGTGAAAAATCATTTCTCTTCTTCAAGCTGGAACAAAAATGTAACTGAAAATATCATTTCTGGGTGGCATGAGCAATAGTCCCGGGATCAGTTGTAAAAAAAGGAAATTGTTTAAATATATGAAGTTTGTGTTAGGATCTGTTGGAGGGCAGGCGAGAAGAAATTATTTGCTAATCTTGCCATGCATTTTAGAGGTTCTCCTCATTTATTCTAGTCACATACATACACACTGTTTCTTTTACTATGAAGAGCTATTTAGCCCACAGAGAACCACATTTCAATGTGCATGCATTGTAAAACCACTATAGGAAGAGTGTTTAGTGAACAGTTAATGACTTCCTTAAAAGGATAATACAGTTAACAGTTGAGAGGATGTACAGCTAAATATGGCCCTTATAAAACTTAGCAGATTCCATTAAAAAACAGACGTGCAGGAAGTGTCTAGCTCCTATTAGAACTGATTGTACACAGTTGCATGGGAAGAAATAAATTTAGTGTACAGAATTTTACATCACATCCTTTGAAAGCACTGAAATTCTCTGGGGTCCCCAAATCTGTGCATCTGGTCCACATACACATACATAAACACACAAACTATGAACTGGCGTGCAGTTACTTTAAAGGAAAACGTGCATCTGAAAGTCAGAGCCTGCACATCCTGAAGCGAATGGCAATGTCCTACTGACTGCAGCAGTCCTGGGTTTGGTTGCACACGAATCTGTAAGTTTGGCTGTCCTCTTGTTGATACCACGCTCACCCGGGGGAACGCCATGTCTGAGCAAAGGAGAGGGAAATCCGTTCCTGTAATTTCTGTCTTAGAAAAGTCCTTCCATTCTCTTCTTTGATCTAATTTTCTGTTTTGGAAATTAAAATGGAGCTAATCCTAAAACTTCCTTAATTAGATTGGTCATTTCTTATGAACAGCAACATTCAGTCTTACTAAAGTTAACCAATTTTGTGGGATTCTTCATGTTTATTTCAAAGGAATTTTCAAGAAAAAGATCTGGAGCCAGAATCACCCAGCACTGAAAGGTTCACAGGAGCCTGAAAAACTTTTCTCAACTGTATTTAAAATGATTTTTTAATTCATTTACAAGGACATCAGAGAATCAATTTGCCTCTAGCCACAGCTCTGACGCCGGCGTGTAAATGACCCAGAGAGCATTCAGGCAAATCCCTGATAAAATCCAAGACAAAATTGCCCACCAGCAACCTAAAGAACTGGACTCAGAGGATGTTCATAGACCCAAACCCAAGATTTTTATTCCCCAGAGAAGACTCGCTTCCCATCGACACTCAGCGAAGCTTTGAGCCTGTGCTGTGAGGATGCCCGAGCTGGGCTCAGGACCTTAGAAGGAGGGAGGTTTGAGGCATTTGGGCTGCCTGCAGATGGTGCGGACTTTCACCTTTGAGTGGTCACTTGGGCTGCTCTGCGAGTTGCATGAGGCTTCCTTGCTCCTCACGCCGCCCCGTGGCCTGGGAGCTGAGGAGTCATCAAGGAAAGAAATATTTAAAACCAAATATCCTTGAAGCCTCTTACTCTGCAATATCCAAAACATTCCCCTTCCTTTGGTGCCCAGTCCATCACAGAGAAAGAGGTTAAAAATTCAGATTGACAGAAGAAAGCAGCAGTCATTGTGCTATGGAAAAGTCCTTCTTTGGTAGGCTGATAATGATGTATCTCTGGTAGTGGTTTTTTTTTCCTATTCTAAGAAGCAAATTAGACCAATGTGGCAGACCCATCTGGGCTCGCAGTACCAGTAGTGAGGAGTATCACTATTGCAAAGAAGAAGGTTTAAAAAATGAAAAGAAGAGCACTTTTTCATTGTGAGTTCTGGGGTTTATGTTGTTTTTTTATTACTACAGATGGTTTTGTGTGGAATATGATTGCTATCCTGCTGTGTTGGAAGAATTATGTTCAGTTTAAAAGTCTGAATTTCCAGCCTACAGGTTTTGCAGAAAATAAATAAACAGTTTCACACAGGAAACGAGCAGAAGTCTCTCTGCAGCACACAGCATTTACAAATCATTGATTTGTCGTCTGATATTTAATGGACTACCTTGCATCAAGAATATGGAGACAAAAGTGAAATTAGGTGAATGACACTGTCCAGTACCTGTTGCCAGGGCAGAATTAGGCTTTGCTCTGACCAGAGGTGTCTGTTCCAGCCATACCTTGGCAGTTCCAAAGTCCATTAGCTGGCACACGGAGTTGTTGTCGTTGGCATCTGCTGGCTTTGGTACCAGCCTGCACAGCAAAGCCTCCATGCAAGGCACTAGCAGGCATTTCTTTAAAATGATGCTATTTCAAAACTCTGGGAGCATACTATGTTATGGGAACTCAAAGCAGCAGCAGACTATTATTGAACAGCATGCCTAACTCATTGCTTTTACCATGTGGTAAAGGTTAAATATTAATAATAAATATTATTATTTACTATGGATTTCAAGGGCCCCTAAGAACCACAGGAAAAGAGTTGTAGCAAGTTTTTTGATGTTATTCCTAACCATTTCCTTACAAAGCCAAAACAATTATCCTGTTTATTACTACCCAGGCAACAGAAATGTTTAGCAACAGGAGTATGTATCATTTTGTAGTGTTGCTTAGAGGACTCCTCAGCTGAGTTTATCAGGCAAGGGCAGGATTTTGCCATGTTGAAAGCATGACCTCCCTACATCAGCTGATCCGCATCGCTTCTTGGGACATTAGTAAATTGGAAAGAAATTTTAGTTTTACCCGTTAACAGCAGCATCAAGCTTTTAAGGAGCAAGCTTGTCTTCACAAACAGCACCAACAACCAGCTTCCTAAGCGCCTGTGCAAAATGAGCGGTGGCCCCAGCATCTCTTGTCACACCCCGTTTCCAACTCTGTGGGAGCGCTTGGGCTAGCAGCCACTCTGCCTGCGACTTTTTCACAGCTTGCCCAGAGCTGGAGTGATACATTTACAAGTTTACACGTATAAAAATACAGGCAGGTTGTAGAGATGTTCTTTAGAAACCTCTTTCAGCAACGGAATAGACAGAGATCTGCTTCTGCTGAGTCTGAGTCGTAACTGCTTAGCATGGGCAGACGCAAGCTGCTGCACAAGACAGCAGCTCTCTCTGTGTGTGACTCTTGTAGGCTTCCCAGACTAACAAAAAGGCCACCAACATTGCTGTTAGCACAACAGAAGTCCTAGCACATATGAAAAACTGTATAATTTGCCATGTTTGCCCAAGCTGTCAGTGCAGGCTGAGGAGTTTCTCGCCTCTTCCTCCCCAACATTGGCATTTCTGGTGTGATTCAGGCTCCTGATCCGAAGGCAGGAGTCACCTGCGAGAGAGGTTTCCCCAGTGTCACAGGGAAGGAGTTTGTTAGCTCTGTTCTGTAACGTCACATCACATCATGTTCCCAGGTACACGAGTGGCCACGGCTGTCTCTGAAGCCTTCTCAGAGTGGCTGTCTCAGCAGCATTTCCATGCCCTCTCAGGATCTGGAGATGTTGACACTTTGCCCCCCCAATGTGCCATCCTCATGCAGTTTTAGCAAGGTCCCCCAAGCGCTTTCTCCATCGTGGTGGGCTGACCCTGTCTGGATGCCAGGTGCCCACCAGGCCACTCTATTACTCCCCTTCTCAGCATGAGAGTAGGGGGAGAAAATAAGATGGAAAAAACCGTGTGGGTCAAGCTAAAAGCAATTTAATAAAGCAAAAACAAAGGCAGCGCATGGAAGCAAAGGAAAATGTAAGATTTGTTCTCCACTTCCCATTAACAGGCAACGTCCGGCCACTTTCGGGGAAGCAGGGCTTCAGTATGCATAATGGATGCTCCAGAAGACAAATGTCGTAAGAACAAATGCCCCCCTCCTCCTCCTTTATCTTAGGTTTTATTGCTAAGCAGACTTCATATGATATAGAATATCATCTCTTAAGAACAAATCCTTGAGCTGACAGCCTGAATGATCCTTAGGCAAGGTTTAGGATAACCCAAGTGATGTAGTCCTAGGGATATATCAAGCATATCTTCAGGGGAAGGGTATTCTCCAGCAGCCCCAGTAGGTAGCATGGGTGACCACCCCTTTCCCAGACTAATCCACCAAGATTTTGCTGAATCCTCCTGCAACTCACCTGGAGATTGAGGCCACTACCCTATATTTTCAGCATGCCACCACCTGTAGCAGGATTCTTTTACTTGTGGAGATGGGCTATACTTTCTCAGTTATTAATTTGACAAAGATGTGGGACCACAAAACACCTTCCAGAGAGCTATTTTCCTAAGAGAGACTCCAGCAAAGGAAAGACACAGCCAGCCCTCAGCCAGGCTCAGGACACCTATACCCAGCTGGCAGATGCTAGGTGGTAGGCAGGACTGGGAGGGCTTGTAATCATGCCTGGGACCTCCTTGGAACCAACTACAGTCAGTGAAGGTGTTGACTAAAGCAGTTATTGCAAAGCCAACATAAAGTAAACTGCCTCTCTGAGAATACCTGTGAAATGGGACAAGAAGTAGAAGGTGCAAGCCACTGGTGGTGGTTTGTACAGCAGTGGCTGTCCCAGAAGCCCAAGCTCTGGGGCTTGGCTAAGGAGAGGCTGGTAGTGAACCAGAGCCTTTTTGTGTTCCCTGAGGAGCTCCAGGAGGAGGAGAAGAGCAATGTCTGAGGTCTCCCCCAGAGACAGTATCCAAGAGCCAGACCTACATGCCACTATGAGTCTCCACTGGCAGTTTAGTTGAGAAGGAGGTTGGAAACATGGTGCAGCAACAGACCCTGACCCCAGTGGCAGATATGCTGATGGTGCATAAAGTGCGGTCATCTCTGCTGTCTTCATCTTACTTTTATATTCACTCTCTCGATGATAATCCCCGAACAGAGCCAACCTTTGCTAGACTGGGAATATAAACACATATTTTTATGCATATAAATTCAAGGCCAAAGCATGTGGCCATGAAATTTGAGACAAACAGGCCAAACCATCTGAACCAAAGAGATGGGACCCCCACTCAGCTTGTCAGAGGCCACTGGCTCTGGAGGGGACTAATTAGCGGGAGGTGGCACATCCCTCCAGCCACCGTCCGGACGGGCCCCAGGACCAGCAGCAGCAGCAGCCCTCTCCCCAGGGTGGCCGAGGCTCCTCTCTTCGCAGGTGTCTTCAGCCCTGTGCATCCAGCTCCTTGCACCTGAGCGCAGGCAGCAGGAGAAACACTTTGCCTGCATACTTCAGAGCCCAGGCACACACAGGGTGGTGAGGGTCTCCCTCAGGGAACCGCTAACGACAGTAACAGGTGTCTCCATGCAGAAAATAGCTGCAGCAATGCAAATGAGAGGCGGATCAGTCGCTCAGGTGCTGCAGCTGCACCTCCGGGGCTTGTCACCCACAAGGAGTCCCCAGGGAGCACGTCAGCTGCAGTCCTGGTTAATTACTGGTGACATGTGCGCTTAACATGGGTCAAGCCCTAGCCCTGCCTTTCTCAAAACAAGCTTAATAATTATTAACTTCAGGCTGGACAAGGAGAAAACAAATGTTAACTAATAACCTTGATTTCCTAAGTATACACAAAACCAGTTGTTTTTTTTAATGCTGGCTCTGCTTGACTTTCTGTTTTCCTGGGAAACGCCGATCTGATGCTTTGACCTCTTCCTGTGGTTTTATACTGAGGGAAGGGCAGAATATCTGGAGTGATGAATCAACGACGCAAAGTGAAGTTGGAGACATGCCCGAATTAGCAGGTACGCGGCCGTGCTGACAGAACCAGGGCTTCTTTTCTTCCCCTTACCTTATGAATTAATTTGTCATCGTGTCAGTTCAATTGTAACTAAGCCAGCTTCTTTTCTTCCTTTTTTTTTTTTTTTATGATGCACTCTGCAGTGCTTCGTGTAGCCTGAGGGTCTCAAATGGCATGTAAATGGATATTGCCCTGCAAGCTGCATTCTGCCATACAATCGCCACCATCTCCTAAGACTTAAAAGCCAGAGCATGATGTGAATCATAGGCTTTTCTTCTCCATGTGGGGCTCACGCTTATAGTCCTAAATTACGTTTTGTCAGCCTGTTAACAAAGCAAGATAGAAGACCATTAAAAATAAGCTGCAGTTATGTAAGTGTTCATGAGTGTCTAAATATTAATGTCAGGACTCTGCATAATGGAAGTGCTCTAAATAATCCTTTTGAGCCTTAGTAGTTTAATCTTTATTCATATTTTATCCATTAGTTACCTTTAAATAGCATGGTTCTTTTGATAAGTAAGAGGCTGTGAATAACATTCACTGAAATTTCAACATTCTTGTCTTTCACTGCTGCAGTCGAAAATGACTGTGTTCCTGGGGCTGTTTGGTCTTTGGTATTTTAATTGCAAATGAACTACACAACCTGCAGCAGTTTAAACAAAAAAAAAAAAAAAAGCAAACATCCCAGTGCCCATCTCCTGCCTCTATCTACCGTCTGCAGAGGTATTTGAAATCTCAGCCCACTCACATTATCAGTGCTTAACTCACACTGCTTTTCTACGCGGTGTTATTTATCATCTTCCAAAGCTTACCAATAAAATGCTGCCTCAGTGATGTCAAGGTGATGAGATAAAATGATAAAAGGCAGCAATTAGAAGTTTCCATGCTGTGCCTAAATAGCTGCCAGTGTCCACAACTGATCTATTGTGTCAGTGAATTGCCGAGCTTGGCTGGAGGCCCCAGCGGTAGGCACCAGGTAGGCTGTAGCATCCAGCTGCGGAGAGGAGAGTTTCATTTATTTTATGTGCTTTCGGCACAGTACAATCCCTACCCTACCAAGGGTTTCACCAAAAAAAAAATACATGAGCAATACCTGAATGCAAGCAGTGTAGTATTTGCACGTTAAAAAAAGGACGCGAAGTGGTAATTCACCATGTCACGGTAGCAGGCTGGACCTTGTGCATGGGCAGCCAACACACTTGCTTGAGCCCAACAGATCCTTCCCCTCCTGTCCTCCTTATCTGTCAGTACATCAATTTACCTTATGGTAGCTGCTCTGCCATGATGGGGGACATGTGCAGGCTTCATCCTGCTGCATGGGCAAAGCACGTGGCCATCAAAGAGGGTTCCCCCCTGCCCACCACCTGGTGCTCTCCACCACAGCACCCAGAGTCATGCCAAGACCCCTGCTGCTATGCGAGGGTTTCTGGCTTGAGGCTTGGCAGGGCGGATGCGTGGGAAGGAGCAGAGTCAGGACCTGGATGCAGCCAGGGGATGGGTCTAACGGGAGAAGAGCTGAATTTGGCTCACGGCCCCATTTGCAGCCCTTGCTTGCAGTCCCGCGTGGTGAGGACAGAGTCTGTGGGGCAGGGCTGTCCGCAAGTGGCATCAAGTACTCATAGTTTTGGTAAGACAAAACTAAATGCCATAAATATCCTAGCCCTCCATTTCTCAACAAATGCAGCAAGAATCTCATTGCTTCGATGTTTTGTAAATAACTGACTATATCAGTTGGTTACCAAGTTTTGAAATCTTTGTCCAAAATGCTCAGTAATTTGTTTGTTAATTTAGCTTGTACTTACTGAAAGAAAAATAGCCTAGCAAGAGGGATTGAAAAACTGCAAAAGGACTTCCAGCAGGAGAGCTGACACTGTTTAACTCAGTCCATCATCGCTGTTTAGGGCCATGGCCTTTCTTGGGTCCTCCCTGCACTCTGCCTTGTTCTGTTGAGGATTTTGGGCTGTTAACAGAGCCACGCAGCCAGCTGAGAAATAGCTGTCATTAAGGAATTCCTTGCCATTAGATTTATGGACAAGGATATCTTCTAGGATCAGACACAGTCTTGTGTCTGAAGAGCCTATTGTGAAACCTTTGCCATTACATTTGGGTTTCTAAGGAAGTTGTGAGAATGATATGGACTGATGAGAAAGCATTACACGCTGGTGCCGAATGATTCATGGTGTCACACTAGAGCCTGTTGCAGAAATAGCTACTGGTAGCAGAGAGCATCCCAAACTCTGGCCTACAAAGCAGATCCTACAGCGTGAATCACATGGGAGTGATTCTCTCTACTCACTTCCAGCTGCTCAATTGCTTAAAATGTTGCTAAACATACAACGATTGCTTAATATTACCCTTATATGTAGTCCTTCTGCAATATCATCTTGCAAGCCGTATGGGGAAATCCTCCCACCCATGTGACAAAAATATTTGATAACTCTTCAAAATCTAAATTTTCCAGTGGAGGCATTCACTTTCCCTATTTTAAACACATCCTTCCTAGTTTGGACAAATGAATGTGATCATTAGATCATCAATGAGAGAAAATGGAACTCTGAAAAGAAAACACATCCAAACCTTCGCTTTTTGTTAGCCCTGAAATGTGCTGGTGCAGGGAGGACTTGCAGGGAGGACTCACTGCCAAGCTTTGCTTTTCCACAGCCTTGAAATCCTGCTGGGCACTGGTGCTGCCCAGCCCTTGGTGGGAAGATAGAATCATACAATCATAGACTGGTTTGGGTTGGAAGAGACCTTATAGATCATCTAGTCTTAGGGCAGGGACACCTTCCACCAGACCAGGTTGCTCAAAGCCCCTTCCAGCCTGGACTTGAATACTTCCAGGGAGGGGGCAGCCACAGCTTCCCTGGGCAACCTGCTCCAGTGCCTCAACACCCTCATAGTAAAGATTTTCTTGCTTCTATCTAATATAAATCTATCATCTTTCAGCTTGAAGCCATTACCCCTTGTCCTATCACTCCTTGCCCTTGTAAAAAGTCCCTCTCCAGCTTCCTTGTAGGTCTCTTCAGGTACTGGAAGGCTGCTCTAAGGTCTCTCCGCAGCCTTCTGCAGGCTGAACAGTCCCAACTCTCTCAGCCTTTCCTCACAGGAGAGGTGCTCCATCCCTCACATCATTTTTGTGGCCCTGCTCTGGACCTGCTCCAACAGCTCCATGTCTCTCCTGTGCTGAGGGCTCCAGAGCTGGATGCAGGACTTCAGGTGAGGTCTCAACAGAGCAGAGTAGAGGGGCAGAATCACCTCTCTCGACCTGCTGGCCACGCTTCTCTTGATGCAGCCCAGGACACGGTTGGCCCTCTGGGCTGCCAGCGCACATTGCCAGCTCATGTCCAGC
>Ga0065711_1003240_pt1 | contig 29003 bp, 22 predicted proteins | sample Hoacrofraction12_FD_59098 | JGI IMG/M metagenome (GOLD analysis project Ga0065711, IMG submission 59098) | Hoatzin crop microbial communities from Cojedes, Venezuela - Epithelial fraction 12 v2 (version 2) | ecosystem: Host-associated > Birds > Digestive system > Esophagus > Crop | place... | reverse complement strand
CCCCCCGTTCGCCTGTGCTTAGTAATATTTTCATGACTGTTTTAGACCTGCACTCTGGGAGTCTCAGGGGACGTTTGTGCATGACATCACCCTCCCCCTCCCGTAAATCAGGCACTGGGCCGTGCATAGCCACGACCCATTCATGACAGGGATAAAATCCAGATGTTCCAGCACTACATGCAGCTGGGTCATTTCCTTTTTTGGCAAAAAACGTGAGGCTCTTGAGGCTGACTGAAAGAGGAGCCCGGGGGCCCTTTGTACAAAAACCTTTTGTGGTTAATCCCTGGAAACTGCACTGCAGAAAGAAGGGTTTGTGGTGCTCCTGCGGGAGGACAGGCTCAGCTGGAAACCGCCAGGGCTGGAGCTGCTCGCTCACCCTCGGAGGCCGAGCAGCAGCAAAACGAGAGCCTGGCGCAAGTCACAGGGCAGCGACAGCAACAAAAATCTTACTTATACCCCACCAGGTGCCAGAGCAGGAGGCAGGAATGTGCGCACACACAGCCCGTGCTGTGGCCCGGCACGGCCCCACGGGCTGTGCTTGTCGCGCTGCCGGAGCAGCCAGCGGCACTGTGCACGGGCAGCGGAGCGGTGTGCTGGCGGCCGGGGCAGGCGAGCCCAGAGGAAGTCATGGCAGCTGTTAGTAAATGTAGAGGAATCTGTGGAAAATAGTTTCAGATGTTAGGGGAACAAACAGCTCCCTGGCTGATAAAAATGAGTAATGAGCATGCACCGCTCTGGGGAAGGCTGCCAGAAGGAGACCACCGTTACCCTGACTGGAGACTACAGCATCTTCCCACCAAACCTCCTCCCGAGAGCCTACACGTACAGACTGGGCGCGTGTCCCGGAGGGTGCCCTATATCGGGGGAAGGAAGCTTGTCTGCACAGCCAGATATGATTCGGTATCGCAGCGATCCCGACCAGCTCCCGCAGCAGTGCGGTGTCCTGGCTGCTACCGAGCCCAACGCAAAGCCGGCCCCACAGCATCACTGCCCGTGCGGCACCAGCATCAGCCCAGTCGTGCTCAGCCCCGTCCTGCAGAACAGCCTGCCTGGGCAGACAGCCGGCACGGACAGACAGGCAGCCCCACACCAGAAACCCACCACAGCCCCACAGCGGGAAGAGGGAGCTGCTAATCCTCTGCCACAGCCCACGGGACTGGTACAGCTGATGCTGGGCTGTGGTTTGGGCAGGGGGTGCACGAGCACTGCAGGGAGCAGCTGTCCCCAGTGCAGGGTTCGGGGCGAGGACAAGGCTGAGCACAGGGCCACAACACCAACTCAGACAGCGCTCTGCCCTGTGCCTGCTGTTCGAGAAACACATGAGAGCAAGCGTCTCTAAAATGGTTTATTATATAAAGCCATGGGAAATACACAGGAGGCTGAGGTTTAGGACACTTCCTTCCAGAGACTGCTCCAAGCTCCTCAGAACAGCAAACACACAAACTCTGATTTGCCTGCATCAAAGCTTTCAAATAAGGGTTCAACAAGGATCTGCATACAGAGTTCATCACACTTCAACATGCATAACATTTTCTGTTCCTATGTGAAGCCTGGGGGAGTGTGGGCTAGCCCCTTTACCCTGCAGTTGGTTACAAAATGACAGATTTTCATGGTAAAAGAGTACAAAAGGAAAAAAAAACCACCACAAGATGATGCTTTCAGAAAAGCACGTGGCTGACGAAGCAGGAAAGCAGGGTCAGCGCAAATGCCCCAGCAAGACAGAAGCAAAAGGGGTGTAGGGACAAGGCAGGCACGAGCATCCCGCTGCAGAGGGGCCTTAGGGGGGCCAGGGCCAGCTCAGCTGCTGGGCAAGGATGGCTCAAGCCCTTGTGCGAGTCTGGGATGGCTCAGGATGTCCTGTTTTGCACAGTTGAGGCCAATGCAGGGACCTGGGAGCCTCTCTTCAGAGCGGCCCAGGTGCCACCTTTGCTTTGCTCCTCGTTGGGACACAGCGAGGGACGAGCACGGCTGGGGGAGCCGCTGGTCTCTGCCTGCCGCCGGGGGGGACCCTCAGCCCTGGCAGGAGCAGGTTGTGGACGCCCCAACTGCCCCCTCAGCCGACCTCCGCACCAGGGCCCTGTGTCCCCGCAGACGCTCCCCTCCGGCACTCGCAGCAGCCGCCCAGCGCAGCCACAGCCTGCAGGCAACGCTCCCCTCCAAGCCAAGGAAGGCCTTCAGCGCCAGCTGTGCTGCCGGCATCTGGGCAAGCGACCCGCTCCACAGAATCACAGAATGCTTCGGGTTGGAAGGGACCTTTAAAGGCCATCTTGTCCAACCCCCTGCAGTGAGCAGGGACATCTTCAACCCGATCAGGTTGCTCAGAGCTCCATCCAGCCCGACACGGAATGTTTCCAGGGATGGGGCATGGTTCCCCATGAGAGGTATGGAGCAGAAATAAAGCCCTCGGTGCTCTCAGTCAGCCTGGGGGCTCAGCCAGGCAGGATTCGGGGGGACCACCAGTGAGCCAATACCCGCCAGCTCCAGCTCAGACATCGGAGAGGCAGCTGTGGGAGATCAAGGCACAGATGGGCGGGAATGGGGCAGGGAGGTGGGGGCAGAACACCCCGTACCTGCGAGTGATTTGAGCTCCTCATCCACATCTGAGTGAAAGCACCTCCACGGAGCTGTGCAGAGCAAAGGGTCTGGCCCGCAAACGGTGAGGTGGCTACATAAATCCAGAGGTGGATCCCATCTAGCAGGTTACATGCTCTTCTCCCGGCCACACTCCAGCCTGGTGTCTCCAACCCTCCTGAAGCGGGCAGAACGCACTCTTCATGCCCCAGTCGCCACTGAACAGCCACGTGTATGAACAGGCTGTGCTGCAAAGCTGTCCGCTACGCCGCTGGCACGATCTAGCTGCATGGACCAGGAGCTGCTGCCTCGTATCACACAGAGCAAGGAAAGCACAGGGGGAAAAGAGAAGTCAGCACTGTGCCGGGGAGCAAGTACATGCTGCCAGCGTGCAGATCCAGCAGCCCAACACTGAAGCTGCTGCTGCCGCCCTTTGCTCAGCTGGGGCCCTGGGCTCAGCTGGTGCCTGGCCAGACAGGAAGCAAAAGAAAAGAGTAAATAATGGGGGGGTCTTCAAGCTCCTTTTTGAACTTTATTTAGCTTTGACTCCGCACAGAGCCATAGCATAGCATACTCTAGCCTTCAGGGAGAGGCACAGGAACCCCCTGAACACACCGTGGTTCGGGGTCAGTCCCCATCTCCTGTGCCTTGTGCCCTGCCCCTGAAATGCTGTTGGGGTATCTGGCACAAAGACCCTGAAGAATAGAGAAAGCCCCTGCCCCACGGTGTCCTCGGAGGCTCATAGGTCACTGCTGCAGTCACGGCACAAGATCTCATCGTTGTCAGGGATGAATCCTTTCCCGACGAGCGAGGTGTTGCAGCGAGCGCAGTTAAAGCAATTGTGGTGCCAGTGACGGTCCTCAAAGGAGACATATTTGCCACCGCCAAAGCCTGTGGGAGGGATAGAGCGCAGTGTTAGAACCTCTGGGGAAACTGGGATGAGCTTCCCGCACAGACTGAGTCTTGGCCTGTTCATCTCTGAGTCAGGTCTTCACATTTAGTCTGCGCCGCAGCACCCAAACACCCCACAGTATCGAAAACATCTGAATATGAATCTCCTCTCTTGGGAGGGAAGAGGAACAAAATGATTTCACAGCAGATTTTGCAGGGTTGAGTCGCCTGGGCCAAAATCACCTTTTTCTGGCCAGCGAGGAGCAGGGAGTAGAGCTGCACCATCACAGTGAACAAGGGGGCTGTTGGCAGCTCCTGGCAGCACTGCCTGGAGCAGCTCCTTCCAAGGACAGTGCTAGTGAAATCCTGGGAAGAGCCCTCCTGCACCAGCCCAGGCCCGGGCTCCTGCAGAGGCTCCGCAGGCAGCTTCCTTCCTCTGCTGGCAGTGGCTGGACATGTGGGCTGTGACCCGCTTCTCCCCGGGACTGCGACAAACTGATAAGGACCAGACGGGAAGCAGGGTGCCCAGGAGCTGCCCTGTCCACGGCCAGAGTCATCCTCTGAGTCATCAGCTGATTCACGGCTTTGCCCGCCTTCCCAGCAGCAAGAGATGTGAGTTGCAAAGGGAAAGGTCAAGCCGGGGAGGACAGGGAGGAGCCCAGACCCTCTCAGGGGTATCTGTAGAAGAGGACCGCCTGCTTCCCTTGTCTTAGGCAGGCACCACAGGTCCACACTCCCCTGCAGCAGCTGATGCTCCAGCTGTGGCTGGAAGTCTCTGGCTTTCCCTGTCTGTAAGCAATCGTTCCGCAGGACGTGGCTACCAGTCTCAAACAAGGCAAGCTAGACACACGAGATCATGCTGTGAGGGTTCATTTTGGGAGCCTCTGCCCCTGGGCAGAGGGAATTCCTCCAACTGGGCACAGTTCACCACTTTGAAAGATGCAGATAAAGGGACACAAGCGGCCCTAGGACCACTGCAACAAAGAGATCCACTCTCATGGGGCTTCCGGGAAAGCAGCTGCAGTTTTTTCTGTGGGGGACGTGCATGAGGGCACCTTGCACTCGCCAGCATTTGTCCCCAAGAGGCCTGAAGTGCCTGTAGGCCCTAGAGCAAGCCTGCAGGGTGGAGATGTGTATGAGCATCATATGGGCCTGGGTCACACGTGCACTCAAGAGGGCAGCTTCACCCAGAGAAGTCACTGCATGCCTGGAAACAGGGCAGGGGGGTCATGCCCTGCTCTGCAGAAGCACCCCATGACCAGGGCCGTTCTGTTCACCTGTGATGGGCTTTGTGCAGGCGCTGCACTTCTTGGCATAGAGGTTCCCAAAGCACTTGATGCAGTACGGGTTGTCATCCTGGGAGGTGAACTGCTGCCCGGCCAGGGGGGTCTTGCAGCCTGTGCAGACAAAACACTCCTTGTGCCACGGCTCATCCCGGTAAGTCACTCCTCCCTTGGTCAGGGTCTGTGGGAAGAGAGCACATACCTGTGACACACGGCCATGCAGGAACAGGCCGCAGTGCAGGGCCAGAGGCTAGCCAGGGTGCTGGCACCCGAACCCGTCTCTGGTGAGGCTCAGACAGGAGCAGGGAACATGTCCCTGGACCAGGGAGCTCAGGGGCTTTGGGCTGTCAGGCCAGACATACCTTTTTGCAACGAGTGCAGCGAGGAGCGAACTTGCTCTCGTAACAGGGAACACAGTAATAATCCTTCTTGTCTGGGATGAAGGATCGCGACCCAATGGGCTGCTGGCAGCTGCTGCATATGAAGCAATGCTCATGCCAGGTTTGTCCGTTGTACTCCAGCTTACGGGATCCTGCAGAGAGAGCCATTCACACTGACAGGAGGGAGCAGCACATGCACACACAGGGGACACGGGAGGCTGTGCAGAACAAACTGTGGTCCTACACGCCCGGCTCGGTGTCTGCCCTCATCCTGGCAGCACAAGACCGCAGGCAGCTGGAGAGTGGAGGCCCCAGGCCCACCACACACCGGCAAGGGGAGGGCTGCAGGAACATGCTCACAGCACCGGCACACAGGCTGCAGCAGAGACGTCTGTTAGAACCTACATCTGAAGATGGTGCCAGAACGGCCAAGCAAACACACTCTTTTGCCTCAGGCCATCTACAGAGACGCTCATGCACCTTCAGTCATTCCTTCTCTTCTTGTCAGCACACACCAGAAAATGCCCAGGGAACCCTTTGTTATCTCCTCCCCAGCTCACTTCCCCATGAAAATGGGGAACAGACAGGGCTGCTGTGGGGATCACAGCTCGGGATCCTGCTGTCTTGCCAGACAAGCAAAGTGCCCGGCCCACTCTATGCAGTAACAACGTGGCAGGAGAGCAGAAATTCAGCTCTTTTCCCTGCTGCCCTAGTGTTGGATCCTGCAGCTGGCCAATGCCGCTGGGACCAGGAACAAACTGCAGTGCTCGAGTCTGCCCGCTCCTACCTGGCATGACTGTCTTCTCACACGCAACGCATTTGGAGGAGAACTCGCTGCAGTAGCAGTCATTGCACAGCAGCTCCTCGCCTTGGCAGGTGAACGGCTCATCAGCCAGAGAACGGTCACAGCGGAAGCAGCGAAAGCAGTGCTCGTGGTAATGGCGATCCTCATAGTACAGCTCCTGGGGAGGACAACCGAGATGAGGAGCGGACCAGTTGCCCCGGGGAACCGCCCTGCTCGGCCGTGGGGTCCCATACTCACTCTGCAGTCGTGGCCGATCAGCTCTTTGCACTCGTCACAGGTGTTGGCAAAGTGGGCATCATAGCAGGGGATACAGTACGGGCCTTTGTCCATCTGGATGTACTTGCGTCCATACAAGGACTCCTTGCAGTTGTCGCAGTCAAAGCACTCTGTCATGGTGCCAGTCTGAGGGCCTCCTTCACCTGCTAGGAGATCAGCGGAGATGCTGGCTCAGGATCAGCTTACACTGCCCGAGGTGTGCCTGCACAGCTGCCATCTCCAGAGGGCAAGGACCGCAAACCCCTGTGCCGAGCCAACAGACAGCCACCATCAGGGCAGGACACAGAGCTGATCTGCTGCACCTGCTCCATGGCTGCACGCACTTCCAAAAAAGCCTGCACACATTCAGGGCCTGGAGTGGATCCTGCTTCAGGTTTATACGCAACAGCTGGAGCACTCGGGCACCACTCAGAGAAACCTAGACACGTAAGCATGCAGTTCAGCTCCTCACTGTCTGCCTCCTTGCTGGGAAGCAAAGTGTACATGATAACCAAAAGAGAAAATTTTTCTGTATGCAAAGTTCTGATTTGGCACCAAAACCAGGACCACGCACATGCGGTGTGGGTGCACATCCACCATCACATCAGAGCGCCAGCCCGCTTGAGGGAGATCTGTCTACCAGGCAGCCCTTCAGAGACCCACACACAGCCTCCAGCACGGCCCTGGGCCGACAGCAAGATTCCTCCTGACAGCCTGTGAGCCGATGCTCTGCCTGATGGGGCTGTCAGCATTTCAGTTCTGGAACTTCTCCAGAACTTTAATGCAGCCGCTCCACAGGGAAGCGGAACTCAGGCACCCCACGCTGTGCCCAGCTATGAAGCCACATCCCAGCAAACCGTTTTGCCCATGTTGCTCCAACTACAAACGCTCTTCAGGGAGAAAGCGCTGGGGAGGGTGGGTGTTCTACAAGCAAGAGAGGTGTTGGGGTTTTGCACACAGGAGATCAGGGATCTCTCATGGCCCCTTGTCTTCCTCTCAGACAAGAGGTTTGTAGAACTACTTCACTTTCTTTGGAGCACTAACTCTAGAACAAGAGTACCTTCCTTCTGTTTGGTTTAACCTGGTTATTCCTAAATATGGAGTTTTCCACTTGCAAAATCACACCCTTCTAATACAGGTTGCTATCAAGTGTAGACAAGCCCATGGAATTACATCTGAGCAGTCAGCTGCAGAGCGCTGCACGCTGCAGTTTTCTTCATGAACCCACCCACTTCAGAAAGAGCTATTATGGCTCAATCTACAGTTCGGCATTTAATGGGGCAGGGAGCTCACCGCCAGCCGTCCTCGTGGGCTCCCTTACGCTGGGAGAGAGCCGATCCAGACGGCTCTGACTCATGGCAGTGAGCTCCCCAGGGCTATTCTTGGTCAAGCCACACAGCTCCCAGCTGTTGTCAAGCCTCGTATGTGCTGATAGGACTGCCGGTGAATAAATCTACTGTTCCCACATGGCTACGTGACCAACAGAGAGGGAACAAAATCCCTTTTCAGATGCTCTCGCTACCCAGCTGCTGCCCCGGCCGTTGCCTGCTCTGCTGACTGCTCCGTGCCTTCCAGCGAGGCAGGCTGGAGCATGGCTGTGGGAGCAGCTCCATGGGTGCCCCTGCGAGCAGCACAGGCTTGGGGCCACCACTCCGCCGCGGCCGTCCTCCAGCTCCCCGGCCAGCAGCGCCAGACCAGCTGCCATGGAACACCGCAGCCTGGGCCGGGCTGGGCAACTTCCAGTCTTCCAGCGGAGACAGGGCAGGCGCTCGGGGCAGCTTGTGCAGGGCAGCCAGATGGGTGCCAGGACCAGGGAGCCCAAAGGGACCTGCTGCCCTAGCGCTGCCCCCCCATGCCTCCTCCCTGTGGGGCACCCCACGAGGTGCTCACCTGGCCGGGCAGCAGCCCCCGCAGCCCCCAGCACGGCTCCAGCCGCTTCCCACCCCCTGCCGCCCCACTTGCCTTCACTCCCTGAAGCCACCCGGGATCTTTCTCTCTGGCAAAGAATGAAAATCAAATTAATAACCCTCCTCCTCCCAGCCCTGTTGCAGGGAACTTTCCAAGGTGTGTCTGTAATAAAAGGGCCTCTAATGAGCACTCCTACCCTGGGAGCCACGGTACCGCCAGAGCGGGGAGCTGCCATGTTTGCTCAATGGGCTGTGCTCAATCTCTGTAGTCCTGTAATATGGGGTCAGAGGACATCAGACAACACGAGAGAAGGAAGAACAACCTGAATGGAGAAGCCTTGGGTTTTACCAGAGACACGGACGCAGCCTCCTGAGCACTGCCGAGCCTGACCCGAACGCTGTCTCTCCGTGAGCCCCAGTCCCCAAACTCAAAACAAGGGACAGCATTTCCCCACGTCGCAGGGGCAGGAGGTGGACAGGATAAACCCACCAAGGACCGCTGCGGCTCTCGCATCTCTGAACCACCACAAGGCAGGTGTTGCTACCCTGAGCGTGTGCTGTCCCCCGGCCCCATGTGTACCCTCAGGACCTGGTGCCAGCCATCAAACCACCGGAGAGCTACAGGGTGGGAGCACCAGCTCCACAGCAAGTGCCCAGGGCCACGGCATGGCCAGAGCAAGCTCCCCGGGGCAGCTGAGCTATCAGTTGAAAGAGCAATTAAAAGAAATTACAGGATAGGAACGTTTCAATCCCAAAAGCTGCTTGTCACACAGGCTCCCGGCCATGCCCGTCCGGGTCTCCCCCACAGCCGAGGGCAGCTGGCACCCTGAGCCCAGCAGATCCCCAGCCGGTGCTCAGCAGCAATGCTGCAGGCAGCTTGGTGGGTGCCCTGCAGAGCTGCCTTCACCGCAGCGTGCGCAGCGCAGGGCAGCCGCAGAAGAGGAATTGAAAACTGTACAAAGCCTCTCAAAATGATGCATGGAGGAAGGCACTGAAGCAGTGTGCTACGCTTGCCTCCGCTTTGAGTAGTTTCTCCCAGAAGTCTGCCTACGCCTGTCGCGCACTGTGTGAGCCGAGCTCCTGCTCTCCGGGCTGCGGAGCCTGAGCGGGCTGGCAGATGCACAGACTGCCAGCAGAGCAAGTCCCCAGAGCGTCACATGGCCAACAGCACCCGGGATCAGACTCCGTGCTGCCTTTTCCACAGAAAAAAGAACAGGCCCAGGAAGTTTGCTCAGGGTTGTTTGTATTAGATAAGCTGTTTGGTCTCTTTGTTCTGGTCTTGCATGCAGTGCTGAGCAGGGGTGTCAAAGCCCTGTGCAACGCCAAAGCAAACTCTGCATCTTCGCCCCCGAGGACATGGCACTGCTGGAGACCAAGTTCATTGAGAAGAGGAGGTGGGACAAAAGAAACAGACTAAAAGAAATCATACAAAAGCCCACAATTCTTACTATGATTGTAATAAGGAACCTGGAAATTGTCCCCATTCATGAAGAAAAGAGGTGGAGTTTTAAAATGCATTCAAAATAAAAACCTTTGAGGCTCAGATTTAGAAGGCATAACATAGACAGTGATCACTATGCGTGCTAATTAACACGTGCTCATACTCTGCAGTCTGCACCACCCTGTAAACATTAGCTGTGTGCTAGGCTGATGTAAGTAATGCCTTCAAATGCTAACCAAGGCGTTGCCCCAAAATTATGAGATTCCAATTGAAAGAGAGTGCTTGCTCTGGTCCATGACCAGATAGCTGCGGTCCCTGTGGGACAAGGTCTACCGAAACAGGTCCCTCGTACGTGAGGACAGTGGAGCTGGATGCAGGGTATTCTCCTAGCTGTCTCGCTGGCTGTCTGAGCACAAAATAAACAACAGATATATGCCTGCCAGCTGCTTACCCTTTCCCTTTGACAGACACAGTTGTGCTTATGGAGGTAAGGAAGTTCAGTACCTTTCCTGTGCCCATGATCAAACAGCTTTTGGAACAAGAGCTCCTCTCACAAACAACATTTAAAGTGCTCCGGGACGCAAATCTGATCAGTCTGGAACAGATCTCAGAATAGCTTCACGTATGAGAAAGGTCAGCAATTTGTCAAGGACGCACAGCGGAGTCCACTTTCTAATTAGAGAGTAACATGCACCTAACACCACCCCGGTGTCATTGTCCACAGCAACAGAGCAGATGGCTTAGCAACAGCCTGAGGAGATTATGACATTAATTTTAGTGTCGATAAACTTGGGACCTGTTATGCAAAGGAGGCAGTACAGACTGTCCATGGGCAGGCTTTCTGCTACACGCCATCACTGAGGAGTTTAACCAGCCTTTTGAGACGACTCTTGCTACAACGAACTCTGTCATCAAGAGGTCTCACATGTGGTGAACCTAGAACCCTGTGTAACTTCACACTAGTTTGTTGTTCGTTGTCAGGTCACAACCAGTTGCTCCACAAAGCGACCTAAGAGCAACCTACAAGGCTGTTCCTAGGGAAACACTTAATCTTTCCAGGACACAGGAATAGAGCTGCCTCTGACTGCCTGTCAGGTTCCTGCCTATTCTCATCTTCCCTGGCTGCTCTGAGCACAGCTTGTGCGGCTGCAGTTCACACCTAAACACACATGCAGAAGAGAAAGCACAACCTCACCGGGACAGGCGAGCGTTCCCCATGTAAGGATGAAACTGCCCAGGGACAAGGCTTTGCAAGACAGCCCTCAATGCGCTCCAAGGTCAGAAGAGAACACCACTTTTTGTTCCTGTTGGCTTTCCAGAACCATTATGGGTCCTGGAATCTGTGTGAAATTGTTTCTGCCTGCCACTGACCCTAAAAGGGAAACCAGCTGCTTGCTCCGAGGAGCAGGTCCAGCCCCTCCGTTAGGCCGGGAACGTTTTCAGTCCACGTTTCCTGACACCGCTTTGGCAGGTCCGTGCAGGGTCACCGTGCACCCCGGCCGGCACGGCCAGCCGGGCTCTCTGGAGCAGCAGCAGCCAGCTCACTGGGGCAACTCCGCAGCTCCTCAGGCTGCTGCCGCTGTCCATGCCCCCTCGCTCTGCTCCCACACCCACGAGAGCAGCTGCAGACCTGGCACAGTGGGAACAACATCCCCCATCTGCTGTCACAGGAGACCCTGCTTTCGGACAAGAGGCTGGAGGCAGCTTGCCAGAAAGGCACCGAGTGTTTCACCAGGGTAACCCAGCCGGACCCAGCGCGCACGGAGCACCCGCACCCTCACGAGCGGTGTTGTATGGAGCCTTCACCCGCCTGCTCGCAGTACCGCCGAGCCACTTCCCGCCCTCAGACCGCCTCCGAGCTGCCTTCCCATGCACATTGTGGAAATCTCACATATGAAGGGCTGCACGGGGGGTCTGGCGTGGCCAGGAGCAGAGTCCTCGCAGGGACCATCAGCACAGCTACAGCCCTCACCTGGCAGCTCCCCATCACCAGTAAAATGGGAGGACGCTGCAGGCCACTTCTCCAACACATAGGGAAAATTTGGTTCTTACAGTCGCCCTCCGAGGAGGAGGCGGGAGCCAAATGAATCAGCTGGGTGTAAGGCCACACAGCCCCAGCTGCACCGCTGGCGTGTTGCACTCACACGGGTGCGCACACCGAGCTCTGCTGAGCAAGCTGCACTGCAGTTGTTTCCCCAAGCACAGGCAGACCAACCTCCTGCAACAGATTTATCAAAATGGCTGGCACAGTTGTAAGGAAACACCCTGCATTTCAAGTGAAGTAAGTGCTGTCAGAATCATCCTTGCTCAGCAAGGTAGGCAGCTTCCCGAAAATACCCACAACTTTGAGAGGAAGAAGGAGCAGAAACTGTTAAGGCATCTGACAAGTCACAAAGTAGACCTAGATTGTTGCATGATTTTATTACAGTCTTAGAATGACAAATTGAGGGTTTCCTAACGTTCAGAAGAGATCTCCGAGGTGCCCTCCATGCAAAGTGCAAAACCAGATGATAAAGACTCCTCCTGACAGCTCTGCATATAGATTCGGTGCTAAAAGCACAACTGTCCCAAAAATGTCTGATCCTACCCCTAAGCCAAGAAAATCTCACCTGGTGTCAGCCCACAGCCTGCCCAGAGACACCCTGCAGGAAGCACCGCACTGTTTGCACAGCAGTGACTAGGACATCATACCTGGTCTGAGGTGAGCAATGGCAAATGGCTGCAGCACGGGGCACGGCCCCTGCCGCGGTGCTGGACTTGAGAGGCACAGGCACACCAAAGCCACGCGGTGCCTTCGCAGGCAGCACTGCTGGCATGGAGCAAGGGGGTTCCAGGAGAGTGCCGCTCAGGGCAGGTATGCGGAGCCCAGTCCTACCCAGAAGCAGCTTCCCGCAGAGAGGAGAGGCTGAAGAGTGAGGTTACAAGTGGAACGAGAGCACTGGGAGACCCGACAAAGTCCGACTCTGGTAAGTGCAATAAGAGGTGCCCTCTGCCTCAAACAACAGGCAGACACACAGGATGAAAGACAGGAAGCATCTTTATCACTTTATACACTAGTAACATGGCACAATATGTATGCTAACATTTATTTTCTATATCAGCATTATTCTACAGAGGAGGCGATGGGATGCATCTCCAACCAGCACCATCTCCAGGAGGCCAGGCTCACTTTCACGCTTTCTGGTAACACCAGCAATACTGATTCTGGGAGAAAAAGACCACTGATGCCTGGTCTAAGTACCTGCTGAATTCTGCCAGACCAGATATACTCAGAAGATCCGGAGAGCAGCAGTGATTTTTTTAAAGTTTAATTCAGACTTTTGAAATACCATAAATGATTGGCCAAGTCTCCCAGGAAGGCCAACAAACCTTAGAGAGACCATACGCAGAGTCAGCTATCTGCATATGGAAATAATTTTGGCCTTTATGTGCTCACAGACTCTGCAGTAGGCACGGTTGGGTCCGCAAGAAATCTTGACACCCCCAGGCCGTGAGCTGTTGTGCCCGTGGTCAGGGGACACAGGCTGTCAGGACGTTCATGGTCCTAAGGAACTCCAAAACTCTGCTCTGGTTTCAAAACAACGAGTTCATAGACCTTTTTCCTCTAGTACTAAATTCCTCATTCTTTCTCCTAAGATAAGGAAACATAAACCAAAACTTTTCCTATGTGAAAGGAAAACCTGCTGCTATTAAGTCAGGCTCTCACAAGGCAGCATCCCCATACAAGGTAATGGGACAAAGCTCTGAGCCAGTATTTGTGCACACTGGGACTTTTGTCCCTTCTCTACCCTTTAAAGAAAGAATCTTTTTAATGAGGCTGCAGTTGCAGGGCAATCCAATTTTCCATGCTACAGTGGAAAACCAGGCAGGTTTGCCCATCTGAGATTCAAATTGTAATTTCTTGTGGCCAAGACGTTCCTTTGCATTTGGTTTTCAGCTACTGCTGTCTCTCTCCTCCCCACATCCTTCCTATCTGAGCAGGTCCTGGGAGTCCTGTGAGCGGAAGCACCCACTCGGTGAGCATGAAGATACATGGTTTGGAGGAAGAGAAACAGAAGATCTACTCAAACACCACCACAGAAAAATGCCAGGCTTCCCACGGGTGCCCATCTTCACCGTGTCTACCCACCCTCCAAAACCCCAACAGAGGGACAGCAGAGTGCAGGCTGACAAGTACAAAGGCAGCAGACTATTCAGCTCTTGCTCTAGACTTTTTTTCTTTAGAGAAAGTTAATTTTACCAGGTTCAAGGAAAGACACTCAATAGTCCCTACTATGCAAAAATAAATGAACAACTCTGCCCAGGAAGAAAAGAGGGAACAATTTCAGAGTTAATAAAATGTTACCAAACACCTGTAAGGGTTAATTAACTGTTTCATGTTCTGAACAATTTCATGTTCTGAACAAAATCCTCCTTTTCAGAGTGCAGCTTGGATCAAGAGCACAGCTGACAGCAAGCAGAGCTGTTACGACACATTCAGGACAAGCAGCCTGTGTCATTCTGCTGACATTAAAACTGAATGTTTGCTCAAGAGATCAGCTGCTAATATTATTTAAAATGTATACAAAGTAAGCAAATTCTGCGCACCCAACAGGAAGTCAGGAACTGAGACCATTTGGGCAGTTCAGACCCGTCATGGTTCAAGCAGACCACTTAAGTGAAGGAGGAAACCCAAGAGCAGAGGAGTAAGATATGAGCACATCAGAAATTTCCCTCCAGCCAAATGAAGTCCCTTTTACCAAACGGTTAAGAAACCTGCAGCTTAAAAACGTTCCAAAAGAGATTCTGGCCAGCCTCTGCAGAGGAAAGGGAGCCAGCCTGGCCCCAGCTCCACACGGCAGGTACCTTCCCCGGCCACGTGCAACTCTGACCGAGTAGGAGCCTGCTGGCAGAGACACTTTGCACCAAGCAAGTCTGCTACTGAAGCTCATAACTGGCCGTAGGGCAGCAGCTGCAGACATGGCCAGGGTGACCATAATAGGAAGAAAGACGGTGGAGCCGAGTTTCAGGGAGCGCGACTGATCACAGGAGCTTCGGTATGATCAGAGGAGTGGGAGTCACGGTCCAGGGAAACGACATTCCCGTCTGCTTGTGGCGTCTCAGCCTCAACAGCTCTGGCACAAATGCCATCAGCTAGTGGGTGCTTGACAAATCATATCACAAGAGTCTGCCAATGTCAAATCCACAAATCCCCTTAATTTTCCTCTTTCAACTAGAAAATTGGGCAAGAATGAGGAACATACTGCTTAAGTGGGGTTGAATAGGCCTTTCACACATATTGAGCAGACTGTACATTAGCCATCATCCTACTGGCAACAAACAGTAATGCAAGAACACAAAACCAACTCTAAAGATAGTAATTAACCAAATAAAACAAATTAATGGGCAGCAGCTGGCCTCCAGGCCCCAGGTCTCACACCAGGTCTAGGCAGAAGCTGATCTGGGCAGTGAAATGCCTGTTGCTTACAAGTGGTATAGTTTATCTGTGAACCTTCTCTGCCTGTGTCATTATGAAGTGATGGACAAGAAAAGGTGGTGGGAGGGGTTCGTAACTGGATGAGGTTTCACCAAGAAAGTCACGAAGAGAGTATATATAAATGCACCTGAAGCTACACATTGGTATATACCACGCTTCATATCACCTGCCTGTTGTAGCATATGTTTTATTGTTTTGGGTGCTACAGCCTCGTAACACCACACATCACTGCAATTACAACTTCCCATGAGGTGCAGGGCACCTGCATGAAGTCAGTATTCTCCAGAAACAAACATATGCCCGCAAAGATCAAATGGAAAAATGCAGCCGTGCCCCAAACTCTTTTAAAAGAGAGAATTCTGTTACACAGAGCCTAGGATGTCCTAAGCCTCCCAAATACAGAAACGCAGTGAGATCTTTATAAAGCCCTGGCTGTTACAGACAGAAAAAGGCAGTCCTGAAGAATAAGCATGTTGTGAGGACTATAATCTAGCACTGAAAGTTTAATTTTGGCCAGAATTGATTTATGCCCATGTAACCTAGCAAGGTTGGCCCATAGCCACATAAATGCCTAACTGCTTAACCGACTGCACAAACCCAGGACTCCGGCAATAATGTTTCAAAATCTCTTTGCCCCATGAAATAAAGGTCATATCCAGTACAGCAGAATTCAAACACGAGAGCCTGACAGGAAATGACTAACTGCACACTGAGGCCAATTTACCTTCATCTTAGATCTGCTCAGCACACAAGAATCTCGCAATTCAAACAGACATCTCAGCCTATAAGCAGAAAAAACAATCTGACTGCTCTAGTTGCTAGCTCTTGGATTCCGTGCATCTCAGTACAGATACCACTGCAAAATAAAGAAATTCCGCTCTATTTCCCTAAAGCCCTCTTACAGTTCAAGCCTTATGCTGTAGTTTTCACTTTTCTTTCCCTTAGAGGCAGCTTTTTTTAAAGTGAGGATGAAGCCATTCCTATTTCTGAGGTGATACATTAAATTAGTGTTTACAAAGTTTTTTGCAATCCCTGAATAAAAGGTATTTAAGAGATTATACCTCTATTTTGCACATAAAGGCAATCAAGGGGCTGCTCCAAGCTTGCCTCTGAACAAGCATGCACATGAGCTGGTGGACAGGCTGCAGGGGATGGACGCAGTCGCAGTGCACGTCTTGTGCTCACATGCTGAAAAGCAAACCTGACGGTCTGAGCCCAATCCCTTATTAACTTCTCCAGAAGGCTCTGCTCAACTTCAGGTGTTTTTAATAAACAAAGCGACTTTGACTTACAGTAGCAGGAAAAGACATATAAACCAGACATGTTTTATTTAATGCATGCCTATTATTTAAAGCGTAAGCAAATTTTTTCCACCAAATTTGGTCAAAATATTCCCTTTGTCCAAGTTGATTCTTTTTCTCCCAAATACGAGCATTTGTAGTTGGTTTCTTGAATATAAGCAGATATACTGCACTGTACCGCTGGCAGTTTTGTGCCACCTGCATGCAAACTCAGCAGAGCGAAGAGAACGCCAGGAACGGTGACAGAGGAGACACTGCCATGACACTCGTGTGCCACACAATCTCTTGCCCAGCAACTTCTCTCCCACCATCCCGACCACTACATATGGGCCTCGCCACTTGCGCGGGCTGTTTGCACGCGAAGTAAGGACAGTCTCCATCCCAAGTACATTTTACAGCTGCTGGCGTCCCTTGCAAGCAAAGCCAATTACAGCTCTGCAGCCCACAGCGTGTGAGCAGCTTCTAAATCTGGGGAAGGACTGAATCCTGACAAAGACAGATTGTCTCAGGTTACCATCCCGAGAACTGCTTGCCTGTGGCCCGAAACAAAACTAAGATCATTTGTTACCAGGGAGATGCTGCATGCACCAGCTGCAACCCTCCCGAAAAACAGGCAGTGCTTTCCGAGGACAGCACAGCTGAGCCCGCCAGAGCTCAAGAAGGTACGGAACAGGGACAGACAGGGGATCGTTGAGAGAGGAAGATAACCTCTTCTTTTAGCCACTGCCTTGCACACGTAGAAGTGAGATAAGTTTCCATCTTCTGTGGCTGAAGATTTCTCTGCTAGGTGATCTGGTCATCAGGTGTAATTTACCTTTACTGTACAGAGCTGGTTATCTTCAAATCGGTCTCCCTGTTAAAACATTTCTCACTGGCACCTTTTAAAAATTAAATACTGCACGTTTTAAATAACAGAAGCCATCAGTTGTAATTGTCACACATTTTACACAAAAATCTCTAAGAAATAACTCCTTGCGAGCACTGAAGAAATTTGCAAGACGCAACATGCTTTCCAATTTCTGCCATGCTGTGCCGCAGTACCTGGAGATAAAGCGTCTTTGGTGGTACCTATGAAAGGGAAAACTTGTCACATCCAAAAGACTAAGTGGAAACAGCTATTTTAAAGGGAACAAATGCTCACAGAATTTCTGAACGCCTTTGTATCACACAGCCACACACTGAGTTTCCAGCATCTGCGCCCCGGCCCGCTGGATGCTGCTGTCGGACGCAGTGCCGCTGCTCACTGTGCCGGCAGCACTGCAGCCTGGGCAGCACGGAGCACTGCTGCGGGCAGGCGGCACGCGACAGCACACGGGCTGACTGTGCCTAGAAACTCATGAAGAGAGGAAAACTGTTCCTTTACAGAAAAACACCCCACATGAATGAAAAAGAAGTAACAATATTAGACAGCCCTTGATCCAGCTCTGTGGCTCATTTACAGGCCCTCGTTCAAATCCGAGATTTACAAGGAAGCCTACATGAAACAGATGTGTCACAGACTGAAAAGGAACCGAGAGGTCAGAATTCTAATGGAGACTTCTCTCATGACGGCTTTCAGGTAAAGGCCAAGCAGAGTTGATGTTTCAGCCCCTGAAGCAGCAGATACAAAGCAATGCCCCATTTATTTGCTGCAGAGATGCTCCACACTCATTCACTGAAGAAGGCAACAGCAGCCTGCTCTCTGACTAGACTGAAAGATTTTCCAAAGCTGTTTGCATGCTCAGGCAGTTAGAGGATTGGGGCTTCACTGCAACAATCCACCACCAACGCCCTAATAACCCGTCGTCTGTTCTAACCCACCGGAACAAAAATACTCTATTTACAGACTATTTGTCATAATTTGCAAACCCCTGGAAACAAAAACTCAGACCAGTTCTCTTTTACCTTGCATTGCCGAACGTGATGGACCAGCATAAAAGCCAGGAGCAGTGCAAGGGTGGCTCTGCCAGTGACTCACACCGCAGACAGCTAGAGCAGGTGCGACCAGCAAGAGACTCTCACTAGTAAATCATCACTTCACTAGCAAACACTCAAGTGCTGGCCCAGGAACAAAAGCAGTCACATCATAAACCAGAGGGTGACATCAGCACAGGGATTGCATTTCCTACAGAGGTTTAAATGTCATTACTTGTGACTGGAAATTGGACACTTCAAATTCAAGTTACCCGAAATTTTCAAGAGAGACATAAGAATTCCAATTGTGATTTTGTGTAGATATATTTCACTTCCAAACCCTTTCTATTTCTCAATGTCATGATTTCAGAAAAATAAAAGAACAAGCAAAACACCTAACAAAGTGAAAAGCTGATGAACATCATTATTAGCCTGACCTACCAAGTCAGGTGCTAATGAGGTAAGCAGCAGAACTCACTGATTTCCATGGGAAAGGGTCAGCGTTACTGAAACAGCATCATCTACTTGGGGCTCAGTTATTAAAAAATCTCTGGATTGCCCTCTTCCACTCTTACTCAAAGTTCTAATCTGCATCTTCTGCTGGGGCTAAACCTCAAAGCTATCGAGAATCTGAAAGCACTTACTCCATCACCCTCCGTTGCGTCATTGTTTCACAGAGCATGAAGCATGACATAGTCTGTGTCTATGGTCTAACGCCTTCACCACCCTGAAGTGCATTTGTGATTTTCCACACGCAGCTCTTCAGGCTCTCCAAAAGCAACACATCCAAGACTTCTACACAAGCACAACGGGCCAGATTTAATCTTCCTGTGAGTTACATGATGTTTACATAGGGTTGAGAAATACTAGAAATAAAACTTCTCTTGGCTGAGTTACATGCAACACACTGTACTTTTTGCTAGTAATGACTCTTCAGTAAGTACTACTATTGCTCTACATTTTCCAGAACCCTCCGAGTTCTGCATCGCAGTGATTTTCCTGATATGAAGTGTTCACTGAGTTAAAGGTAGCCACTGAAATGCCTTAAAATTTAAGCGCTGACTTTTCTATTTGAAGATTTCCATTTGCTGAGGAGACAGATGAGAATAACTAATCCTCACTCGAGGACACAAACTGAAGATTAGTTTCTTTACTTTGAAAGTAGTTTAGCTCCCCGACTCCCTACTGCAAATAACACAAACATATATGATGATCCAGTGCAGGACCATAAATGCAAGAGCGTTCAGTTTCCACAGATCTGACAACCCATACCTTTCACAGGATTGTTGCTTCCCCAATTCCCTAACAGATGGCACCAGTAAAAACACTATTTACCCTTATAATACCTGCAGGGCAGAGTTATTTTATCTCCCTCATGGGATTTGCAACTCAGAGGGCATTGGCACAAGGCAAGTCTGGCAGAACTAAAAATGGAACCAAGATCCAAGTCCCTGTCCATCTTTCTTCTCCTTCTGAGATGCAGCATATATCCCCTGTCAGCCTGGAAACTGTGACACCCACTAATAAATGTTACAGACCCACGTCCAAATAGATTCCACACACTGAACTCTTTGTGAGAAGCAGGGCAAAAAGGAAGGAGGAGAAGGGAGATCTTTAAGGTCCCTTTCCACCCAAACCATTCTGTGACAGACACAGCACTGCGCAGTTACAAAGTACAGTTAATCCAGACTCCAGATCTTTTGACCAAGTAACACCATGCCTTTGCCACTCACTCCTACTATTTAAACTTTGGGCTTTAAAAGTGAGCATGCTGAGCCAGAAGGCGGCATTGTAGTAGCGCAGCACCCAGAGTTATGCACCAGTTCAAACTGTATTAGTTCTTAAGAACAGAAAAAGCCATGATTTCCTTAAATGAGGGTAGTGGAATTGCAAGGTGAGGTCAAAAGCCTGGCACATTTTAGCAGTTCAGGGTGCTACATGGGATCACGATGCTGACAAACGTAGTCCTTGCACTCAGAGACAGTTCAGGATCCACGTTTTTTGTTTCTGTTCTTTCTTCACTGCCTTCACATCCTAAGCAATATCGAGGAACACTGCCATCAGATGTGGGCCTCAAAGAGGAATTTTTGTCTTCAACCATGCTGCAAGTTGGTCTGAAAGTTAGGACTTTCAGACAGACTTTTTAAATTATTATTAAATTTCTTTTGTTTCATTAGAATGCCTTAAAAAACAGGCATTTTCCCCCAGCAGTATCGATGTAGTACACATGGTGTTTTAGTGGAAAATAGCATGATCTGCAGCCACACAGACCTGAAGTACAACAGAAATTACCAAACCTCTGATACACTCATAGGAGGGAAATCCTGTGGGCTTCAATCGTTCAAGAAATAAGGTTGCTTTGCAGTTACAGGAATAACACCTGTCTAGAATGGGCTCTAAATTGGTAAGATACAGTCTGAAAATCAACTGCCACTTGTTTTTACGATTTTCATTTTATATTAAAAAAACTCTCAAAGACCTCAGGAGGCAGAGCTCAGTCTGGAAAGGATTTTTATGGTTACACTGTAAACCCACAGAAAGTAGGGCTCTAGAATGGAAACAGTTCATTAGAGCTCAAATACTGATCCTGGGTTCTGCCTGAAACAGCCGGGATTATTTCTCCAGTTAAGCAAATTCCTGTTACTGAAACCCACTCCGATATTTAAAGAAATTTGGAGAAGATGCTGAGTAACTACTCTACTGCCCCAGGTAACAAGATCGGAACCATATTAATTGATGAATTTCTAAGTGAACACTTGAAATTTGGGTAAACAAATTCAAAATATCACAGTCATATTTACATTCCAGGGTAATTATTAAGTATTTAATAGCTTGTGGTTCCAGTATTCTAGGTTTTTCTATGCACCAAAATATTTGGTCATGTAAAAACCATCTGTAGCAGCTGGAAGACATTCATTTGGCCCACTAAGATTCATTAGTTTAAAAATACACAAATAAAGTGTTCATTTTATTTCCAAAAAAGCTAACACTGCTGCTTTCAGCTCTATTGGGGTGCTTGGTGAATAATGTTTATGCAATGTTCCTAGCAGGAAACATCAGATGCCACAGTTTCACAAACACATACAAGTATCTGTTAACTAAAACGAGTCTTGTATTTAGGTTAATGCTCTTCTGTACTAAGTCAAGTCATTATTCACAGCAATATGAAAACCAGCTTGCAAATAGTTCAATCCCTATTTTTATTCTTTCTCCTATGCTCCCAAATCCCCAGTGTTGAAATCTACTTTTAAAAATTACTGATGAGATTTCTCTTCAGAACTGGGATTCAGATACCTGTGTTAAAGATTTACAAAACATAAGCCTCCATGCATGCCCTTTTTCTCCAAGAAGTTCATGCATAATCTTAATACAGCTTTTTAAAAATCAAATAAACAAGAAGCACAGCTGAGATTGTTAAAAAAAAAAAGAGTTAAATTTGGCTTATTATCCATAGGGATCACTCTTCTGTCCAACAGTCTGCAAAGGGTTATTTACTGGCTAGCCATTTTTCTTTTGCTGGAACATGCCGGGGTTTTAGTGAAGTTTCTGCAGAGTATGCAACAGTATTCAGCATTTGCTCAGCTAATGAGTTAAATCATTGCAGCTCTTCGACGACTTGAAGATTATGGGTGTAGGAAAAGGGAATGCTCAGAGAGGGGAACTTTCAGCAGTCACCACCAAACTGCGGTTAAAACAGACACCAATGACTCTATTCAGCTCCCAAACCTCAGACAGTTTCCATTTTCTCAATAACAAAGCATTTTTGTGGAATGAGGTAACAGCCTCCATCTGCCAGGTCTAACTCTCCACTAAGATTTCTCAAGAGCGTGGCTGAACGAGGGCTGGCCAGCTGAGCCTGAGATGGCTGCAGAAGGCAGGACTCCCTTACGCCTGGCAAACAAAGGGACGAAGCTGCAGCAGGACAGACGAGGAGAGAAGCCTCTTTGGGACTGGCACACATTCTCCTGGGAGTCTGTATCAAGAGTAGCCTCCAGTGAGCTCCAACCAGTGCACAGCTGGAGACTGCAAAAGGCCAAGAAGAGAGTGAGACTTTTCACTATGGGTGGGCTGGATCAGGCAGGAGGGAGCAGCAGACAAATGCGTGCCACAGGTTCAGTGTTCCGTAATCCATCATAAGCGTGTCACAAGTAGGGAGCAGCGTGATTGAGCAGTGAACATGGGTCTGCGCGCACATTGTGAGATGCACAGTGCAAAGGGGAACACAGACGCCCTGCTCTGCCGAGGACGATGCAGCTCGTGGGACCAGCCGCTCAAGCTGGGATATACCCTTCTACACCTGAAACCCTGTACATCTCAGCCAGAGCAGCTACAGCCTCAGAACAGAGGTTGGGAGGGTTTTTGGTTTTGTTCTTGCCTTGGCTTTGTATTTGGCAGCCTGTATCGTGGCCTCTCAATTCCAGGGATGCTGAGCACCTATCCATTCTTTCGATTTCAGGCAAAGGCAGCTCAGTTCCTCTGACAAGCAGACTGTTCAGCTAGATTCACATGAAGATTCTGCCTCCTGTCAGGACCCCCACAGCCAACTCTCACCTCTCTCTGTAAGCAGCCACTTGGGTAGTCAGCTCCCTTGCAATTCTGAGACCCTCAGCTCCAGGTTCAACACATCTCAACTGCCTGCCCTGCCAAAGGATGAGCACAAGAGGACACCACACTCCTAGGCTCACTCATGCAAATAAAGGTAAAAACCTTGGAGGAGCATGGAGAGGTAAGGCCAGCTGGAAAGAGCTTCGAGGAAAAGGTGGATAACACAACATCAAGAAAGAATCTTCATGGACTATGCGAGTCTTCCGATCTACTTTTTGTCCCTGCACACATAAATCTCAAAAAGCAATGTAGGAAATTCTCCGGGACGCTGCAGCAGCTGGTGCAAATGGATGACCTGCGACTCAGGCAGGTCAGAACACATAGGATCCAACTTAGCTACTACTTTGGTAAATAGTGCTGCCAAGAACAGTTATTGACACCATTTGGAGCCCTCATTCTGCCTGTGTGGCAGAAGATATCTGAATATAAATTTTAAGAATCACAATTCAGAGAGACGAGAAAACATTTCTAGAAAATCCATTCTGATTGCATTATTTTAGTCTGGTGCATCAGCTTTTGTATTACCAGGACAACAACAAAGATTCCCAAGTAGAAACTGCCCCAAAGCCATTTTGCACAAATTTAATTGAAATTTGCAACCTTCAGATCTGTGATACTACTGCAGTACAAAGGAAGAATCAATGAGGATAGAAATGTAAGTGTAGATAGTCCCATTTAACACTCACCAGAGCATCAGCTTTATACACTTCTGCTATTCTGCCACAAATCTTAGTAGCTAAAGACTCAACAAAAGCAAATACATTTAAGCCTGGTGCTATCTAGTCCTAGGCAGATGCTGAAATCTGTGCACTCAGATATAGTCATACACACTAACAAGCAACAAACTCACAAAAATGGAGAAACTGGAACTCAGCTCATCTGCAACCTAAACTGAGCAATGTGCTAATTAGGAGAGAAATTTCACTTCCAAAGACGCCAATTCTCTAACCACCAGTCTTTATTTCTGCAGATCAGACACAGCCTCCTAGACATGCACTGATGCAAACCAAGGAGGAACTTTTTATGTTTTACGAAGATACAGGGTATACTCCCACCACTGCTAATTTCCTGAATGACCTCGTACAACTTCCTTCCCACCTCTACATCTAGTTCTTCCATCTAAAGCAAAGGCAACTTTTCAGTTGGTATTCTGCAGGCCTTTGTGTTCCTGTAGCACTTTCTCCTGAAGTTTTGAAAATGTTAATATTGACCTCCTCACTCGCTAGTTTAATACCATGTACCCAGCTGGATACCTGGAGAATGTAGCTGGCAAGTGGCATACCTTCTTTCCCAGACAGGACAAAACATTTCCCAGGCCAGTTTTCTTCCTACAAAGAATGCTGCTGTCAAATCTCAAAAATCCACACTGCTAATACTAGCCCCAGTGCAAGGTCAGCCAAAGAGAACTTCCATCAGAGATGAGCTCTGCTCGAAAAGGCTCCCTGGAGATTATAAGAATAGTACAGTCAAGCCCAGATGGCAACAATGTGCAGAGCACATTTCCAGCAAACATAGTGACTGGCAGAGGACTACGCAAACTGAAGTCCACTCTGATTTCTGCCATCTGCTAGCTAAACACTGAAGTCTAGGCTGCGACCTTTGGGAAAGGGCAGGATAGTCTTACAGGCTCTCAAGATACTGCTTTTGTTCTCACTGTTTGCTTCTCAATTCCTTTGTTAAAAGATACTAATCTCTCTGTAAGGCAGTTATTTGGAGCCAAGAGTTTAGATATTATTGCAAAACATATGCTTAAAAGAGACTGGAAATGATGCTGGCAGTGTTACAGAGGGGAGCGAAGCATAGCTTTGGGTCAAAACAAAAAAAAATAAATCTAAGCTAGTAAGCAATTCCCATGTGATAGTTTAGGAGAGCCAGCAAAAGCTTCTTCTAGAAAGAAAACAATACTGTGAGAACGAAGCTAACAAGAGCTGGCTCTTGGAAAAATAAAATGGCCAGTAATGAGCTAGAGTATTGCCAACAGCATATATCCAAGAGAATCTTTCTGGGAAACCAACCCCAGTCATTACGCTGGAAAGCCCCGAGGGACTAGGGACCCTGAGGCTAAAAGCTGGCAAATTGCTTCATCAGTTAAGGTTGGTTCCAATGTTTTCTACTGCATAAGAATAATTTGTTTTAGCCTACGCGTCTCTAAAGAGCAATGGGTAACTTCAGGCTGCTTCCTCTGGGAAGCAAAATGGAGTGCTCGGCAAAGCCCTGCCCAATGGGACATTTTTAGAAGGCTTCCCACCATCGCCGACATCCCTTCATCCCAATACCTGGCCCAGCACACTCAGGCTGCTGGGTTTGCTTCCCTCCCCGTGCACCTCCAGTGCTGCTCGGTGCTGCGCACCCGGCGCAGCAGGATGCCTTCCTGGTAGAAAATCAGCCGAGCTGCGTCAGCCAGCACGCCACCAGCAAGCAGCTGCCACAAAAGCGTGATGACTGTGCCTCCACAGAAGCATCTTCTGGAGACTCATTCATCCAAAATGGACGCAGTTAGAGCAATTACTCTGATGTATCTTGCTTTCCAGAGGGGTATGACCTTGCTCTATCTCTCTCTTTCAGAAAGGGCAGTTAATACACCAGGAAATAGGTACACTGATGCAGAGTGAGAAAGGCAAGGCTTTTGTCTGCAGCCTTCTCTTTCATTTCCAGTCCAGCTACTCACACCCACAGGAGTGTACAGAGAGCACAGAAACCAACAAACGTGATCTCTAACTGTGCTTCTGTGCTGGCAGAGAAGTCCTGCATTGGCAGGGGATGTCAAGGTGCTGTCTAATCACTTTCCTCCTCTTCCAACTCCTTTTCTGATTCACATTGCCATCTTCCTCGCAATTGACCTAAATAACATGTTCAGGCAGCACTGGAAGTATTTCCGCCTCATACTTCAATAGCAGCAAGACCTCCACGTCTGGAAACGGTATTTCTCAGGAGAGTCACACCACAGGTGGCTTAGGAGCGTCTTTCCCAAAAAAGGAAGAGGAGCACCCTGTCTTCTCTCATTTCGTCAGTAAGACTTCCTGGCTGCAGGAGAACAAAGGTTGCCCAGGAGCAGAGAAAACACATGCTGCGGCTGTGCCCAAGCCCCAACTAATCTGAACAATGTGGGCAGAGTATTCAGTTACCTCATTTCCAGGTGTGCTGTCAGCATGAGCCATGACTGGCTTGGGATGAAAGCGGAAAAACTTTTCCTAGATCTGGACTTGTCTGCATCGTTTATGGTAATTATTGCCCAGCAGCCTTTAGTCCTTTAATGTCATATCACATTCTCAGCCCTCCGTTTCTCTATAACCTTTTGATCACCGCTTGCCATTCCACTGCAGAAGAGGCTGGAGGACAGAGGGCAAGACCACACTACCCCACCAGAGCCAAAGGCATGCCAACCCAGGCCTCAGGGAGAGGAAAGCAACCAAAGCCACTGCAAAAGGACTTTGGCAGGTCAGCCTTCTTCAGACACATAGTGATTATGTATGCTAGCACACACAAGCACTTAAATCAGTTGTATATCCAAACAATTATAGTGCCTCTCCAGCTATTCACTTCAGCACCTTTTATAACATAACGCAGTATTCAACAGCATTGCACCACAGGAACACAGGGACAATCCAACCCCTATCACTCCACAGTGGCTTCACACGGAAAGATTTTTGATCCTTTCCCAATCTCATTCTTTTCTTTACCACAAGCTTAGGCACACCTGACAGACACAAAAAAATCTCACCTCCTCACAATCCCCCACAGACTACTGATCTCAATGCTATCTTACAGCAATGGCCTTCATCGCCTGTGTACTGAGTAAATGAAAAAGTAAAAAGTCAATTGAAAATGCATTTATTGCCAACAAGCAAATGGACTGTGGGGAAATACAGGAAAGTATTCCAAATCTGCATGCATGGACTGCCACAGCACTGCCAGCTCTCAAGTGAGGAAGTGCTAGCCTGGGGTTTGCACATTACAGCTTGCAAGGCAGGCACTAGATCCTCAGCAGCCTAAGATATCCTTTTCTTGTTCAAAGGATACACATAAATACAGTTATCCTATCGCAATCGAAAGGAAGTTATACTTGATTTGTACCACCTCTTCTTCAGGTAATTGAGCTTCAAAACTAAAGCAGAAAAGAAGCAAGCAAAACTCACACATCTTTGTGCTACAGCATGCCTGTTTAGTCCCCAACAGCTATTCTGTATCTGTTATCTCTATATTTTTTATTAGCTCATGTTTACTTTGGCTGCACATCCAAGCAGTCATTTAAACAGGGTGAGAGAAGAAAATCTTGGACTCTTAACAATGGCCAAGCAGTTTAATCTGCCACTGGGGACAATGACTTGACTCTTATTGGCGTTTCGTACTGGCAGGGTCAAGTGTAACATGTGCTGAAGGAAGCACTAGGGAAGCAGATCTGTGGCTGTTCCAACAACACCAAGCATTTCCTTGAGCTATTCAGAGGTCCCTTTCCCCCTCGCGTGTAGAGAAAACAGCTCCAGCTGTCCAGTCACCTGCACTAGCTTCTCCACTCACTGAATTTATGACACTGGAGGCCGCTAACAGCTCCGGGTTAGATACAGCACATTCCTCTGGCTTACAGCTCAGTTGTTCAAAACTAAGTTACAAAGCAGTTAAGATTATGTCCTTGGCATCAGCCACAGGTTGGTGCTGGAAGATAATTTATACTCCTGAACAGAATTGGCACTGGGCAGGTTGGGCGTAAACATCAACAAACTTTCGTCCAGTGACCACACCAATCAGAAGAGTCTAGAATAATATTTATCCATGGTGCTGATATAAGAAATTTCTTTTGTATTTGAGAAGTTCAAAATAGTTTACGTAAAAGAACTCTGCAACTTGCAAGCCTAGGGCAACGTACAGCAATACATTCAGAGGCAAATAAAACATGATACGAGTTATTGTTAACAGTCAGATGACCACAGGCCAAAGACAAAGTGAGACTACACTAAGAACAAGAACTTAAACTTCAGGATTTTTATTCCATTGCTATTTGGATTCTGCATTACCACATTTCTAAATAAATCTTGATTAACTATTAACTTAGCCCTAATGGACATGTCTTTCTGATTCCTCCCAGAGTAATATTATCCTGTCAGTGGGCTCCTGTTGAGTAAGGGGAGAATAATTTGTTAAAACTGTTCTCCATTTAGCAAATATCAACAGACACAAAGTGAGTCACTCAGCAGAGGCTAGGATGAAACACAGGAAGGTGGAAGCCATGTGGCACTCTTCAATTTCCCCTTTCCTTTCACAATCAGACCGTTGATATTTTCTTCAACAGGAAAACTGACACTCCCCCTCCCTGTAAACTGCTGACAATTGTATTTTACACCTGGCAAAACCAGTGCAAAATGGAAGGAAGAGAAGAAACAAAGACCAAGGACTTTTCTCAGCAACTACATCTCTGCAGAACGGAGCATTTTTCTTTCCAACTGTAGCTAAAGACACACCACTTCTTAAAGCACAAAGTCTAGTAACTACATACCAGCCCTCATGGTTAATGCCACCTCCTCTCTGTCAAATGCAGAACAGAGAACGCTGCGGCAGCTGCTCCACACAGAGCAGTCAGAGCTCTCAAGTCTGGCTGTGGGACTCAAGTCCTGCTGACACCAATAAAGCACGTGCAGCTGAACCCCTCTGCTTGCAGACTCTCAGCCCTCATGCTTGAATGTCCTATCCTTTAAAAGGGATCCTAAACTCTTGGTAGGAATCTGAAGATTGAATAATACTAGTAAAGTTTCTCTGCCTCCTAACAACTGGTCTTTTCCTTTTCCTAGATGCAGCTGCTGTCTATTGTTATAGCTGTCCTTTTTTCTCCCCCCCCTCCCCCTTTTTTTTTAAACAGAGTAAAACATTTACATTTGTTTTTATAACATCATCAGGCAAAACACTGTCAAGTTCCCTCTGAACTTTCCCAGTGTGGCTATTGAAATTACACCTATTTCAACAGAAATAGTCAAAGTCCCTTAAGGAATGAGGTGTAGCAGCTTGCACTCTGGAGTTGAACACTGAGCAAAACTGCAAGCGTCATTCGCATCACCTTCTTGCCAGACAAATTTTCAAGAAGAGTGTGGCCAGCAGGACAAGGGAGGTTCTCCTTCCCCTCTACACTGCCCTGGTGAGGCCTCATCTAGAGTACTGTGTCCAGTTCTGGGCTCCCCAGTTCAAGAAGGATGAAGAGCTACTGGA
>Ga0065711_1003239_pt1 | contig 29003 bp, 17 predicted proteins | sample Hoacrofraction12_FD_59098 | JGI IMG/M metagenome (GOLD analysis project Ga0065711, IMG submission 59098) | Hoatzin crop microbial communities from Cojedes, Venezuela - Epithelial fraction 12 v2 (version 2) | ecosystem: Host-associated > Birds > Digestive system > Esophagus > Crop | place... | reverse complement strand
GGAATACCGGGCTCTGTTTGGCCAGGTGGGGTCAGCCCCCACCCCCCGGCTGTGCCCCTTCCTGGAGTCCGGTGAAAATTAACCCTGTCCTGGCCAAACCCAGGACACCTACTCTAGGACACATCATATACACAATGGCATGTTGACAAAGAACAGACAAGCCACAGCTGCATGGAGATGTACATGTAAGAGAAGACACTAACACCAGCCCAGGCATATACCAGTGATAGAACTTGTTTTACACTGAGCAGCACTGGCACCACCAAAATCACAGCGCAGGATGAAGGGTAGTGGTCTTTCTGCCAGACAGGAGGAAAGGAGCTCGCTGACCAGGCTGTGTATGACACCCACGAGACCTCTGCAGACTGTGGTTCTTGCCTCAGCCCAGCCCGAGCTGGTTCAGGGCTCCTCAACAGGGCAGGCCGGCTCCTGCCCCATGTCCCAGAGTAGAGGAGGCTGCCAGGCTCTTCTTGTGGGTGGGAAGCGGGGCTTCCTGCTGCTGTGGCTGCCACCGACAGGCAGAGTGAGCAGCAGACATCTCTCCCAGCTGCAACAGCCCCGCGGTGACCCCATGCTCTCCCTTTGCAGGGGAAAGGGGGCTTCCTGGGATTCAGGCTTGAACAAACCCTGTAGCACAAAGGCAACCATCTTCCTCCTTCCCAAAAGAGCACCCCACATTGCCTGTGAGCTGGTTGCCTGAGGCTGATGGTCACTGTCCCGTGGATCTGATCCCAGATGCCACAGCACTGTCCTCTTGCCTCACCTGCCTTTCCCAACACTTACAGGAGTCCCTGTGCAGAAAGGAGCAGAGTGGTGGAGATTGCTTCCTGGAGTGTAGTGCCAGCAGGGTTCTTCTGTTGCACTGCAGTGGCTGCAGCATCCTGCCTCAGTGGGCGAGTTATCCATGGGGCTGGTCCTGCAGACGCTTGGCACAGCTCAGGAGGGGAACAGAAATACTGGGCAATACAAAGAGGGAGGTCTTGTGCCACCTTTTCTGTTGAGCAGAACAATGAAGCAATACTCTCCCTGTGAGAAATCCAAGACTTTATAAAGCCAGGCCTTACAGATAATCACTTTCACCTTCATTTTCCTGGCAGGACCTGAGTTCAGGATCCTGCTGTCCTCACAGTAGCTGCTGCTATGTTATAGAGCTGAGCCTCAGCCAGCAACATATCTTCCAGTAACTCTGCCAACACAGGATCAACCCCCTGAAGCAGACAATTGCTGCTTGGATCTCTCCCATGATGCCAGACTTAATTCTTCACAGATCAGTATCCCAAGTATTTGGTATCCATGCTGTAACAGACTCAGGACCTCACCCAGTATTCCGAGTCTCTGGAAGAGGCAGGCAGTCCTTCAGAGACTTCAAAAGAGCAGCACGTATTTCGTATTTTGCAATTAGCACTCAATAACCATAGTCTGCTGTTGAGCCAGGATCTAAAACAAGGTCTTACAAACAAATTTAAGGAAGAATATTCCTCTGTGCCACACACAGAGGATCCAATTCATTTACCACAAGGGGCTGTGTGCACTCATCAAGCCCATTAGAGAGCATGTAGCTCCTCTGTTCAATTACAACTTAGCATATGGATTTTCTGTTTAATTAAAATTTGCAAAAAAAAAAAAAGTTTATTTCAGGAAGTTCCGACATAGGCCATTTTCTTCTGGAAAAGACAACAGCTTCAATGCTGAGAGTAGAAGGAAATAAGCAATATTGTTGTTCTGAGTTCTGGAAAAGCTGAAGGTAAGAAGCTCTGGCTCCATTCTGAATTCAGCGGGACTGGGAGTCAAGAACCATGGCAACATCTCACAGAGAAGTCTTATCCCCAACAGCAGGAGCAGCTGATGAGAAGGGAGCTGTGAGACCCTGCAGTTCTGCATCCACAGCTCTTGACTGAAATCTAAGCTCCCTGTGGGCTGGATGAAAAGGTCTCACAGCTCCTGCTAGGTTCCGGCAGCTGAATGACCCTCTGCTTCAGTTTATCAATGACATCTCGTAGCTGTGGCAGCCCTGGAGCCTGGGCCATCAGGAGGCAGGGCTGATACTGAGGTCCTTCAGACATTCCCAGGGAGGCTTTCCCCCAGAACAGTGACGCATCCATCTTGAAGAGGTGGCAATACAAAACGTCACTGCGCAACCACCTCCCCTAAACCTATAATTGCACTACACAGCACACTAAACAGTATAGCATTAATATGGGTTGTTAGCAGTGGTCTGGGATAACTCACATTTCCATTGGCTTTACACCTACAGAGCCTATTTGGGGTTAACTATTGTAAGAATACCAGCTATTAAGGTATTTGGAATACATTGACAGTGGTCCTGTAATAGCTGCAATAGTCTGCACCAACTACAAGGAAAGAGAAGTCTCAAAGTGAAAAATGCCTGGAAAATACGTATTTTGCATGTAACATTCATCTCATTTTCACAATATTCCTGAACTGAAATGGTGTCAGCACCCACAACTGCAAACAGAAATGTTTCCTTGACAAAAATGAGAAGTGTCACAAATTTGTACATACGGTGCTGATTTTCTGAAGTACCTAGAAATGCAAATTAAGGAGTGTGAAATTAGGCAAAATAAAGAGACTTCTTAGTGTCAACAGCAGTGTTAGAAATCATATATCCAGGAGTCTGTCTCCTAACACTCAGACCTCGGACTCTACCAGTAGCAACTGCTTCTGTTTAAAACGAGAGTTGGGAGGAGATGTGAAATATCAGTTAACCAGAGTAAGGTGTTAGTATACTCTTCTCAACATCTGAATCTAAAGTACAGAGAGGGTTGCCAAAGTGTTCTGGAAACAAACTACAACAGAACAAAAATAACTAAATTTCTCCTTTCCATCTCACACTAATTATTATATTCTTATTTGTTTATGTGATTACCACATCTTTGTCCTGCAGACAATTGTTTGTGTTGTGAACAAGTTGCAGTGTGCCACTCTGGACATAGGTGTTCACAGAGTTGTGTGGTCTCTACTTTTTTGGGAAAGGATAGATAAAAGGCTTCATGTCAGCCTCTTCAGAGGCAGAAAACAAATGCAACACCTGGTTCCAAATTTCTAGTTACTCCAGAGATACAGGGGCCAGAAGTTCCAGCTCAGTGACATTACACATCATTATGCTGGAAAAGAGCATCCCTGATTTTTCACATCACCAGGTCCCGGCAACAGTGATACCTGTGTCCATCTGTCCTGATTTTTCTAACAGTGGGGAAACAACTGACAGTGACTTAGTACCATGGGAGGCAGACTGGGAGGACTGGGCTGTTTGCTAGAAGCACACATCAGACTGTGGCTACATGTTTTTGGGCACCTGAGATCCCAGCACACTTGACCTGGGCAAGATGGGGTAGACCCCGTTTTGGGAAGAGTTGCCACTCAGGTTGTTTCCCCACACATGTTCCGTTCCCCAGCTTTCTGCTTCTTCTTTCTGCAGCTGGTCTAGGCTCTGGGGGAGCAGCTCTTCCTGACCGGGTTCTTCCTCCTGCAAACCAGCAGAAAGAGTGACCTGTGCTGTTGCCAAGCTACCAAGAAGTCTAACAACACTCCAGGAGAGAGACAAGGTGTGCACAATTCTTAAATATCTTCCCACATTCTCCCAGAAATTAGTACAATCTGCTTCTCTATTAAAGATCCAATATACTGTTTGCTGCAGTACATAGATGAATGCACATTCAAGCACCAGACAGCCACCCCCTTTCACCCTCTGAGAACGTTCAGAGAAAACCCAGGGCAAAACAAATCTGCAAACAAGCACTCAGATAATCTTTCGGGCATGGTCACATGAGAAGTAGGACCCTATGTACTACTTTTTCAGGTAGTAAGGGATCAGAAAACTACTCTGCAAAAGAGATGCTTCTTTCTGACTCAGCTAGGTCATTGTGTGCTGTTGGACTATTCTTATTATGAAATACATGAATACATGAAGTAACAACATGGCTCCCACATGCCTTTCTGCCTTTGACTTTAAAGCTGAAGACCCAAAATATGCTGGTTGACTGCATACAGGCAGTCTTTGGCAAAAGTCACAAGTCTGCAAAAAGGTGCTGTGGGCACACTGCTGACGATCTTCCACCTTACGTGTGCCATAATCCCCAGGCAAGATGTTAAGATCACAGTCCACAACACCATCACGAGCTGCTCTTGATGGGGAGGACAGGGTGATCTTTTTTGATGTCTGAGGATAAGCAGGTGCAAAGGAACTGAAGACAACTGAACTGCATCTACTACCACAGGAATGAGCTTGGCCTCAAAGGAACTGGAAGGTGTGTTTAAGGGTACTGGTCAACTGCGGCAGCACAAAAGCAAGAAGCTTTTTGTCACTGTGCTTGAACAAAAGAGGCTTGATCATACAAAATGGTGACCCTGCCCAACCTTTTTGTCTTATGTCAATGAGGACTAGGAAAGCAAAGACGATACCAGGTCCATTCACATACCAGGGCTGGTCACCTACCCTGAAGCTGGTTCAAATGCAAAGTGGAGGGTTACCAACCTTGCTAACACTATCCAGTGGTTTGCCCAACAGGTCCTTCCTCTTCAGCTTGTTTCTTTCCAGCACATCTAGCTTGCTCACTACTGCATCAATCTTGGAGCCAATGCTATTTATGGACTGTTCCAGCTGCAGCACACGTTGCAGGAGGCTGAAGACGACATGGAGAGCATTTACAAGCTTTTTCTCATCATGAACAGCAGGATTTGCAGCAGAAATCTTACGGACAATGGGCCAGACCTCAAACAGGAGTGAATGCTCCACATCACAGAACCGATTCATACCCACTGAAGACATAAATCCCTGCTACACTGTGTTTTCATCTGTAATCAGTGATTCTGCTTAGGATGGATCCCAACCAGTCTGGATCTCAATATAATCCCATTATTAAATATTGCACCTGCCTTTCCTTTGATATAGCCCTATGCATATTGCTCAGCATTTCTCAGTAGAAAAATCAGGATGTCCTGATTCTCTGTGCTATATTTATCACATGCTCCTCCTGTTGAAGAAACAGCTAAGTGTTATTCTCAGACCTGGAGAATGAAGGCCAACTAGGCTATAAATCAAGGATATTTATTCCCATAAAACCTCCTGTAAAGATATCAACTTCCCCTGGCCCAGTTATCCAGGCTAGCTTCTGACCTGAAACATGACAGCATATTGCCTGTGGCCAGCTGACAGCTGCAGACGTTATTCAAGAGGCAGAAAGCAAGATTTCTTAACTCAGTCTTTTACAGGAACGAGCAAACTGCATTACAAGAACTGTCCCAGTTCTCTTCTGACCTGCTCACGTACACATGTGCAAGATGAAAAGGGGAAGACCTTACTGAAACTGCTCAGCATCAGTGTAAACAGTTACATCAGGGAAGGAAGCAGTCAGGAATCAGACTCCTCATCTTCAGAGGGATTAAACTACTGCTAGTACAAACATACACTTGGAACTCTTCTTTGGAGACCCAGCTGGCCTTATTGAGATAGTTATTCCTTGCTTCCATGTATGTCAGATTCTCTTCCAGGTTGTTGTCACGATAGGATTTCCCCAAATTTTCAATCTCTGTATTCAGAGCAACCTAGAAGACAGATAAAGAAACTCCTGCAAAACTGGATGCTAACTCTCTGTCAGCTTCACTGTGAATAACAGAACTTCACAGCAGTGATATGCTCAGCTGCTATCCAGGCAGATTTGGAACCGTGATTGAGTTGCCTGCTTAGTTTATACCACAAACTCAAAGATTCCTGATGCCACTTTGGAGTCATCTCTACCAAACAGAGGGTTTCTTTCCTTGCCGACCCCCCCCCCCTTTTTTTGTTTTACCCTTTTCGCCTCTAGATCATGCTTCATCTGCTGTTGCTCCTCTTCATCAAGGATGTGGTTGCCATCTTTGTCAAACCTGGAGAAGGCTGCTGTAATCTCATGGTCTACATGGCCCAGTCTGCAAAATAGAAAGAGAAAGCTCAAGGCACTGAATCACACTATTAGGCTCTAACACATTTTGAAATTAGCGTATTGTTGTCTCTTGCCAGTGACAAACCTAAACATCCCAAATGGGAAAGAGATAGCAACACGAACCCATTTAGAACAGAATATTAAGCACGTGAGGAAAGATAACTTTTTTTGAGTCTTACATTGCCCAGATCTGAGCTAACTGATCTCTCAGCCTTTAAAACCAGATAATTTAAGTTACCTGTATGACCAAGAGAAAGGAATAAGTGTGCGTCCCTCACGCTGACTCACTTACTCCTTCAAGCTGTTCTTGAAGTCTTCAAACTCCAGTTCTTTCGTTCCATTCTGCAGTGCTTTCTGCACATCAGAAATCCGCTCCTTCTTCAGCTTCAGCCTCATGAGTGTCCGGTTGTAGCTCTTACCAAAAGCACAAAAGGACACCGAACCATGCAGGCAGAACAGTGAAAAACAGGGCAGAGGAGACAATGCAATATGGGTAAGCAGATGCTAAGTAACACAGGGAGATTTTAAGCTTTCCAGAAGCAAAAATACAACACTGCAGAATGAGCCCCATCTCTAAACTAGGATCATGCCTTCAAAGTGACACCAACAAGGTAACCAGGGTCCCTAGGACAAAGTTTGCTCTCTGCTTTTCTCCTCACGATTCTTCCCTTATCTGATCTCCTAGCCAACTGCTGCTTAAGATAACGTCTCAAATACCATTATTTGCAGAATATTGGTCCCACAGCACAGAACTGTGAACTTCCAGGACCTTTTCTGGAATTTGCCCATGGCAAATCCAGAAATAACCCACTAGATTTGTACCAGTAACATGCTCATCTTTGCAAAACAGGACACGCCATTTTATTGATCAAAGTACATGCTATCAACAACTGAAAGAGCTTTGTCTAGAGACTGTCCTGGGGGGAGAGTCTCAGAAACGCTACCAGCATGCTCAGGTAAGAGGATTCCACCCAGCCCCTACTTTCTCATCTTCACATTGCCAAAGCATCTGGGAGCTTGATTTATCTCAGAAAGGAACTGTGACTCCTCTGTGCACCAAGAAGGTCTATCTGGAACTGGCAACCACTGTTTTTCCCTAGTAAATTCCATGTAGGTCAGGAACTTCCAGAAAATGTTTCAGGATTTAGCTAGAAAGTAGCACAGCTTTCACTATTCATCACCTGCTTCAAGATGTCTGAGAGCTGCAGCTCATCCTTCTGGCTTGAAAGCTCCTCCTTGACTTCTGAGTAGGTGTCATTGATGATGGCCAGAAACATGTTCTAGAAAAAGGGGAAGAAAAGAGATAATAAGCATGAGGCATCTTGCCTGCTCCAGCAGCCGAAGCAGCAAAAGACAAGCATAGCTGTGCAGGGCTCAGTTAAACAAGGAGCTGTTTCGACACAGGGTATCCCTTGGGCAAATAAAGGTAGGTGAAGGGAAGGCCCACTTAAGCCACATAGTGCTTTCTCACCAGGGAGGAGGTCCTTGCAGTTAAAGTAGTGGCCAGAGCTACATTTGTTCCCAGCTCAAACACCATCTTTGGTAGCCTCTCCTGCAAGACCTTAGGTTACATCTGGATTCCTAGCACTGGGTATTGAACCTTGTCATTAGAGCATCCTTCTGCATCCATTGCCCGGGAAGCTAGAGACTGTCCCCCATGCTCTGTTCACTGCCTGCTACACAGCAGATTAACTGATCCCCTTGAATTCAGCTACCACATCAGTGGTATTCCCAGTCAGTTTCAGTCTTCACCTTAAAGGATGTGAATATGGCCCTTAATCACCCCGATCATCAAATCCCCAATTGCAATGAAGTGCTCTTTGTCTGCTTTGGTCTGGTGGCACCACAAAGCTATTGTAACAGAAACTTCCTTTTTCTCTAACCATTTGCACTGCACCTAACTCAGGGATTATTGGGAGGGGTCTCTCAAACAGTGCTGTTAATACAGGGGCAAGGACAGCTTTCTTGCTTACCAGGAGCACAAAGAAAACAAAGAACACATAGGTGACGAAGTAAATAGGCCCAAGAACCCTGTTGGCATTGTCAATGGAATTGTAGTCAAAATCACCAAGAATGATCCGAAACTGGGTGAAGCTGGAGGAGAGGAAGAGCAAAAAGTCACACAAGGCACATACATTTTTTCCTACCTCCTCAGACAGTCCTGAGGTGAACCCTGAACTGCCTGCAGCCCAGATGACTACAGGCACAAGCCAGAGCAGGGTCTAAGTCACAGTCTGACTGGTAAGTTAAATGTACCCATAGTATTTCAGGGGTGAATGTAGCTGATCTGGTTATAGCAACAGCTGGCTAGAAAGTAAAACATGGTTTCCACACAAACTTCTGGTTGTCCAAAGCATATTTTGGTCTAAGCAGGAGTTCAAAACAAAACCAACCTGAACTTTCCCTTAAAGTCATTTGATTCATTGAAGCCTTCTCTGGCAAAAGAGTTCATGAGAGCGTGGAAAGAATGTTAGTACTGGACAGTGCTCTTCAACTTTTTGCAATTCAAAACCCCTCTAACAAAGTAAGCATAAGTCTATTGATCAGCAGTTTGCTTATCTCAGTAATCTCTCTTATACCCCTTAAAGGCAGGGCCTGGGTGCCAGAGGTTTGTGGAACGCAGGCTGAAGAGTGCTGCTGTAGTGGTTACCTTACTTAACATCACGCCTTGCCTGAGTGGGCCCATGGACTGAAGGGCTGTCTGAGACTGGGTATCTTAACTCACTTCCCCAACACCCGCTCTTCTGCAGGTGCTCATCCACCCACTGGTCATCCCCTGTCTCAGTTATCTTGATATATTATCTGTGGGATTTCTCTGGAAATTGATCAGTGAAATATAAAAATATCCTCCAATTAAAAAAACAAAGAAAAAAGAAAAAAGACAGACACAGACTGAAGCCATGTGGAGGGAAAAGGACCTTGCAAGCCTGGAGCCTGAAAATCCTGTCTCAGAAACGCAAAGCTCCATTTCAAATTCCTTGCATTTAGACTATTTAGGGAGCTGGGAATGTTCTCCTGGTCTAAGGAAAAGGAATATAGAATTGCTTCCTCTTTGGTTTATATTGTCCCAATGCAGTGATATTGAAATGTCTCCTTCCAGTAAGAAATTATTTTTATCTCTTACTTTGAAAACATCTACTTAATCTTATTTAGACTACTACACAGCATATTTTAGAAAACTTCATGCTGAATTTGTATTAAAATTAGCATTGACTACTTCATTTCTGGAAGTTGGTAGAGTTGTTGTCAAAAATCAGATATATTTATAAATAAATATGAAGTTTCTAAATTTTTCATTTCAGTGTTTAAAGCTATCATCTTGATAAGATAAATGCATTACTTCTGCTTTTTCTGCTTTTCCCTGTGAAAACCCTGTAGCCACAAACAGTATTCCTTCCAAATCTTTGTTTGAATTACAGTGCACTGTCTGATGAAAACCAGAAAAGTTTTCATGCAGCTGTTGTGCAGAAGTGAAAAGATATGATCAGTGAGAGTATTTGAAAGCCAGAGAATCTCAGACTCTGGAGCTTCTATCTGAGCCTCTTCCTTATTAGAAAAAAAAAACAAAACACAAACAAAACATCACCCTGAGCCTACCTCAGAACACTTGTTTTGAGCTATTTAGTTCTTACTACCAGAACTACAGAGAAGTTTAACCTAACTAGGCCTAAAGCTTCCTGCTGGCACATAAAAACACAAATTTGCCACGGTCTCAGTGACAGTCAGACAGCACCCTTCTACCACCTTTATGGACCCACAGCAGGTGAGAAGGTGACAGAAGGTCCCGCAGAACAGAAGCCAAGTTTTCAGATGAGCTACGATGCTTTTCTGCAGAAAGATGTTAAACCACTTTGCATGTTGAGTACCCTTGGTGTGCTTAACAACTCCACATCAAGGGAAAGCTGTCTAAGCTTCAGGAAACTGAAACTTCTCACTAAATGCTCCTGTGAAAAGGCCGATATTTCCATTGAATTGTAGGGCTGCAAGGAATCTCAGTCTGGGAAGCTCAGCTACTTCCATCCCTCATGATAAACACCACACAAACAGAAATCTGTCTGTAACCCTCAATTTTCTCACTGAGTTCTTCTGTCCATGAAGATGTCACAGTTGGAGGACTGTGACTTATTAACCATTGTGGCTTTATTACATTGAGATACAACAGGTGTCTGACTGACATTCAGATTTGCAGCTGGGGAGAGTTTGGAAAGTAGTTAAAATTCTTTTGACAAAATGATGGAAACATGGTTCTGACCTATATGCTTACATGCATTTAACAAAGGTACTGAAGTTTTCCACTTGCGTCCCAAAAAGAAGGTAACCCAGCTGGGCATAGGCAAAGAAGACAATGAAGAACATAATGGCAAAGCCCAGGATGTCCTTGGCACAACGCGCCAGTGTGGAGGAGAGCTGGGTCATTGTTTTGTTAAAGCTAATATACTTGAATACCTGCAAGAAGAAAGAACAGGGACAAAGTTAGGTCAAACCATCAGCTAGGTCAGTCTGTCATAGATGCACACGCTTACTAAGACAAGAGGTTCACTATAGTACCAAAGGACCAAGATGACAGCCAGGCTAGGGGAATGGTGGCTTAGACTTCGGGATATTTGTCCCAGGTGTGCCACCATCTTCACATGGGATCATAAACATATGACTTTGGTCCCTGTGACAAAAGAAAATATAAAGAGGGACTTGATATAAGGACAAATGTCTTGAGGCTAATGAGAACCTGCAAGTATACCATGGCTTTCCACCATGCCAAGATACTTCAGTTGAAATGCAAAGTCCATGCCAACAGATGAGTCATTTCCAGTCGTTGGGTCGCCATCATGAAAGTAAAACATAGTTTGCCAGATTATCCTCCAAAATACTAAAACAGTGCAGGATGGACAAGGTTATATTGTACTCAGGATTTTCTAAAACCACTTCTATACCACAACATCTGAGCTCACCTCCCCGTCCATTATCTCCAAATAACTGGCCTCAGAATGCAGAGCAAAAAGTTACCTAGATTTACTGCAAAACAGAGTGTACAACTTTGAGGAAAATCCTTCTCTGCTATATAGCTACTACCCTCATTCACTCAAAGGGATGGAAGAGTCAGCTCCAAGCTATCCAGAGGAAGAGCTCTGAGACTGGAGGCCTGGCACCTCCCAGACCCCCTTACCTTAATCCAGGCAAAGAATAAGTTGACTGCATTCATATTGTTGTACTGTGTCTGCCAGAATGCCAGGAACTCGAAGTCCGCGTAGGTGTCGGGGTGTTTCAGCAACTCTCCCAACAGCCTGTTCACCTCAATGGTGCGAAAGATGTGAAAGCCAATAGCGACGATGGACAGCTGCAAAGGTGAAGAGTCTACAGTGACCACTGTGCCTATGCTTTCCACAGAAATTAAAGTGTCACTGAATTCCTTGTTATCACACTTCAGTTGCAGTCTACTGGTGGGGAATGGAAATAAGGTTTTAACGCACTGAATGATGCCCTAAATTCACAGCCTCTCAGGCATCTCTAAGGAAAGAATTTTTCTCCTAACAGCTCATAGAATCACATGTATCCATTTACTCTGTTAGCTCATTTTGCTATTGGAGCAAAACTTGTGCCAGCTCTTATCTAGACCAGTTTCCCCATTCCTTCATTTGTTTTGGCTCTTATACCTCTCTGCAACTGCTCTCCCCAAAAAAGCATGCAAGGATCCTCACCAGAATGACAACCACGTCCAGGATGTTCCAGATGCTGGTGAAGTAGTGAAGCTTGTGGATACGCAGCTCCAGAATCTCCTCCACCACGTAGTAGAAGATGAAGACACAGAAGACAATTTCACAGGCGACAATAAAGAAGTCCCATGTGCTAACATATCGTATAAGCTTCACTGTCCGGATTTGCCAGGAGGGAATGGCACCACCAGTGGCTGGAAACTCAACCACTAACCTTGACGGGGACAAGAAAACTGATAATTACAGACAGGTAGAGGGAGGCTTTTAGATAATTTTGAGAGGCATCAAACCTGAGTACGAGCTATCCACCAAACCACAAGTGGAAGAGTTGTGCATGTGTTTATGCAGCCTTAGCTCTGCTGCTTCACTGCCCGTGATAGGAAAGGGTGAAAGGTGAAGAGAAGTGTGACCGGTTATGTCAGGAAGACCAATTCTTCTTACTAGTCTACACAACATCTACTGACACCACTCAGTCCTAATCCCCTGGTGGACCATATTGAAATATTTGCATTTTAAGAAACTATGGCATTGTATTGAGTCTGGCTGAGATGGAGTTAATTTTCTCCATTGCAGCCCTCAGTGCTGTGCTCTGCATCAGTAGCTGGAAAGGTGTTGATAGCACACCAGTGTTTTGGCTATTGTTGAATAGTGCTCACACAGCATCAAGGTTGTCTCTCCAGCATCCCCCCACAGTAGGCTGAGGGGTGGGCAAGACCCTTGGGAGGGGACAGTCAGGACAGCTGACCAAAACTGACCAAAGGGATATTCCATACCACACAACATCTGTTCAGCAATAAAAGCTAAGAGAAGGTGGGGGCGGCGGGCAGACAGGGACTCGGACTTTGTTATTAGGACATTTGTTGTCTGCTTCCTGGAGCAACTGCTACACGCACTGAAGGCCTACTTCCTGCCGAGTGGCTGGACATCGCCCGCTGATGGGAAGTGGAGAATAAACCTTTTGTTTTCTTTTGCTTCCACAGGAAGTCTTTTCTTTTGCTTTATTAAACTGCCTTTATCTTAACCCACAAGGTTTTTTTCCATCTTATTTTCTCCCCTTGCCCTGTCCTGCTGAGGAGGAGAGGGATAGAGTGGCTTGGTGGTCACTCAGCATCCAGCCAGGGTCAACCCACCACAGGCATTGAGGAAGAGGCAAAAGGCAGAAGAATATTCAGCAGGACTCTGCTTGCCTCAGAACGCAGAACAGATTGATATTTGCATTATACACAGAGAAATCAATGAAGACAACTCTTGTCCCCCGATCCAGCCACAACTTCTCCTTCAAGACTTGCAGGGCTTCAGCACTCTCTTCTCTGGTCAACTTGAGGTCTATGTAGTATCCTCCCCCACTGTAACTGGTTAGTCTTCCCCAGTGAGATGAGCCACCCAGCTCCTCCTCAGAATGGTACCTCCACCTGCAACAGTCAAGACATAAGCAAAAGCATCACCATCTCAGGCTTGGATATGACCTTGTAGCCAGGAGAAATTAGACGATATCTTCAAGGGACAGAGCATTTTTTAGTTAAAGAGTTGGCACTTAATTCCTGCTGCAGATCTGAGCCTAAACAAGTGTTTCATTATTGATAGATTTCTGACCTAGTGCTTCCCAGCAATGACAGAACATGACTTGCGATACTGTGGATGAAAAATTCTGCAGGTATGCTGGCTATGCCACAGTCCTGTTTGCATGGAAGTTACTCCCAGGATCTGCTGTATTGCCTTCTACCATGCTCGCATACAACCCTCTGCTTAGAACACACTTGCACTCATATTTCCTTATGAACAATAGCTTCTCATTCACAGACTAATATTCATGCATCAAGCGAAGAGTTATTAAACTGCAGCTACCTCACATCATTGTAAAGAAATAGATTTTCAAGACAGAAGAGATGCACTCCCTTCTCTCTGGCTCCTGAAATCCAGAAGGGAAACAGATAGCACCATCCATTTGGTAGATTTGGTCCCAAAGCTCTCTATTTATCCTGACTCTCTTAAAAACAGACACTCTACCTAATTCTCCACTAGGTTTTTCATGACTTTCCCAAGAGGTCCCACTCTGCCACTCATTCTGTTATGCTTTTCCTCAAAGAGGCACTTGACCTTATCGATAGACAAAAAGGACTTGCTAGCGCAGACTGCAAGGGGAATTCCAGCCTTATACGAAAATCTCAACCCTGGCATCCTGTGGATCAGTAGACCTTATTTTATCTACAAGAGACTAATTTGGGGCAACTTAAAAAAAAATAAATCACAGGTTTTCTAATCCTGAACAACAGAACATGTACTTACGCTGTTCCATTGATGAGTCCAAAGGAGACCCTTTCCTCCCTGTCTTCTGAGTATACATCATAGCAGCCTGAGATTTCCTCCTTGAAGTCATCATGGACCACACAGGAATTGTTCTTCACCTTCAGTTGTCGCATGCGTGGGACACCCAGCAGCAGGTTCTCATAATAGATGTATGACTGGGCACCGTGCGCTACCAGGGACTCGTTGTTGTACCACTTTGTCCAGTAAAGATTATCCAGAAGGGGACCTTGTACATACTGCAAGACAGGAGAACAACTTCTTCATAGCCCACATACAAGAGGAATTTTCTTGGCTGGGGCTTGAGACAGTAAGGCCTGACCTCTCTACTCCCCAGGATGGAAAGTAGTAGAAGCTTGTGTTGGATGTATGATAAGAAGGGGAAAGACCAGGGCTGGTGGAGCCACAGGGTGGAGGAGGAATGCTGGGCAGCAGGGTCACTGCTGGCTTCTCGCAGGCCCTAATATGGTTGTTGCACCTTGCTGGGTTAGTTGAAGAGATATTTGCCCTGCAAGCATCTTCGTCACTTCCACCTCAGTGAGCACAAGTCTCAAGAAACTGTCCTGGCATGAGGTGTGAATTATGAATGGGGGGGTGCCAGTGCCCTGGAAACAATGGTGGAAAAACAATAGTGCCATAGTTCATTTTACTTTTTTTAATAGACCAGGAAAAGACAAAGCTAACTGACAAACAATTTCTGGCTGGCTGTCAGAGGTGAGTGGTTCTTTGACAGAAATGCGATAGACCCTAGACATGTTTTCCCCTCTTCATTCTCTTTGATAAAAGTCAGTGCAAATTTTAATCCAGCTTCTTTATAAACAATCTGTAGATCAGACCAGCCCAGGCATGAATTACAGGCAGGTTAAGTATGCTGTTCCCACAATTGCCCATGAAAATGGACATAGGCTTATAACCAAGACACCAGCATGAAGACATTGGACTGTAGGATTCAAAGACATTTCTGCCACAAGGAAACTGGAGTAAGCCACTTAGCCTCTTCAGGCCAGTACTCCCTATCTGTGCAATGAGCACTGCATCACAACAATTTCTTTTTGTTATGTCCTGCCTGTCTAGCTGTTAAGTTTCCGTGGAATGGACTTTTCTGGGCACACACAACACAACCTAGCCAGTATCCTGGCCACACTGCTCAGAGGGATAAATTATGTTTTAAATTAGTGGATATTTTGCATGCAAATGATATTGTAAGCATTGTTAGTAGCTGGCAAAATCTCGCGGCAGCAAAATGCCTTGCTGAAAGCACTAGGTAGCACATTCAGAGGGAACTGAATATCCCAGTCCAGGTGAGGCTTCCAGGGCTCCCCATGCCCAGCCAGACTTGTACTCACCCCCCAGAAGTCAGCCATGCTCCCAATGGACTGGAAGGAGACACGGCCATCCGTAGAGGTCTGCAGGAAGAGCTCAGACATCACTTTGGTGTAGTAGTAGGCACTGGAACTTGTCATTCCATATGTCACTAAGAGAAGACACAAGAGGAGGGTCCTCCCTTATACCCGAATATTGGAGCCTGATATAAATACATGTATATATTCACTTTCTGTGTAGCTTATGCTATCACAGGTAAGCTGAGCAAGGCACAAGATAAAAAAATTTGAGAGATGTAATCATATTACTTTCTGCTTTCTTAAGGATTTACAAACTTATCTGTTGAATGTTAAAGAATTTAAACTGTCATACTGACAGACTATAAAAATTTAAAAGCCAGAGAAGACCACTGGATGATGCAACTGAACATCCTAGGTAGCAATCTTTTTCCTCAGACAAAATTTCTTTCAGAAATTTTCTCTCAGAACAAAGTCCATGATCTGTATTTTGAAGTTCTGATCAGAATCCATAAAGGTATAGAAACCATCCATTTTCCAAAGTGGAACACTTCAGTTAAGTTCTTATTTACCAAGAAACCTCAAACAGGAGCAGGCTTTAACTTCCCTGAACATGTTGTTTCAACTATCCAGTGCTCCCTCCTGCAGAAAAGCATCCATCACGGTGAACACTAAGAACATGTCCAGCTGTTGAAAGGGTACCATGAAAATAAAGCAGCAGACATTCAAGACACACACACCCCCACACACCACTTCTGGATGAGTCACTGTGTGACCACACATAGGTCTGTGTGCATGTCTTGCTTCTCTAGGAAGAGTGACTGAAGCACTGTCTCCCTGGGCCTGTGTGATAGTAACTCAGGTTAGTATTGTCTATCTCTCCTGCCATAGAGTCCATGAAATATAATCCTCTTTGCTGTCCCATGTCACAGGTGCTCATTTGTGATAATGAATGAACCTTCCCATAAAACAAACAGCCATTGTTCTACCCACACAAAGACCGTTAGCGTTCAGTATAAGGATGCATTAAATCCACCCAAGAGCAACAGTGTGAGCTGCCATCTGCTTTATCACCTCAGCCACCCCTCCAGTCTCAGAGGGGAAAAATCTCTCTGAACCTTGTGTCTTTGATCCCAGGAAGTTTCTAGAGCTGCTCTCTGGGTCTTGAACATTTGCTGTGAAACTAAAAGATCCTGGACAGATTCTCCCAGGACTATGGAGTCAATGGCTAGAACTGATAACATGGATCAGAAAACATTGCTTAAACCTAACCAATAGCAATTAGGTTTACAGCAATAGTCTGTTATTTTACTTCTACGTGAAACGGCTGTTCTGTAGGGTGACAACGCATCTGCCTGCTACAGTGACTGTGCGTACAATAAATTTAACACCTACAATTTAATACCACCAGTGAGGAAGTCTAATAATAAAACCTCATGTTATTCCTCTCACACATCACACAGAAAAGACACCTATGAGATATGGCAGCCACTTACGTAGACAGATGTCCACCAAGAACACAACATAGACTAGCAGCTCTCGCAGTGTGGTCTTCACATAAAGCTCTCTGTTTTCAGCTGTGTTCTCAGTCAGCGTAGTGCCCCACAGACCTGTTGGGTGTAAAGAAGAAACTGGAGAGTTTTGATGGCCATTCTCAAAGGCCACATGAGGAGTTGGAAGTCCTGTTCCCAAAAAATGGTGATGGGAGTTGGATTTTTGTCACTTTTCAAACCAAAACCACTTTTTATTTCAAAACTTGACTAAGAGCTGTAAAAATGTGTTAAATAACCCCTAAAGAGAACTAGTCCAGTATGAACAAAAGGTTTGGGGCTGACGAAAACTGAAATATGCTGGCTTTCTTATTTTGCTGAATCACTCTCAAGTTTTCTGTTTGAGTTCAATATGAACTGATCTTTTCCTACCTGTTTTTCAGCTTACTTTTGGCAGAAATCCAGTCTTTGTCACAAGTACTCTTGAAACCACAAAATTTCATCTCAGTCATCCATGTGCCAACAGCTGACCTTCTGATAGGACTTCCATAGCAGAACTGCATCCGATGTTAGCTTTACAACTGTTAGTCCTCTTATGTATACGGAACCATCAGGCACCAAATATTTTCCCTTGCTTACCTGAAAACTCTTGAAGATTTCTCGCCAAAATCTCAGACAACCCAACTCAATATTTTCCCGCATAAAATTTAGAGCCAAATTATCTTCAGGATGTCTATAAATGGAGCTCTGCTGACTTCAATACAGTTATGCCAATTGTACCAGATAGTGATACAATGTCTTCACACAGTGAAAGCAACTCATTAAATGTCACCAGCATTGATCAAACAAGAGAAACATTTCCTTTAAAAGGAGCCTTGATATTTTGGGTTTGATGAACCGCCGGATACCGTTAGTGTATTTGTTTGTTCTTTTTGTAATGGCTTTCTGCTGCAATTTCTGAAATGCTGCTGAAGTTGAAAGACATAAGAACTTCCACTTGAAAGCCTAGTGATGGAAGCCATGTCAATAATACCCATAGTCTAGCTGCTTTCTGCAGCTCCTAGAGAGCTCAGCCCTGATGCCCATCTCTGGTAGTATGCAACAATCACCTTTCTGCAAGACAGGATCAAAGCTGATGAAAGGCCACACGTTTGAAGTCATCTCTGGCAGAAGATGAAGTGCTTTTTTCCTTTGGAGCAGAAGTGGTACAGTGTTCTGTGCATACTTACTCCTGTCCTTTCAATAGCTCTTTTGCATCTCAACAGATTAGAGAGCTTTTTGCACCGTCAGCTACCATAGTGACTGTTGCAGCATCTGCCCTCACTCCTGGACAGACAAACCAGTAGCCTGTTCTGGACATGCCAGACCAGCAACAGAAATGAGAGCCTGGAGAAAATCTGGATTAACTCATGTGCAGAAGAGAGTAGTATGTGGTCTACAGGAATCTCCACAAGGAAAGCAAGGGGAAACAACCCAACCATCTGTTCAGGTCACTTTTAAATGACCTCCTTCATCCCCAAATATGACTACATCACAATCTCTTGACAGGTTTATTTGGTTTTCCGTGAGGCAGGGAACCCCTAATATCCACATGCTGGGAACAGAGGCACAGACTTTCTTTGCTTCAGGAAAGAAGTATAGTCAGGAACACCTAAATTCAGGGACACTCAAACATCCTTGAAAATCTGCTTCGGAGGCTTGCCCAAAATTATACCTGGAAGACCATGACACTGGTCCGGTACCCTTTCAGATTACATCCAGTAATTGCAAAACCGTATCAGCTGAGGTTTGGTTTCAGCTGCTTCTTTAGGAAATATGACATGGAAATACACTACCTCATACAAGAAGCATGTCCCCACCTGTGTTTCCTTTGGCACCACCTACCCCCTTGGGGATGTAGCTGTTTTGGACGTAACATTTGTAGTAGAAGGATACTCAAGACTAGAAGACATCTGGGCTTCCTTATGGCATCCTGCATGACTGTCCAGCACTCACAAGGCAGAATCTAGAAAATGGGCAATTATTGCAATTTGTTTTTAAGTGCCTTCCTGCTAGTAACAAGTTACTGGTAAGAATTAACGACACCACCTACATTATCTTCTCAGGCTGCTTTTAAACCAGATTTGTGACCCTAGCTCATGGTCTTGAGTACAGCTGGAGATCCTCTTCCAAAGGCAGTGGAAAGCTGGGAGTCCCTGAACAGCCACTGTGCCACCCAGATACCCAAAGTGTGTCTGTAGGCTGGCCATGAAACAGTAGAGGCGTCAGGAGGCAGGCAGAAACCAGGGGGCACAGAGTTGCTCAGACATAGTTTAGAGAGGAACAGGCCTCAGCAGGGGCACCAAGAGCAGCAGCTGCTCACTGGTAGTCCAGCCGAGTAGCTGGTGAGTACAAGAACTCAATAATCTGACTATAACCAGTACCCCTGAAGATCTCTGGACATGTAATCCCAAGGAATGGTTTATAAGAAGAAAAAAAAAAAAAAATCACAAACAGTCCTTGGCTAAGCAACTTACCTTTACTACCTCTGTTTTCCATGTGATTAAACAGAAGGGGAGAACCAGCAATATTTGGAGAGGTAATGAAAGATAATGAGCACCTAGTAAAGATGCAAAGGAAGGATGCAAATTCCTCAGGGAAAACGCCCCCACCTCTGTGAGGCTGAGAGAGGCCTTTCTTCCGGCTGCACTGGCATTCGGATCTCATCTTTCCAGCTCTGGTCTGTCCTACAACCCTATTTACCACCCTCGCTGGCAGGACACACTGCTGCAACAGTCACAGAAGAAGGAAGTGCTGTAGGGTCCTAACAAGTATTTCATTCGCATGCTCCAGTTTCAACCCTGGAATCTCACAAATGGAATTTTGATTTCAAAATATGGATTTGTTTTTCCTTTTTAAGTCTCAAACAACACGTAGAAGAAAGGATATCAGAATAAAGCAGGTAAACGATACACTGCCTCTGAGCAATCTGTAATTACCTATCAGGCCCACCCAGCATTGCTCCCTAGGCAGGAGAAACATCTAAAGCCTCAGCTTTGGCTTCCACATGAATTAATAGTGTTAGACTGTAACTGCAATGACAAGTAAGAACGAACCGATTGTAGAGGGGCAGTGCCAATTCAAGATCAGGCTATACTGTTATTCCCTCACTTGTACTGCTAGAGGGTACGGCTCTGAGAAAAGCCCTTGCCTTCCAAGTCAGGGAGAAAAGACACATTGGCAGGAAAATAATTTCCACAAAAAATACAGTTTCTTGCTTTGTCTTCCCTGTTTTTACAGTATTAGGACTTCATACCTTCTATAAGAAACTGTTCAACAATGCTCCTGCCCAGGGCTGTATCCTTACAGGAGACCTAACTTGCTCCCAGGTTTTCGATTGCCTCTGAAAAAGTCTATATAATATTTCATTCCCCTTTGTCTTTTTAACTGGAAACTAGCACCTCTTTCTTTCATCCGTCTTCAAGCAAAGCCTTGTTTAATATGTTTCTGTTATCCTCTGCATTTCAGTCCTGACAGTGCTAAATTTTCTCTGGTGGATATTTATATCTGTTCTTAAGTTACTGTAATACAGAGGCTGTTACCACTCCATCTAGAAAATGCAGACAAGGACAGAATAGTCTCATCACCAGAGTGACGGCTCCCATGGATTCAGGACACCTAAGCTCTGTGCAAAGCTCTGCCAGCAGATTCACTGCATAACCCTGAGCACACCACTTAGTCTGTACCACCTGCCTTGTATCAAAGGTAACAAGACAGACCCTGGAGCTACAGCAAGACACACAGAATGAGGATGTTCCTTCCAGGTCAGCCAAAGATGATCTCCAGAGTGATGCTGGTCTATGTTGAGCAGGTTCCTCAGCTACACAGACACTATGGGCTTTCTACCTTCTGCATCCCCACACTCTCACACACACCCCACACATCCCCCCCGCCTGTACCATCGCTCTTCCTGAGAGCTAGTAGCTCCTTTCTAGTGATATGTCAGCACTTTACCTCGGATGCCCCTGAAGACGTAGAAGCAGCACTTGAAGAAAGGACTTTTCTTCCCATCCACAGCTTTGCTCTGCTTTTCCTGGTAGGGCAGTGGATCCCCCACCTCTTCAAAGTCCTCATAGGGATTCTCCAGGATGGACTTGGGGTTGTAGATGGCTCGAATCTTCAAGGAGGTGGAGGGAGAACCATTGTAAACAGGATTGTCCCAAGCTTTCCTCCCCACTGCCTCCAGTTCGTGCTCCTCCGAAGCTCTAAAGTGGCTTTCAGCTCTGTTGTTTAGGTGAGACGAGGTCATAGCTAGTCACTGCCAGCAGAAGTACTCTTAAACTGGAACTGTGAAGATTGCCTGCCCAGGCTGGAGCCGTAGGCTAGCAGAGAGAATCAGTCAATGCCAAACAGCTCGTCCGCCGCAGCAGCCCGGGAAAGGGCACACCACCAACTCCCCCCCCCGCACGTCCTCTCTGCCTTTATACCAGCACAGCCGGCGGCAGCTGCCGGAGGGGTGGCACTGCCCCTTGGTAGGGGCCACCATCGGTCCCGTCACCCAGCAACCCTGCGAGCACCGACACGTCCAGGAGACCTGCTCTGCTTCCCAGCGGAGACGACAGACCCGGAGGCAGCTAGGGGACAGCCCTGCACTGAGGCGGGGCGGGCGGCGGTGGGCGCTTAACGGGACCCCTGGGCTGCCCGCAGCCCGGACCGGCTCCGGCGGGGCGGGCAGCCGAGCTGGGACCCGCTGCAAGCGCCGCCGGGGAGCCTTTGCTCCGGGGGTCGGGGAAGCCCCGAGCTCTCGGCAGAGTCGCCGAGCAGAAGCGGTCGCCGTGCGCGGCAGCATCCCGGTGCCGTGCCCAGCACTGCGGACGCGTCAGGAAGGCAGCGGATTTTGGCCTAAAGCATGATCCCCAGCATCCTCTTTGCTATCTCCTTTTGGAAAAGCGGGACTCAAAAACGGGAATAAACTCCTGGTTTTCATTTTGGAAAACAGGGGCTGGACTCTTCTGCTTTTGCAGAATTTCCATAAGCCCTGCAGTGCCTGCTGGCCCTGAGGCAAATTTGAGAAAAAACGGGATTATACCAGGCAAAACAACAAAGAATAATAGCTAGGGGTTGCCAGCATTTCCCCTGGCCAGCAGCAAGAAGCAGTCCCAGGCCCCACAGAGGTGCTGGATGCCTGTGACTGTACCCCTCGAGAGGAGGATCAGGTGATGCCTCAGCCCTGGGACGACAGGCTTCTGTCTTGGTGATAAGATGGTGAATGAACACCTAGCCCGAGCCTGGTCCCTCCTCAGGTCTTAATATGGAAGAGATGCTTCTCCATGGGTACTGATGGTAGCTGTTTTTCTGACATTACCCAGGGAAGCAATGCAACTCTTGCGCCTGTAGGGCCACAGGGCTCAAAGGTTCAACAAGCAACCTTGTTGTTTTCTCTGGACTAAAGTGTCCGTACAGGTGATGTTGCCAGGCCACCGAGGATGTGCAGAGATGTCCTCTAGATGTCATCTACCTGATCAAGCTTCTTGAGCATTGAGCTTCTTGAACAACTGTGAGGCAAGACATAATTTGTCACAAGGCAGTAAGACAGCAGCAGCTGGTGCAAAGGTCACTGGAGGTCTGGGATGGATCCTTGGACTGAATTTGATAGGATTAGGGCCTGTTAGGGAATTATGTGAATTATGTGATGCTAGGATTAGGCCTCCAGTCCCTGTCACCTGGCCAGAGGCTCTGTTACCTGTGAGCGATTCATCCCAAGCATCTCAAGTCTCACAACAGGCTACAGCAGCACGCTGCTGGAACAGCATCCTGTCAGCTGGCTTGCATTCACCCACGAATGAAGCAGAAATTCCACACTGGAGGGAATACTGACTTCTAAAATTAATTAAAAGACTTCATCTGTTGCAGATCATGTGAGAAGAGAAGAAAGGGAGAAGAGGTACATTTAAAAAAAATCCGACAAATTATCTTAATCATGTTATATTGTTTGCATAAGGTTGTTAGTGCTCTGACTTCCTTTAAATTGCTGATTCAAAGAGCTAATTGAAACAAAATGCTTAAAAAAATAAAATCAAGTTATCTTGAGGTATACACACACAAACACCCCCACTACAATTTTCCATCGAGATTCCCTCAACTAGGAGCATTAGAGCTACTACTGATGAGCAGAACTAAATAGGATAAAATACAAAGATACTGTCTACTAAGAAAGGCTGCTATCACAAAAAAGACAGCCTTAAGAACAAGGAATATCCTTTATTATACTGCCGTGGTTAGGAAACGGACCTGCTTCCAAGTGCATAAACCATCCTTCAGGTTCCTGCAAATCTTCTCAAATTTCTCTTCTGCATTTCTTGAAATTTGTTTTTCCCAGTGATGTCTTCTGGCCTAATAAAATGTATTACTTATCCCCACGCGCCTTTTCTTGTTTGCAGCAATAACGTGGCACATCAACAGCTATAACAACTCTACTACTGTAACAAGGTTAAATTCTACAGCACTTACCCATAGCTCAGCAGAAACTGGGCAGGCATTGCAACTCGGGAAGCTTTGCATCCTTCAGAAATAGTTCTCACATAATCCTGTGCAAAGGTCTCCAGAAACAGGACAGAATGTGATGGTGGGACAAGTGACACGTCACATGTGTCACATCCAGTGCTTGTGAGTATTTTAGCAATGGCAAACATAGTACTTACAAATTTCCATGGCATGACCATGTGTCTGTAATCAGTCTCTTGACCTCATCCAAACCTGCCCTTTTTCACCAGCTTTTCACAGGGGCATGAGCTAATCTGATTGGGGTAATACAGACTTTTTCTCTTAGTGTACAATTTGGCTTACCAGTGTTTGTAATTATAGGTATAACACCTCAAAGGGTCTCAGGAAAATTGAGATCACAGCACTCAAAGGGTGGGCATGCAGGAGCCTGCATAGTTCTTGTGTGGTTTTGTTTGTTCTTTTTAAATTGTTCCTCTATATAGCTAATCTATGGTGCTTATACAGTATGAATAAATCTACACCATCTCCCCACCCCTCCCTCCTTCCCAGGTTTAACTTTACTCACAATTTTCTACCTCCTCCCTCCAAGCAGTGAAGGGGAACAGGCAATGGGGGCTGTGGTCAGTTCATCACACATTGGCTCTGCTGCTCCTTCCTCCTCACCCTCTTCCCCCGCTCTAGCATGGGGTCCTTCCCACGTGAGAGAGTCCTCCACAAACTGCTCCAGCCTGAGTCCTTCCCACAGGCTGCAGTTTTTCACAAACTGCTCCAGAGTGGATCTCCTACAGGGTGCAGTCCCTCAGGAACAGCCTGCTCCAGCATGGATCCCCCACGGGGTCACAAGTCCTGCCAGCAAACCTGCTCCAGCACGGGCTCCTCTCTCCACAGCGCCACAGATACTGCCAGGAGCCTGCTCCAGCACAGGCTTGCCACCGGGTCCCAGCCTCCATCCTTCAGGCATCCCCCTGCTCCAGCATGGGGTCCTCCCCAGCTGCGGGTGGGGATCTGCTCCCTCGTGGGCCTCCATGGCTGCAGGGACAGCCTGCATCACCACGGTCTGCACCATGGTTGCAGAGGAACCTCTGCTCTGGCACCTGGAGCACCTCCTCCCCTCCTTCTGCACAGACTGTGGGGTCTGCATGGCTGTTTCTCACACATTCTCATTCCTCTCTCCTGCTGCAATTGCCATTACACAGGGGTTTTTTTTCCTCTCAACTATGTTATCCCAGAGGTGCTACCACCATCGCTGATGGGCTCATCTTTGGCCAGTGGCAGGTCTGTCTTGTAGCCGGTGGAACAGGCTCCATTGGACAGAGGGGAAGCTTCAGACAGGTTCTCACAGAGCCGCTCCCGTAGCCACCCCACCCCCCCCTCAAACCTTGCCACTCAAACCCAATACAATATACTAGCAGTAGGTTCCTTCAAATATTCACTGTGAAGTTAGTTCCTGTCACGATCATTATATTGTGTATTTGTAACTGTTCTACAGGAGAAACAGAAGGTACAGCTAGTTTTGCCAGGAACACGTAGCAGAATGATCACGAGTGTGGTGAGCGCAGACAGGAGGCCCTTGTGGAAGGCTATCAGGTTGTGTGTGCAAAGCCAAAATGAAAGCCCTTTTCAAACAATCCAGTTTTAAAAAGCTACAAATAGCATAAAAGAGAAAAGCAGGAATACAGCAGTATTGAAGACTGAATTAGAACTACAAAGCATTTAGATTTCATGGTCAGAAAAAAGTCCAACCAGTTCATAGAGAGCAGACACTTGTTGAGACACTGCTTGCCAGACCCGAGACGACAGCCTCCCCAGGAGCTCTCCAGCCACTGCTGAAGCACCGCTAAGGGGAACTTCTTTCATCAGGTAGAGATGATGCTGGGACACCACTTATGGACTAACTCTGTGCTGAGCAGGAGTGGAAGTTCAGTTCTGAAGGTCCTCACTTCCCCACACCTACCCCTACCCTGTTGCTGGAGGACCAGGACATGAAGTGTCCAGCTCTACAACATAATCAGCCTTCATCTGCATTTTGATCAGTACTTTTAGTTTTATTCCAGGAGCTTAATAATCATCAGAGGTTTAAGGTTACTCTGATGTCTCATTCTTGAGAAACCTTGTACAACAAAGTTATAGCACTACGTAGTATCCTATAGTCACTCTTTGCTGCAACTAAAACAAAAAAGACACAGCCATGGATAAATAATTCTACACCCAAATTCCCGTTTGCTTACTTATAATGCTATGTTCATCCTCTTGGCGATAATCAGTTTTTCAGCAGGTTCCCATGCAGCTCGTACACAAGCATTTAGTTCCCACTTCCAGGCAACATGAGCTGAGCTAAAGCTGGTGGTTATCCCTGGGGACTGCATCAGGGCAAGAGGATGGGGAAGTGGTGGTGGCAGTACTAATCAACTGTTAAACATCAGAAGGAATAAAAAAAAGACTGCCAAGCAGAGTACCCTGATGCTGAGTAAGCTGTTTAAGCTGCATTTTGAAAATTTTCCCAGCACAATGTATTAACATAAATGTGCTTTCATTACTTTTCATTTAAACCAAGTCTTCTCTGGCTATCTCCATTTTTGCATTAAACAAGTAGATTTTCTCTGCATTGGAATTACTTGACACCATTCTCATTCTAAGAATGTGCAGAGGCTAAGATAGCAAGTGGCTCATGTGACGCTCATTGAGGAACAAACTTGAGATGCAAAAACTGCTGCCTGCAGACCAAGACACAGGAACTGTGTCAGTAAGCACTGCTACATGTCACCAATCCATCAAGATAAATCTGTCTGAGGAGAAGGTGGAGAGGGAACAACGTGCATCTTAGACAAGCACAGATTGAAACCGAGTTATAGAAACTTGTTACTGTGTTGTACAACCTAGCAATAAGTTTCTATAAACATCTGTATATGCACAAATACGTATTTCCTAACACATATTTCCTAAAACATTGGAGAGCTCGTTTGCATTCATGTACCTGTGCACACTGCAGACTTAGAGAATGGTGTGTGCAACTCCAGCTGAGCAGAAAGAAGCAGGCGTAGGAGAAAGTTACAAGGTCCTTTACAAGACAATGGTCATTATTCATCTTTTCAGAATATAGTAATAAATATTCTTGACCTGTTAGTATGATTTTGATGACGAATAACCTTTACTATTGCTCTGCAGAGTGTTGTTTCCTTAAACCTCCATTGCAATACATGCAGGTACCACACAAACCTACTACAGAGTTTTCTGTTGAGTTCCACATCAGCCAAAAAGCATAAAAGCCTACACTTCCAATCACGATGTCCTCTCTAAGATTGAGGCCCTGTAGGCATCTTTCCCCCCAGTTTTACCCAGGACATTCAGCAGAGCAGTCGCAGTGAGTGGGGTCTAGGACAGGACCCCCCATGCCCCATGGCTCCCACTAGCTGCTCAGGGCCTTGAGCATTCCCACACCAGCGACTCTCCAGCAGCCACCCAGGTCCTGTAGGGCCAGTCCAGCTTTGGTGAGCCCTGATGTGACATGATTGCAGTCAAAGAACAACCAGAAGTTGGCTAACAGCTCTGATGCTGCATCTCTGCAGCAAGCAAGCTCTGTGCTCCTAGGAGCTGTCTGGGCCAACCTTGCACCGGCACGACCAAGAGGAAAGTCTGTCTTTGAAACGCTGTGGGCAGGGATGAACACCCAGGTGGGCACCACATCTAAAGAAGCACAAGTGCCCTAAGGGGCCTGCCTTGACAGCAAAAGGTCCTTCCTCCTGTGCAAAACAACTGGCTCTGGGATGACAACCAACCAGCGGTTCACTCCCAGAGGTGACCCGTGCTTAGAGCCAAGCAGCTTCCTTCAAGGTGTCCAAAGAGCTGCTTCCCAAAAGCTGGGCTGCTCTCAGTGCCAGTGGCATGGTGTTTGGTTACAGGCTGCTGCTTTGACCCAAATTTAGCACAGCCAGCAAGAAGACGCGCACACACACCGCTTGTGTCCCACAGCATATGACAAGCAAATACCTGCCGGCATCCCTGCGAAGACAAAGCATGACCCTGAGATCAAAGATTTGTTCCCCAACAAAGCTGTCTGCCAGACGCAGGTGGGTGCCTGCATAACACCCTTGAGAATACAGCAGGTTGCAGACTCCTGTGTTCCTCTAAACGCTTCACCCTAGCCACTGACTGTTCAGACAGACCGCTTGCTGCTTTCCCTCAGTATCTCTGGGCACAAAGGGAAGAACCAGCTAGTCAGCGGTGTGTTACACAGCTAGAGAAAGTCATTATACCACAAAGGCCTTTCCAGTAACCAGGAATCCTTAGCCTCTGCATAGCCTATTCCCTTACAGGACTTACAGGTTACATTAATAGAGAAGAAAATAAAAGCAGGCACAGAGGTGAAGCAATTGTCTGGATCTTCTATGGCAGACAAAGAGAGCTGTGCAAGAAAGACCTTCAGACTCCCATCCCACCAGGTTCCTGGCAGGTGCAGCCTGCCTTTCTGTAGCTCAACCGCAACAGGAATAGGTCCACATCCAAGAATTCAATACCTCATCTGTTTAGTCCCAAAGAGGCCTTCCCTACTAGCACTCAGTATGCTTCTATGATAAGGTACTGTAAGGAGCAGTTCAAGTCTACAGAAGTAGGAAGCGCTAACTGAACACGAGAAGAAGCTTATAAGACAGCACAGGCCTAAAGCGATGAAAGTTGCACTACAGTGTAGGCTAATGCATACAAAACATTGCAGGAAGCATCAGAAGTGAGATATGAGATGGGACTTTCTATCAGCTTTGTTAACAGAAGCAAGCACTATGGAAGACAGCATCACTACATCCGCCTTCATCGTGGAGTACCACGACTGCTATAACGGAAGGCTGTAAAAGCAGGTCTCTTGTAACATTGTTCCCCGACTCCTCAGCTTGCATTCCTGCTGGTGTTCTTACCTTGAAATGCATCAGCACTTTTCTAAGCGTTTAAGTCTCTGAACCACAGGTAAGGCCTATGTTCTTTTCAGGTTATCCACAGTCAATCTTTCATTGAAATATTGTGTGGCTTCATTAGCTATTATTTGTACTTCACTGCTTTTAGTCTACTCACTGATGACACGCTTACAAGTTTAGCAAAGCGCTCAAACTCTCTCCTGCGACCACCCGGTTTTGCTGAGCAGCGCCCAGATGCTTTACAGCACGTGGCTCCTGGCTACAAACAGCCGCAGGGCCGCCCTGCTTGGGGAACCTCGCTGGGAGCGCTGCTGACCTTCCCGACCCTCCGGGTGCACCCCGAGCGGCTGGAGTTCAGGGCCACCGCACCCGCGCCCACCCCTGACAGGGCTGCGCTCCCAGATTTGCGGGGCTTCAGCAGCCCTGCGGGAGCCAAGGGACTGGAGCTGTCTGTCATAGAATCATAGAAAGTTTTGGGTCGGAAGGGACCCCTAGGGGTCATCTAGTCCAACCCCCCCGCAGCGAGCAGGGACACCACTAACGAGATCAGGGTACTCAGAGCCCTGTCCAACCTGGTCTTGAATGTTTCCAGGGATGGGGCCTCCACTACCTCTCTGGGCAACCCGTGCCAGTGTTTCACCACCCTCATTGTAAAGAATTTCTTCCTTATATCCAGCCTAAACCTGCCCTGTTTCAGTTTAAAACCATCACCCCTCGTCCTGTCACTGCTGTCTCTGCTAAAAAGATTGTCCCCATCTTTCCTGTAGGCTCCCTTTAAGTACTGAAAGGCTGCAATCAGGTCTCCCCGCAGCCTTCTCTTCTCCAGGCT
>Ga0065711_1003238_pt1 | contig 29006 bp, 13 predicted proteins | sample Hoacrofraction12_FD_59098 | JGI IMG/M metagenome (GOLD analysis project Ga0065711, IMG submission 59098) | Hoatzin crop microbial communities from Cojedes, Venezuela - Epithelial fraction 12 v2 (version 2) | ecosystem: Host-associated > Birds > Digestive system > Esophagus > Crop | place... | reverse complement strand
AACAAAAACAAAACTTACATGGCCCAGGACTTTAAAGATCAGAATCAGCATTTTGAGCTGTAACAAGAAAAGGCTGATAAACCTAGATGGCCTTTGAAGCAATGATGGACACCAGTTCAAGAGAGTAATGGAATACACAAAGGCTAATTAGCTTCCATTAGCCAGGCTCTTTTCAGTGGTTCTGGTGACAGGGTAAGAGGCAATGGGCACAAATGGAATCACAGGAGGCTCTGTCTGAACATCAGGAAATCGTGAGAGTGACTGAGCACTGGCACAGGTTTCCCAGGGAGGTTGTGCATTCTCTATCCTTGGAGATACTCAAAAGCCATCTGGACACGGTCCTGGTCAACCTGCTCTAGGTGGCCCTGTTTGAGCAGGGGGCTTGGAGCAGATGAGCTCCAGAGGTCCCTTCCAACTTCATCCCTTCTGGGATTTTCTGATTTGTATTTCCCTATGTAAATGCTACGTATATCCTTCTGGAAACACTGATTATGTTCCTGCAAAAACAATGGCAGGTGAAGACCAAGCACCAGAATGCATTTACTGAGTATCTCCTGGTCAAAGACCCAGGCTGCAAATGTACGGAGGAAAAACAAAAGCAGGCACTGATACTTGGATACGAAGTTTCATTTTTCAAGCTTGGACCAGGGCCCAGGCTGAAGAGCAAGAGTTAATATAATTCCCTTACAGTGTAAAAATTAATGTAATAGACCACTGTTGTTCTCATGTGAAAGAGAATACAGGCAGACTTTGTGAACCAGAAAAAAAGACACAAAAGTGCATAAAAATTACCACTGGAGTCTAGACTAAGGGAATTCCAGCTAAGAACTGGCTGACGTGCGACTGACGGGCAAAACAGTGAGTGGGGGGTGAGATACGGGCAGAGCAATGAGAAACTCTGTAAGTTGAATTTCCAAGGCTTACTAAAAGCACCTCACAAAACCCATGTACATGTATGCTTACTGCAAAAACCTAGTGCACAAAGTATCTTCTTGTGTTGCAAAAATCGGCTGCATGTTGGGCAATTCTGTTTCAACCACCAAGAAATGCAGGACTGGGAATACTGAGTCAAAGCCTGGCGTGCTGAAGCAATTACACGGACCTGCAGGGCTCTGCAGCTGAACAGCCACGGTCCATCAATGCAGAGCTGAAGGATTCATCCCCTAGGGTGACTAAAAGCCCAGCATAAAACCACTGTCCTAACAAGCCACGACAGCAGTTATCTTAGGAACTTTAAGTCTAGTGCTCTCTTAACTGCCAACGCTACTACGCACACTGCATCAGATGAGCTCTAAAAGGCTGTATGCAGCAATGTGGCCGTGGATGCGAAGTCTCCCACCCAGGACACCACTCACAACAGGAGATGGAGCAAGCATATGTACTGCCCTCTCCTCTAATGCCTGAGAGGGTTAGAGAGCAATCCAGGGGACCAAAAGTTTCCTTGCAAATCCTCTTGGTAGGAGTTGAATAATTTTTTCCCATGTCTATGCAATTCTGTGAAGATGAACAACTGGCAAGTCACTACCAACACCAGAATTCATGTATAGCCTTACTGTAATGCATCTCGAGGGGAGGGGAAAGAGAAAGAAAAGGAAAGCAAAAACCTTAGAGAAACAAAGACTGCAATCACCCAAGGGTTATTCTTTCCAAGAAGGGTTCAAGAACATATTTGTAATGGCAATAAACACTTCAGTTATATGCTTACTGTATTTCAGATTAGCAGATATGTTAGCAGTCTGTCGTATAATAGCTTCAGGGCCAAATAGTTTGCTCAATTCAAGTATCTACTCCGAGACCCACAGGAGAATAACGTAAAACGATTTGAGCCAAGTATTTGTGTAAAATACTTATTGTGCCAGCACCCTAGAGAAAATCAGCAGAAAATCTCAAGTTGCAACTTAAACACGAACATCTATTACTGTTTCCTTGCGGTCTATAAATCTAATCTTACTGCCCATACATCAGACTTAGCCATGCCTTCTGCAACTTCTAAAGTGTCCTCTCTTCTGTGAAGTCTCCTTCTGCATTAGTTTTTCTTCTTCATGTGCATTTGAGGTGCAAAACTGGTCTTTCCTTCCTGCAATTATGTTTTTGAAAGACCCTGCAGTCACTTTGACTTTTCCTAATGCAATATACTAATGTAAATCGAATCAGAGGAGCGGTGTGGCAGCTGTCCTGTGACTGACTCTGATGGTCAGCAAATTCACCAAAGCTAACCCAGAGAAGTTCACAGTGAGAGCAATTCTGGAGGCAAAAAGGGGTTCCATCCCTTCTGAAAGCTCTACAATTCTGCCAATGTCAAATTACCAAGAGATGAAAATTGGTTTTGATGTTAAAATAGTCCTTGATTTTAATTTGTTTTCTGCAATGTTTGCCTTTTAAAGGCATTTTTAGTTAAAATAGATAGGTCTCTCCAGTCGTTGGACTGCCACTCCTAGAAAACTGTGTGAAAAGTCCCTTCTGAGGAACACAGATAACAGGGTTTTTAAAATGGTTAAATTATCCATCTAGTATATCAATGTTCTGTACTTGTCTTTATGAATTTATACATCTTATACCCATGTAAGAGCTAATCTCTAAATCTGAAACACTTGTGAAAATAACACCAGAGTCTAGCAATAAAAAAAAAGACTACTTCACATTGTTCTTAGATAAATAAATTAATAATGAAAAAATAGCCTATAAATTTTGAAAATAGCATCAACATAACCACTTACTGCATCCTTAGCTGTATCCTAACTCTACGATTAGCCAACAAGAAAATCCTTTTTTCCCTTATTTCCAGGCAATGTTTTCCTGTGGTCAACAAAGAGCACATAAGGAAGGATTAGAAAGCTATCCCACAAAAAGCAGCATGAGTGCTTATTAACCTCAGAAGACTGACAGAGGAAACTAAATTCCAAAACTTGACACATCCTACTTCTCGTATCCCAACCAGCTCTGTGGTTTCCACCATGATTTCGCCATTCTCCAGCAAAAACATCAAACTATTTGGAACCAGATGCAGTTCAGACACTAATGGAGATCCCAAAACGCAGTTTTTTTGAGCCATGGACAGACATCATCGTCCAAGACCGGACTTGTGCAGAGAGACATGGTTAAATACAGATGTTTTTCTACTGAAGACACAACGGCTTTGAAGTTTTACAACTCATTTTAAGAAAATTGATACACAGTAAGAATGCTGTCATATCCAACAACGACACAGCTGCTCACAAAACATCCGCAACCCCCTCTTCAAGCTTGTGTGCCTGCACTAAGTCAGCAGGACGCAAGGAAGGCATCCATTTTTCTGAATGTAGGACTGTATCTTCCAAGAAGTCGAATAATAAGAGCCAAGTTGTTTTCTTCTAGGACACTACAATCCAAACTCCTGAGCTGATACTGTATTTTTGAGGCTTCCTGCTTACTACATCCAAAGCATTAAAACCAGTATATTTTCTCTTAAAACACAGTATAAGTCACATCAACAGAAGACTTATCAGAAACCAATTAGTGAATCATTTTTTAACAAACACCACCATGAGAAAAGTTGTCAGAGTGGAAGTCACAAAAAGCCTTTAAACACAAGCACTTGCAAACTGTTGAACAACAGAACCCACAGAAGATATCTGTATGCTGAAATATATTAAATATATTGTTTAATATTCTACCATCTGTTCAGCAGCTGCTTACAGAAATGTCTCAAAATATTCTGATGATTAAAATAATTTATTTTTTCCCTAGAATAACTACAGAATATATTATAAAATAAACAGATTCAGCTTCCATTTGAAGAATGAAGTTACAGGTGGTTTTTCATCGCCTTGCACACACATATGGATTTCACAACATTTCTAGAATGTGCCTTTATATTTTTCTTGAAAAATATGTGCTGTGCAGTAAAGGCTAAAAAGGATGGCCACATTTTGGAAGTCAAACCATGAAATGATCAAAGAATTTAATGAGATGGTTCACCACGGTAGAAGATTTCCAGCTACATCAGAAACAGGAGATCATCATTATCCATTTTAGATCTGATTCAAAACCAAATCCATCCAAGTATTCTTGGGATTGGAAATTCAGCATTTAGAAAGTTACTGGTATGGTCAGAAATTTTATGCTCATACTAGCAATGATTGCCTTTTTTACAGTAAACTTGTACCACAACCTCCCATGGCATCTAAGCCATGCTGTTAACCAGAGACATATGTTGCCTATTATTATTTGCGGTGACAATCTGTTTGCATTCATAGTCTCCTATTCTAGTTTATCAGTGGACCTCTGTCGCACAATGCATATTACCATCAGTGGTGGTGTTTCATTTATTTTTTCAGTCTTGTCTTTGTTAACTTCTTTGCTCCAATTTTCTAAAGTTTGCAATTAAAAAAAACAACCTTCAAACATTCAAAGTTATAAAATAATTAAATCAGTATGTATAAACAAAACTGTGCTATTGTGAAATTTCACACAACCATCTAACATTCCTGGTCTCACTTTTATGCTCTCAGGTCCCTGGATATTCCAGAAAACAGTATGGAACAGGTCTTGCATTTTCACCTGCACACAGCAATACTACCACTTTTTTAATGAACATGATAATTTTAAATAATACTTAAAAAAAAATTTAGGAAAGGGAAAGAGGACTAATTCTGTAACAGTTTAAAACAAGACATGAATGCAATCCATCCCTTTTCACCCTTCTAATGAATTAGCAATTCACTGAGGCAAACAGTGTTTGCTGTCCTCTTTTCTGCTTTCCCAAGGAGGTCTGGCAGAATCAGTCTGCTGCCCTGCCACCATCACAAAGACTTGATTTTTTTGACAGCAAAATCCATGTTGACTGAGGTAAGGACTTCTGAACGAAAGCTAGCCAGGTGATTAAAGCTGCTACCTTAAAAACAATGAGAAATCCTTAATTGTCCTAAATCCATACCCATGCACCAGCCACGGAGTCGGTCAGTGTTTCACCCAAAGAGATGGCAGCACGACCTACTTCAATGCAACCAAGTTCCTGTTAGGGGCTGGGAGACAACAGGGAGTGGGTCTGAAAAAGGGAGATGAGGGTGTAGGTGGAAGAGGCATCTGCCCCCAGTTCTGGTACCCTGTTCCCCCTGGATGCTTTGAGGAGCAAAGGAAGACAGAAAGAAGTCATTCAGCCTAATGGCAACCCTCTATTCTGCTGTTTCTTCGAGCATAAATGACAAGCACTTTCACCACTGCATGTGCTAAAACCAAAACAAGCGATTTTTTTAGTGATATGTTCTTACTTTTGAGTTTAACCACATTTTACATATTCCCAATGTCCTTTTCCATTTCACAGAGTGTGCTTCCCGCAGCTTTTCTAACGGCTTTACTTTTGGAAGCAGCACAAGGTACCCTGGATGCTGTCCTGTTTGGACTGCTGTGTTCTTGCAGTAATGTTGCAAAACTCACCGTGTCAGCACAGCTCCAGAACTCAGGTTCCTTTGCAAATCACAGGTAGCAAACAGTTTTGCAAGCTGGCAAAACATCAGAAGGACATGCACAGTAGTGAGGAGCTCGGGGGTTACAAATCCCTCAGAACATCCAAAGGACAGCGAGGGCTGCGTTTCCCAGGGCACTGATTCTGCCACCACCCTCACCAGAGAGCGGGCAGAACTCGGTGATGCTCTCTAATGAAAGCCAATGGCATTTTTCCATCCTGTCGCTATTCTGACACTAGAAACCAAACACTTTTAATTGATCTATCTGGTTGTTTCCACCTTTCAGATAACCTCTGTCAACCTAGCCCTCTGGGCTACAGCCTGCAAACTTTGTGCCTCTGCCTCCACATTAAAATGCTGCCAGTTTCTTCTGCAAATTAAACAACATCCTTCCACCTGGATTTTAAGCAATATAGCAGCAACACACGTGAAGTATTTTAGTTAACAACCTTTCACAACACGCACTTTTTTCTCTCTCAGAAAGTGTCCTTTAAACCTGAAATACTACACCTCTTCTCCAAATCCTGGAAAGCATTCCGCTTCCCTTTGCCATCGCAGTTCATTTGTCTTGCAAGAAGTTTCTCTTGCAACAGAGAAGAATTAAAAACAAAAAGAAAGCATGGAGAGAGAGAAAATGTTGTGGTGGTTGATGCTGGCCTCTGGACTCAACCCTGCACATGGACTGCACCGTGGAGAAGCTTGCACTGAAGACCCTTACTACCCACCACAAAATCATACTCCTATTTTGCTCAGGATTTAACAAGTCTTCCTCCAAAGAATGGTTTCATTTCTCCTTCACTCCCACCCCAGTACACCGAAAGCACCCAGACAGAAAACAGGCCCTAAGATGACATTATATAGAATACAATGAGCACACCTGGACCCCTCCAGCTATGGTTTTTTATCTTCCTCATATTCACCTTAGTCCCATTTTCGAAAATAGAAATCCTTGTATTGAGTACCTCCTCCTGATCCCCTCTCCCACACGGGGGGGGGAAAAAAAAAGTAAATAATCCAAAGATGTGCTGGGATGCCTGGCTTAGTCATGGCTGGGAGACATCTAAGGGGCATTTAGGTACTTAAGGGATAAAAAAAAACAAATATTGCCCTTTCCTCTGAGGCAGAATGGGCACATGACCTAGGGCTCTCCGTGGCCTTGCAAACAAAATGTAAAACAAAAGTACTATCTGTTTGTGGCCACTAAAAATATCATTTATTTTTGCAAATGCAGAGAAGCCTCCACCTTCCATGAAGCTGACAAAGTTCTACTTTGGTTTATATCTCACTGTTCAGAAACTTTCCAGACCCGGACAACAAAAGGACACAAAACCTTCTAATGAATGTGCCCAAGCGAAGAAAATCCATGCAACTCTAAGGCTTGTGTAACACCAATATTCCTTACGTGTAACAGATTACCACTGAAACTTAAAAAGACTAGAGCAAGATACTTCACAGATCTGGAACGACTGCTTGGCAGAGCACCACAACCCAGCCACTTCAGCGAGAGATGTGCGAGGCCAAACAGGGTGCTGAACGGTACGTGCTCTTGGTTTCTGTGGGGTTGCACAGCCATTGGCTTCGTGTACACAGATACGCATTGTGTATTATTTTTGTTCAATCTTCACCAAATTTGCTTCTTAATTGAATTCAACTTTGAAAATGGAATTTAAATTTGAAAATTATTATAATTTATTTCTCTGTCTGTACACAGAGAGTGCCTGCAATATGTTATTTGTTACAGTGAAATGTGTACTACATGGATATGTGTTACACTGCAATGTTTCTATAATAACTGCTTTTTATTCTATTATAAGAGAGGGAAAAAAATAGGGAAGTGAACATATCTACAAATTAGTTCTCTTCTCCGGAATATTCTCATAACATAGTGCCAGCCTACCAGCTCAGCCAGACCAAATTACTCAAAAGTTTCCAATGAATCAACACATCTTTTTTTATTCATTTTCTTTTCTGTTGGGTTGTTCTCTAAACTGCCTCTGTCCAAATACAGAGATTTACAGATGTCTTGTTTTGCAGCACGACAGTAAGAGAAAGCCTTTACACATGAAAGCTGTTTAGTCACTGATTATCTGTAACAAGATTTTCTAAACATTTTTTCTTCATTTAGTAACAATTTTATGATGTATCAGAAAGCCAGTCTTGGCACCCCGTGAATCATAACTCACTCATCACCAAGCACAGGCAATCTAACCCTTATCTCATTAGTCAGTACTGGTTCCTCAGCCTCATTTATTACTCACTCTGTCTGAAATATTTAGACGCTGGTTAGAATGAGAAATTAGTATGGGAAATTTTCACAGATGCACATAAATGTTTAATAAGGCCAAGTGACATGAAGACCATGGACTGGATCCAGTTATACAGGGCCAACGTGTCAACTTCTGCATCTCTGTCCAAACTCTCAGCACGAGTGTTTGCTGGATGAAGAGGGTCTGTAAAGCCTATAAAACACTTTTTTTCCCGGAAAGCTCAGGGATGCTTCAAACTCCTACAGCCAAAACTTTTTTTGCACCCAGACACATGAAGGGAGCTGGGTGGCTTTTATCCATCTTAGTTTGAGCTAGCCTTTCATGTAAGCATCACCTTTCCCCTCGAGATGAAACCGAAGGCAAATGAGAGCCGCCACAGACGGACACAGCGACACATGCTATGGGGCAGCAGGGTCAGGGGAAGCCGGCACGTCCAGTGGCTCCATTTCTCACCCAACACTGGCGTCCATCTGACAGATCTCCTCGCTGTGGGGCAGACTGGGGATGAACTTGAGCCACCAAGCCTGGCTTCTTACACACCTCTATCCTAGTTCCCTCCCCGTGATGGGCACCGTACAGACCCTAGCACGGGTCCTCCATGGGCTTACAACAGCAGCGTGCGTCCCCCAGGCTACAATCCACATTCATGCCGAAGGTGGCCATGGGCAAGAAGGTCCTTCTCCCACTGCATGGGGAGCAGAAGGCAACTGGGATGGGAACACCCTAGAGCCCATCAGAATTATTTCTGGCTTTCTAACCTTTGTTTTTAGATCAAAGGGGTGGGGTTTTTTTTGTTTTCTTGCTTATTTTTTTTCAGTACAGGAACAGACATGACCAATGTGGCCGGGCTCTGGAACATACTTCAAAAAGACCTTTGAAGACGATGGATACATATTGACAACGTGTATAGAAGGGCTTCAGAAGGCATACAGTTTAGGAAACTGATTTCTGGTGGGGCAAAAACTACCTTGAACGAAGCGACTTCAAAATTACTACAGGAACAACCCTCAGGAGGCATAACTATTTCCAGAGGGGAGGGGAGGGATATGAAAGAAAAAAATTCACACAACATAATATAGGAACAGAAATATTTTGTTTAGGAAAGATGAGCTGCACACAGAATTTGAAGAAAACACCTTTTTTTCTGAATTTGGACCTGGGGTGGAAGAGTCTTCTTTCCAATTCAGGTAAGTTAAAGTTGTGCAAGATTTTATCTCATAACGACAGAAAATTAAACTCCCGAGATTTTACCTTTCAATAGACAAATATAATGACAACAGCACCTTTGAAAAAACTTTCTAAAAACACATAATGAGATTTAGTCGCTTTAATTGCATCTTAAATGTGATCTCTATTTAGACTATGTATCTGAATTACTAAAATTAGACCAGTTCAGACTATTTAGGAATGATAGTTTCATCAAATGTCATACTCAAATGCAAAAACTAGTCATTCCAGCATGCAATTTTGCAAAATTCGCTGATTACTTCAGCACGTTCTCTCCTGTTTTTTCAGTTGTCAGAAGGGTTACTACGCCATTGACTTACATTAGCGTTAGGCTTTGGCAGCTACAGGAGTTATACTACACTACAGCATACTATAATGCATTAATATACTGTATACTATACTATAATTTTGAAACTCCTACCCTTTTAAAAGACATTTCTTACCATCATCCCCAAAATTCTGGGTTAAGTCAGAACACTCAAAGTATTTATTAAAATACGTACAAATAATTTATGACAAAAAGGTTCTTCATTCTACAGTAAGATGACTGTAAAACCCCACAAAACCGAAGAAATAAAGAGCACGTAGAGTTCAGCATCCTGTTTGGCCTCACACAACTCTCACTGAAGCAGACAGGGATTGTGTGTCGGCAGCTGAACATGAAACTGGGTCCAGGAAAAGCCACTGTGCAAGCGTGGATGAAAAATAAAAAGAGCATAGAAAAAAAGATTAATAGCTTCTCCAAAAAAATACAGTCAGCTACAGAACAGAATGTCAGTTCCAGAAAAGATAAGACGTCATTCCTTTTTGGTTACAACCGAAGTACAGTCTAAGATTTTAATCTAGCATATAGTTGCAGAACCATATAAGGCAAGAGAGCAGCATACGAACAAAAAGGCTCCCCTAAATAAATTTCTAAACATTTCACAAACAAAGGGCTATTTAAGAAAACTGGAGTACTCCACATGTCAAAATGCTTTTGCATGAAAATGTCATATATATAAATAAGATCAGTTTTTGAAAACTTGATGTAACCTTGCACACAGTTGCATGGTGCCCTGGCAGGGAACACACAGGGGCTGCACCCCCTCGCCTTCTCCAGCTTTGGCTTTGTACAGATAATTAAGTACTCATTTGTTAATTTGGCTGTTATTGCCTTAATTGCTTTTGTTTTCTCAAAGAAATACAAATTTTGACTTGCTTAAAAATATTGTTACCCAGAAAGGAAAGCAGTGTATGTTAAAACACTTCTCAGGGAAGACATTGCCCCTGTACAATATGAAATGAGACACAGTGAGGGAAGCATTTAATGAATGTTACTCCAGGTCCACTGAGTCTCAGTCCAACATCCACAGGTTTAAATACATCAGTTTTGCTAAATTACACTGTTGTTATCTTAGGTAACAACAATGATTTTCTCTTCGCCATTAGGCTGGTCTGGTGAAAGTTACATTCATTTATGCAGATTTATTTTATATTCAAGTATCATTTGTCTAACAAAATATAAATATAAAATATTCCGCAGAGCATGCATGAAAAATAAAATAAGAGCAACTTAGCGTAATTTCCACACAAAGCTTGACAAACCATGCTCAGAACACTAAAATGAGACAGCAGTAGCAGACTTTCATTTTCACTCCCCTTTAAAGGTAAACCAAAGTGAGTTTTCTTACAAACAAAAACCTGAGGACACGAGCCTTTAACTCAACTTTCACGCACTCTTCAAAAGACAATGTGCAATTTCGAGGACTTTAATATTTTAATACCTGCTGCAACTTGAATCTGGGGTATGTATTTATCCCAAAGCAGTAAGGGAGAGCGCACTAATGCCTCATGCAATGTAAGGAATGCTGCTGTCTGCATACCTGACGTATGAATGGGGGGACACCAGCTCCTACCTGGAAAGCAAAGACTGCAGAGCCCACGCCTTGGCACGTATACAAATGTTTGACCCTGAGACATGCTGAAACCTCAGCAAGTACCAGTGCAGTCAACGATGGCCGCATTTGCAAGTGCTCAGCATCCAGCAGGCAGCAGTCGATGACCTACAGCCAGCTCAGCTCCCTTAAAAATTGGTCCATTTAGTCCAGGCTTTGAGCAGCACTGGAAGAATGAGCTCCGAGAGCCAGCGCTGCAAGGAGTTACTTGTCAACCGTGACAATTGAACTGTCATCCTCAAAAACTCTTATTGGCAGGCATTTCATAGTAATTTTTAGTAGTTGTCCTCTACTTTCAAAATACTCTCCATACCTATCCTCACAGAGCATTTAATTAAAAATAAGTGCACTGATGTACTCAATTACTTTCTATAAATTCCTCAGAAATGCAGCAAACAAGCCTGCCAGAGGATTTCTTACCACCTTTGCACGAGCCCATCAAACTCCAGGTCCCGACTTCACTTCAGATGTCGTTCGCTGACATTTTACTTCTGAAAATCCAAGTTTGTTTGGGTCTTTAAACATCAACGGGAATTTGCAATGTTGGATCATGGCAGGCCACAGTCCTGTCCTTAAGCCTGTGTATTTCCCTGCCGCATACAAGAAGGGTCATTGAGTACAAATTGTTTCAAAATAAACATACTCTCATTTCTTATTGAAATGTTTCTTTACCTTCCAGGTCATAAGAACCTTCAAAGGATTATGCTATAAATCAAAGCTATTTTCCCTACTTCATCCAGATCATTCATGGTGTACCTTGTATCTAAGAGAAGATTTTGCATATATGCTTTCAAAACCACCATTTCTTTCTGTCATTTCTGCTTTTTTTTCCAAGGTCAGCAAAAACGTCTATGATTTTGTTGGAAGCAAGAGCATACTAAGGTAAACAGCAGCAATGGGGATTGGGGACGACTTGCAAACTGAATATTCTAAATCAAAGTTTGACTGGATTTCTCACGATCATCCTTCCAAAGTCCCTGTGCACCTCTTGAAATTCACTTGATCCTGTTCACATGAAAGGGCTTCGGCAAATTCCCACTACACTGAGTGTGGAATCACGCAGGATCAAACAACGGGAAAACCAGAAGCAGAACAAAATGCTAGAGGTTTCACACAGTCCAGACAAACACATCCTGCCATTTGAGCCTTGCAAGCGCTGTCGCCACCACCAACCATGCCCAGATAAAGTGAGGTCTGGTGGCACCCCACTGCCTGGAGCCCCCGGGAGACCTCAGCCTCCCCTGGAAGCTCAGGAGCCAGGCAGAGCAGGACAAGAGCTCTGTTGACTACTAAACAGCCACCAAAGAAAGATGCAAATGCTCTGCTTTTCATTGGAGATTCACTCAAACATTAAAAGTCAAAAGACGCAGAGCTCAGCTGACTCTAGAAAGGATGGCTAACCTTGTCTTTGTGCTCATTCTCACGGATTTCACACTGGTACTGTCCTTTCAACACGTCTGCGTTAGGAAAAGATTTATCAGGCTGGCAGGTGAAGGATGTGGGTCTTGCACAGGAGACCACTCTGTAGAGACGCCTTCAGAGGAGACACAAGAGCTCCTTCACACACAGATCATCACAGGAGCTCACCTTAACCCTACACAAAGCTCCATGGTCTACTCACATAGTGAACTTCATACCCATGCGTAATCCCATTTTGTGTTTAAAATTAAGCACCTGCATAAATGTATTTCAAATTCAGACCTAAAATACTTGCTGTACAAAAAGGGAGAATAATTTAAATGATCTGAAGTTTGCAGAAGCACAAGAAAGCACCACAGAAATATTAAAAGGCTTCTTTTAATCATATCTTCTCACTTAGAGGTAGTCTGGTAGAACAATCTATATCATGTTATTTACAGTAGCATTTCCTATACTATTTAGACATCCTAGAAGCACGCTTTATGTTAAAGAATACATTTTCTGAACTCTACAGCTTGGAAGAGTCAACCACCCGCTAGACTCTGTGACACAGTAGAAATGCCGAAAAAAAAGAAAATGACTGACTAGCAAAGGCTCCAGTTTATCAAAATCCTTCAGTGTGACTGAAAATTTTCTTCAGCGCTGTATCAAGAATACCACATATGCTATGAAGCTGGAGATCAAACGATGAAAATCCAGGACACAGGTGTACAAATAAACCATAGTTTTAAGACACTAAGCTGGAAGGTCACCATTTCCAGGCACGGGACCAGGGCTGTCTTGCAGAGAAGACAGCCTGCAGTGTGCTGGTTGGTGTCAGACAGGACAGCAAGCTTCTTCCATCGAGGGATTCAAAGGTTGAGGAGCAGGTTCATTGCAAGGAAGCTCAGATTCTGACATACAGAAAGCCACCGACGCAGGGAACGACCTCCAGCTAATCATCTCCTAATCACAACACCTCATCCCTTCAGCACTCACAGAACAAGCTGCATTTTTCACTTGCATGGTGGTATAGCGTATAGGTGAAAGCATGTCATACTCCCATCAGCACATGTACATCAATGGATTTTTATGATCAAGCCCAAACGTCTTCTGGAGGAAAAACAGAAGGGGAAAAAAAAAAAAGAAATCTGCCAATTCAGTAATTGGAACGGATTATGTCATTTTGTTCCAGAAAGGCCTGATGGACTTCACTTTTTCAGCTTCACATCCTTTTCACCGTTTTATTGGAATGATACTTTGTAATACCACATTAAAAAAAAAAATTAAAAACAAAATTGCAAAGCCAGTATCCACTTGCCACAGTCTGGTGAAAACCAGATTGAAACCATAGTTATAACTGAAATAATTTATTTAAGATTTTTGCTATTAATTCTTGATTACAGAGCAGATTTTCATCTCATAATTCCCTGTGTAACTGTGCTCTTTTGTTGTTTGCCTATTTGTTAGAGAAGTCAAGTTTTTAAGCACCTTCTGTCAATACTTGGAGAACTACTCCAGTACTCATCATCTGGGTACGCCTGTGGCTGACAAGAGTCAGAGATGGAGTTATTTCCTTCAAGGGGAAACGTGGCATTCCCAGGGGAAGCCTCATGTAGCAACTGGACTGTAATCCAACGTATCCTTTGACAGAAGCAAGCGTAAGACAACAAAATACATTTTGAGAAATAATATTTAGGTATCAGTCTACTATATTTTAAAATGTTCTTCTACAGGGAAAAAAAAAACCCTAGCTTTTTAAGTTCAAACACAGTAGGTATTTCAGCTTCTCAATATATTATATTACCTTATTAATAGACAACCCACCTCCCCAGCCTGTCATGTTAAATACAGGAGTAATTTGCAGACCAGTCTGTGTGTCTGGTTCTACAAAAGCAGCCCCTTGGCAGATGGATGTCAAGTCTCGTCAACTTGGCCACTGAGTGACAACCTTCTCTCCAAAATGGAAGGAGAAGGGAAAGGGGGAGAGAGAGAGAGAAAGTTGAAAAAAGACTTGCCCCAGTTTTGATAAATGCTTCCCCTTGTTTCATGAAACATACCTACATAAAAACTTTTTTCCTGGTTGTATGCAATATTTAGCAGGGAAAAAATGATGCTGTCACATATTTCGCATGTTTCGGATCTCTAGGAGGATTTGAACAGAAATGCTAGACACCAGTACTGTTCTCTTTGCATTTTACACCACTTTTCTTTACATGTAGATGATCGACGACACTTGCTTGTCATAGATGTCTGACCACCTTCCAGGTAGAAGGGTGCTAGACACAAGCTCTGCTAACGCTTTCAAGGGCGTCTTCACTCGGGTACGTTTGTGCAGCCAGAGAGTCTGGCCAGGACTCAGTGCACACATCCATGGGCACAGACCTGTACCCTGGACACCCATTAACATCCATACAGGTCATTACAGCACTGCCTAATGGACACAGATACCTGAAGTGGGATGTGGATGTTACCACCTACAGGCAAAGCAGGAATCCTTGAAGACAGCCTCTCCCTTGAGACTCCATAGCCTCACCAGACTACCTCCCTTGAGCACCTCTGGCTTTGCCAGGACTACCACTGGGTTTATTTCCTCTCCTGTCAGGACAGACTGACAGAGCTGGAGCTGTTCAGCCTGGAGAAGTGCAAGCTCTGAGGAGACCTTATCGTTGCCTCTTACAGGCTTTGGAGGTGTGTAAGAGAGACGGGGAAAAACTTTTTAGCAGGGCCTGTTGCGATAGGACAAGGGTAAGGGTTTTACGCTAAAGAAGGGCAGATTTAGACTGGATACAAGGAAAGATTTCTTTTACAGTGAGGATGGTGAAACACTGGAACAGGTTTCCCAGAGAGGTGGTAGATGCCCCATCCCGGGCTACATTCAAGGTCAGGTTGGACAGAGGCTCTGAGCAACCTGATCGAGTTGAAGATGTCCCCACTCACTGCAGAGGGGTTGGGCTAGGTGGCCTCTAAAGGTCCCTTCCAACCCTAAGCATTCTACAATTCTATGAATTTTCAATTGCTTTGCTTCCCCGGTCCAGCTCACCACATGGCTGGACAAACACTGCTTGTTATGACAAAGAGGAAGACAGAAACAGAGACTGTACTTCCACAAGATTAAAGCAATTCTGGATCCAACCCCTGCATTATCAGGGTTCAGCTGTGCCTGCAGTGCAAGCACAGCCAGGCACACCAAATTTTAACTTCTTCCAATGAGCCAAGGCCATGCCCAGCTTTGACACGCTAGAAATTCAATTCAGATTACCAAATATAGTTGCAGGCAAACATTCAAAAAAAAAGACATATTTTCACAGTACACGATAGTTAAAAAGTAAAATAGTTCAGCTGTTAACATAGCAATTAAGAAACAGATGGGAAGAGAGGGTGGGGAAGACAAGGGCTGCCCACAGTGGGAATGCAATGGGTCGCCTTGGGAGTTCCTCTGAGGAAACCACGCTGAAACGATAAACCTCCAACACGGCGAGCAGGATCACTAGTCAGATCGCTGCTGAAGCACAGAGCTGAAGGGCCAAATTAATTCCTTGTGTAACCCCAGTGACTTCAAAGGAGTTAGCCCTGAGATGAATTTGGCTTCAGGAATTTTGAAATGGACCCTGACCAATTCCCTCTAAGTAGGATTCAGATCTGTGGCTTCTTGTGTTACAAAACTGCCTTGGCTCTCTAATGTTATTATGTCCTTTATCAGTGTTTTTATTCGTACAGAATGACTAACGAACTCCAAACCAGTAGCAACACCTGATTAATATCAACCACTCTTCAAAGCATTTGTCTTAACACCAGGGGTTGTTGTTTTTTCAAGCTGGTGGGTCTCAGCACTGATGACTTCATTGTGTGGTCTGTCTGGTCAAATTTGCTGCTGAAATCCAGCCTTTAGCAGCTGAAGGGTAATATTTTAAGTCAGTCATGAGCCGGGTTTGAATGCTAAACTTGACCTCTCCACCTTTTCCAGTGTGTGTATTTCTGTGCTTCCTCTGCAGCCTCTGGATGCCCATGTGTGGTTTTCTTCTACTGGCTGCCAGAGAGACAAGATTAACGTTGCCTTGTCACGTATCGACAGCCAGCAGCGAAACATAAACAGCCAAAAAGCTGTAATGAGTTCTACTTACCATCTTTATATAAAACAGGATTTATGGTGACTGATCATATTTCCAGCAGCCAAAAAGATGCATACGAAGTGATTATACAGTCTAGTCTGACTACTCCTCTCTGCTTCAGCTGTAATTACACTTTTGGGTGACTTGTGTAAAAATGGTGTGCTTAATCCGCCTCTCCCCTAAAAGTTCAAAAAGCAGTGTTTCTGCCAAAAATCACCTCTGCAGCCAAAAGTATAACTTTAATACTCATAAATGCATTGAATGGCACTGCGCTGTTTAAGCAGTCCCAGTAACTTTAGTGGGGAGAAAGGTACTACTCAGCATGGGTAATGGCATCACTGCTGGACCCATGACCATTTATACAGCCCTTATAATATGACCCATGGGGTTTTTTTCAAGGTCTGAAGAAATCCGCATTAATTCCAAAACTTCTGTCTTTCCCTCCTGAAGCTTTGCTGTGACAGTGTGGGTGGCTGAACGAATTGTTTGAATCTGCTTTTTATTCCATGTCGCTTCTTTCACTGCAATTTTTCTACGTCTCTTCCAGGATATTCTGTTTTTCATCAAACACAGACAGACTTTCAGACTGCGTTGCTTAAAGCCCAACTCAGCCACATTTCAGCAGAATAACATATGTATTAAAAAAAATGGTATGCAGGTAATGTCCCTTGTTAAGAACATCGGTTTCTGACTTAATTTCAAGTTTTCTCATGCATCTTTTACCACTCTCCTCACATAAACTCATTCAAATTCCTAGCAAAAATCAGTGACTATCCGCAAAACAAATCATTTACCAGGGAGCAAAAGGCATACAATATACTCAGTTTCCATACTTCAAGGGTATGCAAGTAGGTAGTTTGTGTGGCAAAGGACTGATGGTCTATCTTGTTAATAAATTCATTGCCTCTGGCTCGCCGCTTTCATTAAGGAAGTACATATGGCTGCATTAAAGAAAGTATGATGAATAATTTATACATGGTTTTGCTCATCATTTTAGAATTAAATGAAAATCAGTTCACAATGAAAGGCAAAACTGGAAGTGAGGAAGATAGAAATTGCCCTATTAAAACAGAGTGCAGGCACTATCGCTTGACAGCTGTACAGCCCAGCTGCTCCAAGACCCGGCCGCGAGACCTCCATCACAGACAGATGTGGGAGAACCAGCCAGCATCCTGAGGTGCATCATGATCTCTAACAGATAAGAAATTGGATTAAGACAGATAATGGTTTACTGTATCTTCATAAACAGTAACCAGACACAGATTTACAGGGGAATGAGGTGGATTCACAGAGAGAGGAGAGCTTTACTCCCGTTCCTTGGGTATTTCCATGCGTCCAAAAGCTTAGTGAAAGCACGAAGAGAAGGCAGACATTTCCTTCCCCTCCCCCGCAATTCAGGCTTGGAAGGAGCGTAAGAGAGAGTGTCCTATGAATATAAGGATGTCTGGAAACGCACTACAGACTGAGGAGAGGGTATACATACTCCTATCATACTCAGGGATGTCTCCTGTAAAACTTGCAGAGCTTTCCTCTTCCCTCCACATGCTCTGAAATACTGAAGGAAAATGAAGGATATCTTCAGCAGTGAGCTGATAACGCATTCTTCTCTTCCTGTCTCGTCAAATCCATCATCTGCAATCATTGTCTAGATTACAGGCCTGCATAAATAAAAATTAACTGTAATTCTCACATACCTAACTAGAGAAACACACATGTGCCTCATTTCATGACTTAAGCTAATCATTTATTAGTTGCTGTATTGCTGTTATCTACTATATAAGTGACATGGAGAATTACCACTATCAGTGTCCTAGTGCTGATATACTATCCCTATCAGGAGTAATTATTTGGTTTCACATGTAGCGTTTCAGTCAGTATCTGGGGTCTGTGCCAACAGGCACTCAACATCAAATAAAAGGGCAGTCATGATATAAGCAGACCTTTATAGTTCCTGGGATAACTACCAGCAAATCTCCAAGAGATCTGTGGCTTTTCTTTCGGACTTTTAGCAAAAGATTCTTTAGAAAATAAATAAAGAAAAAAGAAAAAGTGTTTCCAGTGCTTACAAATTCCTGAAAAAAGCTGAGGCTTCTTATTTCAACAATGTATCTAATCATTCATTGTCTTAGTAAACATAATTTATCGTGATTCATTTCAAAATACTGAAGTGCCTTTGAGTTCTTCCTAGTGTCCAAAGTGAACAAACATGCTAGCCACGTTAATCATCATACTATAAAATCAATAGGAATTTCTTATGTGAAATGCAAACTGAAATGCCTCTGAATTCAATTACCTTGACCTCCTGTGATTCCTACATTAGAGCTATCAACAAAATCTGTTTTCCTACAAATTCCGTCTTTCACTATCATCTACTGTAAGAAGTTGTGGGGGACAAAATCAAATTTGGTTTAACAAAATCAAATTTGACAGCTGTCACTCTACCTCCAAAAGTCACAAGAAATTCACTGAACAGGTGACTAAATCACACAATTTTTTTGGTTCGTTGTTGGTTTGAGATTTTTACACACAAGCAAGTAAAATATTTTACCACTAACCCTCTCCTCACAAATAAAGGTAACTAAGACCCCTCTCAGATCAGCTAAGGGAATAGCACAGTTACTGGATAAAGAAATCTGAATAAAGCAGGTACATAATACCTCTGTGGAAAAGCTCCATCTCCAGTGACTCAGAGCGTTACCAGCCTGAATTTTAACTTTTCAGCCAAATTTATGTGGGGGAGTTATAAGGTAGGGATGAGTCAAACCCTTGTCCCCTGGGTTCCCCCAGTCTGTGACCAAGCACCAGAGCAAAAACTCACTCTCACATAGAGATATTTTGTTCAGGCTAGTAAACAAGCAGAGAAGAAAACTGAGGAAACCGAGTGAATTCTGGTACTCAAGCCATCAAAACTAAGCCCACTGCAAAACAAAGCTTCTGCTTTCCTACTTTGAAGAATTTTTAGGATATCCTCAGACACAGTGAATACAAAAATAAAGTGGAACATCCCAATGCTGGCCATGTTACCTGACTTCAGGAAGGCAATCCAGCTGAAGGACAAAATGCAAGTCTCAAGAGCATGCTACTTGTCTTTTATGTATTTGGTCCTCTGGGAGAAAAGCACCATGTAATTCTTTCTGCAAGTCTGAAATGCTATCTACGAGTTACATAAAGCAATCCAAAGAGATAAAAAAACATCCCTTGATAAGCATGAAAATTATCATCCTAGATGTTTTTCATACATTTAGAAAAGACTTCAGGTTCTAGAGACTATTTATTGTATCTCAATCTTTATCAATTCCCTCCTTGCTGTTTCTATTACAATAAGACAATGGAAGTACTTATGGTTCCTTGAATTTATAATTCAGAGCTGCATTCATACCAAGATCTTCACCATAGCACCACCTAAGCCACTGTCCCAGTTCTGCATCTATATTCTGCAGTGCTATGAGTTAACACTTCAGTTTGTAGTATTTACACTTTGCTACTCTCTGCTAGAAGTTTTCTGTCAGCTCCTCAAGAGGGCCAGATGCTCAAATATAACTCCCTTTATGAACTCATTCACTGCACATGAGTAAGATTCAAATAAATATTTGAGAGGCAAGTTTCATTAGTTACTTCTACTGAATCCTCACCAGGATCATGAGAGCACTGTATCCAGAAAAATGAAAGTTAAGAATTTAGTGACACAAAAATAAGGGGGGCCCAGAGGAGAGAGATTGGCTAGGGGAAGACAGAAAAATGAAGTATAGCTTATATCCCATATGATTTACAGATACTTTTTTACTTCCAGCAAAATGGTCTTCCACTCTGGAAAGATTTATTAATGTCAACTTTCCAGAGGGGCATTAGATTTCTACATTGCAAAATACATAACAGTGCTCTAAAATACGTAAATGCTAATTGTTAGGTTCCTAGTCATCAGTAAAAGACGATGAATTCAGCATAATACCACCTTCTGAAAACTCCATAAGGTTAAGATTTAGAGGGAGAGACTTAAAACTTTTTGCTGAGGAATCTCTTCTCTGCGAGTTCAATCTTTCAAGTAACAGACGTCAAAAGCCCACAAGGTAGAGGTGCATGCTTCTGTTATAAATAATGCTGGTATCACTTACCAAGTGATACATTCTTCTGTGATACCAAACCAGCAGTTCCAGAAATCCGACAGAGTGGCTGCTACCAAAACCTAATTTATATATAGGCTTTACCTGAGTGCAATTGTTTCACAATCTATTAATGCATGTGCTTCTGTGCATATATACATATATGCAATTATGTAGGGTGTGCTGTACATATGTATACATGCGCATGCACACACATTTTGTCAGGAATAAATCATATGCATTTTAGAGTAAAACAAGAAGAGGGTATTTTGTGTTTTTTTAAGGGAGTTAGTTGCTTCTGATTTTTAAAAGAGATGGCAGCATATTGCACATAGTCATGACTGGAATAGCCAGGAATGAAATCACTCATACAGAATAAACCACTTAAAACGCTATTCCAGTTAGTGCTTTCCTAATATAAAAAATAGTTGCCAAAATCCCTGAATAATATATCCTGAGCAAAACCATGTAAGCAAAACGAGATTCCCTAATGTGACATAAAATCTCCCTTCTCAGCTGAAGTATTCTTAAAGCTAATGTTGTTTCTGTTGGAATTTGCCAGCTATTCACTATTTTACCCCTTTTTTTTCTCAGTTGTAAGCAAGACCTAAGATTGCTTAAGCAGCAGAATACTGACAGTACAATTAACACCTACATAAATCTAGGAAGAGGAAGAATGAAGATCATTTTATCAGCTTATAGACAAAGGGGAAATAAATCTCGAATTTCTAGGAACTGTATCACCTGGTCAAACATAGAACAAAAGATGAAAACGAATCACGATATTTCAAATACTATGTTTAAGGAATGCCTTATTTTGCAGGCCTTGTAATACATGTAGTTTCAGTACCACGTTCAGTTTTCTCTCTCTGAGAAATTCTTTCTGTTCAGTAAAATTACTGATTGCCCAAAGAGGTAAGTGATGCTACCCATCTTTTTCACTCCAACCTGCACATACGTATAGATTTGGAGCACATTTTGATGGCTTCTTATTAAGGAAAACAATGCATATAATTTCTGATATTTCCACAAAAGAAATATTTGTCATGTAGTCACTGGCCTATATCTAGGCTGCACCTTATTCTCTAGCTTTTATTCACAAAATCTTTTATTACCATGGACTAGACCTAATGCACCAGTTTTTGATTGTTTGTTGGTTTTTTTTTTTTTGGTGTTTGTTTTTTTTTTTATGCCTAGGGTAGTTAGCATGAGTCAGATTTTTATAAACTACACTTGAATATCAATACATAGATAGTTATCCAGGCTGTAAATAACTAGTTTTTTTGTCCTTTGGGGGATTTCCACTGGTATTAAAATTCAATGTCTCTCAATGTGGAGCTGGTTTTTGGGGGTGGGGGTGGTAAAACGGATGACAGCTGTTTCAGTTTTAGCCACTGCTAAGAAGCAGTACTACTACTACCACTACTGGTGATAAAACAACGCACTGAAATATACTAAAATACAGATAGTTACTTTCTAGTACGTGATTTGCATCTGTTATTCCTATTACTCGGTGAAGTCTCCCCTACTATGACTTCTCTGTATGGTTCCTCTCGATGGTTCCCTTTTGTTTCCCTGCCACTGTACTTGATCTACTTGCTTCTCTCTGCACTGAGTGTATCCCATAGCACATGCTGGAAGAGAACACGTCTCAGTCTCCTTTCAGATTTAGCTGCCGCAGCTGGAGGTGTTAGCACCTCCACTGTCGAGGGAAGCAGGCAAATTCTCTGCACCTACGACTCCAGGCACCACCAAATGCAGATCCCAAATCAATCATCCTGACAGCTGCTTCTACAACTAATGTCATAACTAAAAAGGCAGATCAAAACATTAAACAAACTTCCTAATTCCTTGATCATCAGCTTTGCCTCCATGGGTGGGTCCTCCTAGTTGGCAGGATTCAAATTTGTTCATGTGAATTTCCTCTTTGTATGGTACTGGAGCCTTAATCTATGCAGTGAACTTCATTACATACAAAAATAACGTCCATGACTTCTAAGTGTGTAGGGAAAGGGAGAAGAAAAGTCAAACACGGGAAGACTCTATGACAACAAAAATGAAACTACATGAATCCCTAGGCTCTAAGTCTAAAATAGCTCTCACAACATTTAACATAGAAAACTTGACCATAACTCGGTGAACCAGTACTACCAGGCTGCCCATAACTGAAAGATGTAATAAGCCACCGAATTTTCTGATCTAACTATTGTACTACGTATGGAAAAGCATGGTGTTTGTTTGAACTTCTGCAAATAGTTAACATCACAAGTCAGAAAGTAACCTTCATACGGCAAACACAGGAAGTATGTGTGCTTCAGAAAGACCTGTGCAAATACTGTCTACCGTAACTTAAAAACAGTTGCGTGCTCCACTTCAGCACTCAAATGGACATGGGAATTCAGATTTTTTTTTTTCAATTGTTGAACAATTCTTAAATTTGGTTTTGTGTTGTAATATAATTATTTACAGAATATCACCAAAATTAAATACAACCGTTGACCAAATGAAAGTCAAATAAAGTAGTAAAAGCTCTCCTATACTATCAGATCATTTACTTCAACTACTCCTAAAAAAGTTATTCATCTGCTACTAGACATTTATGTCACCATACATTAAAAATCAGTGACAAGTAAGAACAGTTTGGCTCCACTCAAGAACCAAGTGCTGTAGCAGCTGAGTTCACTCAGAAGGAGCTGAAGTGGAAAGCGGTAATGATTAACAAAATGAATGAAACCTACACCAGTTTCTGTAAGCATACTGATGATTTAAAACACATATATAGATATAACGCATGACAGAAAGTGAACATAATGAACAAAGAGTTCATTTCACATTCATTATTTGGCAACACTGACATTATTCTTTCATGAAGGAACAAGAGATCACATCCCAGCTACAATGCAATTCCAGCAGTAAGGATTTGCCTTTATTTCTAGCAGACCATCTGTATATACTTCAATAAAATTTGTTTTCTTTTGCTGTTCATATTTCAGAGTCCTCATGCCACGAAATGCACTCAGACAGCAGAATTGTTGGTTTACAGTCAGAACACTCCTGCACATTTTGATAGTTTGTTTGTTATTTTGGCACTTTTGTCTCCCTTTTTATTTCTTAATGATATAGCACTACAACCATTAAAATCAAAAGTATTATCATTTTCAGACACTTCACCTAACTAAACTTCTTAGGAGGGGCTTAAACAGACCAACAGCAAGTTATTTTAAAAAGGGATTAGTTTTGCACATAACTGGATAAAGTCATTTTCCAAAAGAAATCCGTTACCTTGATAGAGACTCTTTGCAAGGAATAAAATCATTATGGTCTGAAGATAAAATCAGTAGAAAGCAGTAACAAAAAGTTGGCCAGAAAACCCATTCAACACAGGTGCGCTGCCATAATCAGCACATGTTACTGTAGCACTGGTATGTGGTTGGTTGTGGTCGGGTGAAAACTGAGGAATGCGGATTAAGGCAATTGCAGACCAGAATTCCACTTTGCATAAAGTAAACTTTTGTTAACACCACTGGACAAATATCTCAGTCATCTCACCCCTCACATGGGTAAGAAAAAAAAACTCCTCCAGCTCCTGTGTTTGAGACTGCAGCCATAAAAGCCCCTTGGCCCGAGAGAAATCAGTGATCGAGATCGATCGTGTGATTTCAGCAACATCAGTGACTCCAGTTAGCCCCATAGCGCTCTCCTGTCCTGCAGGCATGGGGAATTAATAGGTTTTTGCCTGCTAGAATACCACGAACAAAAACTTGGTCTAGATTTGACACTTGGTAATGTTTTGACAACCAAAATTTCTTTTCACTTACATTAACCAACACAAAAATTAACCGGCCATGACCAGGATTGAAGGGCACCCTCTCCAGCCCCTATGGCTGCAGCTGGGTAGTTGGAACTCCAGAGCTTCCCACCCAGCCCGCTTGGCTGAAAACCTGTATTTGGCTTTAGCTTTGCTCTTTTAAGCTACACAGTAACAGCCAGGAGATTTGCAGTGTTAGTTTTTCAGGACTAGACCAGAAAAAGTTAATGAAATGGCTGAAACATGTCACCTACATACACATAAATGGAAAGAACAGCTATGAGCCAGGTTTCTGTACAGGTCTTTATCTGCACGTTTGACACTCGACTAGAAACTTGGATTCAGTCTTGGGCTGATTTAAAAAAAGTTTAAAAATATCTGAGACCCCTTCTAAAGTTTCCCCAGACTCACAGACCTCCAATATTTCCTTCAGTCCCCTGTCACTCTCCTGGCCCCTTCCAAAATGCCTGAAGGCCTTCTGGCACATGGTCAACCACCTCAGACCCTGCAGGCCTCCTGGACTGCTCTCACCTGGTCTTCTTGTGCACCTCTCAAAGACTGCACCTTAATATAAAAGCTTTTTTTTCCTTCCATTTTCTATTTTCAGCCAGCTACTTCTGCCCTTGTGCCTCAAAGAAATGAGATTTTTTTAGCCCTCTGACTCAGAAATGGAGTTGCATGAAATTTCTGAGTGCAACTAGCAGTTACTTGTACCTTCATCAGACCCCCATAATTCACTAATTTTACACAGCTTTACTGGTTCAATTTGTTTTGATAACTACACTTTCCTTTATATGCAGTTAGATTGCAGAAACAGTCGGCTTTTGCAAGCCAAGTGGCAACATCAGTCCCATCACTGCTTCTCTTGCTCTTGCCTCAGGAGACTCGGTGGAAATGTTAAGCATCCTGCACTAATAAACAGAAAATGCTCACAATGTGTGGACACATTTTCAATACTAAATAGATACGGGATTTTTGATACTTTCTGGCATCACTACAAGCCTTTGATACGGTTGCCTTCCTTGTTTTGTAAGACCATATTAAAACCTGATTGGCTGCAAGTCCAAGAGAAACCATGCATCATTGAACTGTATTTCTCCCGTTCAAGCAATTCAAGTATAATAGTTTCAGAAGACAATATCTGGACACAAACGAAACTGAATTAATAAGCTTGAAGGCAAACTCAGAGATAAATTTAAGTTTCACTGCAGTCAAAATCCAATGAAATGTTGACTGGCAGGAATGAAGAAGAGATTGACTTGGCTGCATCTCAGTCATGAGAGAAAAAAAAAAAAAAGCCTGAAATGTGTTTAGAAAGAAACAGTAGGATTGGTTCAGCCCCTGAAAGTAAAATCCAATTTTCTTGTTTTGCTTTGAAATATGACAAAGAGCAGATTCACTTTAAGTTGGTCCTAAATTTCAGCAACAGCAACAAAAATATGCTTGTCCAAAAGCATCTGACAAAATCATAACATAAATCCCAGTGTGACAAAGAACACTCCTCTTTTCCATCTTTGTCTTCATGAGCATTAAATACAGAGCAACGCCAACAGCTGGAGCAGTGAGTGATTAACTCCAGCAGAAGGATAATGCTGCACCAACACTACACTGTACAGTTTACAGCTTTCTGCTTGTCTAGACTCAAGAGAAGATAAGATTTATCATAGATTAATAAAGCTGCTGTTAAATCCGGGATCGCTATGGCTCAGCCACACAACACCGCGTTGTCAGAACAATGTTCCCACATTTACAGGCCATGGTTTCTCTCTGAATGTGTGCTAACTCTGAGACCAGCCATGGCTGCAGCCTCTTACTCGTGTTTTAGATACAAATACGTGACAGTGAAGGTACTCGACATCTTCAAAGACTGCCATGACCCAATGCTGTCAAACTCTGCTGCTCAGAAATCTTCAGATTATTTTTTTTTAATATCAAAGCATCTTAAAATTAGTAAATTAGAGATTATTTCCTATTTCAAGTCTTAAGAGACATTCAGAAACATTTTCACATGAGCCTCCAAGAGCTTAACAGTTAAAAATTTCTTTGTAATAAAAATTTACCCAAAATTTTCACTCAACCACCTCACTCCTGAGACTGGCTTCATTAAAAGCAACTAGCTTTATATTAAAGGACTTGTAAATATTACCAACAATGAGTATCAATCAACTATTCTCTGCTCTTTTGGGAAGAAGAGAATGGGGACACCGGCCAGACCCCAGGCACGCCTGGTCTCGCACCCTCCCTTGGGCTGGGCTCAGCAGCTGCAGGAGGCTGAGGTGCTGCAAGGTCTGCGGCACTCGTGCAACATTCGGGCTTCTACCCCGCCACCCTCTCCTCTCGGTTTGAATGAACAACACATTGCTTTTGGGTCTCAAGCATGAAGTTTAATAACTTTACTGATAATTAAAAATATCTCCCCAAGTGAAAGGGCAAGAAGTCTGTAGGAAATTGCAACCTAGTATGAAAGAATTTATCTAATGTGAAGTAATGAACCTTCCTGAAACTTTACAACTAGCAGCTTTAGTGCTGAGTTTTGCAGTGCTCCTCAGTACTGCAGCATCATTTTTGATTGTTAGAAACAAGCTTCCCCCACTGACCACAGCCTGAGGGGAGAAAATAATAAAAGAAAAAGAATGCAAAAGCGAAGACGACCAAAAATTGCCAAATGCGTATTGGCTGCTTCTGACAAATGTATTATTTTCTACACATTATGCTAAGTACTGTTCAGCACATTGCCGAGCTGCTGAGATGTGGAGGAATTGCCTGTAGCAGAAAGTACTTTCTATCCATGTTACATGGTCTATGTTAGATAAAGCTACTTGTATTGAAAGGAACAAATGGCAATGCCTACTCAGCGTGGAGGTGGTACACGCACAACCACAGCTCCCTACTTTTACCAGAACAAAAAACTTCCATCACCCATCCCTGGAGCATGCAGCTGAACATGGGCAATCCCAGCTACACACTAAAGCCCCTGGGCCAGGGGCAAGGATCCTACCCTGACTCACTTCCCATCAATAACACTTCAATCCAGGAACAGTTCCTAACAGCAAGTCAGATATCCATGGCATGAGTTCACAGAGTTTAAATCAATAACCTCTGTGAAGTTACTCATTCTTGTTACTGCAATTTCCGGAAGAGTCAAAAATTAGAAAAAGATGAGAGAGATTCAAAATTAACTCACACTCTTGGAAGTCCAGCGTGATTAAACTCCGTGCAAATTCTGGTTAATTACTCTAGTAGAAATGGCAGCAAAGCTTGCTTTAGGTGTCTTGACTGCTTAGCCAAACACACAAGAGATTTCTGAATGCAAAACTCAGTCTTAAACAACAGCACCAAAATATCCATCTCCAGCAGCTGGTGGATGGTCAAGAGGTAGAGGCTGACCCTCAACCCTGAACAGCCAAAGCGAAAACCAGGAATCCCCCAGCCAAAAGAAAAGCTTCAGGCATTATGAAACCAAACACGGTATGTGAAGAACATGCAGAAAACCACACCTCAAATCCAGGACTCAAACCACAACGTTTTGATGCACAGCAGCTGGAAAGTTACTGTATGTAAAGAAAATCTTTCTGTGCATTAACAGCCTGATTGACAGCTGCCACTGGATTTCCGGCTCTACCAGCTACTGACCAGAAGTGGTAGTTCAGCTCTGCTTCAAACATCTTTCCATATAACAAGAAAACAACACATATGCTCAAATGAAACGCGAGTGTAACGAGAGCTGTGAGACAGCAGCCATGGAAATTAAAGGACAGGCACAAAATATACAAGTAAAGGGGGAAAAATATGGAAATTAACACTGAGCTACATGACAGGGAGGCCATAAATACCATAAAAACTGCTTGCAAGTAAATATTCAGGAAAGTATAAAGAAGCAAGCTATCAAAAACTGAAAAAAACCCACCCAATGCACTATGAATTCCAGTAGGTTTATTTTTAAGAAAAAAGTATTCCAAATTTACACGACTCAAGTGGAAAAGCAATTTTCTCCAGGCTTCCATATACTGCAATCTATTTGCTTCTTTTGTTCTCATCCTTTCTTATGAACATACACGCCATACTGGGTAACTAACACCAATGCTGAGCACCAAGCTGTCTGCTTTGGCTAAGAAATCAGTGTATTCCTCTACAACTTAACCTGACAAAAAAAAACTTATTTCTCTATAATCTGTGCTACTTTGATCCATTTTAGCTATACCAAAAAAATAAATTTAAAAAGTCAAAGATATACCTGCTTCATATTGATTTAAATGACAAATCAAGACTCCTAGGAAATCAATTTTCCATACCATTTCATAGTTTTATATATATACAGTTAAAAAAAAAAAACAAACCACAAAAACCCCAAACCAAAACAAAAATAACCCAAAACAACCACCAAAACCCTGAGGATTTTCATTAAATGGCATTCCGACACACATACTTGACTCACATGAGACAGAGAAAAAGCTTTTCAAGGAAACATCAAATAAAATTTTTATTAGCCTTCTCCTATTTGCAAATCTCCCAAGCTCCCACATTTTGTAATGTCAGGAAATTGCCACTATAAACAGCCTAAATTTGTGAAGAAAATAAGCGTAACTGAGCCCAACTAAAGTAGGGTCAGTCTTGCCCTCCCCTCCCCTCCTTCCCCACCCCTCAGGAGGTTCCTGCCGCAGGGACCAACTGACCACGGCATACTCTGGCCCAAAGCAGGGCTGGAGGCCGCAG
>Ga0065711_1031684_pt1 | contig 29009 bp, 13 predicted proteins | sample Hoacrofraction12_FD_59098 | JGI IMG/M metagenome (GOLD analysis project Ga0065711, IMG submission 59098) | Hoatzin crop microbial communities from Cojedes, Venezuela - Epithelial fraction 12 v2 (version 2) | ecosystem: Host-associated > Birds > Digestive system > Esophagus > Crop | place... | reverse complement strand
GGGGGGGGGGGGAGGAAGATTCTATAAGATATGGAAAACACAAGAAAATCTGCTGTCAGTCATTTGTGCTAGTTCTTTAGTTCTCCAGTAATACAACCCCCAAAACCTTGAGAATCTTATTTTTGTCAGTGAATGTGTTCGATGCAGATATCTGGATTAAAAAAAAAGTTCAGATAACTTTTGATTAGAACTGCACTTCAAATTGTTAGAATGCAACAGATGTGTTTGGACGAGGAGGAAGTTCAAAGTTGTGTTTAGATTTCTTCTCTGATCAATTTATAACCTCCAGGTTAGTCACATATCCAATCTTCAGTCCCTTTCACTATATATCAGTAAATATGGTGTAATATGTGAGCAGTAAAATTTACGACCGTTGATTGATCTCACTGGAATCTCTTGCTTGCATTTCTGAATAGAGGGTACAGAAAAGAATTTCTTAAGAACATGCACAATCTTGATTCTCTCCACAGACACGTAGCAGCAGTAGACTAAATCCTGCAGTCTTTATTCAGTCAATCTCGTTACTTAATATGATGATTAAATTAAGAAACTGAGATTTTTCACCTCTAGGATGAAACTAGCTCCTGTGTAGAAGACCTGTGCAAAGCTTATGATCTTCTCTGAGTCCTGAGAGTAAGACAAAAGTGTTATGTTCTTCTCCTGGTGTGAATCCTTGAGATGCACTTCGGTCTCAAAAGATGCAAAAGTTAGCTCTACCACCTATAGTGTCCCCTTTATATTAGCTACTCTCTATTTTCACTTCTGTCTCTGAGACTTTTTTCCAGGCTGCTGATTAGGTGCCTCCTGAGTTTCATCATGCTATTCTTAATTTTTTCCTACTTTACCTGCAAGGCCAACAAACACAATATTAATAAATTATGCTTCTTAACTCATTCTTCCCTATTCCCCAGACCATGTAATAACACATGTGCTGATTTCAAACTCTTTCTGGCATTCATCAAAAAGAATTTTGACAAAAAGAATTTGTCAAAAAAATAAATTTAATATTGATATTAGTTCTTGTATTACTATTATAAATAATAAACAATTGGAAGCCCATCAGAAATGAGGAACTTCAGTGTGTTACAAATGAAAATCAAAGAGGAAATTCCTATTTGCCTAAAGCTGCAGAATCTTGCCCTGTGCTGTGTTTGCGTATGTGCATGCATGCAGACATATACAGAGAGTCAGTGAAATGGTCTATATGCCAAGGCTCGTTGCTGCTGCCTTGCTGCAGAACTTTCACAAAGTTTCAGCTCTTATTAGTACTGTAAGCATTCTGAAACCCTGCTGTTTTGAGGTTTTGAAGTTGACTCAGAAGTTATTTCCTAGTTTGCTAGCGTTTCTTATTCTAGCCAGGTTTTGTACTGCCAGACTTCATAGTGATCTTAACATCAACGTTACTTTTCTGAAAAATCACATCAGAAATGAGATGTGCCCTCTAGTTTGCTAAATGTATAGTGAAATAGCTACCTGAATATGTGGTGGAAAGTTTTTGAAGGAAAGTACAGATTTGTTAAGGTTGAAGAATTTGGTATAGGTCTCAAAGTCTCTGCGACTTTTGGGCAAGAATTTTTTTTCAAGAAACAAATATATATCCAAAATTTTGTGTCAAGGTTTTGTTTTTTACCTTAATGTTGGAAAATTCTGCTTTTGTCCTGTGGTACCTGATGTGGTCATTAGATGAATCCATGTTTTTTCTGCATAGCTGCTTATGTCATTTGTTCAAGTCAGCCTGTCCTTGTGACTGAGAGTCTGTTTTTTTTGGAGCTGCGTCTGTCTATAGCCTTGAAAAACATTCAGATAACTTTTCCTGCAGCTGGTTGTGCTGACTGTGCTGTACTGTTTTCAAAGCAATGGATAGTTTTTTGTTTTTTGTTCTTTTTCCTTCCTTCCCTCCTTCAAACTTTCCCAAGGGGGTGGGTGCATAAGGAACAAAAGCCAGACTGGAAAGTAACAGTGCCTAAAAAACGAGGTTTGCTTGGGATAGGGACCACCAATCCAAGCAGCAGCTCCTAGAGCCTCTGCCTGTAACTTCCACCAGGGTGGAGGAAGACATTTGCTGTCTGGGTTTTCCTGTGTTGTGCTCTGGAGTGAGAGGGGAACCTCCCTTCTGGTGAGAGTGATTTTGCTGGAAAAACTGTTGGGAAGCTCCGTAGCACAAACCCTAGTCATGGTGATCTGTGAGGCAGTATCTTTGCAGAGGATTCTGGGGTGCAAAACAGTGGTGAAATTAGGGAAGTGCAAGAAGATGACTGCTGAGCCCCCTGTGTTTAGTTCAGCATCCCATAAGGGACAGGAAAAATACAGTAATGTTATTGTGTCTGCTGGAATGAGACCTGAACACATGCATACCCTTCTAGGGACAGAGTGATTTCTTTCTTGATTTTATGGAACCAGTTTCGCAGCATACTGTTCTGGAAAACCACTGTCTTAACTATCCTCTAGATTCCTCTTGAACTGGGCAATGTCTAGTCATGAGGGTAGCTTGCCTTCAGACCTTATAGCTGATTCATCTGAAAGCAATACTGAGGGTGATAGAAATCATTTTGCAGAGACATTCATCTCCAGTGCCAATTGTTTAACGTCAAAAAAGTGTAAAGAGTTGGGGTTTTAATTACTTTTGTTCACTGCTGTGAGTGGTGATTCACAGAAGTTGTATTGCTAAGGTGTGGCATGAAAAGGAAGAATATTAGGATGAAGCAGACTTCTCCTGCAGTCATTCAGTTCTAGATGTCATGATCGAGTAGCTTTATGGTATGTTAGGCTCAATCAGTGTGTTCATGCTCACAGAACTGGTGTTGATGCTGTCAGTGCTGTGCTTCATTTGCCTGGATTTGAGCTGGGAAAACACTGAATGAGTAATGAGAAAAACACAACCTTTTTCTCATCCAGAAATATATTGCAGCACCATGCTAGGTTTCTTTACTGTTTACGTTTTCTGGGTTCATCTAATGACACTTTTATTTGTTCTTTTCCAAACATGCCTATATCTGGTTTGGCTTTGTCCTCAGTGTGGAGTGCAAAGGGTCTCAGGAAGGTCCGACTGTAATATACTAGGAAGAAAATTGTAGGAAAAATTGGTGGCAACAGTTGCTTTTTGATTTGGGAAAGGGTTTTCCTAAAAAAAAAAAAGTTAACAACAAGTAATTATGGATTCAAAAATAAGATTTTTAAAAAGTCTTTGCTCAATAAGGCTTCCTCAAACACTAGGGATATGCAGGGATAACTTCAGAAAACCAAAGAAGTTAGGAAAACTATGGGTGACGTGCTGTTACTTCCACTGGCCACAGGCTCTGCTAGCTGTATTGTGCACACTTCACACCTCCTCCTGTAGTTGCAAGCAGTAATGATTCCTCCTCCTGGAAATGTGCAGGCTGTCTGAAGCCAGGTTAACAAAAACAGACTGAGAGGAAGTGTTGCACACAGATGCCTGAAGCACCAGGTGCTGGGGAGCCAGCCTGATGTTTGAGATTGCTTAAGAAGTGAGCAGCTCACAAAAAGTGCAGCAGACAGCCACTTGCTCCAACAGCATCTTTCAAGGCACTGAATCCTAAACACGACCAGGAAGTTCTGGTCCTCCTAACTTGCTCTGGATGTGAAAATCCTTGTTACAGCGTAGGCAGCGCCTTCTGATCTCTCTAATACCACTGCATGGTCATCCTGAAATCTGAAGTGGTGCTTGGAGCAGCGAGGCAGTCTTTCCTCCTAAGATCCACTTGAACATCTCCCACTCTGTTAGTCTGCTTCAAATCTGTATTTTTTCTGAAAGAAAGAATATACTGTCCCAGAATCTTAGTTTTTCTCTCTCTTTCCTGTATAGTAACACTGCAGACAATTTAGAAATAAAAAATGGCTACCATGTGCTTACTGATTCTGTAAAACAGGATTGAAGTGTTTCACAACCTTGACATTATTTGTCTCCTCCTCCGGTTTTTATGATGCCTTTCTCCATTCCCCCTGTAAAAAAAAAAAAGAAATCTTAAGAAAATATTTCCTCTGTTATGTGGCTAGTTCCATACGCAACACAAATAATGAACTCATCCAAGAATTGTGTTTAAAAATGACCCATATTCTGAGAGTTAAGTAGCTCAGCTTCTTCAGTGCTGGACTGACAATCACAGGCTGATTAAATTTTTACACAATTCCCTTAATGGAGGCAAGTCCCACTTTCAACCCTTCCAAAGGGACTTCTGAATGAATAAGGACCGATTCTGTTTGGATAAAGCGATCAGCCTCTGTTGACAGTGTAAAAAATCAGCACCTTCTGTTTTTAATCATATTTTAGTCATATTGAGTAGCATTTCTTTCCAAAATGATTCCACCTATTTCAATTCACACCTATAATGGTCTATTTAATAAAACTCCAATTATGTTAATATATCCCAGTATTTTAATTCCTTTCGAAAAAAAAACCCAGAAACACCAACCCACCACATAGACGATGCACTAATCAAAGCTTGGGACTAAAGAAATTCAATTCAATCAGTTTCTATCACCCTTGGTGTCACGAGTCGTTCCGCAGCAGATCTCAGGGTACCTGTGCAGCAAGCATTTATATTAAGGATATTGTAAAATAGGCTATAAGAAACAGTTTCACTCTCTGTAATACTGGATCAAAAATAGTCTTTTAATGTAGAGGAAAAATGTTATTAAAGTAGGGACAGGTCTAACATTCTTAATTTGAATAATTAAACTGATTTTGTGTTTATAAAAGCATTTCTAGGAAATAGTGACTTTGTGGCATGATTGATACTCAAATCAACCCTATTGTTGGGATTAAAATGCATATGAATGTGTTCTTTTGTTCAGATGTTTTAGCATTCAAGGACAAAATTTGTTGCATAATGAACAGCAGTTTTAAACTATTGTCTTATCCCCATTGTCTCATTCTTTAGTGAACTTCTGATGTCATGACTTTCAACTTTTGATGGCATATATGATTCCTAGCTTGAGAATTTTTTTAACATTTTGATATGAAGATAGGTTTTCCTCAGACAAACACTTCTTAACTGGATCTAATTAAGGATAGAGAGTTTTCATAGCAATTGAAGCTGGAAACCACGTTGTCTAAAATTTTCAGAAAAACTGATCAGTACAGAATCCAGATTTTGGGGGCCTTTGTTCCTAAAATTAAGCTTAGTTTAAATGGTGGTTTTCAGGTCTGAGTTTGAGACTGGTTTTTGAAGCTTACACAGCTTTACAAAAATATTTTTTTTTTCAGTATAAGATTTTTTTCTTGAATGTGAAAAAATAGAGATAACAGTAAGATGATTGAAACAGAAGTTGTCATATCCCATAGAAATATTCCATTTCAAGTTACTTCAACCATTATTTTTGTATTCTGAATACAGCAAGGAGATGTGTCATACCTAACCACAAGTTTTCGCTAGTTGATTTGCAAAAGCAATGTAGAGCAGTCCCTTTTCTATGTGATAATGAAGCTAGACAACAAAATTACTTCACCTTGTAACTGGACAAAAACAGTCTACCACACCTGTCAAACTATATTTGTAAGCGAGCTAATTGACTCAAACCCAGTATAATTCCAGAAAGCAAAGATTGCAGCTACTGAAGATATTCAGTAGTGCATTACAGGAAAAAAAATTTATTCATAGTATCAGTGTATTAACTTTCAAATAGTTTTAGAAAACCATTCAGTAAAATCCAGACTTGCTAGGAACATTATCCTGTTGAAAGTGAGTGGAAGCTTTGCCAACCTAGTGCTTAAAGCTCTCACCAATATTCTTATTTATTTGAAAAATATGTATATTTTCTTAATACAAATTGAAACTGTTCATTCAAACCTTATAATTCAATAAAAGTACATTTTATGTTGCATGGATATTGTGTGTTTTCTTGGTTTTAGCCCAAGCTTTTAAAGTGAAAGCAATTTCTTACCTCAACTCTATTCATCATGAAAAATATGAATTTTGTCTTTTATGAAGCTGTCATAGCTGCTGAGAAATATGAGACCCTAGGGCCCACTACTCCATTTAAAACGTTCTTCATGTTCATATCATTTTTTTTTAATATTCCTTTTGCTTGTTTGATGACTTTTATTCTTCCTCCTCTCATTTAGTGAAATTCAATATTGTGTTCCTATTCTGTTCTTTTAAAAGACATCTTAATAGAAGACACTAAAAAGCAGAGATTTAGTATTTTTATTTTTAAAGGGAATATAGCTGTGTTTGTTACATTGTCTACATTCTTGATTTTCTTCTTTTGTATGTTTTGTTTTCTTGCACATTCTCAGAAACATGTAGGGCATCCAGATGAACAGAAAAAGAACAAAAGCCATGTAAGATGTGCTTCTCAAAAAATATTTATGTCCCTAAAGATGCAGATAAATACATACTGGGACTTTTAAAAATGCACAGAGGCACCTAATTTTTGTTATTTAACTAGGCTTCACCTATCAATCTTCATATTCTGAAATGTCTGAAGTTATGCTGTTTGGGGTTCTGGTGAATTTATATTTAAACACTTCTTTTTTCTTTTTATTTTTCTTTCTCTTTTTTTTTCTTTCTAAATCCACTCTTTTCCTTGCTCATTGTCTCAGGATTGCATTTGTCTCCAGGCTTATCATGACTAGATCCTTCTTCTCTAAGCAGTCCAAGTGCAGTCGGTGGTAACTACACAGCAGGAGGAAGGGTAGCAGAGTTGTGTTCTCAAGGGTGTATAAGGGTAAACAAATCTCAGTGTAGGCAGTTTCTCAAGATAATGAACTGATGTAGTTCAGAATATGAGAGCTGATCACTGTGATTTGGAGCCTGAGATGTTTTGGGGGGGTGGTTCTTTGGGTTTTTTTTGTACCAAATTTTTCTTTTTTAGGTGGAACAGTTCATACCAACTGCAGCTGGCATTAGCGGTCACTCCAGTTAAAGTTAAGATACTCTAGTTGTCTTCAAGTTAAGTGCCCGTTTTCAGCTAATTGTCTAGACATTCTCATCAGTGAAGGAATAGAGGCACTTCAAGAGTGTGATTCATCCCATCCTAAAATAGATGTCTAAGCTGGCATGAATTGGAAGTAGCTGTCTTTGTCCAACAAATAGCAGGAGAGCACTGACAACTGTTTACACAAAAAGCAGCTGAACATAGGTGAGATGGTCCCCGTCTGAGCTATTGATATATCTCTTATTCCTCTCTGTTGTTTCACTGATTTTGGAGATGAGTAACATATTTTAGTATTTGCCAAATAGGGCAAATGTGTTAAATAGATGTTAGTTTCATATCCATCAGGTTCAGGAGTACATAAGGCAGAAAATAATGTATGCAATTCCACAGAACCTGTGCATAGACAGTCTGTGCTTTGTTTTGATTTTTCAAATAGTAGCTTAAGGAGCAAAAGCTGATGCATAAAGCATTATATGTATTTCAGGTTGGGATCAGCCTAGAAATCAGGATCCACCCCCAAAGAAGATTCCGCTTGGTTACTCCGCCTTACAAACAAAGTCACAGTGACACTTCAGAGGTATCCTGTCACTTTCTCATTTCTTTTCTGAAAGGTAAATATTCTGGCTGAAAAACAAATTAAGCACACAATAGGTGTATAATATATCTCAAAAGTAACTTGAATGGAAAACACTTCAAGCTGGCAGAAACATTCGACAAATGTAATACCATCTGAATGGTTTTCTCAATAAAATTGAGAATAAATATCCATTAGAACATTAATGAAAGTTGAAACTGTTCCCAACAGAGTAATCAGTAACACTTTTGCAGTAAAAAGTCTGTGCAGTAATTTTTACTCCCATGTATTATTTGTGAAATGAAGGGAATATGTCATTTAACATGAAACTTTGCAAAAATGTTTATATTTTGAGGCATACGTTATAACAGAAACATATCATCCAATGGCAATTATTAAGATTTCATTTGCTTCTCCAGCACTAAGCTTCTGCTGAATGTTTTTCATAATTGGACAATAATATTTTTCAGATCATAGTGAACTCTTCACTGAGAGCATGATGGACAAAACAACCATTGCTGTGATGTATCATATCAACTCTATGAAAGTTTTCATAACAATTTAAAGGAACAAACATGTTTATGAAGCCTGCACTGATACTGGGCTGAGGTAGGAGACAAATACACTGTCAAATTTCCATTAAGGTCTCCTCATCTCTAAACTAGTTTTCTCAGATTTTGATAGCAGCATAAGTATGCCAGCAGGCAAATTTACCCTATTTCTATGATAGGTTTTGATGTTGAACCACCTTTGGTTTTGTCTCTTCCCTGTGTTACTCTAGTCCAAGGAAAGGAATACCCAAGGACAAAGTGTTTCTGCTAGCTTCTTAACTGAATTTTCTTTTTTTCATGTTTAAAAGCACTTATGCTCGCTATGCTTACACTTTCCTGATACCATCTTAAAGTAAGAACTGTAAATTCTTAAATCCCATGGTATGTGTGGAAATCTGTGCCACAAGGCCACTTCTGCTTGCTTAATGCGTGTTAAGGTGGAAAGGGAGCAGTCAGTTAACTGGCATAATCATATGCACAACACAGCCATCTTGTCTCATCTAGTTTTTCCTTCAGTTGTGTAAAATCATACACTGTAGATGTTTCAAAACCCAAAGATCCTTCTGTTTTACTTTAGTTTTATTAACTTCTGTTAGCACTCTGGTTGTTGTTGATCTTAATTAAGATAATTTCCTTCTTTTACCAAACTGTGACTATAAAGACATACACATCATGGTTATCTTTTTCATCTTTTAATAATAATAATAATAAACCCTGTTGCAATTGCTTTTCCATTTATTTTTGTGATATATATTTATTTTTTTTACAAAGGAATTTGACAAGCAGATTTCTGGAGTTCTTAATGGGGTTGAAACAATAGGCTATGCATGCCATTGTACATACATAGTGAAATGAACATAAACCACATACACGAGCACACACAGAAAACAAGGCCCTGTTAAGACTGTACAAGTAATAAATGACCAAGAGGTTATTGATACATAAAAACGGAGTTCATAATGAAAACTGTATCGCTAGTCATTTTAACACCCTAAAGTTGTGCATTATTTTGGGGTTCTCTATTTAAAAGCCCAACTGTGTCCCTCTTTCCATACGTATTGGACCCCACATTCGTAGGTGAATAAATTGCTCCAATGTTGTTGCTGGAACGAACTAAGAAGTCAGCCAAGCGTTGTGTCACACACGTAGCGGTGTTGCATTTTCGTTTCTCCAGGTGGTGACTACTAAGGTAAAACAAAAAGAGCCAAGATGAAGTCAAGTGATGAGCAATCAAGTGTGCCACTTCTAATAGTCATTTGAGCTGTGCTAATGTGGGAGTTCTTTTAATATGTGCACAAATACAGGAACATTACAATCTTCCTACCACCTACTTGGTGCCTGAAAAAAAATCTTGCGCTGTATGCTATTATGTTTTAATGATTGGAGTTATTTAAATGCAAAGACCTTAACAGTCATATGTCATTTTTATTGATATTCTGCATAGCAGTTTATGACATCTAGAAAACCTGTAATAATAGTATAGTTAAGACAGTAAGTGAAAACAATGACTAAATGTTTACCTTTAAGCTGAACTTCTAAATCTATTTAGAGCTCTTGCTGATATCATGAGGATTACTAACATAATGACAGTCACCACTAACATTTTAGTTCTCTTGTTCCACAGAATCATATCCTGCTCTCACTGAAGTGAACAGTAATCTTCCAGTCCACATTAAGTGGATTGAGCCCAGAGACTCTTTCTCCCAATTGTGCCACATGTCATGACAGGTGGCAGGCGTTGCCAACTGCTGCTGTCTTCAGTACCACTTAAGATTTTGTGCTGTCTAAACAGAGATTTCTGAACTACTAAAAAGCAGCCACATCTTTGTTGAAACCACAGCAACTTGAAAGTGAAAGTGCTGTTGTGGTAGGAGATAATAATTTGTTGGATGAGCCTTTAAAGAGTATCCATGGAGTAATCCATATCTAAAAAGAGTATTGTAAATGGTCTGTTGATTCAGACCATAAAGAACTGCATGTAGAACTTATGAAGAATAAGGTTTATTCAATTTTTTAAATAAAAATATAATGGTTAGCTGGAGAGAGCTTGGGTTTTCAAACTTGTTTCTTAGACAACTATGTTGTTCCTTCAGACAGAAATGCTTGCTGAGATTGCTTATTGGGTTATTGTTAATTTTCTTGAGTTTCTTCCTGTTGATGTAGCGAGACGTAGACGACAATTTGCAGCAAAAATTTACTATGAAGAGTGATGATTTTCCAGTTTTAAACTCTGAACAATTACCGACGAGTACATTTTCCTATTGATTGACTTAATCCGTTATCTAAAATGTCATCTGTTCTTTTAGTGTTATATGTATTAATCTAAGAATCCAAATGTAATAGTAATTTTGAGAGAAATCTGTATTTTACTGGTTCTTCATCAGCTAATAGGCAGCAATTTCTAAGCAACTGGTATTTTAAATATGTTATTGTATTGAAAGGAACTGGTTGGATAGGTATTGATATAGCTTCTGTTAGGTTTCCATGGGTATTTCTGTTCATTTAAAAAGAGTTTTAATCAAGCCCTTAAGATATGAGGTTCAAACAGCAATGGGTTTTCATGGAAATCCTGATCTGTTTGTGGAGGCAGAATTCACTTTTTTGTTAAAGGTAAATAAAACTCCAGTCCCTACAGGAAGCTACTAGATTTCTAGCTGATGTCTAGCCTGACTGAACTTGTTATACCTGTTAGCTCTCTGATCTGTAGCCTTTAACTGAGTATGTGCTTCAATGAGACAGTTCACCCAGTAAGAGATCGTAAACCAAGGCCCCAGAAAAGCAGATAAGACATACCACACTCATAAAGATGATGCCTTCTGTTTGAGTATTATGATTATTATTCTACTTGTTTAAAAAGTAATAGTGGCAAAAATGTAGAAACTTAGTCTCCATTATCAAAGTATTTCGGAAGTTAACCAAATTGTCATATAATGATTATATTTTTTTATGAATTCAGAGAGAAAGGAACAGGCAACTATACAGACGTGTATTTACTGAATCTATCCATAACAGAATTGTCATTGAAAGAAATTCACGCAAAAGCTTGACAAACAATTAGAATAGTTCAGTGCTTATTTATCTTTTAGTACAAATTTCAAATACTTTTTGAAATGCTATTTTATTCATAAAAAAATACCTGAAAGTTGTATTTATGGATTTAGAACCATGAATGCATTTCAGACTAGTTAAAATCTATCAGAACCAGTTGATTCTTTTCCTTCTTCCAATGAGTAAATTGACATTTAACAGTATAATGAAATACTACTTACTTGCAGGAAACAGTTATGTTATAAAAGAATTCCATTCTAGCAGAGCATTAGTGTTATTAAGAAGGGTGTATTTTCTTTTTTTTTCCCTTCAGGCTTGGAAATGTGACAAAATTAAAGAAGAAAGCCCTTTCAAAATACACTTTTCTTCTCAAGATAATGTCATATTTGTCACCTTTTTCATTTATTAAAGCATTATAGTTGTAAAGTGGTTAAATGATCTGCAGCTTCTGTCTCTGGATTTCACTTTCTACCCTGAATGCTTACAGGATGGCTCTATTTACAAGAAGAAGAGTATTTTAAGCTCTTTGAGAATAAACAACAGACACAGAGAGTCTCAAGTAACAGAATATCACTAACACAAAGTTTGCTTCATAATTTAATCCTAACTGATATGTCTAGAAGAAACAATGAAAAGCAATACCTTTTTGTCTTTGCTGCTGGTTCTTCTGGCATTTCCTCACTAAGTCCTGAGAGTGTATGCTGTGACATTGCTGGCGGTATCCATCCTTGTCTCTTGGAAGTACTATCAGATAGATCATCAGCCACAGATAGTAATCTTTAAAACAACAAAATCATACCCTGTGAAATTGAATAACTCTATTTTTGCTCAAATTTTTGAGATATGATAGCAAAAACAATTCATGTAATAATCTGAACACTTTTTCCCCTAAAAAGAAATAAATGTGATTATTTATTACTCACTTCTCAATAGGTGTAGCTTCCAAACAGCTCAGAGTGACAGAAAGTGCGATGAAGAGAACTGACAGCTTTAGGCTGCACATTTTTGCTTCCAAACTTTCTGAAAAGAATAATGATTCAAAACTGAAAGCACACCCAAACACTCTTCAGCATACCCTGTTACTGATGCCTGTTCTGTCCTAAATCAACAGCAGCTGGTCTTTTTTGCAGGCTAGAGTAAAAGTTGATCCCCATAAGTTTAGTCACAAGAGGCAGTTTCAGACAGATAGCTCTCAACACTAAATGTTCACTTTCCATCTAGTAGTGTCAATCCTTTCCCTTATCTGCCGTTTGCATTTCCCGACAGGAAAATGCCATGTCCAGGTGTAATTTACCTTGCAGTTATCTTAGCCTTTTCCTGAAAAATGCTATTGATTAATAATAGGAAACATTTTTGTTTTCCTAAAAGCACATCTGTTGCACTGCATCTTAAGTAAGAAAAAAAAGGAAATTGTTTACCTTTCAGTGGTCAGTGAGCTAACTGAAGAAGCACTCCTGGGTTAGCAAGAAGGGTGCATGCAACAATTCCACGCTTGCATCTAGCTCTGGAGTGTCCCTTCTCCCCCTTCCTTGCTGACAGGTAATACCGCTCTTATATACCCTTCACACCTTTCTCAGCTCTGACATCAGGCAGCACAGAGAGACTGTCATTAATTCCCATCCCTATAGATAGAAAGTACCCCAGAGAGGAGCAGAGGCAGATAGGTCGTTAGTACATTAGCACATCAGTAAATATTCACCTGGTATATGCAGGATGCCCTTGTGAAGATACTGTAATAGCATATTGCACATCGGAACTGTAGCCTCAATTTTACAGTTCTCATAAGATGCTGAGGTAATATTCCCTGTGGTGTTTTAAAGGGCTAAATAAGGTAACAAAAGTTATAAACAAAGCCAGAATAAATGAAACACCAGATCACCAGTAATTGAAATGTAAGAAAACAGGTATCTTAATAAAGATAGGATAGTTAAAGTTGTGGAGGTTTGTTGTAGAAGTACATTATGATCAAAATGGAAAAAATATTTGAAGGGGTAGAAGATGCATGAGGAATAAGAAAAGAGTGAAAATCATTTAAATGGACAGGGTGATCATTCAGGATAACAAGGTAGAAGTCATGTGCCTTTTTCAGGAAAGTACAAATATGAATGAACAATCTCTCACTGTTAATATAAAATCCTAGGTTTTACTAACTGGCAGGTTCTTTATGTCATGCATGAAAATTGTGTCAATTAATATTGTTAAGACAGCAAAGACTAGGATAAAAAGCTAGGAAATGCCAGAATGAAGGCTGTCTGTACAAATCCATTTCACTAGTGTGCACAGAGTATGGTTCAGGGAAAAATATACAGCTTTTAATAGACTAAATCCAGCGTTAATAAATTACCTGATTGCAGATTTCCAAGGCTACAGATCAGAACCATTTTTTCCCAATTTCAGTGTGAATTAGGAAAATTACTTTTATTTTTTTCCTTTTCCCTGTCTCATTAGTTGCCTTTAGGTGCCCAAACGCCTTTGGAAAACAGGTCTTTCAATTATTTATGGAGGTTAAGATGCTGGCATAAAAGCTCAGGCAAAGTTTTCTATGACAAGAAGTTATCATACGCATCTTCCACATTTCAACAGAACATGAATTAATTCATAACTGCTTTAATGGCAAGTACACTGCCTTAACTGGAAGCCTCCTTATTTGATGGTTTAGTCTGTAACACCAGATTTTCACTGAAGTGGATAAAGTTCCAGTGTTGGCTCTCTTCAGGCATCAGTGCTACTTGAGTTGAATACAGAAGGAATATTTAACTGGGATAGTAGCCTCTTAACCTGACACAACAGCTACTCTGCAAATAAGATTCCAGCAAGTGACAAAATGTTTGGTGTTTTTTTTTTTTTATTTTATTTTATTTTAGGGGATGCTGTTTCTGGGTGTTTTGCTCTCTGTTTTTAATGATACAATCATATATAATTTTTTCCCCAGGTTCATGTCATCCTCCCCTGGATGGACAGTCCCAATGTAAGAGAAGTAAGTATAGTGTTATTTTATCTTCACCATGACAATATGCTCTGTACAACATCTGAAACAAGTTTATCTTTCCAAAGAGTCTTCTATGGTTATTTTCACTGTAGCATTTGACTACAATCAAATAACATTCTGGTGTTATTTTCACTGTAGCAATTTCACTCTTCAAATGAAGGCATGATTGCATCCACTTTACAGAGAAAGAGTTTTGCTAAAAAAAACAATTAGGCAAATAATCTGGTTGGTGATTGCCACCAGCCAATAGTCACTGCTTGAACTGAACTTGAAAATGCCTTGGTGCACTTCTTCCAGAGTGGGAAGAGATCCAGGTCCCACTGACACTCAGTAGTGGTGTATATGCTTGGCTCTTTTGAAAAGGCAAGCTCATGTTGTTTCTATTCCTGAAAAGCAATGGATAGATCAGATGCAGTTTGCATCTCAGATTTTAAAAGATTGGACTGAATATTGAAAATCTGTTACCTTTTAAGGCATCAAAGTGAATGGTTGTTGTATAAAGCTTGAACCAAGCTATGAGTTGACATAAGAAAAGTGAAGCAGGCTTTTTAAAGAAATATTGGTCCCAAATCCTAACTCCAGCTGTCCTGCAAGTGGCCTTGGGGAGCCTCTGATGCCTTGAGGGAAAAAGAGAAAAACTGATTCTTGAATGCATTGTAGAGATGAAACTGGGCTCTTGATGCCCCAGGACCATTGCCTGCCTCCTGGGCCAAAGAGCATTTTGGCAGAGTCAGCAAGAAGTCTATCCAGCTATTTGTCAGTTGTAATGTTAACAAAATTATGATGTTATGGCTTCTGTTACAAGTTATCTTAAGCAAGAGTAGTGTTTTCCCACACAAACAAGAGTGGAATATGAAATTGTGGAATCTCTCTGACAGCAGAACTATTCATAACTCAGATTTCAAGAACCTGGCACTAGGTACTGTGCAGTTAGTACCATTCAATGAAGTGGTTAGTTATTTTTCCTACTGACAAAGTTCCTTAACCTTGATCTTGGAGAAAACCCTTCATTACTCTGCGTAACAAATGTTATTAACCTAAGGAAAAAAATCAAGTATTCTCAGTAAAGAAACCTATGACCAATTCTATCCTGAGTAGTTATATGGTGATTTTACATATTTTTACTGGTGTTTAAGTCTGTATGAAAAGATTTGTCTGAAGTGTTGTGCCTATATGAGGGTTAGGGACACCAGAGCTGAGGTTTAAAAAGAATCCAGAAGATATGGTATGCCAATGCCCCAGTTCCTTCTGGAAACCACCTATATATATGTCTTGAGTTGCAAGATGGTGAACATGCTCTGCGTTGTAATGTCTTGGCAGCAGAGGAACAGGGAACCAACCTTGTCTCACATGTCTGCTGCTTTTATATACTGGGGAGTGAGATTTATCTGACTGAATGTGAGGTGAATAGAGAGACCATTCTAGTGCCTGTTTCTAATGTAGAAGTCTAAAATAGCTCAGATGGTTTGTGCCTGCTTCTCCTTTTTGGTGATAAAAACAGCCTCAGGTGACTTGCTCAGATACAGATGGTTACACTCCAGGTGTCTAAATGAACATGAAATTAATTCCGTCCGGGTGCTTTAGCTCTCTTTTATGATCAGTTCCTAACATTTAAGATTGTGTCCCTCTCTTTCTCGTATTTATCTTTTTCTTACACTACTCATGACACCTGATGGACAGCTGTTTCCCCTTTTAACAGCTGCTTTTCAGTTTCTGAGTTCCACATTTGCTTACTGACATTAATAACACATATGAAGACTTTTGGTAGTGGATGTCTCTTTCCCATTTGTGAGAGTGACAAAAAGCTGCTACCTGTTGCATGCACTTTACCAGATGCTGCTCTGCTGTGTAAGGTAGATGTCTCCAGTAAATTACATTGTTGCTCAGTTACCAGGAACTAAAAGTGTGTGACTAACTCACAGTTTAGTTTGCTTGTTGTATCAAAACACAAAAGGAAAATCTTTAGGCATTAACGTGAAATGAGCTTATTTCAATTTTTTGGATAAATTGGAAATCATAACAGCAGCAGCATTAATATGCATCTGTGTGAATATTACCAGTAATGAAACAAATGGTGCATGTGTCACTACTTGTAACTGTTACGAGTTGAGCACAATGTTTCACGTGATCTGACAAAATTGTTTCATTTTATAACAATTATATTAGCCTTTGATTGCTTTTAAATAAGTCTGAATAAAGCTTTGAAATAAAAGTATGAAAAAAGGTTTAATCGATAGTGCCAGCACCTCTGAAAAAGTCTAAATGCCTTGTGTTTAAATGGCGAAATCTGAAATTAGAAGAGTAAGTCAGGTGCCTAAATCTAGTTTTCTGCTATCATTTTAGATGTCCTAGGATATCGAGGACTGATGTTCATGAACCTGGCTAGTAGGACACCATCGTAGCAACTGCAGACTAAGCAGAACGTAAGAGGGAGTTTAAAATTACACTAGACAGCTATGATTAGGAACCTTGATTATTCTCTACATTTTTTACATTTGGATGCTAAAGTCTGAAAATTTTGGCTATAATACTCTCTTCCTAGTATTTCTTGCTTAGTACTATGTTGGTGAATACTTTCCAGTGTGTGGAGTTGTACTGCTGGCATTCAAGCTATGTGTATCTGCTTTATTCAAATATTGTTTTATCAAATGTGGCTTTGCTAATGCAACTTTCTTTGTTACTCTGTTTGGTGTGGGCCATTACAGCACTGACGAAAACTCAAAGAGCTTGTCTTGTTGATCTCGTTGGGATTTTGTTGGTCCCAAAACTGATGTTAAACTTGTGGAAGAAATGTAGAAGCAGCAGCAGAAGAGGTAGTAGGAGCAAAGTTAATAATTTCTCCCCCAGAAGAAAAAACAGGTGATTCAGAAATGAAGAATGGGCATCCATGGATTTGACTAGCAAATGGAAAAAAGTCATTTGGATATATAATAATATCTTAAATCTGGCTTTTATGATGTGTTATGCTACTCAGCTCACTCCATTGACAGAACAATGATGTAGCCTCAACAGGCTGTTGCTTATGATTGCTCTGAGAATGAGCTTAGCAGAGTTTGTGCTGAATCAGTTCCTATAGCTGTGAATCTCCCAAGCTAGAGGAATAAATCCCGTGTTTAAATCAGAAAAGTCAGAATTGATAGCGCAGTAATTGATGAGTTCTAGTTCCTAATGTCATCACTACTTACAGTTTATAGAGTTTTAACGCATGGCTTTTGCTGGCTTGCATGCAACAATTTACTTTTGACTACAACAGAAGATTTAAATTCTTAATTTTCTGTTCCTCTATCTCTTCTGCAACCTGCTTCCAGAAATCTGTCTGCTTCTGCAACTGAAATCAGAACCCTCCTTTGGTTATCAATGTGACTTACAAGGGCTGTAGACAGTGCTAATGGTAAGTAAGTAATATGACATAGTACTACCATTCTTCCTTTCTGGTAACCTAAGCCATCCATTGCTTCCTGCTATGATAATTATCTAAAGTCACTGTCTATAAGAATTAATCTATAAAAAGGTATTCAGCTTTCAAATATATTGCTGTGATGTATACGTACCACTACTACAATAGTATATGGAGTCCTATAACATGTGGACTCATGTACTCCAAAGCAGAAAAATAATTCTGTTGAAAGGGAGGGCTTGGTGCTTACTTGGAGTACCTCCTTACAGAGTCAGTGCATCGTAAATTCACATCCTGGCTCACTGCACAGGTGTCTCCTTACACAGGAGTCCAGAGTGATTATATTGCTACTGAATGTGCAGAATGAGGTCTCCCTGAATGCTCCTGTAAGGGGAAAAAAGAGATTAAGGAATTAGGTACGTGTAGACGTGCTCTTTCTGATTTACTAAGTGTGACTGTGGGAACCCTCCACCCCCTCTTCCCCACCCCAGCATCTTATAAATGAGTACAGATGTATGTAAAAGGTACAGTGAGACCAGGAACCACGCTCTATGCTCCACAGACTTATTTCAGTGGAGGTGAATCGCTAGTAAGTACAGAGCAAATAGAACCATTCACCAGTAACAGAAACTGCTGGCTTTCAAAATAAATCTAGACAGAATCATGTCAGCCCTTTCTACCTGATTCAGTGCATAAGTTTTAGCTAAGTTTTTTTTTTTAAACTATCTCCCTTTCAATAACTAGACTTTTTTTTCCCTCTGCAAACTGCAGCAAGAGAATGACAATCTGGCTTTGTCTTGAAACACTCTGAGCCTTTTAGGTGATGCTGTCTTGACAGCTCTGCTATTAATAGTGGCATTTTCTCTGCTGTTTAAAAAGGGGATTTGTGCTGAACTGAAATCAGTCATGTTAGTAATAACTTTTCACCAAGGGCAAATGCAGTGTACTAGCTTACGTAGGAGAATTTATGTTGACAATACCATGAAACATAAATTAACTTATTTATGGTATGTTGGCACATGTGGCTGCAAAATAAGACAGCTCTTTATCAGAGAAGTGCAGTAGGGCTGCATTTACTGTATGCTTGGATTATTATATGTGTGAGTGCAAGACCTGACCTATTCGTTCTACTTGGAGATGAGAAAAGATTTTGATAAGCACAATAAATGTGCATCAGTACATGAAATTGCCTCTCCACTGTAAGACGTAATTAAAAATTCATTAGGACTTCAGCATATGTATCTGGATAATTTTAGTGGATTTTTGCTCTGTTATGGTAGTGTCTTTTACATGAAATACTGCTGTTTTCATCTGTTTAGCAACCATTCCATTTTTGGCTGAGATGGTCCCTGATAACAGAAAACATGAATGGTATGGAAAAGTCAGTATTTAAATGTGAGCTTTCACAAATACGTTAGGAGCTATAAGTGATATGGGTGATTCAAAAGGTGATGTTTTTTGCAACAAACTGTTATTGAACCAAATACCCAGTGGAAAATTGAAGGTACTGTATTACTACAAGACAAAAACTTCTGAGGCTCTGGAAAATTTCAGTCATTAACATATTAAAATAATTTCGTATTAACACATATTCTGCCAATGAATACTACAGTTTCAATGGGACAAAGCTGAAAAGTCATCTTATCATAGCATTTGATTCAGAAAAGAACCTTGTGCAGAGCAGCAGAGAAGCACATACTTCAGGACAAGTGTCTTTAAAATCCGTGGGTGCTGAGTGTGTACTAAGTGTTTATTTACAATGGGTATCTTAAGCTCTGCTTTTGGGTTCAGAGTCTTTTCTATTGCATAAATCATTGTCTAGATTGATGGTGGTCTTTTTTTTTTCCCCCTTGATTTACAGGATTTCTACACATTTCCAGCTGGGGAGATGTTTAAGCATTTTCTAGTAACCAGTATCCAGCCTGATGTCATCTCTGCACAGAACGCATATTATCACATAGCAAAAAACTAGGGGACTTGATGGATAGTGAAAGTGAAATGCTATCAGGTTACATAAACCACTGATTGATGAATCATAGTTAATGTCATTTTCTTAGAGGAAAAGACTCCAGAGAGACTTTGAAGCCTTTGAACTGTCAGTCAACCTACAGTATATTTGTTCCTTTAACTTTTCTTAAAGTATGTTCATGAGACAATATGCCTTGTTAGTGGAAAGGTGCTGACCTGAGCACACAACAAATCCCTTTGCACTTTAAAAAGGAGGTACTGCCCATAAGTGTATAATTAGATTTTCAACTTTTTTCTTTATATAGGTAATTTATTCTGAAAAGCTGTTTTGACAATTGGAACATTTATGTTTTCTGACATTTAAAAATAGAAGTTTGTGTAACAGAATGTCCTCCAGCCTTGTGGCAAATTTTATGAAGAATAAAAAATTTTATGTCTTCATAAAGTTTACCACAAGGCTGGAAGACATGAACTTGTTTTGCTGTAACAAAAGCAAACCCCCCAAATCCATACAAGTGGAAATCAATGTGCTAAACGACTTTCTTGGGAAAGAAGCTGTTACGACAGTCTCACTAGTTTAAATAAATAAGTAGTTGTGAAAATAGACAACAATTAGCGTTTGGCACATAGACAATATTACCTCCAATGTATGGATCTGAATGCTTGATATAGATGACTATATATTGTTGTTGTGTTACAGGGGGAAAAAACTGACATGATGATGAGTTAAGGGGGATGCACAGAGTCGATGGCAGAGTTGAGGATGGAAGACAGATCCAAGTCTTCATCTAGTCTGTAGCTGACATGCACTCCGTGGTGAGAGGAAAGGATATTTTACTGGATGGTAAAACTAAATTTGAATTCAGGCTCAAAATGGGCAGAAAGTCTTGTGTCTCTCGGTGTTTCTGCATGTACAGGGACAAACATCACCCCACTTTCTGTGTTAAATGCAGATGGGTGCTTCCCTACCTGGCTGGAGAAGATGAAGTGCTTACCTATTAGTCTCTTCACTGGCCCGTACAATGAGACCTTGTGACTTCCCATGACTTACCTCAGTCTAGTATAACCACTGCTAGAATACATAAATTTTTGATTAAAGGAGGATCAGTTACATTATTACATCTTTCTTTATTTTGCATCCTTCCTCTCTATCTTCTGAGAAAGTAGGTTCCCAAAATATCTTGAGAAGTTTTTTTTTTTTTGCTTTGTACAGATGTTGTGATTTCTATGAGCAGCTGAAAGGAGGGAAAATGTTGTGAAAGAGCCTGTCTTGCGAGGTTTCCAGACTTGGTTTTGCTGGTCTCTTCAAAGGCTGAACTTTGCAGTGAAGCTTTTGGAGTGTGTACCCAAACCAGGGCACAACCCTGAGCAGAAAATTCTGTATTGTTCTTGTTAGAAATTCTCTCCATTAGCCTCTATTTGTTTGGAAGCTGCATCACTATCCAACAATCACAGCTCTGCATGGCTGCTGTCCCAACCAATACTAGTGAGGGGTAAAATTTTAAGCTCCCTTGTGTCTCCTGATAAGCCTGCAGTGGAGAAGCAGATCTCAGGAGACAGAACTGAGAAAAAACCATGGTTTTAAACATAGCTTGCATTGCAGTCCACCTCTGAACTGATGGGGTCAATGACAGTGAACCTAATCTGTGTCATGACATCCTTATCTGGGTTGCCGTGCTATGTCCCAAGGGATGTGCAACCCATGATTGCCGTAGTGCTCAGTTCTGTGGAGACATAACTCATATTTCCAGCTATTCTTGAATTAGTTACATTCATGGTTGTTTACAACTGCGGTGCTGGGAAAGAGCTACTTAGTCCTCAGTGTTTCCAAAATCATGTATTTTGTTTAGAGTGAAGCTAGAAATGACTTCTGGGTTTTGGTATGTAACCCATCACTACATATAACATTTGGACTACGTCCAATAATTGTACATCAGCTCTGCATTTTTTACTGAGAACTTCTGCTGATTAGCGTAAGAACACCGTGTCTCCATTTGAATTTCCTGTGAGCTTGCACAAGCAATTGTAAGGGGGTCCTGACCTTAGGCTGGGGGCTGCTGGATGACTGGTTTATTTGTTGCCTGGCCATGAAGAGTAGAACTAGAATGACAAAGAGAGATAACCAGGACAGGTATCATCTGACCTGATTTTTATCTGTCTAAAAGTTAGTTACCTAGACTAAGCTAGCTCTAGAGACTTTCAAATCAAAGGGAATAAAGAAGCACCTCCAGAGACCGTTTCCTCCCACTTATTTTAGATGGCTGTCTTAAGAATGGATAAATGACTCTCTGGATATATCTGACTCTCTCTAATGCCTACTGTGAGACTCTAGATGAGGATCTTCAACAAAACTACTTGCTAAGAATAGAGTATACCTGATTCTACACAAATACTTGATTGTCTCAAGGTATTTTCGTTCTATTGAAGCATTAGAATGATTAAAGAGCCCCCTCAAAGAAAATCTGTCCAGACAGAAAAAAATACTCGTAGTCTCCATTTCTCAAGCAGTGGGCTGATAATGCAGGAAGCAGTGAACTTGGTGCAAATACAGCCTTTAGGAGAAATCCCATGAAGAAGATGGGAACTCAATATGCTTAGACATCATAGACTCTCTATAATGCTGCATTATCCATGAATTAATCACAATAGAGAAAAATACTGAATTCCATATGCACTGAATTTTACATAAATTTACTGAATATGAAACTGTGCTTTTGTGAACATATCATAATTTCATATCTCTACTTCTGAATTTTTTGGAGAGGTATTTAGTTTATACATGTTACTGATCACTGGTAAATGTCTGGGAGTGACTCCTTACCCTCATTCAGTATTCCACTGCCACCACAGAATGCTGTGTGCTGAAACAAAAGTGGGTTTTAAAGGTCAAGATCTGCACTGTAGGTGCTTACCAGTGTTACCTGAGCACATCCGACCGCTGAAAATTCACAGAAGTCACTAAAGTGCCCAGGTATGGCCCTTAAGGGTGTATTGCTTCAGGCACTTTTTTATTCACACAGACCACGCAAGTAGGCTACAATTAGCTAGTTTAAGATTGGGAACACACACCCCAAAAAGGTTCCCCCAACATCCTTCAGCTTCCAAAAAGCCTGAAGAAATATAAATGCTCTCCAGCACTCTCAGGCAGCTAAAAACTAAAATAAATATATTTTCAGTCTAATTTTTTTTTTTTCTGGGAAAACACAGTTTTCATAGGAATGATTTCTTTCGTTATCCCTGTAAAAGGCCTTTTTCCTGCCTCCAGGACTGTGGAGCCAGTTTTATGGATACCAGCCGTTGTTCATTTGTAAGCAGAAGTCTCTAAGATACCTTCACCATGAAGCAACTATTGATGTATTTCTGATAGTACTTTTTTTCTCATGGTGCTACAGAAAAATAAAACACCAGAGAGAAGGTCTGTATGTAGAGAATTTTGGGGAAAACTCTCATTCGTGTGTGTTTGTCTGTGTGTGCATGTATGTGTTTGAAGGAACATGCCCTTAAAACATCTATTTCTTCATTCTGCTTTTAAAGATAAACTCAGTTCGTACTTAAGCACTCCAGTAAGTGAAATTCTTTTGACTTCTGTGAATGTTCCTACTTTAAGGCACTTTGCAAATATGCTAATATGAATTGACCAAAATTGAGTGTTATGTATAAGAGTAAATCTTCTGTAAAGGGAATGTGAATCTTTGGACAAAGGCATCTAAATTTCAAAAGTCAGTTGAAGTAAGCAGTGCATGCAGGAATTAAAGCCATCATCCTGAAAAGGTACTTCAGCTTTTAGAAAGATAATGTCGTCTTTTTTTTTCTTCTTGTTCTTCACCTGTATTCTTTTTTCTTTTCAAGGGGAAGGAGGGCACTTATTTGTCTTCAGTTCCTAAAACGCAAATTACTGATGATGAATTCTAGGGGAAATTTCAAAAGCAAGGTTCTTTAAAGTGGAACTAGAAAAATCATATGACAGTACACACAAACTATAAATCACTTAAGCTGCCATTTTGGTTTTTGTTTCTGATATGGAGAGAAATATTTAAAGCAGATTAAGTGCCTGCTATAAGGAGGTGTTTATTTGACTGGAATTTTTGCTTTCTGTTTTTTGTAATTCCTTTGCTGGGTCTGAATTTTCAACCTTACTCACCAAGAGCAGAAATTATTTTTGAACAAAATAATCCTGCTAGGATTGTATAATTACAGTCCTGTATGTGACGTTACTATGACTTGCTATCTCATCAAAGTTTATTTAATAGTTATTTTTTAAATAATTAATTAAAACACCAGATAATGGCTTTTATTTCGCTGGTTTTCTTGTTTCCTGTAGATACTGAAAATATTGCATACGTCTCACAAGCTCACTTTTAAATCATTGTGATGGATAAGGAGATTGGAAAATCGTGATCTCTGTGGACAAAATCGTAGTGTCTCCTCCCCCCAGATAGACATGGATTAAAATATAAAATATATGTAGAAGACATTCTGCAAACAGATATGAGAGAAAATATTAAAAAGGATGGGAAGAGAGAGAATAATAATGTATTAGCCTGTAATAGCTAAACACAGGGTAAAAAACAACTAAACTGAGATCTACAGTTCTAGTTTCTAATCAATTAAGATAAACACCATATATCAAATTCCCTGTGCATTCTCTCAGCTAAGTCTCTTGATTAGGTGCTTGCAGTCAGATTTCTGTAGCTAACTATGGAAGTTAGAATACTGAAATTAAGATATTTTTAATGCAAAACCAAGGGAAATGCTCTAATGACACCGAGACTTCTCCCCTACATAGACCAAGGCTTAGTCATACACAGAGGGCTGTTGCACGTTGTATAGGTAGAGAAGTCACTTTACATCTGAATGAACACTACATTGCTGTTGAAGTACACTGTTAAACAATTGCCATTTTGGTGGGAAGCATCCTTTTCCCTCAAAACCTTTAGCTGTTTTTCTAAAGGAAGCAAGGATGGCCACATGGAATTAAGGGAGCTCTACACTCAGCCATTTTCTACCTCTGCTCTCTGTTGCTTTTTCATTGTATTGTCTTCTATGAACACAAAGCAGTATGTGGCAGAACTTGTTCCACCGTCTTTATATTTTCTTCTTATTTTGTCAGAGGATTTTTTAATTTTTGAAAAGTGGCAATGAATAAGTGGAGAAAACATAAAATGCAAGAAAACTTTCAAAATGTCTTGGTGGGAAATAAGACTTTACCTCAGATTTTAGTTAAAGGAAATCAAAGGTGGAAACAGAATTTCTATTTCTAGTTAAACTGGATGAGCAAAATCCTAGTACATATAGCCTTCAGTTGTGATGTGGAGACCATCATGAAGCAAGAACAGAAAGGAGCACAATAGCTCTTATGAAATGTGTATTTTCTGAGGGAGAATGAAGCTTTTCACATATTAGAAGCATGTTAATAGATTTATACTTCAGATATTTTCTGGTGTGTGAGAACTGAGAAAATATGCTCTCAGAAATTCATAACTGTGAACTTTTATTCTAAGAAAACTTTTATTCTAAGGGGAAAAATGCCTTACCTCGTGCTTCGGTGCAGCACTGAACAGGCCAGGATCCTCGGCCACCAGTGCTCTGTAAGGCATCAGCAGAGGCCCTACAAAATGTTCTTCAGTACAGCAGCAGATTTGTAAGTTTTTTGAGACAAAACCACACTGTGTAACCAAAAAGCGAAGTCTCTTGCCCACGTAGTATTTCACCCTCCCAGCAGTGTAACCACATAGGATATGTGGTAGGCCAGGGAGATTTTTCAGGAAGGCTGGGTGCTCCCTCAGAAAGCTGAGAAACACTGCCCTGAAGGCTGTGCTCAAAGCCAGGCTTTCATTAATCCCCATCCCACCCTCATCACACTTTATAGACATTGCATTTAGGCTTTTCATTTGCACTAGTAGTTATTTCTGTGAGGGAGACAAACACAAGTGTCATCAAGACAGTTCAGCACCAGTATTTGAAGGTGTATCTATCGATTCTCAGATCTGATGTCTACCCGATTTGATCAGCCACATAATCTATTCTTGTTACATCAGCCTGAACTATTCACACGTGGTCAAACCACTCTGATTCTGTAACATCCAGCAACCATCAACCACCAGCACCCAGCCTGCAGGACAGCCTCAGGGTGGCTATGTGACTGTGGATGGCTTTTTTTATCTTTCACTTCTGCATGGTGAACTGTCATTATTCAACAAAAGTCCAAAGGAAAGGGAATGTTGCAATGCCTAATTATTAGGATCTTTGCCCCCTTCTAGAATTAACAACTCCTCAGTTATATAGTAGGTAGCTGAACTTGGATACTTCAAAAACAGATCCAGAAAGGCTGTTACACTGACAAGAAACACTGAAGACCAGCAGCTGGGGATGCTGAGAAGAGTGATATTATGCCTCTGTGCTTCAGGGGCTGAGGTAATTCTCTCCATTTTTGGTTCAGACCCAATTCTGCCCTACAGCAGAGCCTCTAAGTGCGTTATACTAACTGGCTACACTTTCTTCCAAATCATTCCAAGACAGCAAGAAGAGGCCAGTGAATATGCCTGCGCTGCTTTCCATCCACTAACTCAGGTCTTCAACACCTCCTCAAGATGTGAAAAACAAATGCATGCCCCTCTTCTAGTCTGACCTTGTGTCACCCTTTGCTGGGACACAGCCTAACCTGTAAAACTGCACTCCTGAAGCTTCCTTCTTGCTTGTGAGTGCTCTCTGGATGTCTTCAGTGGGCAGGAGTGTCAGCACTTCACAGTCAGGGATCTGACTCAGCTGTAGCTCACAAATGAGCACAAATGTAGCTCATTTGTGTAGCTCTTCACAAATAGAAAGAGACAGGCTTAATTTTTTTCTGACAAAGAACCTAGCCCATGTCTTTCACATCTGAGTGAGTACCCCAAAATGCACAGCTGAAACCATCTGGCAAAACTGCAAATTCTGCAATAAGTACACGAGTTAATTTTCAACAATTTAGAATAAAAGTAGAAGTTTAAGCATATGATATCAGTCATTTCTTTTGCAAATCTTTTCAAAATTGTAAGTACCCAATTGTTTTGCCACAAGAATATTTTCCTTTGTCTCAGTCTAACATTAGTGTAATTGCATTTGAGTAACAGTTTGAACTGTGCCTAGTAAAACAAGATTTCAAAATGCTTTTTGCAGCTAGAAAAATAGATTAGTTAAAAAATTCTGACACTATAATTACTCTTTGCTTGGTTACCTCATGTGATTTTTAATCCTGTTTGTAAACAAAACAGGGGCTTATCAGTTTATCCATATGACTAAGCTGAGCCAAATGGAAGATGCATTTTACATTGAAAATAGGATGTCCTCTTGGGACTCAGGCAAGGCTACTTGCAGAATATTGCTTTGTAGACATTTAAAGGCAGTTATTTGTGTGCTTTTGTTCTCCTTTTTCTTGGTTAGCTAAGGTGAAATGTGGTTTAAAGCTACAAAATGTATTTATGGGTTTGTGTAGGAAAAATGGGTCCAAACTCCTCTCTCAATGCTAGCCTGCCTGCTGTTGTCAGCTACGCTGAAGAAGTCTGCTTTGATCCATGCAGGGTGTATGTATCTGCTTTGTTTTTAAGCCAACCTTGCTCAGCCCAGGTTACACCAGATGCTGTACTTCATGCATCTGCTTTGTAGCCGTAGCCTGTACTGAAGCTGTCCACACCGTGAGCTGTAGTTCTTTGTGCACTACAGAAAGTGTGTGTCTGCTAGAGACGAGCCTTCTGACTACCTGTCTGTCCTTCTGGTTGCCTGTGGAAATTTAGTCCAGTGGTGGAGATGGCTGGAAGAGGCAGTTGTGATGTTACTGCCAACTAACTTCTTAGCCTGCCATAAACATGTTCCAAACTCAGTGCAGAAGTGCAAGGAGTGAGATCCTTTAAGTAGGGATTTTGCTGACTTCTTCCATGAAATTTCAGTGGACATTGGAGGCTTATGAGTAGGATTCAGGTGTAGGTGTTTACATGGTTAATCAGGACCCGAGGGCTAACTTTTGCATAAACATATAGTCTCATCTGGCCTGTGCAAATTCCTCAAGTGGTTTGTTAGAAAACTTCGTCACAATGTGAATATCCTAGTCGCATAAGCTGCCTCTCCTCTTGCTCTTGGCTAAAGAGATACTGATGGATGTTCACTGAAAGAGATAACTTCCTTACAGCTGTGCTGATCCTAGGAGGCCAGCTGTGTTCAGGGCTGGCCTGGGCAGCTTAGGTTAAGGGTTGAGACCTTAGTTTCACAAATAGAACACATCACTGATGCTCAGATGGGCAGGTTTCACTCTGCATCCTTTCCTACTCTACTTTCACCCCCACTTTCTCCTCACTTCTCATGTCCTTGGCTCCATTTTCCTGCTGTTTTGCTTATGTGGGTCTGACACTTGTTGAACCATTCTGCAGGCCAAGTCAGCTGACTAGCTGGAAAGCAACCATTTTGCTGTGTTAAATTTCTGCCTGTTTAATGAGTTGCAAAAGTTTGCAGAAGAGTCTGGAGAGCCCAAGAATGGAAGCAAGATAAGCAACAGGAATGCACAATGGAGAGCAAGGAGATGGGAGAAGGGAGTGGGAACAGAATTGGTTCATGTTTAGGCACAGAAACAGTAGTCTGAGTTCTAACCTGGATTTAAAGTGTGTTGTAAATGCGATTGAGCAGAGTGAGGTACGCACCTACATCTCTCTGGTAGTCTAGGCTGTTCGTCTGCGTTGGCTTCAGTTCCATTTGACCAAGTGTGACCAAAAATATATTTTAAAGCTGGGGAAAGCAACCTCAGGAACATAGGTGGAATTAATATTTCTGTCTATTTTGTTATTAGCTTAGTAATCTTAACAATCTTCCCCGTAAAAAATGGATTGAAATGCATTTTTTTCTGTCATAATTTGTGCTTTGAGGTAAGGTAATAATAAATAAAGGCGAATACTGCCATTTTGTCATCTGTAACTGTATGAGCGGCAGTGTAATGTTTCTGATGCCCCAAGAGAAACCTGGACAGAGGTTGCTGGCTGGGTTCTTTTACCACCAGAATAGAAAGTGTGTAATTAGGCGGATGATACTCCCTGTGTATGTTAGTGTGGGGGGCTGACCTTGGCTGGACTCTGGGTGCCCCCCAGGCTGCTCTGTCACTCCTCTCCTCAGCAGGAAGGGGTGGGGAGAAAATAAGATGGAGAAAAACTCCTGGGTCAAGATAAAGGCAGTTTAATAAAGCCAAAGCAAAGGAAAACAAAAGATTGGTTCTCTACTTCCCATCAGCAGGCAATGTCCGACCACTTCCCGGGAAGCAGGGCTTCAGTACGCGTAGCAGTTGCTCTGGAAGACAAATGTCATAATAACAAATGCCTCCACCTTCCTTCTCCTTTCTCTTAGCTTTTCTTGCTGAGCAGACATCACATGGTATGGAATATCCCCTTGGCCAGTTTGGGTCAGCTGTCCCGACTACGTCCCCTCCCAAAACCCTGCCCGCTCCCAGCCTCCTAGTGCGGGGGGAATGTTGGAGAGACAGCCTTGATGCTGTGCAAGCCCTGCTCAGCAGCAGCGGAAACGCTGGTGTGTTATCAACGCCTTTCTAGCTACCAGTACACAGCACAGCAC
>Ga0065711_1031683_pt1 | contig 29009 bp, 14 predicted proteins | sample Hoacrofraction12_FD_59098 | JGI IMG/M metagenome (GOLD analysis project Ga0065711, IMG submission 59098) | Hoatzin crop microbial communities from Cojedes, Venezuela - Epithelial fraction 12 v2 (version 2) | ecosystem: Host-associated > Birds > Digestive system > Esophagus > Crop | place... | reverse complement strand
GGGGGGGGGGATAATCTCAAAGTAAAACACAGTACGGTTAAGTTGTGTATGCCACAGCTATTTGGCCTGTCACTTTTCTTTTTAAAAAAAAGCTATAAAAACCACATCAGAGGAAGGTTTAAACTTTGGACGCAACGAGTGTTGCCGGGTGAGCAGTAATTACAGTGTATGGACCTAGCAAAGGGCAGCAGAACAGAGGAGAGCAGCACACAGCATCCTGCCGGCCCCGCCGGATTACCTCGGGTACCAGGCAAGCATCGGGAGCAGCCGCACAGCCGCTGACAGGAACCTCTGCAGCTGCTGCAGCTGGTGAGCCTTTCACTGCCAGCAGACAAACAACATGAATCATACAGCCGGCCTAAGCCATATAACAAATCTAGCTACCATTTTCACTGCCACTGGGGAAAGGAGAATTGGATTCAAAATCCGATGACAGAACTAGTTGAGCAGTTTGGGCGATGTTGTCGGAGTCCCACCTCCTCCCACAGCATTCACAAAGTGCGCTTTCTAAACAAGAAAAATCAACAGATTCCAGCATGCCCTATTCTGACCAATTCTGCAGCATCCAACAGGCCAGACTTGAAAGGTCAGCTAGTCACCAGTTGATGCTTGTAGCAGGAAATTTATCAGGAGTCAATTTCTGTAGTTACTTTACAGTTCTATGAAAGGTACACTAAGAAAAGCACTGGTACTCTTGAAAGCAGACAAGTAAGCTTCAGTGAATATTTCTGTAGCAGTCTGAAGTCTTTTTTCCAATTGAATCTGATTTTATTAATGACTTAAAATTACAATTTGACTGCTGAAATTCACTTATTTACATTGTAGAACACTTCTGAATTGGTTAAATCGCTTGTTTTAAGAGGGACTTAGGAAAACATTTGAGGGCTTTCAAATAAGACTTTCATTCCATTTCCCTTTTGCAGTGAAGAGGCAGAGTCAGTTCAGCACACCAGAATAAAATAAGAAAAAAAACAACAAATTAAAGTAATATTCAAACCACAACATTTAGTTTATCTACATCCAGCTCAACAGCAACATTTATAATATCAATAATTTTTATCAGATTTTTTCTTTAGGGTACCTTTTTATATGTTCTGATTATTTACAACTGTACAAGCAAAGCACACACTTCCAAGTGCACATATTTAATACAGTATTGACTATTTGCATTTACAGGTTTTTCAACAATCTGAAAAAGATCAACTGTTTAAGATCTTTAAGGTATATTACAAAAACTGCTGCTAGTTCCTGTACTACAGTATGTTTACCCAGTAAGACCAGTGACAATAGATACATACTGTAACTGAGTAATTCTGTATTCCACTCATGCTAACCCTCCACGGGGTCAGACCTCATTAACTCTAAGCTGTCTTGTACAAAAGTTAAGGCAAAGTCATTTTCAAGTTTAAATAAAATTCAAGTCTTTAAATATTGGATGGAAATAATTCTTTAAAAAAATCAGTTGTTTAAATAAACATTTTTGTGGAATAAACTGTACTGTCATAGTCAGCAGGAATGAGTTTGTCTGAAATTCCTGCAGTTTAAACGCTTAAAGAAAAACTTCAGGCATTTTAAAACAAAAATAATTTATATTCAGCTTTATTAGAAACTTGCTAATTTAGTGCATCCTTGTCCTTCAGAAAGCGCATCACTTCTAAAGTAAGTGTGAGAAACCTCAGCCCAGAGGTAAATATCAGGGATCTCTTCCTCCACCACACAAAACAAACACCATTCTCTCACGTCCTGAAAAATTTAAATCCGTGCACCAATGCTTGTAGTTACAGGAAGACGTCAACACAAGGCTGACTAAGATATGAACTCTTTCAAAGAGCACTTGGGGCAGAGTCTAAAAAAAAAAGTCTACACCGAGCACAGGGGTAACCAGAACATACAGCGCTGACTCAGTTAACTCCCTTACAAGCACAGGGAAGCTATGGTTATCACAAGGAGGCTACAGTGCCTTCTCCTGATAACATCCACTAACGGGCTTCACCACCATAGAAGCTCACAGACTTTAATTACTTTCTATTCACAATGTGCTTTGTATTTGCAAATTATAACATCAGTTTTATTCTGGAGTGAGAAGATGGTTACTTGCTTGCAGTAAGTCAAAAAAGGAAATATTTTAGAAAGACTGCTATGGTGCTCCATAGGATTCATTCTGTGTGTGCAAAACAAAAAAAAGATTAAATTTTTAAAAACGCTAGAAACAACTACTCATTTAACCTAAAAGTGCAAGTTCATTTGCTGACACTTAGTACAGCAGCCCAATAAAAAAAAATCTTCAAGGTCATACTAATTCGTAAAATACGTCTACTTCCTTGCACTCTACACACTAGCTGCCGTTATCAGTCGTTTGGACACTTTAGATATGTACTTGCAGACCAGTTTATTAAAAATATTGCAGCAGCACATTTCTGCTTAACAGTTTAGAAAAAACTCACTATACAGAGCTTGCACTCACACAGCCACAGAGAGGCTTAATAAAAAGTTGATTTTTTGAAAGACAAATATTTTACATCTTGAAAAAAATAATCACACTAAGCTTCACCTCCAATTAAGCACCAACCTAAATGTAAGGTTTAGAACAACTATCCAGAAATATCCAGAAAAATAGAATGTTTGTTCAAGAGGGGAAAAAGTATTTCACAGAAAAATAACTTGCAGGCATTGTTATATGCCTAGTATCACTGCAAGCTCCTAACCAGCAACTCATTCTCAGGTATCTCAGTGGGAACATGGGTTTAATTTGTGGGAAGCAGACCTCTTTTCAAATCCCTCCCAGGTGTTAGCTTCACTGAGGAGATTTTGGAGGGGTATTCTGTTCTTTATTTAAGCGTTTGCCAACGGCTGGAGGGGATGATCTGCGTCCTGACTGTCTCCTCTGGTCTTTGGGTTGTCCAGGATGTGACTTAGCAGGAGGAGGAGGAGGTTCTCTGTTTTTCTCTATTGTTTCTGTGGGCTTTCTTTCTTCTTTCCCACATGCTACAGTGTTCGGCTTCTGTTCTTTCTGGGGTTGCAATGTAGGAGGATCCTTAGTTGTTCTCTGGCAAATTTCTGCATAACTAGGTTTTCGCAGTTCCTGTGAAATTGAAAGCAAACAGGACAGAGTTAAACAAAGCATCCTGAGAAAAAAATCCTTTTGTGAACAAAAAAGGTGAAGTCTTTGTCCTAAAAGATTGCTGCGTTAAAATATGCAGATAAGGGCTTAAGTATGAAGTTTACAGCAGCTGTACAGACAAGGTAACATGCAAAACAGTATGCCAGGAAAATGGGGTACTGTGATAGGGCAAAATAATTCCAGTTCAAGCAAACTCTAAACCAGCTGAAAGACGATGGAATACTTTGGTTTAAATACCAACAGCTGTACTAATGCTTCTACCTCAAGGACACTAACAAGAGGAGAATTCAGATAAAGAGCTATCATTTGCCAAGTTATCCTGAACACTTTTGCACTGTTCACTGCAGAATTGCATCACGCAAGCAATCATGAGGCCACCACCATGCAAATTTAAGGACCCCGGGCAAATTTAAGGATGCTGGACTGACATGATTAAGCAACACTGGGTGGCAACAGAAACCATATTCTGTTAAACACAAACTGGATCATTAAGAGAAAGTGAAGTAATAAGGTCACTTACTATGGCAGCCCCATTGACTTGCACCGATTTACATGCAGTACTGAGTGTGGAAGAAGAAAGCCTTTCTGTACTCTGTGTCTCTCTCTGCTGTTTATCCACAACCTTGGAGTCCCTGTAAGCATCCAACAGGAAGCAAGGCTCATGAGTGAAACTTCAGGATAGAGGAGTGATCTAATAATGGGTCTAAAACTCTGAGTATGACTGTAACAAGTTAGAGCTATCATTTGCCTAGTACATTATGACTAGCATTGCATTGAAAAACGCTACCAAATATTGAAAAAGATATTCCTGTGGAACTTGACACTACCTGTAATTTGTGACATTCTGACAGCATTTGGTTATTCAGTTATCTTACTCCTGTTACTCAAACACCTCAATTTGATTTGCAGGTTCCAAATAAAATCTTACTGAAAACTCTTTATTGTATGGACAGCAGTACCACCCATGGGATCATGGGTTTACTCTCTAAGTTTCAAAGCTATCTAAATACAAGACAGTAAGGTATTCACTAAACTTAAATACTTGCAGAGACTAAAACACAACACTAAACTTTTGTCTGCTGAATAACTGTTATGACTGAATCACCATTATGATATTGTTCAGAAATTAAGCTTTACTGCCTTTACTACAATATACAACAAAACATTATTTCTTTCATTGATTAAGATTTTAATAGCCATTTACAGTGTTCCACCTAGCCTTCTGATGAGAGAAAATGCAAACATGATTCAGAGCAGAATAATGATAGCCATGTCTAAGTGCTTACTCAGAAGACTGGGATGGAGAAGGAGACCTTTCAAACGTCCTGGGCAATGTAGAAGAAACTGGCAACAATGGCTCTCGAGGAATTCCCGATGGAATAGTGTTTGTACTTGCATCCACATTAATGTTCTGAAGAAGGGAAAAAAGGCACAGAAGGGCAATCATTATATCCAATTAATATGGTTTGCCTGGATATTAACACAATCAGGAAACAGTTTACAAGTTGATTTAGAAGGGTAAATTAACTATATGAAGATACAGAACCATCCAATATATGTATTTTAACAACTAACTTTTTTGCTTTACAATTATTTAGAAACACAGACAAAATCACACACTGTGGCTCTTTCCCAAAGAGCTGGAAACTTAGTTCCCTTTGGAACGTATCTGGACAACAAAATCACTTCTTTCACACTGGGAATTCTGCACCTGCTGGTGACAAAGTAGGCTTTATGCCTGTTCACACAACCACAGTTAGCCTGCTAAGACAAGTCTCCTAGAGTTATGCACTAAACTGTCATCTTCAAAGCTCTAACTCTGCATCATCCTAAGAGCTGGTGTTCAAAACCCCTAACCTTTTAAAAATTATTTTTTTTTTGTTATAAGTCTCTTTCTTATGCTATAGCATAATTTGCTACCAAGCAAGAGAGGCTTTTTCCATAGCCCTCAAAGGATTCTGCTAGGGCCAAGTGATACTGTGCTTCCAGATAAAGACCAAACAGGTTCAAGACACATGCACGAATTGTCACAAAATAAGAAAGGAGAAAGAAGTCTTTGTATCTTGAAAAATGCATTTCTGACATTTAGTTAGAAAATGCAGGATGATCAACGCCTGCCATTCCCCAGAGCTACCCCTAGAACACCACCACAAAGCAAAGAGCATGGAGATATGATGCTTGGATAACAGCTGTTGGAAATCATGCAACCTAAATTCACTCAGCTTCTGTACACCAGACTTGCCCACCTATAAAACAAGAGTAGCACTGTGTAACTACTTCAGCACTTCATAACTCTGTCAGGGGACATGAAAAAACATTGAGATCAAGGTGAAAAGCAGTCTGTATACACTGGCAAGATTTGAATGTTAACTCAAACACCTTTATAGAACACAATCACTCTTTGGAGCCAGTTGCTGTTATCTTGTTCCTTACTAACACCAGCAAGGAAAAACAGCGCAATCCCTTTCTTCTAGACAAAGGTACAGACCAACTCATGCAAGACAGAAAAAGAAATTGGGAAATCAAATGAAGATTTTTAATGTAACAGTGAATTGCACTATGATAAAACCTCAGTGCCTGACTGATAAAGACAGCCTCTACAGGGGAAAAGTGTTAAGTGCTTTACAATAAGCACAATGCAAAGCAAGTACTAGATTTGTAATGGGAGGAGCCATGGGTTTTCAGCTGCAGTATCAATAGCAAGTACTGGAATTACATTTAAAACCTGAAAGTCAAAATGCACTTCAGAAATCAGAGAGGTAAAATACTTCAAAAATAGATAGATCTTTGCCAAGAACAGACTACAATCTGGCATACTGGCTGACAGCAAGTTAAACACTGCTTTTATGTCACTGAGCTGCTTGTTCCCCTTAAATGCAAGCCTGGCTGTGCACACAACCCTGGCTTGTCTGCACAGCCACTGCTTCAGCTGCAGGCTGCCCTCTTCCCTTTCCCAAGAAACACCCTCCCTACCCACCCCTAGTATGCGGGCACCAAACAAAACACTTCTGCAATAGACTGGCTTTAGAGATAAGATGCAAGAGATTTTGGTGTTTCATCAAGTTACTTTGCACCACTATATCCAGGTGTTAACTTCAGTTCTGATACAGCTAGAAAAACACAAGTTAAATTAGAGCTAGCAAAAAAGCTAATACCGACTCCCATAGCCTGGACTGTTCCACAGCACACAGTGTTACATGAGTCTTGATGGAGGAGAACATACTGTCACTCACAGATGGCATGGTGGAGACAGTTCTAAGAATGAACTCTATGAGCAGCTACTGAACATTAATTTTCAACTGCATCTCTACTACATGTAGAAAGTGGTGGTTGCCAAGTCATTCTGGTATATTTTTATCTTTCCAAGCAATATGACAAGACAACACTGGGAACCAGCTGGTTTTGGTAACAGTTCATGTTCCAGCTATGATGCCTAGTGTACTGAGATCACGTAGGCAGCTTTATATTTCGGTGCTTAAAAGTTTGTCTCTGTCACTTTAAAGTGTTTTACATACAACTCAGAAGCCTGACTTTCAAAGAGGAGGAAAATTTATCACATTTTTCACCTGAGTCTATCAAAAAGCCTGATGCAATTACAAACAGCAAAGGGCATATTTTCTAATCTTTGCTATTAACATCTACTTATACCAGTGCTCATATTCCACACCATTTCAAAGAGAATACCCCACATATTCTAAGATGTAAGTGAAGGTGGCACATCATTTGACAGATGTTTTTTTAAAAGCATTTCTTAATCACCCTTGTAAGACCACATGTTTTTTCTATGTGTTAGCCACCAAATCTGGACATAAGTAGTATTCAATTGTTTGTTTTTCCAACAAAAATGAACACTGGTTACTCACTCTTTCTTTTGATGTTCCTATTACCACACTGGACAGTCTGTTTTCAAAAAGATCTTCGGTCTTTAAATTGCCAGCAGCCCCGGGTAATGGAGGAAAGCTAGATAAACCCAATTCAAAGCTAGGAGATGGAGGTTTTGGGGGTGGCGGAGACTGTGTTTGGCCTCTCTGGAATAGAAATAACACGTTGAGGTTACTGCACTGGATGACAGAAAAGACATGGGACTCTAAACTGTACTTTGTATTTGATTTATATCTGCGAAGACCTAGAGAGGCTTCCCCTATCCCGCCTCCCAAAGAAAGCCACACAGTACCAAGGAACAGATGCTTTTAATTTCCACTGTGGCCCTTAAAATATTTAGCTATCATTTAAATAGGATGGCATAAGCATCCTTAAAAATTCCATATGCATAAGCTTTAATGATACTGGTATAGTAATAAGTCTTCTCACTGGCTATTCCTTCAGGATAGACACAGACTGACATAGAAAGGAAACCAGACTGATTTAGACATCGTGATATAGTGAAAATATAAAGTCCATTTCTGTGCAGTTGGTAGCATTCTAAATGAAAGACAGGACTCAAAAAGAATCTTTTATCATGTTCAGATACATTAAGAAATGGCAAGACAGTATGCCTTGCATGTATTGTAGACAACAGCAATTCTCATCTAACTAATTTGAATTTGTATCGTCACTTTGTAAAAATACAAAAATAAATGTCAAAACTGTTTTTTGAAACAGGGAGAATTTTTCTAACTAAATCTAAGACAACAAACAATGTCCCAGTCAAAAAAAAATCAATGGGATAAATACAACTATTTTGCACTACAGACAGCAATTTAGGAGTTGAGTACCACAGTTAAAGATCACTTGTAAGGATTTGTAAAGCTAAATTCTATTTACATTGAAAAAATAAAACTGCTTTTGTAACATGCTGTAACTGAAGTTACTCCTTAACTTCATCTACATCATGTAAACAAAGAAGTAACTATTTCATGACTGGGCTCAGGCCCGTGCTAAGAGGATCTCCGCTGTAAAATACCAAATGCAAAGCAATCCTTGAGACGATTCCTATTTTGAAATGGAAAATATTTATGGGTATATAGTCAAGATGGTCTGAATGTGAGAACAATGCTTCTGGACAGAAAAGTGTTGCATTACTTACTGCTTTTTCCTCTTCCTTCTCATGAAGAATAGATACAAAACTACCCTTGAGGCCTTTTCACAAACTACAGATGATGTCAAAAGAAGTGTGTATTGGGAGGGAAGTAGGGAAAGAATAAATAGAGAGGCAAGAACAACTACAACTTCTAGAACTGCTGCTGACCCAGCACTACCCCCCAGAACACAGTTTAAGAGTGTTACAGCAAGGGAGGCTGCAAATCTCTAAACATAGCTGTCAGATTACCTGTCAAAGGCTCATGAAGAGAGACTACACTTATCCAGCTCAAACTGCCAAAGGAATAACTTTTTTTTTTATAACAGGTCTTCAAATCTCAGCACTTAGTTTTGTTTAAGACAACTTACATCCTGTGATAGATAAAGCTTTTATATTTGCTACAAACATTTTGTTATACAGCTGAGTCCTAAAAATTCCAATATATTAAGAGACCAGTAGCATTAACATCTTAAATTAGTGAGACCAGGGAGGACTTAAATGGACTCTTAAGCTACCAACTGCATAAATTCTCAATTCAACTTGTTATGACAAGTTGAGTAATTGGCTTATGTCTACAGCCTCAGATACAATCTGATCAAAAAGGTTCATGCTCTCTCTTATGCAAGCATGCATACTCTTTGTAATTTTTCCTTTACAACAAACTAAAAAAAAAAAAAATCAATGGAAGTGATCACTCCATTCCAATACAACTGGTTGTAGTGATGTCCTATGTATACTACCTAACCACTAGAACATCACACAAGAAATAGGATCCTGAATCAATTATTTCCAGTCTAAAGGGGTAAAATTTCAGGGTACGCTCCTCCTTTCCAGTGTACGCAGTTGTGGGTGTGCAGCAACTCTCGCCTCTGTTCAAGCTGCATCACTGGACAGCACAGACTAAAGACTCATGGGCCAGAAGAGACCACAAGAGACTGCTGCACAGGCTGCAATGAAAGCCTGCTGCTGAGAGATGGGAAAGGTGGGTCTCCAAAGAACTCACGTCTACCAGTTTTACACTCAAAATAACCTTTGGAGTCAGCTGAGTCAGAAGACCCTCTCTGCTCAGTAAGTGTCCAAGGTAATCCTTTCACTCCAGCCACTCACACACACCTAACGTGTACCGCTCCCTTCTTCTTTCAAAGACAGAAAAAATGTTGACAGGAAAACATCAATCTAAAAATTCAAGCAGCTCTGAAAGGGCAAAAGAAAGTAGTACTGAGAGTCCTACATGTAATCTGATCTCACTGAGCTTTGAGAAGCTTGATGAGAACTAGAAGCAACTAAAGGGAAGGAACCACTTGTCATTTTATACTTTCCAAAACTCGATGCTCCTTTACCCTAGTCCCATAAGGCTACTCAACAGCAGGAGCCACAAATACACAAATGCAATAATTCCAGACCTTTAAGAAAGAGTTACAGCTCATGCAGTGGGGTTACTTTGCAATTGTGACATGAATAAGGAAATAATCTGGTTCAACTTCATGAACATGCCATGTGCGGCAAAAACGAATTGTAAGTAAGTGTCTGGTTTTATCAAATCAAACCTTAAGTCCTATAAAAAGACTCTTTCTTCTACACAATGTCTAGTCCAGCCTTTTCAAGTGTCAAGGCTATTTAGGTATTTGCCTTGAATTTAAGTTTACCAAAACCGTAATATTTCAATAGTGCTAGCATACCCTGACCAAGTGGTACCTGGAGAGGCATTTAAGAAATGGAACTGACCACTTAACCAACATTCTAGCTATACATTATGACACATGGATGTATGAAATGTTCTTCAACATCTACATGCACAATTATAAGTATCAAGCGTTCTGAGCTTTAGCTTAGCTATTTAGCTCTCCCTAAATGTGTACATTGGCATGCTGAGAAATAATACTAAGATGGAAATTTTTTGCTACTATAAAAGAGTAATTTTAACTTCCTCCTAACTTCTGCATTAGCGGACAACCTTCTCTGATACCCAAACGCAGTAAACCTCATGTGACTAATGAGCTGCTGTCTTCAGTCAACTGTGACATACAATTGCTTGTGCAATAACTTATCTCACCTGCTACTCCACATAATATCCATGCTATTGCCTGGTTAACCTACTTTTATTATAGATGAATATGAACACTCACTGTAAACTTGTCCTCCCTTTTCTTTCGGTAGCCATATGAGTTTTTCCTAGGGGAAAGAAAGCAGTTATTAGAACCTTGCCTATAAATGATTGGAATGCAGTTGGTGAAAACAGGAGAAATGAAATTCAAATTTCTATTTCATCCATCTTTATACTAGATAGGTTATTAAAAAAGTTTTAGGAAAAACTTCTAGCAAGCGCTCAGTAAAGGTACAGATACTATACAAGTCAGCATAAGAATATACTGGTTACAAATAATTCCCGCATTAAAAGCATCTCCGTGCCGATTACATATAAGGCTTAAACAAAGCCTTTCAATATCCGTGTAAAGGTTTTAGTCTTTTTTCGTTACCTGTGTAACTTCTGAAAAATGTCTATTTTCACTTCACGTAAAGTCTCTCTAAAACATTTTCAGCACTTCTACCCCACCCATGCTTCAGATAAAGCCCCTCCAAGCAGCAGTTTAAAATCTGCAATGCCTTCTAACTTGGCTTAAATATATTTTCTAACTTTTCTGTTTGACTTATATTCTAAATGTACTCAATACCAAAACATCAGAATACAACAGACTATTTCTCTGAAGTACTTTCCAAGATTTTAGCTTTGAGAGAGTCAGTCTCCGTTTACAATAGTAATGAGAGCAGTACTAGTACCATACCTCTTTACTAAAAGTAGTTTAGAAGCAGCAATACTGTGTTGTTCAGAGGGCAACTACAGCGTACACTCACCTTCCTCTACCTAATCCAGGAGACGAGTCAATGCTGGTCTGTTCCATCCGTCCAGTTCCTACTTCCCTCTTGGTGTAACTCGTAGTAGCATTCTGCATCCGTGTCCTGTTTTGTCCCGGCTGTCGTGTCTGTGGACTCCTGATGCCATTGATTAAACGATCAGCAGAAAAGTTGAATATTGTAGGACTGTCTAGAAGCCCAGGTCCCCTTTCTGCACTGGGTATTGTATGTCGTATATGAGACTTGCTAGGATTCCTACAAATTCAAAAGTCATTTCAACATACGTACTATGAGAGATATTCTGAGGACTAAGACTATACTCGAATTCAGAAGAAGCAAGATCTTTAGCCCTTTATTGCATATTTCATTCATAAGAATGATAAATATTCATGTTAAAAGGTCAATGAAAACTAATCTTGATAATTCACATATCTATTTTCAACTGTGACTTTACTAAAAACTACTTGAAACTGAAAATACTATATGAATAATCCTGCTGATCACATGTCATCATTCAGAATATTTAATCTGAATACTCTAAATCATGGAACAGACAAGTTCTCAGCTTTCAGACAGTCCATTTACATACAGTACACCCACTAACAACAGCAGCACCATCTGCCCTTTGGCCTCACTTAACCTTGCACTTGGTTCAATTCCACAAGTATTTTCAAGCTAGCTGGTGTTACTAAAATAAGCAGATTAAAACCCCACACACCAGATAGTAAAATGGTATGTATACCATTAAAAAGATGGTTGAACTTGCCTGTTCCTTGGAGGATACTGTCTGAGTGTAGTCAATGGAGAAGCAGCAGGCTTGAAGGTTGGAGATGTGAACCCATTGATAAATCCAGTATTTGGAAATGGTGTTACCTAAAGAGTATATCGCACACTCATAATTATAAACAAACCAAGTACTATTTTTTTTTTTTAAAACCACCTTGTATTTTATGTCACTGTGCAGGGCAGTACTTAAAAGATTGGCTCAAACAGCAATGGAACATTTGTCCAGTGCCTTGTGGCCAACTTACAAAATGCTGTTTTCTGAGAAGACAGCCACTACACATATTCAAGTTCTGATAACTTGTGAAGAGTACTGAGAAAACATCGAGCCAGAATTCTTAGCTGTAAGTTAAGTAATGCTCCTCCTATTTCACACCACACTATGCATGGCTTCAGAGTACAGAAATACCTCTTCAGTCTCTCTAACCTACACAGCCTGTAATTATTTTTTGTATTACTTATACATTAATCCCTGCCTAAAAGGAAAAAAATTCTTTTCAGTTCCTCATTCTACTTATCTTCCATGTGACACTTAAACAAAGCCTAGAGAATAAACAGATGTTAAGTAGACCTCCGATTCTTTTCACATCTTACCACCTTATTCTACATGCAAATTACTGTCTTGTTGCCCAGAGAAGCAACATTAGCAAAAAATTTTTTGAAATGGGTGCATATCAATGTTCCCCATTAGCAAGATCTCAAAATTTGAAGCATGTTCACAGTAATTTCTCCAACCTCATTAGCATACTTTTTTCTGTTTTTTTTTTAAAACTTATGAATGAGTTTCATTTAGGAAATTTATTATTAGCAACAGCAAATGCTTGTGTTCTCCCCTGAAAAGAACTAAAATGCCTAACAGTAAAGACCTCTATGTAGCACTCTTTCTATATTTAATTCAATGACGAGAAACAGCTGGGATTAAGACAGTTGCCCACAAAGGTATCTTTAAGCTCATCTAACCTTTCTTGCAAAGGTTAGAGCAAATCACTAATCAATGAAAAGTAAAATTTAACACTGAAGCTGTCTGTCAAACTACTGTTAGCCTAACATAGCACACACGACAGCAAATGCTACCTCAGACTCCAAAAACAGGCCATTAGGAGTTTAATAAAGCTATTTTAGGAACAAAGTTTCATCAAAATACTGCTTTGAAGTGCTCTCTGCTTTAATAGCTATGACTTGAAAGTTGTAAAAATTCAAAGCCACTAAGCAACTACTGAACTTGAATAATGAAAAGGCATTGAACATAGTAAATAAAAACAAGTTTAATTCATTGCTTAAAGGGACATTAGCAATATTCACCCCTTCTTTGTAAGCATCAATTGGTTTCTCCACAGAAGTCATCTGGCTCACCAAAAGTACACCCCCCTTTGCTCCCTCCCCACCCCCCCACAGGACAAACTAGATCTTTCCTCAGATACTATTAAGTACTTAATGAAGAAGCAGGTAGCTTTAGAATTTTGAAGACACATGTTGCCATTTTCTAGTTTCAGAACTAAAACTGTATGCCCACACTACTGGGTGTACTTCAACTCAAACTGGAGATGAGACAAAGCACTGTTAGTGTTTATGCCGAAGCAGAAGAGGAGAGAAGCTTCCACTGTATTTGCGCACAAGTCTCTACATGCAAACTACAACCCTGCCTCATGAAAAATCCTGTATCATTGTTCGTGGTCCCTGTTCTGCTCACTAGTAACTTCTATTTAAATACAGCTCTTCCTATAAAAGGTTCAAGAAAAAACCACACTACTTTAACATATAAAAAAATGCAGCCAACCAACGACAATATGCTGCAGAACAGTGGGAGGCAAAGCTCTGCCAGTTAATTTTCTGTTTCTACTATGAAAGGTATGAGAGTGTTAGTGCTGGCAAACTTGTAGTGTCTTCCCCCAAATGACAGGACTAGTAAGCTTTCAGGAATACAAAAGGTTCCATGATGACATAAGGCAGATACACACTACACTGTGCTTGAACCCGTGACCAGTTAATCTACGTCATCTACACCAATGCTATCCAACTGCTTCCTTCTCCCACAGAAAGACCATGCAATAGTCAGTTTATCCAGAGGAAGAATCACATTCATCGCTGCTTTACAAGGTGGCTTTCTCTTGGAATAACGTGGTTCACTATGCTGCCCTGTCTCCTCCGCATTCTTCACTCCCCTTAAAAAGCCTTCCCCTTCCAGAGCAAGGGCTCTGGCTACCTTCCCTGTGTGTGAAGTGTTTAGCACACCAGCTTTTTAATTAGCTTGCTGTTCAGTACACAGGAAGTTTGCTCAAGGACACTTCAATCATCAGCCAAAAAAAACCTCTGAAAAGTCTCTCATTTTGAGCATTGCTACCCCAGTTACTTTTACTGCAAGTAAAGGGGCATTTACAGAGGGGAGCAAGAGGTTCCACACAAGACAACATTAGTCCTCCAGTCAGTACAGAAAACTATATTTATATTAGTTTTTGTAGGTTGACAAAGGCAGACTAAAAAGGGCCAAGGTAATTCTGATAGGACTGTCACAATGGAAGTGAAGATGGAAGCAGCATTGCAGGACCCAGCAGATGTCCCATTAGAGTATATAAGGACTTATTGATACCACCCTAGCTCTAAGGCCTACTGATAGGGCCTTTAAGAATTTTTTTAAAAAACTAAGCAATTTAAAAGTGATTTTTTAATTAGCAAAAGTAATCTTATTTTGTATTGCCAAAAAACATCTTACTTTTGCACAGAAAATATTTGGCTTCAAGAACTTGCTGAATAGGGTAATTCAGCATGTAAACGTCGAACTTATTTTCCTGCTGGAAGATCAAGATACTAAATTATCCTTATTTATCTGATTTCACTAAGTTTATTCAGTATATATCAGAATTGCTTTTTCTGGTATTCACATACATATTCTGAAGATTTAATTTCTAAAGAGGCTTTTAACCATTATTAAAAGAAGCCTCTAGTAACGATTTCTTTCTGTAATAGTTAATTAATAATCTTTGGTAAAGAACTGACTCAAAAACTAAAATGTTAAGAAGAGAACCACATGGCAATCTGAGACCAGATGCAATTTTCAAGTAATTCATCGTGTACACCATGGGAAGAATTTTGAAGAACTGTTTTTCAAGAAGAATCAGTATCTTAAACTCCCCTCTTCAGGATACATATGCTTCCTACACCTCAAGACTTCATAAGAAAACAGTAACAATTTTGAAAAGAATGCAACTGTTTCATAATCAAGAGACTTACCAATGAAGGGTCAAGGTAGCTGTGTGTGGCTGACCAGGTCTGTGGGCCAATTAAGCTGTACAATGGAAACTGCTGATGGGGACTGTATATTGGAGGTAAGTAAAACGATGTTGTGTAACGCTGCTGCGTGTAGAGGTTCATATCCAGAGGTCTATATCCATTCTTTGGCAAAAATGTGTTTATAGCTATTGCCTTCGCTTTTATCCTTGCCTGCAAAGGAGATTGGATTACTTATTACAGCAGCCTTTCGAATGAAATCAGGATAGTTCAACCTAGCAGCTCTCAAACCTTTACTAGACACTTGTCAGTCACTGCTTTCTCCTTCAAGGAGCCCCACAAAAAACAGAACACACACACACATCCCCAAAAACCCATGAAGTTCTATTTACCTTAATCGGTTTTCCTTGGAAAGTTTTCACTTCTTCTCTAAGGTATCTGTAAGCCTTTAAAAAAGTAATTATAAAACTTGTCAAATACAAATTAAACAAAGGAAACTGAAGTTCTGACAGGGTAAGCCTAACTATAATATCTGAAGTGTCTGCTAACGCTAGACTATAGAAAATCCTCTGCATTCAGCAAGATTTAAGTTATCATTGCAGAAGTGCTTCAGTAGCATTAAAACAAGATTTTAATTCTTACAACTGAAGCATGCTGAAGTGTCATCCAATGTTCTTCATACAAAAAAATCATAGCTTTGGCCAGGAAGCCAGGATATGCGAACAAGATAAAACTTGTACAGGGTTACATTTCATAGTACTGATAACTGAATATTAGCAAAGGGGAAGCATTACTGGTTTTAGAGGTTTAGGTATTTTTCTTTTAAGTTGTAACACATTTGCAACTGTTCATGATCCATCAATCCACCCTCATCCCACCCTTGTTTGCTACTACATTCTAAAATGCTTCAAAAAAAATATACTGTTACCTGCTGTGCATCGGCTTCCGATTCAAATGTGATGAACCAATTGTCATTATAGGCAAACTCACAGTTAATAAACTTAGGCAAATTATCTCCTTTGAAAAGTGCTTCAACCTCCTAAGGAAAGCGGTTTTGGTAAGAAGGGAGAGAAAAGGGCGGGAGAACACAAAAAAAAGATGGACAGAAGCAAACATCAATTTAAAGTACAGAACGTGAACTCCCGGTAAGAAAGATAAAAAGCCCTTTCTGGCTTACAAAACAGAACTGAGAACTTCAGAACACCTGCAGCAGTGTTAGCTCTCTCCAATCTCCCCGCCAGCTAGACAGAATTCAAACAAGCATTGTCTAAGGCCATGCTGCAAGAAGTTGCCCGCTCCCTTCACATCAGGGGAGATAAGCTATTTAGGCCACAGAAAGACACTTAAATTTGGCACCAAGTACAGAGAAATGTTTATTTCTCCTCTGTCCCCAAAACCATGGAGCCACATGAAAACCTGTGCATATTGCATGGGACAGGAGAATCCCACCCTTTCAGCAGAAACCTGGAGATACAGTGTAACTCAAGTGTCTACAGATTAATATATTTGAAACAAGAGTTTATGCTACCTCAAAAATAATCAGCTAGTTTCTACAGAACACACACACCTTGGACTTCACATTTGTATTAAGCCATTTGCATATTATTGTCTTTGTCACAGAGTTCAGGCGAGCAGCAAACACCAATGCAGCCTGGGAGGCCTTACAGCATTTTGGAACTTTGCTGCTTAAACAAAGCCTGACCGTGCTACACCAGAAAACGCGTCCTGCTAAATTTGCTGGGTTAAGTCTAGATTTTCCAGTTTGGCAAATTTAAACACATAATGTATAAAATGCTTCACTTCAAACCACCTCTTTTGAAAATACAGACTCCTCAGAACTTTGTTGTTGTTAAGCACTCAAGAGCTCCAGTGCTAACACAGCCAACCTGACAAATTGATGACCACAAAAAAACCCCCTGTAAGATTAAGAGCTAGGCAGTCTTTGAAAGGTTATATTTAATTTAGAAAGCTAAAAGCATTTGATATTTTAAAGCCATGTACATAGCATATCTAACTTCTCCCCAATTCCTTTTAACATCTTATTTCATGCTCCTGTTTATTAAGGACACTTACTTCCGTACTGTAAGTTTTTAATCTGCAGTACTTTTTATTTTGTATGAAGATTATCAAGAGCAGCACCTCTTTCAGAGTCTTTATTCTTCCTTGTAAAATTAGAAGGGAAATTAATATATCTCCCCATCATCAAGAATCTGCGCCTTCTCCTCCTTTTTTGAAAATTCAAGATAGTTTAATCTACAGTCCAATCATTTTTTCCTGGTCTTTCCATTAGTCATAGTCCCAGCTACAGACTTGCACTGAATATCTTTCGAAGAATCAAGTTCTCCACTCTCGCACTCGTTCCACAAGCCAGCAGAGATCCTTAGCAACTTGCTGACACCTCTACCCTCAGCACTATGGAAACATATGCAAAGCTTTCCACTCTAAGACTTACCTTCCCTCATCTTTGTTATTTATTTATGTTCAGGCATTGAAATAGGCTGCCCAGGGAGGTGGCTGAATCACCATTCCTTAGGCGTTTAAAAAAGGTGTAAATGTGGCACTTCAGGATACGGTTTAGTAGGAATAGTGGTGTTGGGTGGATGGTTGGACTCGATCTTAGAGGTATTTTCCAACCTATGATTCTATGATTATCCAAGGAGCTGAGCTCTAAGGGCATATGGATAAGCCAGAGTCCAAGAAAATTATGGTATCTCTACCAAACACTGCAATGTCAGTTTTTCAGCCCTCGGTAGAGTTACAGGGCTGACGAAACTGGGGCTGTTCAGTCTGGAGAAGAGGAGGCTGAGGGGAGACCTTATTACTCTCTACAGCTACCTGAAAGGAGGTTGTAGTGAGGCAGGCGTTGGTCTCCTCTCCCAGGTAACTAGCAATAGGACAAGAGGGAATGGTCTCAAGTTGCATCAGGGGAGGTCTAAATTGGATATTAGGAAAAATTTCTTTACTGAAAGAGTGGCTGGGCATTTGACCACGCTGCCCAGGGAGGTGGTGGAGTCACCGTCCCTGGAGGTGTTCAAAAAACAGGTAGATATGGGACTTTAGGACATGGTTTAGCAGGCATGGTGGTGTTGGGTTGACAGTTGGACTTGATGATGTTAGAGGTCTTTTCCAACCTTAATGATTCTATGATTCTATACAGGTTTCACCACAGTCTTCCTATGAGCATCATGCTTCTAACAAATATATTTATTATCCAAACACACACAATACACTAAGGTTTAGAAACATTGTTACAAAATAATTAACAATGTAGTAAGAAATGGAATATGCTTCTTGAAATCTGGAAGAAACCTAACTTCGAAAGGGAAAAGCATTGTTTACTAAACAATTAAACACTTACTTCAATGGGGGTAGATTCAGGTACTTCACGTAAAATCACAATACAGCGATTCTGATTTGGCCTAACTTTTTCTCCCTTCTCATCCACTTGGACTAAAGGCAACGCTAAGAGAGAAAAGATAAAAATGAATTTTAACTGTCAGCAACCATAATAGCTTTTCACACCAAAAGATGTTAGGGACACCCTTTACAATGCAAAGATTATGTTAAACTTCAAATATTTTTGAACATTAAGAAACAAACAGAAGACAACTAAGGATACTTTCAGACGTACGAAACTGAGTAGACATATTCCTTAAAACCTCCGCACTCTTCCTACTCTTCCAGCCTAAGAAATCCCAATTCACTAACTTTTTCTTGTAAGACACACGTGAAGTCATGTTGTTCTTTGATTCTTACCTTAGTAGTAATGTCTAGTAGCCTTTTGTGAGAATTCAAACTCACATGATTCTCATTTACACAGATCATTACTCTATATCTCAAATGTGAAGTAGCTTTGACAAAACTGCAACCCTATAATTGTAATGGTCTAAACTGGAAGCTGCTTGCTCTATTTAACAGTTCACAGAAAAAGGATGGCATTTTATTGTGATGCACAACAAAAAAAAGAAGGGAGATTGAAAATCCAGATTAATAGTCCAACAGCAGTAACCAAAATGCTTTCTAGAATTGAGGGATTTTTACTTACATCTCAGCACTTCAACAATCAAATCCATATCAGTACTGAGTTTCTTGACATGATCAAGGTTTGCTACTGTCATTATTGGCACATACTGATCACTGTCCATCTGCGATATAAGGTACATGTCACTGGCAAGATTTTCTCTGATGGAAAAAAAATTGGGGGGGAAAAGTCACAGACGTAATTTTTGCCAATACACTCGACACAGAACAGTAGAAAGCAGATTCCTACCCTAAATTTTGTTGTAAGCATTTTCACCAACTCCCCAGTTCATTCACCTATTATATTTCACTTCCTAGAAACCATGAAGTTGTCTTTCTTCGTGTAACAGTATTGGCATATTCCTGTTCAGCCAGCATATTGCCCCAACAAACATGTAATATTGTTAGGAGTTTATTACTTCAAATGACCACTGACTGTAACTGGTTATGCAGTATGTAGATGAAGGATTGTTCTACACTAAGACGACATGCGTTTAGGATGTTTTTATCTAGACACAAGAAGCAAGAACAATTAAGTACAAGTAAACTGCATTGATGATCTTGCATTGCTCTGTACTGGAATGTGTGTGATTCAGAGCCCTTAATTCTTTTTAAAATTGATCCTTAACTTAAACTATCAAGGGATCTATGGATGCACACACAAAAATTCTACTTTGTATCAATACAAATTTAAAAATTATTAGCTTAAACAAAGCTTACCAAATGGCTTAAGCTACCTAGTTTTAATTTGCAAAAAACCACTAAAAGTCATAAAAATTCACCGTATCTGTAATTGCTTGTAACTACTCTCACTTCAAAACAATATATTCACTAGGTCGTGTTTTCGGCCCAGAAGTTTCATGTAAGCTTTAAGAGGTACATCAATACTATACTCTGGAATTTGTGTGTTACTTTCCCCAGATTCTCATCCTCTCCACTCGTTTTTAAGTGACAAGCGTGAAGTATATCAACACATGTCTCAAGTTAGATACTGGATCTTGTTAGTTACCCTTCAGTTATATATATACATACCTAGATAAGCAGAATTCCAGTGTTTTTTTCAGTAATTCTCTTAAGTCTTCCTGACCTTCTGGCTGCAACTGTTCATTTCCACCTAATAATTAAAATTCTAGTTTAAATTTTGAAGTTCAAAATTTAGTTCTGCTAAATTACACAACAGATATTTTATTCAAGCCATCATACCTGTTACTGGCTATGTAACTGGTAACAAATTTTCAAATTCAGTAAGTGTTCACTGTATATTTGTTCACCACCCACCAATATCGCACAGGAAAAGTTTTTAAGACAAAAGAAAAACCATATCTGACTTCACAATACAAATTCTCCAAATACACAAAAACTGGAAGCAGTTTTAGAATAGCAGCTACAAACACATCTCAAAGTAAATACTGAACTGAGTGAGCTCATATATCTGTCTTCCAGTCTTGGGAAACTAACCAATTTCAAGTTGACTAAACCCTGACTAATGCAGCTGACTACAGCTAGCAAGCAGTGTAATGGAGGCACTTTGTACTTCTGGCCTCCCTCTAAATTTCCAACACGCTAATTCAGCAAACACAGTTTCAGAAATGTAATCATGAAATATCATCAGATATTGAATAACACATGTATGATCAATTAACAATCTCTTGGTTAAGAACAAGAAATTATTTTTTGTCTTATACCTGGAAGTTTCAAAAATCATCACGTGAAAACACTAGTTTCACATTTATTTTAGTTTACACCCAATATTCTAGAGCCAGTTGAGGGTAAACCAATTGTGTCAGTGGGAGAACTATTTAAAGATCAGAAGTTGAGTGTAGCTTTTATAGATTTACAAAACATTTAGTAACATGTTACATAAAAGTAAATTAGTTTTTTTAAGAGTATTTCACACCAACTATTACCCTCTATACCCTTCCCTTCTTCAGTAACTTTCATCCTTTTCTTCAGCTCTCCTTAACCTTTCTTCTTCCTAAAGCAACTTCTAATTTCCTCCCACTGTTTTGTCCTTCATGTATTCTATTCTGATGTAGATAAGGCCACACCTGAGAAACACACATATCATGTACTAACCACAATTTCCCTTCTCCACCTCCTCTTTGTCCCTTGCCCAAAACCTAGCAAAGACCAAAATTACACGCATTTTTAAAAACAATAATTAAAAAAATAAAAACAATATTTCAGAGTTGGGACCCCCTATGTCACTATTCATCAAGAGGAATAGGTCTGACCTGCTGTCCAGCTGCTTCACACCACTATTTGACTCCTGTTAAACATTAACTATTTTGGGCACATAAAGGACATGCTAACAAGTTCTAACGCACTGAGGAATGCTGTCCTCTTCCAGAGTGCTAGACACTATTAACACCATTTTCTATTTACCTGTTAGTTATTATTTGTTATTCCCCAGTAGTACCCTTAAGTAGAAGAGTCAGAGAACTTTCAGTTTTCAAGACAAGCAAGGATGATGCCACAACTGTGTGAATTCAGTTGTCGTTATTCCCAACTATTATGGATGCTATAGTGGTCATTTTAAACACGTTACAAAATTAGCTAAGCACCATGAACAGGGAGCAGACCTCTCATGAATCTCCAGCAACACCCAGCACAAATTCCTTTTTCCCATGCCTCATCTCACTTCATGTAGTAATCCTACATGCATCTGGCAGACCTCCTGTCCCTTTCTGTGAAATAAAAGCACAGCTGAAACTCTATGCCAGTTTCCAGAAGTTTCTAACACATGCCATCTGGTATAGACTACAGCTACTAACAGTTGCACTGAAAAATATCATGAAAGTTCATTAAAAAAAGAATGCAAAGAAATTACACTAAATTGTTGCTTATTTTAGCATTTTAAGTACAAGACCAATCTTTCAACACATTAACATTACTACTTGAGACACAAATGGTACGTGAATTTCACTTCAGTACCTGACCCAACTAGAAACACGCAGCTTAGGCAGGGTTCTAAATATAAACATCTACACTAGGGACTCGCATTCAGAATAACACTTCAAAAACCAATACTCCATTATATCCAGAACTCCTGATGGATTCTGTGCAGTATCTCATAAGGCCTATACTCAAACAGGAGGAGACTGGTTTCCAAGCATGTCTAAGCTCAAGCACAGAAAAGACAGTCTGCTTACAGAATGCATACACTGAACAACAGAAACAGTGTAGCTTTTGGGGCTTTTTCTTTGTTGTTTGACATTTTAATGGGTGCTCACTGTTCCAACTCAGTATGTTTTCTGTTTTCAAACGAAGCCCAAGCAAATATCAGTTTTCTTACCTATCTGGGTGGTTTCATGCATAGACTCATACTCAGAATGGTCAAGAGCCAAAGGGTTCATATCTGTCTGGTCTGACACCGAAACAGCTGGTGACGGCTCCTGCAGCTCAGTCAGCACTGCACTCTGATGCTTTTTGTCACCATCACCACTGGCATCCAGTCCTGCAGCAGAGATCACAAACACACTCAAAAAGCATTCCTTCTAAACACAGTAATATCATAGTTAAAACTTAATCTGAAGTGAAGTTGCTTATTTACATTTATTTTTTTAACATGAAATGAAAACTAAGTTCTGCACTGAGTATCACCTTTGCTTGAGTAACAGATAGAAACTCTTACTCATACCTTCTTTACAAGAATCTGGAGGTTGGTCAGGTATTTCTTCCCATGTCTTGCTCACGCTACCATCAGTGGCACCACTTGCTTCCAAGTGTAACATATGATTTCCCCACACCTTTGCATTAGGATTTAACTCAGAAACCTTGGTCGACTCCTACAAAAAGAAAAGTGATTATGCACTTTGTGGATGCACAGCATGCATCTGTGTGTGTCCATGTACAGCTTCAACTAACAGGACCAGACGTACAACTCAAGATTGTGTTGTCAAGTTTTTTTCCAAATCTGAATATATTAAGTGAATTGCCACCCCACAATTGTTTCAGGTACAAAAATGACTGAGTTTCACAGCACAGAATTCATTTGCCTGATTGAGAATCACCAGAAAAGGCTAGACAAGCAGAGCAAACTACAATAAACATTTCATTCTTCGCCTCCGACAGACTGACTCAACCTGTACTTGCCCCAGACTTGAGGCAGTTCTCTAACATGTGTTAACTCAATGTTGACTTGCTTGTTATTGTATCTGTTTCTGCGAAATAAAAAAAATAACACACAAAAACACAGGAGTTTTTTTCTGGCCTTAGATGAACATGTAACAGTTCTAAGGAAGCATTATGGAATACCGAAAGCAACGAGATGTGCATGACAACTTGTGTCATTACATCAAAAGGAAAAACAGAGCATTAACAAAACGTCAGGTTAGTTTTCCCCCAGGCAGTACAAAAAGAATTACCAGATCCAGTTAAATCATCTTAGACCCATCTCCTTTAACCTGGATTGGAAATAGACACATTAATGGTCACACATAATTATATATAACAATTATACAAATGGTTATATTCGTGCTTCAGAGATTGTTCTCTGCAGTGCCAACATCTACAACACTTGTTTGATAGTAACATGAGACAGTTTTCTCTTGTTTTGCTGATGCTTGAGCAAAACGCATTAAGTTATTCCATACCCAGAATATCTCTGGTATGTTTTAATATGATGATTATACTGGGAAAGAGTATTGCTCATACTAAAAAAGATTATTAAAATTCGTTAATTTAAGGATGCTAGAAATCATTACAGAGTTTAAGACAGGCACTTCAAAACTCCATGAAGCTTTAATTATTCTGAAAGTCATGTACTCAGATAGTCATTATCATAGTGCATAGAAAACACATCCAGAAGGTAAAAAGATGTAAGGAATCTCAACTTAAAGACACTGACCAAATAACAGGGAAAAGACTTATAAAAAGTGGAAGTGTTTGACATAAGTACTTGAATAGTAAGGATTCAGAAACGACAGCAAGTTCCATCAGTTTCCTTTTTTAATGCAAAGAGTTCCCCCAGGAGATAGTAAACTTAGTCTCTTGTACAACCCACTGCCAGCACCGCAACTGCTTGTCAAGGTCAGAGCAGCCGTGGCAATGCAGCCAGTGTGGAGGGCAATACTAAGCACTGGCTCTCCTCGCCAGGGAAGGAAGAGGAGCAGCAGCTGCCGCAGGTCAGCTTGGTTTCTCTCTTACCCCAGCTAGCCAAGATCCAGTCTAGCTCTTTCCCCACGCTTCTCCTGCAGCCACTCCTTTCTACAGCACTTCAGAAGATCATCTCCGGAAGGGAGCAAAAGGTTTCCTAATTGCTACCAAGCAAGAACTTTCAGATTTCAGGAAATCCATAAACATTTCTTCCTATACGAAGGTAAAGAGGACTATTAAGTCTGTAGACTGTTCCCCTTCCACATACCGAAGTATCCATCTTGAGTTCATCTGGAATTGAGAATCTGCAATCAAGATACTTTGCCCAGTGTTTAAACTTTCACACAAGGTAAACAGAACCACAAAGAAAAAAAGTATCAATATTCAGCAACATTTTGAACTACTACATTCTATATAGTATTTAGTTTTGCAAAGGAAAGAGCGAGTGGTCAGCTTCAGGACAAAATAACATCTGATATATTTAACTATCTAATGTAAACACAGTTTGACTTGGCTTACTCCAACTCCTAGCTTCAGCTTTAAGCTTTAACATTAAGTCACTTCTGCAGAATACTTACAAATTCATCTTGATCTTGCCATCCCCAAGTACCACCATTTTCTGGTGCTAGCAGCTGATACGGGTATCTTCCCACCGCATACGAAGCGCCTGTTAAATCTTCAGGTTCATTCTGGAAGTTGTCACTAACTATACATAGTCTGTCATTCTTCACAGTACTGTTAGAAATTGTATTATTCCATAAAAAGCCCATCAGATATTCACCATTACCAGCAGTAACAGTGTCAGAAAACAGCTGATTTGACCCATCAGTACTGCCCGTCTGGAGACTGATGAAATGTGACCATATTTCAACTTGGAGATTTTGTCTGTCCAGTTCACAGGCGTGCTCTCGGTCACTCGATGTGTCTTCCATCAGATCTAATACACACTGCTCCCTGCCTCGCTGAACTCCCGCGGCACCAGGAGAGGCACTGTGTATTTCATAGGAAGGAGTAGCAGCGTATTTGTCTATCTGCTCCAGGTCAACAAAAACTCCAAGTGCTTTGTTTGAGAAAACCTTGTGATCTGACTGCATTTGTTCCCAACTTGTGGTCAAGTCATTAATTTCAGTGTTTAATACGTAACTGGTGTTTTTCAGTTCAGTAGTCTTGGCCTCCAACTGCTTTAAATCGCCCGTGGTAAAAGCTTCTAGATTGCCAGCTGACATAGTAAACCCAGTGAGACTCTCCTCCTTTGAGTGAATACTGACACACTGCTTTACTTCACCATCCTGAAGGTTACATTCATCTACGTCACACACACTTTTTTCTAACGCTACTTCAGTAAAATGCCCAACAGAAACTTGTGTGTTGCTGACCTCTGGCTCTGGACTTGCACAGTGACACCACTCAGGCTCTTCCACTGGCTTATCACACATTTGAGAATATGAATTCTGACACAATGAAGGTAAACAATTATGGACTTTATGTAAGAGATTACTGGCATCTCCCAGATTTTTAGTGTCATCTATCAATTTTACACTCTTGTACACACAACTGGCCAAAACTACAGGTACAGTGGAGTCAGAGTAAGTATTCTGATTGTAAGTCAAGCCTTTATTGCTATTTAAGATGTTTTTATCATGATCAACAATGTTAGCATCCAAATTCTCTTTTGCATTTTCTGCCTTGTTATCAAATGTCTTGTTTACATGAACTGCAAAGTTTGTCTGGCTTACAGATTCCACTACATCCCCAGCTCTTTTGGCTGAGACAGTCCCCACATCCCATTGATTTTCCACCACATGGAAGGAAAATACATCCTGATGCTCTCGTCTATAGTTCGTGTCCATTTTGTTCATATCTTCATGTTCCACAGACACAGAAGAGACACTGTTTTTGTTATCTAAATTTGAATATTTGCATACTTCACCTTCATTCCCTGATGACTCTTGTGGTATCTGAGGTTCTAGGCTGCTTTCCTTTAGGAACATTTCATTTGTGTTTGCGTTCTGTAGTTCATGAGATGTCAGAGTGCCATCACTTACCCATGATCGAGTTCTGCTCAAGCTATCAGCTTCCTCAAGCATGTCACCCTTTAGCTCAATGATACTCACACAGACACCTTCCTCCATGCCATTATGGTTTGCAACTTCATTTGATGTCTTGTTTTCAGTGCAGTTTTGAGTTTGAAAATCAGAACTTTCTTCCAAGTTTTCAGTCTTCAAAGCTTCACAGCTATGCAAAACTGTACCTGTGCATTTATCTTTCAAGCATTCCTCCAAAACGCTGTGTTGTTCACTAGAGTGAGGTGCAAATGTTTGGCTGTCACCAAATGTTCTTTGAAATGTTTTCTTTTCCACGCTTGAGTTTACTTCACTTCCCAGCTTCAGGAAGTAGCCTTCTTCAGCAAGTTTTTCTGCATGCGGACTCAAAAAAGAATCATTGTCCACTTCATGTAACTCTGATAATCTGAAGTTGCCCCTCATGTTCTCTGCCACCTGTTTAGTATTTATTTCCCTTAAAACACTTAAGGGATGACTCCTTAAACCTAATGGTACAATCTTAGAATCATGACTTCCCTCAATTTTTCCTGAATTACATACTCCAGTGTTTAACAATAAACTGGAAACACAATCACTGTGTTTCTGGTTTTCTGAATTAGGGCTGTATTGGTCCTCTTCAGTAACATCCACAAATTTTACTGTATCACAAGCTCTATGGAGCGATTCATTACAACTGACAGCATTATCTATGACATATATCTCCTCTTGTCGATTCTCAGGGACCACTTCACCATATACTTTTGCTTTTAAGCCATTTGTTACTGTATTATCAGTATTTAACCTATGCACCTGACACCTGTTAGCCAGTAACTTCTCACAAGATGGGATGTGTATGCTACTACATTCCTTTGTTTCCTTTTTCTGCATGTTTGACCTATCCTCTCTCTTTAACAGTTCTTTCTGTGAATTAAACTCAGCTTCCACTTGTGCCGATTGCTGCATTGGAAATTCCTTCCCTGTGTCTAGAGGTCTTGCCATGCTGCACATTCCTTCATCAGTAACAGCTGAGTTATCTATGTCTGCTGCAATCTCTTCATGCACAGTAGCTGGAACCTCTTCACCCCCTTTCAGATCTTCAGCATCTACAACACAAATACTGTAAAACTCCCTATCTTTTGTATTTTGTCTGTTGTCTACATCACGATAGAGAGATGTCTCTGACATTTTCCTATGTGAACTTGAAACTTTTTGTAGGCTGTCACTCTCGTTGTCTTCAATCTTTACTGTTATTTCATTCTGCCTTGAACGGTCACATGTAACTGCATAATTGTCCAGAAAATTTCTATTTAAGGAAATTTCACCCTGTAAGCCTTTGTCTAGGATCTCTGGTACATGTGAAGTAGAAATACGATCAAACAGGCAATGCTCTTTTGCGGCTACATTTTCATTTTTAATATTACTATTAATATTCTCTGTACTGTTCATGTGCTGACCATTACTATTAGATTTTTTAGGTACTCTTTTTCTAATAACCTTATCTTTCTTTTCTCCACTTTTCTGCAGATTTCCATATGTACCAGAGACCTTCAAGATGTGACTAAAGGAATTAAAGAGGCTAAAAGATCTGTCATATGCTCTCCTGGAGATCTCCTGGGGCATATTCTCCATGCTTTGGTATGACGGATATATTGCTTTTCTATCCCAGAACCCAGATTTGGAATTTGACACTGCACAATCATCACTACGAATACGCTCAATGCCGACTATCACAGCTGCCCCATTAATTGTCCTTCCCACTGTATGCAGATCCTGGCTTTCCACAGTTCCTAAAATTGAAGATAAAGTTTTACTTATCCTTGATTCTGGTGCTTCCTCTTCCACAGATTTTTGTAACAAGCCGGTTTTCTCCTCATTCGTACTGTTACTCAATTCTTTACTGAAGCAGCAGCCCATGTTTAATACGCCGTGTCAGAGGAGTCTTCTCATTGCAAATCACCTTCCTCTATGCACTAAACTAACTTTCTACTGCTAGGGGGGAGACAAGCCAACACCCAGCTGCCAAAAATAGCACACTAAAACCATGCAGGGGTTCATATGTCATTGCCACTCAAAATCCAAATCCCAGTTGCTGAGCAATGTTTTAGTATTTCATCATATGCCCTGTAATATTCAAGCCAAATAATTCTCCTAATGAGATTACAGTCTGTTTACATGTATTACCAAGTCTTATGAACTTCCATTGTTTAATTTCCTGAAGAGTTTCCTTCATCCGAATCATTAAAATATTTAAATGACATCTTTCACAATGTCCATGTGTGTCAGAAAAATGCTTGCCTTCATATTTAACACAACTCCCACTTTCTACTCAAAGATAAATGCAGTCTGGCTTCACATGTTTAAATCTGATCTGAAGACTAAACTAGTGGAAACTATTAGATCAAACACCATTTTAGACCAATTTCTCCTTCTCCTCCCTTCCCCCAGAGCCGAACCTATACTAAGATTACTTCTTTAGGATAAACATGCTAAAGATAGGTAAGACCTCATGTAGTCCATTGAACAGTCATTGTACGTTATCAGAAGCTAATTCTGTTCCAAGCCTTTTTTTAAATTTGTTATCTGCATGAAAAAAAGCATACAGAGTCCCTCAGTGACTTACAGTACTGGAAGGGGCCTCACGATCATCTAGCCATCTCATGGTACTGTGGCAGGATTGATTATACTGAACCTCAAAAAAATGTGTATATTCTTTTATCAAAAAACTGACAGATTTAAAAGGTAGTTTAACTAAATGCTCTTCTTCCAAAAATCTCTCCCCAGAGTAAGTTTTCTTTGTTGTATGTAAACAGACTTCTTTCTGACTTCATGACAGCAAAGAACAGCTTTC
>Ga0065711_1005410_pt1 | contig 29011 bp, 18 predicted proteins | sample Hoacrofraction12_FD_59098 | JGI IMG/M metagenome (GOLD analysis project Ga0065711, IMG submission 59098) | Hoatzin crop microbial communities from Cojedes, Venezuela - Epithelial fraction 12 v2 (version 2) | ecosystem: Host-associated > Birds > Digestive system > Esophagus > Crop | place... | reverse complement strand
GGGGAAGGCTTGAGCCACTCCACAGCATTTCTGAGGAACTGGGAAAACTTGGAGTCCTTCAAGATTCCTTCATGGGAAACAACCACCATCCGGCCCTTCTCATAACAAGATGCTGCAATTAGCACTTGTCCACTGGTGCTCACCAGCACTGGGAAGGCTTCATCTCCAACGAGCAATAGCTCACACAGATGATAGCTTGTTGTGAACTCAAATGAGGGAGGCACAGGCTGCAGTGGAGTCCATCTGATATACCTCTTGTTGAAGAGTACTGAAAGAGAAAGCAAGGGAAACACTTTTTAGATTAGAATCTAATTTTGAAATGTTTAACAGATACAAGCTATTGAGATACATACCAGCCATGCTGTTCTACAGTACCAGGAGAAACCTGTATCCACGAGTGATGCGCAAATATATAGCCCAGCAGTAAGGTGAGACAGGAAAACATGACAGGAATGAGGAAAATTTGCATAGCTACTAGTCACACAATAACCCCAACAGACATGTTAGGGAACGTACATTGAAGACATAATTCCAATTAAGGCTTTCTATATTCTTCTGCTTATGTGAATTGGTATGAAACTGCTTTACAACACTAACATGCCTGGAGTTGTAGAAGAACAAGCCAAATAATTTTTTTAATTAGATAGTACGTAGACTTCAGATTACTAGGTCTAGCCACAAGCTATTACATTTCAATGGCTCAATTTTAAGAGGAAGTCTTGCGTGTCAGGGAGGAAAAGGCATTCAGTCATCTCTCAGAGTGCAGGGCTTAGTGTTCATCCCACTGGCAGAGGTGGAATCAGTGGCTCTCGTGCCATTGTACACCTGCTGTCAGAGTGTTGCACTCAGTGAAAGTTGTAGAGACTTAAAGGAACATACCTTATATACAGAGTAAAGAATTTATTGTTAGTCTCAGTAGTGCCTTAACAGGGTAACTACAATACAGCAAAAATATTAACCCAGTTAAAATGATACTAACATATATAACACAAATTATTAAATTATTGCTAAATCCCAATAACGATACAGTTAAAATTCATATACATAGGCTCTCCAGTATCTAACAATTTCCCCAGTGTTGGGTCCTGATATTGAGTCGTGCTAGTCTTTTCTTAGAAAGGATGGTTTGCAGCGAGCCATCTATATCCTGAGTTCTTTTCTGGAAGGAATTCAGTGGAGAAAAGGAGAAGGGAGTCATTCCTCTTTGACCTTCAATGCTTTTGGAGTTATTCTTTTACCCCTTAAACAACCCATGTCTTACTGGCCCATGGGTCAGTTACATGGGGACTCCTTAGTAATGTCAGACCTCTACCATATCTGACAAATATGCAGAATCAGTGTTCAGGTATAGGAGATAGCACCCCCGACTCTTTCCTGACAGTTCTAAATTTCTGAAGCTATATCTAAAAGAGACCTGTGGCCACTCAAGACAGTTACTGGTGAGTCTTAAGATGTTAAATTAGTACAAGGCCTGTGGCTTGCCTCTCGCACAACGATGCATTCACTGGGCAACAGAGAAGATCAAGCCCTTTCCAGAACATTATGTATGGAGTGCTGAAGAACTAGCCAGACCCATGCAACTGCAAGGCTGCGTGTTTAGGGGCATCTCTTCTGGCATAAGCAGTGCAGACTCATTGCCTCCCCACCCACCTACCTGACCATCAAGATAGATAACTGCGCCCATTCATGACCAGTGGATCTGCTCTGGGGCTACACTGGGGTAGCAGGTTCCACGTATCTCCACCTGTCTAGACAGGGAAACTAACCAGCAGGGTAGAGACGTGTTAACAGAATCTTTTTTAATCCAGTCCTGCACCGGGTGCCCCCTTCTTACATACGCTGACCTAGCGACACGCCGGGTGCCTTCCTGCATCAGCAAGAGACAAGGTGGAGACCTAGAGATACGGCCCACGGGGAGAAGGAACGGGGTGCTGCTTCACATCTGCCCCGGGCCGGAGTGAATGGAAACTCTAGCCGTTTAATACTTGCCTCCTATAACTTCAGCGAAGCGACAGCTGATCTAAACCCATTTCCTTGGGAGCCGAGAACACATTGCCAAAACAGCCACCATGGTTTTCTGCTGCCCGCAGGCAGGTGGTGTAGCTTGTCTCCCGTCCTGCCTCTGACCCTCTCACCTTCTGCTCCTGGCTGGACTCCCTCATTCTGATCTAGCTGCAGCTAAATCATTTTATCTATTAAACCTCTTTCATTTGCTTAACTAGACTGTAGCCTGTGGGGAAAGGTACCACTTGTTTTGGCATGCTTGCACAAAATACGAATCATATCAAACCAGGTCTGTTAATTCCTCACGGAGATCAGCCACTTAAGGATTATTCCTTTTCTCTGTTTGCTCTGGTCAAACTACCTTTTTGAAACAGAGCTCCCTGAAATTCCCACAGCACCTCAAAGCCAAGTAACAGAGTCATGAGCTCCACGATGGATTGAACTGCTCAGTGGGGAAACAGTGTGGAGAAACAGGTCAGACCACAGACGGTGCCGAGCCTTGCTGTCCTCAGGGCAGCAAAAGGCAAAACCAGGCCGCTGAGGGCAGAGCAGCTTCACACCCACAGGCATTTTACTGCGTGAGAACGGCTCCACCTCAATAACGTGAACAGGCTTGGAATAAGCAGTGTCCTTGGCACTGAAGTTGGACAAACTACCCCGAATAGAAGGATTAGAGAGAAGGGGCATGGTAGAGACCATAAACATCAGAGGTGGCTTGCCATGGAGGTTCTTCTCTCCCTCCCCAGCCCCAGTGCTGCCTGTCAGAGAAGTGCACTCTCAGTGACACACAGTGAGGGAGCCTCTGAGGGCGCAAGACAGCACCCACGCACCCCATGGTCATCTCTGGATTGGGTTTACAGACACGGCCATATGCTTCAGTTGGGAGGAACCAGAAGCAGGATGCTTCGGTTGGAATTTGCTCTGACATGGAAAATCAACTGTCACGGTTTAAGCCACCTGTCACCAGGTCTTTTGTACCATATAGATGGCATCGTCCCCTGCCACAGCAGCCAAGCATTTCCTCTCAGAGCACGGAGGTTTGGTAGGTGCCTGACTTAGCCGTGTCCCCTTCCACAGCCCAATGGCATCCACGTCTCTCTCCTCTGAAGCTGCTGCTATTCAACACATCCTTGAACCTCTTCTCTGTGTGAGCATTCTGGGTCATCTCAAGGCACAGCTCAAAATATACATCTCCATTGCAGAGGTCTGTAAGTTTCTGTGTCTCTTCTACGATATGAACACAAATGAAATTGTTCTTCTGTATTTCCACACTGTATTTTCTCAAAGAAAAGAGCTGTTCCTGTATTCCAGAAGAGTTTCATTTAGGGAATACCATGTCTCATTCAAACTTCAGTTCACTCACACAGCTTGCACTCTCCACAGTTCCATCTGACTGTCCAAAAACCCTTCATCTGCAACAGACTTCTTTTCTTTCTTGTGTAGCCTTAGGCTATGAAGTATTAAATCACTCCATAAGTTTTTTATTCCACTTTTTCTACCACAGCAGAACTCCTTGGACCCCTAGTACCCCACTGCTCTGCAGTGGAAATCTAACTTCTGCTCAGCTCTGACAGCAACCAACTCATTGCCTGTTTTCAGGTGTCCCGTTCAGTCATTCATCCTCTCCAGCCATTACTCCCCATTCTCACGTACACTCAGCTTTCCTTTTATTGGCATGGTTATACTATGCAAGATTGACTGGGAAGAGTCTTCAGGTCCCCAAGACAGGTGCACATAGCACTTAACACCTGAGGAAAGTGGTCAAAAAATCATATATGTCACTGCCATACCGCAGAGTTCACTTTCTTTCATGCTAAGGTGCCGATTCATCTAACCTACCTCAGAAAGAAACAGAGACCTGCCAAAGGCAAATCCTCCGCGCTGTCTTAGGCAACGAATCGCCCTCTGCAGGTGCCTGCTTCCCTGCACTGGCCCTCAAGGGAGCCTTGGGTGAGCAGCTCAGACTGAGGGGGCTAACTTCTGGAGACCTAAACCAGGGCAGAGGAATCCCATTTTAGCTATGCTTGACTTGGGGATTACATCCTACAGCTGCTGCTGGAGAATCAAAGGCCAAAATAATCAATACAAATAGCACAAATTTCTCTAGCTGTCTAACTAAATTTTGAGAAATCAGAATGAGTAGAACCTGTTGTTAGATCAGCATCTCATTCGATGCCACTGAGTTCTTTATTACCAACATGTTTGAAAATAATTTGCTGCTAGCCAAAAAGCTTATACAGAAGCAGTTAACAGAGTCATCAGCATTTTATTTCATGTTTGCTCTTGAAGAAGTATTGTGCCTCTGTGTTTTTCTCCAAGTGTCTTGGCAAATCTGACACTTCACCTGCTGGTGAAATCACCGTTAGCCTGATAATCAAAGGAAAGTCTGTCAGATCTTCATTGGGCTTCCAGCTCTCTACTAGCAGGAGTATATAGCAACAGCAGGCAACTTTCCACTAAAAGCAAGCTGACTGTAAAAATGAAGCCAGTAAGTCCGTATGCAATTTGAAAACCTCACCAGCAAACCCATTCATTCTTAGTTTATTAGAGCATAAAAATCCTCTGTTTCTGGTTTCATTTTTGCTAAGGTCAATGTGGCCTCCTAATCTATTTTACTTTTTTCCCATTTCAGCCCCTGCTCAGGTCAGTCTCAGGAGTGTCCTAGGATTCCCCCTGACCGCATGCTGAATGGGTCTGTGACTGCTGTTTGAACTATGTTTTCACAGAAATTATGATGTCTCACATGTTATTTTGCAGTCTGTCTCTGTTGTAACACTTTCTTGCCTTAAAGCCACAATTTCAGTTTGGCCTTTTCTGCTTTGACGGGCTACTCCAGCATGCCCCATAACTAGCAGATCAGCAATTGCAGACCTCAGGCCTGCAACATGCCAATCTTTTCTCTGATTTATGTTGCATTGCTTGTTTTCTTTTTATGGAGAAGAACTGACATCATTCTGAGGGTGACATTAACTTGAGTTAGTCCAGTTTTGAATTTCTTTACTATGTATGTCTAAATATTTCAGGCTACATTTAGAGCAAAGTTGGAATCCCTATGGTTGGGCTAATCCATCCTAGCTCAGGATCCAACACATCACCTTTTTCTTTTGCCCTTTCTTCTCTTAAACATTTCATACACCATTTTGTTGTGCCATTCATGAAAAAGGAATAGATCCTGCCATACCTAGGTAACATATCTGATCCTATTTTGAGCATTTTTTTTGTGTACATGAACTGAACTTTTAGTCACAGACTCGTTAGGGATGAAATCTGCTTCTGTAGGTAGGGTCAGGTCTAAATCTTTACACCATGTAAATTTTCTTCTGAATCGCCAAACCAAAACCACACCAGAAACACTGTCTAAGCTATGACTAGCCTCTGCATTTATTTTGCTGGAAGAATAATTCATATTAGTAGTGAATAAGAAGGGAAAGAAAATTTGAAAGACAAAACAAAATATTAGGCCAACAAACCACGGGGAAATCAGAACCATACCTGAGCGAGAATTAAAATGAAAAGCTGCTGTAACAAACCTTTAGGTCACTTCTATTTAGGCTTTTTTTACTGGGCACAGAGACAAGAAAGTAGGACCACACACACAACCTGCAAGTCCGCAATGATTGTTTTATTTATTGCTCATACACAAGGAACGTGTTGGGACTGGTATGCTGTTAGCACACCATGCTGTTAACATGCTTGCCAGCCCTGTGTAGTCACCAGTGTGGTGCACTGCATTGCAGAGTGCGATTATGAATGAGGGGGAGAAAGATTAACTTCTGCTGCTGCTTGGAAAAGGCTGGTCCTCCGTCTTGACGAACTGCTGTCTTCCTCCTCCCTGCTCCCTCATGCTGTCATGTCAGCGCCTGTTTTTTTACACTTTGATGAGTCTACAAGTTAAACCGTTACTGACTATAATCAAGTCACCTTTTCCTTGTTTCCTCTCTCTTGCGTGGCATGTATCTTGCTGTTAGGCTATGGTAAGAGTGACAGCTACAACTTATAATTGACTCACATAAATCTGCACATTGGGTCACACAGTCATACAACATAGGAAGAAATCTACAGTGTTTCAGTATCAGCTGTGTATTATGCAAGCTGCACATAAGCATTATAAGGTCACTTTCATGACAGTAGGTGTGGAAGTTCTGCATACTTAGAGCGATTAAAGATTTGGGATTTTAGGGTAAGCAAAACCACAGTGAAAATCTCATGTTACTGAGATTATAACTGAGGAATACAACACTGTGGAGGCTGCTATTTGCTTTACAGATCCATATTCTATTGGTATTGTCCTTGAGAGCGCTCCAGTGACAGCTCCACCTTGAAACCTTCTGTTTCATCAAAGAAAGGTTCTATGGGAAATAAATCTACTCAGAACCACATTCCTCCTGAGGTGAAGAACCCAGAACAAAGCCCATTCATTATTTAACCCTTCAGAAGATGGCTTAGATGGTGCTGAGCTGCACAGAAGTTTCTGCTGAATTTGTGTTGGGTTGACCTCCATTTACAGCAGGAAGCTAAAGAATTCAGTGTAAAGCTAAGCGCCCAGTGAGCTATCATGTAGCACACAAGGAGAAAAAGATAGGCCATAGCTGGTCTGAGAATCCAGGCTTAGATATTCTTCCTTCATGGTCTGTAGGATCTCATTGGATCCTGCTCCCAGCTGGGCAAAGAGGACAGTTCCACAGACAGCTCTTTCTTGATAGGCCATCCCCAGGCTGTAAAGAAAGGAGCCAGGTTCTTCTTCACCTGCTGGGAAAACTTCTGTGCCCACAAGTTCATCTTAGCAGGGTTGTCTTTTGGGATGGTGGACATTTTCTGGTAGTCAGAGAAGAGGTGGGTGAAAGGGTCCCAACCAAACCCTTCCTGCAACTGATGGAGAAGAATACAGTGTAAAAATAATGAACCTCTAATTTGACTCGTGTTATTCCTGTGTTACAAGCAGTAGAAAATTCCATAGGTTTCTGCAGTGTCTTTTAGAACGAATGTAAAGTTAGGTGAAGGCATTAATCTTTTAGGCTTCAAAACATAACTTGCAGCACTAGGGTACAGAAAAATACACCTTCCCATTATATTGGCCTGCCAAAACAAACAGAGATGAAAGATGTGTTGGGAGCAGCCAGAAATGTCAGCAACCAACTATACAAGCTGCTGACTTGGGCAAAAGAAAGCTTCTTGTGCAGTGAAAAAGCATCAGAGGACACAGACAGAGAACCTGGGATGAAGGAGCACAGGAGATCAAGGAGTAATCAGCAAACACGAACGAGAGATTGTGAGCATGGCATGCTTTGGCTAGGAATAAGAACAAAAGTGATTCAGACAGAAAAACTGCTGTTGCATGAGTAAAGAGTTTAAACTAAAGAGTGAGAGGAGACTTATGTTGTTGCTCAAGATCAGGTTAATACAAAGAGCATGACAGGATGCAGAATGTCTACTCAATGTCCATAGTTCTTTACCAGGCCACGACCTACATCTCACTTTCTGATACTAAATAGATTGACATTAAATTGCATTCCACAAGTCCTCCACCATGCTGGAGCAGCTAAGCAGCAGACAGCACCTCTGATAATCCCCTTTTGAAATGGAAACTCTTCGTGCTGAGACTAGCTGTGGACTACGCGGTATCTTTTTGTGAGAAGGTTGGAGAGCCTTGAGGATGCTAACTGGAAGGTGGGAGATGAAGGGGTCTGGTCTTGCGCCAGGGCAAAAGCAATAAGCCAACTTATACTGGAGGAGGCTCCACACCATGTTGGTTATGTCTGAAATGCAGTATGCAGGAGCATCTCCCAGATCCTGAGTTCAAGTATCCAACCCAGACACTTCCCAACTCCTTGTCACAACATGGTAACAGTGAAAACTGTCTGTTCCCTCCCCCACTGCCAGTTTTCTGTGGGAAGAAAACACAAGCACTTGTCGGAGTGGACTGTGGCACATCCTGGGCAACTGGGGTAACCAGCGCCACGGAGCATGCTGCAAGGGCTGCTTCTGCCTAGTCTAGGCAGAACCTTGGAGGTCTCTGACTTTACTCCAAAGCAAAGAGTGAAGAGGTGGAGACAGAACAGTACAGACAGGAGTTTTGTTGTTCCATTTAAATCCGTAAATCTCTTGGGCAAATTAACTAATTGTCTAATTGTTTCATACTCTTTTTTTGCAAGATCTGTGTTACAGGCTTTAGGGTGGATGGTTTGACTGAAATAGAGTTCATTTTCTTCACGCAGTTAGCAACATTCCTTTCTCATAGCTAGCATGGTCGTTGTTTGGGTTAATTCAAGAAGGAGTGTCGGAACTTACTGATATCTTAGCCGTTACCAAGGAAACCAAAGTCTTCCTAGGCTTCCTATCTGCCAAGTGTGGGGCAGCGAGGAAGAGGGGCATAGATGGCCAGACCTTGACTGACATCCAGGTTGATCAATGAGAGTACTCCATATCATCAGTGTCCTGCTTTGTACTTAATTGGAGTTGGCTTTTCTGGCTCGTCAGAACAGTCTGTCCTGGGAGAACAGTCCTTGTGGGAGAACCATTCTGGGCAAAACCGTTCCAGTTCAGTTCTGTTTGGTTAATTTCGTTAGTTTGGCCTTTTGCCATTCTGACGTTTTGCAGTCAGCCTTTGGGCCCTCCTGCCTTTCTTGTCTCTTCACTCTCTCCACGGGATCACCTGTTCTGGACCAGACTGCTCTCTTCCTGGGACTGGCTGTTTGACGCAGGCAGAGTTCGTGAGGAATTGCATTTTATTTTATATATTATTAGTAATATTATTAGCAGTATATTAGTATTATTTTGTTATTTCTATTAAACTGCCTTTATCTCAATCCACGAATTTTTCCTTTTGTCCATTTCTCCTCCCTATCCCAGAGGGGTGAGTGAGCAGCTGTCTAGTGTTTAGTTGCCAGCTTGTGTTAAATGACGGCAAGCGACCACTCTGGAGAGGTACATGGGTATCCAGGCTGAACTCTGAGTGACAGTATGCTCCATCAGGCAATGGCAAGACCAGCAGACCCCGTGCTGCCATGCAAGTGTAAGAACCAGACAAGAGTCGGACCTAAACAAGTCTGAAGAAGGCTGAAGACTTCCTGGATTGAAGGAATGCGAAAAGCATCTAAATGGCAGCCAAACGTGGGGCTCAAAGGAATGTGGAGACTTCCATAGAAAAAAAAACAACAAACCCAAACCATTATGGCTGTAATAGGGACAGTATATAGAGAGAATTGTAATTGTTTTTCATGTCCCATTTATCCCAGTGGTCCTGTCAGTAGCCAGACAGGAGATGGGAGATCCCAGCCTATAGGGTGCGGGTGAGGCAGTGGCCAAACTGGTAAGGTAGTGTGGGAAAATTTCCCCTTTTGAAACCATTCCACTCTGTATGACTACTCTGATATTCATTGCACCAGAGAAAACAGAGGTTGATTCTTCAGCTTGATGATTCAGGCAATTCTCTGCAATGTGGAAAATTCAGGATCAATAATCCTCCAGTAAATATTTTCTTGTTCATATAAGATGTGAGAGCTCCCAGACAAGGGGGCTAAGGGATACTCACCTCACAACAGTCAGTAGCTTAAGCCATCATAATGGACACTTGCCTTACAGTCCCCAGTTAAAATCAAGCTGAGTGCTCTCTCCACCAGACTACTAGTTGCTATGAAGATTATAGGAAAGGGTGAAGGGAAAAATCTCTTGCATGCTTCCCAAGAGAATGCACTTACATCTAGGACAGGGTTCATGACACAGAGTCTCGACCGCAGTGAAGGATCCAGTTACATGCGCAGGAAGATAAGCTGAACCCGTCCCCTGGCCACTTGATGGGCTACACTGGCTCCACTCAGCGCATCAGCTGATACGAACACCCCGCTCTTTGCTATGTTTTGTGAAGAGAAGCCTAGCCATGCAACGCACCAGGACACTGCTAGAAGCCTGGCTCTTCTAGATACTTTACAATGCCAATTCTTTTTCCGCCAACTAGACCAACGTCCCACAGGAAATCTGCAGCAGGTTAAAAAGCTGTGCCCAAGTTTGATCATCCTTTTCCCAGGCTGTATAACAAGAGGCAGTCCCTGTTTCTCTCCTAGGGAGAAAGATTAGTATCTTGCACTAAGCTCTCTCCCACAGTGGCTACGCCCAAGTCTGGCAAAGGGAAGTTTTCAGGAGACATCAGCATTAGACACTCTGTCTGTACACCTCTTAGGTGCTTTCTGGACCCAAGGTGAACCCAGATCATAAGCAAACACTTAGAAGACATGACAGCTACAGTCACCAGGCCGCAGACACCCTTCTGACACAGGCTTCATTGACTGCACTAAGAATACACCCGCTTTTCCCAGTTACCTGCAGGTATGTCTCCAGAGCAGTCCACATCTCCCAGTGCTTTAGTTGAGCGCCTTTCTTCAGATACTCTCTTATCCTTTCCTCCCGACACTGTGATCTAAGCGCCTTGTGGGCCTGATGCCTGGGAATGCCCAGCACCCTCTCATGAACATAAACAGACCAGAGGTTGCAGGTGGCCTCTGTGGTGTGAGGGGGAAACTCCCATGCTTGCTGCTGTTGATTGTGTCCCAGCTCATGGACAGGACCCCAAAGACCAGCAGTTTGCATGTGCTTTATGTCTAACATCTCCTTCACCGAATCGAGGTGGCCCATGATGGGGTAGCCAGCATGCATCCAGCCTGCAGGAAAGACAGGTACCAACGCAAGTCATAAGTGCTCACCCCAGTGCCTCTTAGACATAAATGACTGTATTTTTTTTCATTTCTCTACTGCCTTTGCTCCATCTCACAAACCACACCATATTACCATGAATGACATCTTTTTCCCTTTGTGAGATAAGGAAATACTGCAAGTTTCACCCTAATAAATAGTCAAGCAAGCGATGTAAGGGTAGAACTGAACTATGAGTTACACACGGAAGCATTCATTCACAGTCTGACTGAGGCTGAGATTTTAGGAGGGGGGTAAAAAGCCTGACCATTGCCCAGAATGCACCTGAACTCCCACAAACTGAGCACAACCATGCAATAATGTGATTCAGCACCCTGGCAGAGCTTAAATCTTCCCGTGTAGAGTGTGCATACCGTAGGTCTGCACTCCACTGGTCAGCAGTGTGGATGAGACATATGGAAGTCACATTTTGTCATGCTTTAGGACTGCAAAGCTTGTCATGCTTAAGCCTGTTCTTTACCTCACAGGATAGCTATTCTATCAACGACTTCCCAGCACCATGCTAGGCAAGAATCTTGCACTGGAAGAGATTTTACTTATGTCTCCTTGGTGTCTCCATTCCTAAATTGTCCTTCTTCCTGAAGATTCCCAAAGCTTCATACAAGAGTCATTTGCCTGAACTCAAACACCTGTTGTAGCAGGGCATAAGCAGCCCTTTACACTCACTACGTAGGGAGACTACACAGATCGCTTTGACTGAACACTAAGCTTGCAGATTACTCTAATTGGAAAACATGAATGGCGTCCCTCTTCCTGCAGGAACTGTTTAAGATCTTGAGCTCCCTCTTTTTTAATAAGGGGGATGCATGCATTTAGCAGCCATTGGCACCCAGAAAGTTCAGGTCCAGAAATGTGAGTGAAACTATTTAGTCCACCCAAAACAGAAGGGAATTATATCTCTGCAGACTATGATCTGCATTTGCTCAGGATACCAGAACTTAACACTCCCAAGATGTGCAACAAATTCATTCCATGTGGCTTAGCAAAGGGTTAGGACATGAGGGTTCATGCCAAGCCCTTGCCTTATTGTGGGATGATGAATTTAATCACTCTGTTTTGAAAAACAATTGAACAAATCTTGTATTGTAAAGTTCCACATTTACAATATTGTTTCACTCAAGATCAAATGCACTCAGTTCACCACCGGACAAGCTGGGGTGGGTAAGTGTCAGCTGCAAAACTACAAACTCATGGGCTTTGACAGTGATACCGGTTCTACCTCTCCATTGCCATCATCTCAGGCACACATCTTTTCAGGCCACGCTTTGCCCACAATAACCTTGTGGAGCCCATCTCCAGCAGGTAGGCACCCACAGGTTTAACAATTGTCACTGAATGCGTGAGAATAGTCCTGTGGCTGCGGCAGGCAAAAAAATAGAAACCAGGTCGCTGTCTCCCAGCTGTACTGACTCTGCAGTGCATTCAGCAGGGAGAAAGAGTAACTACATGTGAGCCAAAGCCATTGCAGTCAGCAGCTCTGCCTCTTAACAAACCCAGGCAGCAGAACAGCTGAGTGAGACAACACCAGTTTTGAGAGCAGGGAGGCATCTGAAAGGGTAAATATATTTCTTTAAGCCCTGCCTTACCATGCTTCCATCCTGATGCAGTAGCTCACAATCATGCAAGGGTCACAGTCATTTAACACCTTACATATGTTCCCAGTCTGGTTTTAGCAAAATAACCTTGAAGGAACAGACATTGCTGCTAGAGGCCACTTGTCTCTTAGCCCTTGAAAGGGCCATACAGCAAAGTACCTACCACATGAGATCTGGACATCTGTCACAATCCTCTCTGGCCTTGGGAATTTTGTTGGTATGGCTGCCAATTTGCTTATTGCCACCATGATCTCATTCCACAGGGTCAGCAGCGGCTCTGGGTTCTCCATGTGGCGGATGCTGTCAGACGGCACCGTCAGGATGAGATTCTCAACAGCCAGTTCTGCCCAGGGAGCAGGGTAGTGCCGGATACACGCCTTCCACTGGCTTTCACAAGTCTCCCCTACATCACCAACACAGAAAATCAGTTAAGCACAGCTCTGACTTTGGAGCACGCTCCCCAAGGTCAAGCTGGAGAAAGAGACCACAGTCGTGAAATTCTCTTGGAAAACAGTATGTAGTACTTGCACTACTGGGAGTGGTGGCTGTTACCTAGTTAACCCTCATCCTGTACTTGGGAAGTCTCCTCAGGCTCATTTATGGATGGGAGACAGAAAGAAGAGGACTGGCATATACCAGAGTAGTAGTATAGCAAGAACAGATCCCTGTTTTCCAGCTGGGAACAAGAAGCACCAGGTTTCTCCAGCATCTCTTGATGATGTAATTTCTTCTTATCCAGCAGAGATTTACTGTTTCATGTAACCACCCTAGTTTTGTTTTGTTTGACAGAAGAGCGAGAATAAATTGCATACATGAAGAGAAACTGATGGAAACACAGGAAATTCAGCAGAGAGATTTACTGTAGGGACTGGAGATGGCCATACGGGGGCATAATAAAGCAGGCAGAGCGCAAGACAAGCTTTGTCGTGGCAGCAGTCAGCCCGTCTCCCTCCAACACAGTAGTTTCCATCGGAAATGACAACTCCAGCCTCCAAGAAATGTCACTCTGGACAAAGCCTGCCCATTTTGTGACACCTCCTGCCATGTAGCAGGCAGACAGGGACTAAGTGACTTGCCCAGAATCCTGAAGGACAACAAAGCACGGAAACTAAATCCGGGTATTCCTAAACCTAGGCATTCCTAAGACGTTCCTAAGCACGGGACCATCCTTCCTCTCAGTAACACGGATAGCAGCATCTGTGAGCAGCACTGAGGAGAAAAGCACCAAGGTACACAAACCTACCAAGCTTGAAGAAAGGGGCTCTGACTGCCCCTTCTACCGTGATGGGCACTTTCCCCAGGACACTCCTTGCTGGTACCACGATGTAAATGAGGCCACCCCAGAGGCAGGAAATCGACTGTTTCTGGCAGGCAATATCACAGGTGCGTATCACCACTGGGGCCCGTTTCAGCTCTGCGGCATTAGAGAGGTCATCCGAGTGACACCCAATCTGCACCTGGCAAACAGAAGGGTGGGAACAGCTGGTCAGAGGGCTGAGTGTGACCTGGCAGGCCGGCTGCAACTTCTTGAGCCTTCTGCTGCAGTGCTGTCCCTGCAGGGCACGCACACATAAGCAGCCTTTTGACTCCAGGCTAGTTCAGGCTTTTAGCCTGTGGTGACCAGAAGCAGCAAAACAAGTGAAAAAAGCTGGTGAAGTTCACTGCTGTCCCTGTCTCAGACAGTCTTACAGGTATACTCCCATTATTACTGGGTCATCTACATCCTTCACCATCCGTTCAGGATACTGCAGTGACTTCTTCCACTGCACTGTACTTGCATTGGTCATTCCTTCACCCTTCAACAGCATCAAAGTCACATCCTGTAACATATTCACATTGGAGAGATGTGACCACTGCTGGCTTCTGTTATTGCGCCTCTTCCTTGGTGCTCATGCAGTTAAACAGATAGCATGTGGCTGCAGGATCAGACAGAAACATCTGAGTTAACTTTGCATTTCAGCTGCAGGGAGCTCACTGCAAAAAATATCCAAGCAGGTAAGCATTTATCTGCTTCGTACTTTGCAGAGAACAGGATCCCAAGTAACTATTCTACATCTGATCTGGATATACGTACATGAGCAATAATGACAGCGTTGTGCAAGTACCTTATGAGAGACCTTCAGAGACAGAGCTAAGTTTGGTGTCTAGAAGGGCCCAAATATTTACCTTGGGCCTGAAAATCACCTTGATCAGTTCTCTTTGCGCTATAACAAAACAAATTCAGCTGCCTTCAGACAGCAGCCAATTATCATCCCAGCACACAGAAATCAGAGCAACGCAACAGGAGAGAGTGGGAAACAAGGTGAAAAATTATGACAATGCATTGGAAGTGCCACGGGGTGGCAGCAGTAGGAAAGGACTGAAAAGGCAGCAAAACAAGTAAGGAGAAAACCCTTCTCCATGTTATTTTTGAGTACTCATCTGACAAAAACTTTGGTGTAAACAGAAGTGAAACTAGAGACAGCTTACCTTCAGACCAGCACCAACCGCCGGGCAAGGGAATGTTATAACTGCTGTGTGCCCTTCAGGAAGGTAGAGTCCCGTACTCCTCCACGCTGTCTTACCTAAAAGGTAAGAGGACACAGAAGAGTCAAGCACTTTGTCAGCCTGACGTTACAGAATCTTCCATCCTGTTCTTTTCCTTTGCTCTGCACTCACAGAACTGTCTCATGTTTTACCCAGCCTGTCAGAAATACAGTTTTAAAGCAACAGGGTAGCAGCGTGAACAAGATCATCACACCACTAGCAAGCAAGCCTACCCAAAATTGAACTTCTGGAAATGACAAGCCTAAATGTGTTTACTAGTATCTTTTAAAAATAAGAAGGGGAAAAAAAATAAACCAAAACCCCAACACCTCCTCCACTCAGATCCTCTTACCCCAAAGCCCTCATAAGAGGTGCATACTGTGGTAGTATTAAACACAGTTAAAGTTGTAATGGTCATAAAACATTTCTTAAATAACAGACTGACAGTGACATTGCATTTTTTCTTACTGGCTGGTCCAGCACAAGCTGGGGCCCACATGAATTACCATTTCCAGATGTCTGAAGTTATGGGAAAGCCTGAAAGGACTGTCTTATACGAGGTGTAACTGTGTATCTGTAAGATGGGTACCCAACCATACCACTACAATTCAGCATATTTCTAGACACTTCCCATGGAAATGGAAGTCTTCTCTGCCTAAACGTCTGTAAACACTTGTGATTCACGGTGCCAAACTGATCCATCTCTACTGTACTGATCAGGCAAAATCCATTCCCTAGTTCTGACATAAAGTTTACCCAAGCATATCTCAACACAAACAGCAAAAGTCCTAAAAAGAGCTGAACTGTCATAGAGTACCCAACTTACAACCCTTCCTGTCCTCCAAGAAAGCAGGACCAGTTTTGTGAAGCAAAACCTAATCCAAGGAAAAATGTAAATTAGACCATATGACGGTTTACCAATTCATCTCAGTTTTGCTGAATTTACACCAAAGGCAGTTTTGAAATGGTGTTCAGGGTTTGCTAGCATTTCTTTCTTTTTTGTTTACATGAAATAACACAAATTCCAAATATTTCTTGTCAAACAAAATACTGTGTTTGATCCAATGTGTTCAGTTCAGCCAACCCTATCAGTTTTCCCCTTTTGTCCTGACTCACTAGCGTTAAAACCAGCAAGCAGTTATTCCACAACTTTTCTCTCTGCGTATCCTCTGCAGTTTGGAAACAACTCCCCTCAATCCGATATATAAAAATCAAGATAAATCTTTCCAGGGGATAATACCTTACTAGTGGAATTAAACCTCGAATTTAAGCATATCAGCTGTGAGCAGGAATCTCAGCAAGGTTGTATAGATACAAGGCCTAAGGCTAGATAAATCTTTCAGGGTGCAATTACCAAATACCTTGACTTCAGTGGTGATGGTAGCCCAAGAAGTTCCCACCATGCTTCCAGCCTCTTCTTTTCACCCCCAAAAACAGACCTTCACTGCATCAACTGTGCTGACACAACAAGTTGTGAGACTGTGCTACAACTCAGGCTGAAACTATCTAGATAAAAAAAAACAAAACATTTTTGTTCCCACCTCCTACCTCTTTGTAGGATGGCCCCACAGATGGCTGTATCAGCACAACTATGGCAACAACAGCCTGCAGTGCAGAGCCCAGGGTTTCTCAAGGAACCTTTCTTGACAAAGGCATGTGCTGTGCAAGTATCCTGAGGTGCCTCTGTTAGGTGGTTCTTCTCCCCCAACAGCGAGGAAGCAGGACTTTCACAGGGGGTTTCTGAGCACTGAAATCAGGGCTGGCCACAAAAGGAGCCTGGCTGCCACTACGCACATGTCAGCCTCCTCACAAGCCCACAGTGAAATTGCACTTCTGTGCCCATGTTCAGACATACACAGACACAGGCACACCGAGGACGGGCGCCCCACTGATCCCATCCACAGGACACCTCAAGAGGAAGGGAGATACACTCCTCACCTGGGTTTGTGCCATCAATTTCCACAGTGACAGGGAGGGCACACACCCCAGCAGCAGGTTTCTGCACTAGGGCTGCACTGTCTGTCATGGTGAGGCACAGCTCGGTCGCCATGCAGAGGAGGACTGCCTCTTTGGAGTTCTTCTTGACAGGGCAGTGCCTGCTGACGTGTGGGATCCCACTTCTCTGAAGCACTTTGGTCAGGATGCGGTGGAGCGAGGCGTAGGCAGGGCAGTCCTGGGCTGGGATGTGCAGAAAGGCAGTGCAGTCTTGTGCTAGCCTTTGCAGCCAGTCCTTCAAGGGGGCCTTGAGCTCCTCACACTTGTCTACGTGCCTGTTGAAAAGCGCGAGTGCCTTGCGGAAGTGGTAGTGCTCCCCAGGCCCCACGGGCGGGTGCTTAGCTGCCTGGACGCTCTGCCCCAGGATGCTCAGCCCAAAGAGGTTCAGGATTTTGTTGCCAGGATATTTTGCCACAGCAGCTTTGCCATGGTTCTGGGAAGCCCAGTACCAGGCCTGGCCTCCAATCAGTAGGCCACCTCCCTCTGCCACAAAAGTGTGAATCCTCTCTGCCTCTCTGTCGTTGTAAGCGGAGCAGCAGTACACGCTCATGTCACCCGTCAGCTGTGACACCTGCGACTTCACCTTTTCCTGAGAGAGGAAGCTGGAGAGTTTCTTCAGGCTGGCATCCACACCCACCAGCCCCTTTCTCCCAGCATCCAGCCAGCAGACAGCATTGAGCAGGAACCTGGCCAGCTTCGGGGAGGACAGCTGGCTCTCATGGGTCGCTACCACAACACGGCCTCGGCCATAGCGTGCCGCAGCTAACAGGCAGCGGTGCGAGCTGTCCAGGCAGAGCGGGAAGGAGAGCACACCGTGCACCAGCAAGACAGAGGGTGTGCCCCCTGTCACCAAATCCAGCTCTGACACACCACGCAGGAGAAACTCAGCATCGAGGCTGAGGTTGGCCTGGTGCCTGCAAAACCAAGAGAGGTCCAGGTTAGCCCCCATGCCAGAATCCTTTCCACAAAAGGCCACCTTGTCCATCCCTGCCTCTTCATCCTCCTTCATCCTAGTATATCATGTTTCCAGTTCTTTCACTAAAAAAAAAAATCCATCAATACCTCATTTTTCTCTCTTTAAAGCCTCAGTTTTTGCAGACAAGCACATCTGTAAGAATCTCAGTACTCATTTAGAAAAAGGAGATAAAGAAGAGGTCAAAAGGAAGTTTCTCGACATCTGGCTTTGAAGAGCAGCTTGAAAATCTAAATAATAGATTAATATTAATAATAATTGTAGAAACTAAAAAATCAGAATAGTTGTCATACTTTTAAAACTGCAGGTTTAAACTGCAAATGATGTGGGAATTGGCACACCTCCTATAACAGAAACTTTCTCCATTTGCCCCACCCTAGTGAATATCAACTAGGCAAGCCCAAAGGATTTCTCGCTGTCTTCTCCCAGCCCCTGCCACTGTTGGGAACTGAAGAAAGCATAGCTACGCCAGAGGGGCTACATGGACAGGGAGTCACACAGCTAGACAAATGAGCAACTAGAAATTGAATCGGGACCCTAACACATAGTCTTCACATTATCACTAGTTGGTCTCCACAATACAGAGAGATTACACTGCGCAAGGGCCTCTTTTCTCTGCTATTTCCGTGTAACTCCTGTACGTCACTGTGGAGAAAGACATGCTGAATTACTCTCACGTGCTTTGTTTACACTTGCTCATGGCTCTGCCAAACACAGTTTTCCCACAACACCTGGAAAGAATCTGTTGTTACGTGGCCATTGCAGCCAACTCAATAAGAATAAATTACGCTGCCCTTCTGCATGCCTGCAGGACAGGAATTAAATCTGCAGCTCTCCTTTGGTTATTACTTTACTGAGACCCTTTGTCACACAGACTACGTGCCCAGGCATACGACACAGCACCTGCCTTAGACTGCAGTCTGGCTCTCTGTGGGTTAAGCAAAGGCCAGCAGGACGGCCCAGATGCACAGAACTGTTGTGTTGCATGGAAATGAGGTATCTAAATTTCTCCGTGGCTCTGGATCCAATCAAAACCACCATGAAAGCACCCTAAACAAAGTGTAATTCACCCCTAGCTACCATTTAAAATCTTGTTAATTGTTATGTAATTTTTCTCCACTGAGTTCTCCACCCCTCTCCCTCTTCCACAAACTGCATGAGGCGGTGGGAACATGCCTGTGCACTGCAGGTGGGAACAAGAATCAACCAATCAGCAAATTTTAATCAAGCAACTTCATTTGTTAGCTGTGTCCTAAGCACTTTACTGCATTCAACAGCACAGATTTCTGCTACCTTTACTGGGAAAATAACTGAGCATCCAGAAAGTATCAAATCCTATTATTTGTTTGAAAATATTAGAAATTTAGTATTATACATCCACAAGGAAAAGGCTGCGAAGGGAAGACTTGCGGGGAACTTTATTGTAATTGTTGCAGCTTCCACCGCAGAGAAATGAAGGTGCCACACAGAGTAAGTGCAGCGGCACCGATGCTCCTCAGCTAACCCCCTGCGCCCTGTGTAACTCAGCAGACAGTGGTGGGAGGCAGAGCCTGGCACACTGGCAGGCAAGGAGAAATGAAGGAAGACAACAGGACAATGCCCAGGACTCTGCTGCCTGGCTGACCGTGCAATACAAGTCACAACAGCCCTGAGTTTTACACCTGCTGCTCCAGGACCAAACGGGTCCAGACTGGAATCCCGAACAAACTGGGAGCATGGAGATTTTCTGCCCACAGCTTGTGTCAGAAGCTGAGAAGGAAGGTGGCACCCAGCCTGCCTCCTCCGCTGTACGTCAGCCCCAGGGTTTTACTTGCAGAAGGTGAATTTCCACAAGTAACAGGCTAAACATGCTTAGCAGCTGCCAGCCAGTGCCCGGTCCAGAGGGCTGGCCTGGTGCTCCACCTCCAACCTGGTTTTGAACCATTGGAAAGTTGCCCTGAACACACACACGTACAGGGAGAGGAGTTCCTCCTCCTGTCCCTGTGTTGCTCTGTATTGCACTCAGGCACACTTGGTCAGGCAGACTGCTCTAAAAGATCACTCCCCTCATTTTCTTCCCCTTGAATTAATTCCCCAGGCCTGGCCCAGCTGGTCTGGAAGCAAAGACACGATTCTTTCTGACTATAAACAGCAGCAAGGTCCCCCTGCAAATTGGAAGGCAACAGTCACATCCCATCCGGGCTACTAAAGAACCAGCATTCACCATCACGCCTCGTCTCTCACCTCAAGAATCCTCCAGACACAACTCACCTGCATAACCCGATCAATTGTTTCAACAGAGAGCAATTCAGATACTCACGGGACAATTAATGGGATCTTGGGAATTTTCTTGGCAACTTTGAAGATGCCTTTCTCCACAGCGTTTCCTGTGAAGTACACACCAGCCACGCTGGTCACTTGGTTCCCAGGGAATTCAAACAGCACCTTCTCCTTCCCATGTCGACTGGCCCAGTGCCAGGCTTGGCCGCCAACGAGCAGCCCTCCACCCCGCTTCACAAAGCCAACCAGGTCTTTCGCCCGTGTGCTGTCGTAGGCGTCCATACAGTACACCCCCAGGGAGGGGCTGAGCTCTGCCCCAGCCTGGACTTTGACATCTCCCCCGAGCAGTGATTGGCAGAGGGAATCCAAACGAGGATGGACCCCAACCAGGGCCTCGGGGGAAGGCTTGAGCCACTCCACAGCATTTCTGAGGAACTGGGAAAACTTGGAGTCCTTCAAGATTCCTTCATGGGAAACAACCACCATCCGGCCCTTCCCATACTGTGAAACAGCGATCAGAACCTGCTTCTTAGAGCTCACAAGCACAGGGTAAGCATCCTCTCCAACAAGTAGCAGTTCACAAGGAACAAAACCGCCAGTGAAGTCCCATGGCCCAACGCCATCCACTAACAGCTCATAGGTGGCAGAGGGTTTCATCTTCCGGTCGCTGCTATCTGGTGGAGAGAAGACCAACATTGATTACAGTCTGGCTCAGCAACAAAGAACAGCTGTAACAACCCCATGCAGTCATTTCTTTGTTGCCTAGCAGGAACTCCAAATAAACGGGAATCATTTACCGGAAGCAGCTTTGTGGACATAACTTTTTTGGCCTTGTTATTGCACTATTTACCATTTAAACAGAAGCGACGAGTATATCAAGACAACAAAGGGAAAGCAAGTGACTGTTTAAACAATTGCACTATGCATCATCAAGAAGAACAGGGAAATAAAGGTATTTACTTTCCCATTAACAATTTTTTTGGAGAGGGAGAGTGCCAGAGGCTCCAGGAATTCTACTAGGAAGTTGCCTGGTAGAGGTGGTTGTTGCGAATGAGTGGTTAGGTCGCTGAAAGGATCACTCAAAGGCTTTGTAAGAAAAGACATTACTGAAAACTTAGAAAACGTGATCTTACCAAGTTCGTTGGCAAGGTTCACTCTATGACTTATTAAACGAATCGAACATAAAATCAAAGGAGGTTTTGAGTAGAAAATCATTTACACAGAGGTAAAAGAAAAGTGTAAGTGGATAGGGAGACCCTCCTGTTGAGTCACAAGGTTTGGAATGGACCCCCCTTGCTTTCTAAACTCCTCCTCAGAGAGGAGCCTAGGTGCTGCTGGATCCAGACCTGGCCTTAGACCACAACAGCTTATGTCTAAGGGATATGTTTACCAGTAATCTGCGGTGTGTTCACAGTTTAGAGAGAGAGAGAATCACAGGAATTTAGCAGCTATTAATCACTGGTTAACTTTGCATTTACAGAGTGATTAAAAAGAATTCCTATTACAACCACAGTAACAGGATATTTGGCTTTGAATCGATTGACACACATGCAATCATAAGTTCAGTGAAATACTCACTTCGAATCAAATGATTTCTCAGCGGGCAAATGTTGAGTCTCAAGCAGATCAGCCCAGGTAGTTCACAAGTTACTCTGCGAGGCGTCCCACTCAGAGGGAGTTACTGGGCACAGCCCGCTGTGGACCAGAAGAGCTCAAAGGGCCTTCATTGGTGCCGCTGTTTATAGGGTCTCAAGACAATTGACTTCAGGCATCAGTAATTTTCCATCCTGGTCACAAACCACATGATGCAATCCTGGTACTTAGACGGCAACTACACAGTTCCAGTACTACCCAGACTGTACAGTTCTGACATTTCCCAGGCAGGTGTCACTCCAGGCAGCAGGAGATTCAGGTGCAGTCAGGGAGCGCCTGATCGGCCCGACTCACTGCTCTTGTACAAAGTGCCAAGTCGTCCCGATTCACTGCACACCAGCTAACTATTCCTGCAGCGCAAGCAAGAATACAATGTTGGCTGGTTCTGGGATTGCCAGGTGTGAGGGGGGGCTGCACCAACACAGTGGTTTACATGGAACTAGCCAGAAAAATGAAAAGACCTTATCAACACATGACACGGCATAATTCAAACATGTAGTTCACATTCTAGTTCCTAATTAGATACGTACAGAGCTACACACAGTTGCTGCAAGATGGTATTCCAAAGTTGCACTTTTCTACTTCTGTTTAGGCACTCTAAGCCCTTGCTTAGTACTAGGAGGTACTGTGAGGGGGAGGAGAGTCAGCAGAAATGATGGAGACAAGCAGCTTCCCCAGAATAACTGTCAGTTTCAGTCACACAGTACCTCGGAGAGCAGGCTTGGGCACAGGAGACTCATGCCCTAGTTCCCTGATCCAAACTGCCACGTGATCTCAAGGAAATCATTTCCCTTTTCTGTAGCTTTGTTTCACCTACTTTCCCATCTATGAAGTAAGAAGAGTGGTACTGACCTCGATTGCTGAGCCCTTTGAGGTCTATGGGTGACACGTGCTCTATTTAGGTTCTCTCAGTTTGAAAGTCTGGCTTAGCTCTTCACCAGAACTATCTTCTGCTGAGCTGGGGCTGCTGTGACTGTGCGAACAGGAAGTTTTCGAGGTAGAAAGTACGACCCAGTTCCACCCCGTCCGGTCATTCCGGATTCACAAGGCTGACTTTGAGCATAACGCCTACGGGAAGGGAAGGAGCTGTTCTGGGGCGGGCCTGGCCCTTTCCCTGGCAGCAGCCCGTGCCAGCACTGGGGCGGCGTTCTCTGGGCTTCACGTGCATTTCACACTTGGCTACCCTGAAAGCAAATCCTTGGCGAGCAAACACAGGAAAATGGAGAAATCCGGAAGAAGCAAGCATCCTTGATTTGGATTTGTCACAAGCCCCAGGGTGCTCAGAAACGGCAATCTGATCAAGAATGACAGCATTGCTTATCCTCTGGACATGCCTGGAAGCTCCCGTTTTTCACCCAAACTCTCATGAGACTCCACCACTGTTTTACATACGATTTATGAGTCAAAGCTGCTGACTAACATAGGAGAAAAACTACATTGCCCAGTGAGTTACTGCTTGTTTGCTGGCTGAGTCTGAATTCCAGCTTTGTTTCCCTGGGTTTGAATAAGCCCTACATTTAAAGGCAAATATGAGTGGTTTCAGCTGCTTTACCAAGAATCATGCAACAAAATAGTAACACAGCTTGGGAAAATACTACAGTTTTTTCCTGGTGACTTCTGTGGATTTGATACTAATGTACCTACACTGACACACTGACCATGGTGTAGGCTAGAGGAAAATCAGGTCGATAGTTTCAGTAACTCATATTCTACCTGGGGACTACCCTACAGGACTAGGTTTGAAGTAAATTCAGTAAAAAACAACCCTTACTTCTTAGCCTCTACTCTTCTTCTTATCACAGGATTTGAAAGCTAACATGCTAGACTCCAACCCACAAAAGGATGGATGCTCCATGGCGTTTATCCAGAACATGGTGTGACTGTCTTGGGAAGGAACTCTCTCTTAACTGACTGCAATTATCACCATATAACAGAATTCCCATTTTCTATGTAATCACAATTTCTCTATTTCCATTGTATCAACCATTTCAGTAGGGAGATAAGGAAGGAAGCATACTCATTAGACCCACAGCAGACACAAGGACAGGCAGACTCCTCTTCCTAGAGAGAGAATGGAGAAGACACAGCAGGGACAGAGAACACACCCATGTGTAACAAGAATAGCAGGAAGCTGCAGAAGACTGAGCTGTATGTCTGTCACATCAGTTAGGAGGAAACAACTACTAGATGTTGGCACACACAGAGGGAAGGGGAAGATCTTGGCTCCTAGCTGCCTCCCTTATCAACATGGAAGTGCAAATTCTCCATGTCAGTGCCCCTTCCACCTCTCACGTCCAGCCAGTTGTCACTCCCTGCAGAATTATGAATATTAAGAGTAGGTATTGAAGCATACATTTATAAATCCTGCCAGATGACTAATTCTCTCCTAGCCTTTCTTCTGTCTCTGGAAAAGGGAAAAAAATGCGATAGGAAGGTATTGGATCTTCATGAAATGCAGACTTAAGATTCATGGAATCATAGAACAACTCAAGTTGGAAGGGACCCATAAGCATCATCGAATCCAACTCCCCGCTCCTCGCAGGACTACCTAAAACTAAACCATATGACTAAAAGCATCGTCCAGCTGCTCCTTGAACTCTGACAGGCTTGGTGCTGACACCACTTCCCTGGGGAGCCTCTTCCAGTGACTGACCACCCTCCCAGTGAAGAACCTTTTCCTAACGTCCATGCTGAACTTCCCCTGACACAGCTGGAGAAGTGGAATGGAGAAGTGGGAGACAGCCAGGCAAGAAAGCTTGCATGGGAAAGACACAGTTAGAAAAAAATACATCGAAAAAAGCCTTTCTAATGTTACACAATAAAAGTCAAAGAAACAAAGATAAATACATCATAGGGAAATACAACCAAAGAAGCAGATTAGGTTGTAAATTAATGAAAACTCTAAAATTAGGTCAAGAAAGCATTTACCAAAGGAATTTACTGCATTTATTTTTTTCTCTTAAAATTACAGTGTTAAGAGTTATTAGAGAACAGATTGAAAACTGATAAAGATGAAAAGAATTTTTTTTTTCGTAAAAGTGCAGTGAAATCAATCAGGCTATTGCCGTTTGTAATTACTGTTATTGGTGTTATTTCCGTGTGGCACTTTACCACAGTAGATTACAAAATCCTAAAATTTCCAAGCCTAGTAAAAAGAAAAAACCAGGAGTTGCCCATACTTTTTTGTGGTGTTAACATACACGTATTGGGGTACACTCACTGGCTAACAGGATGCAAAGATAGAAAACCTGAATGTCTAAACATACATCTGTCCAGCAATCTTAATTACTTCCAAAGATAAGGCAAGGAAAGAACAAAACAAAAGCAGCTGATGACATCTGTTTGGGCATTTAAAAATAATTTTGCATTTGAAAAGGTAATTAACATCTTAACTAAAATGAATTCTACTACATTCTTATGAACTGAAAGCAAATTGATGGGCAATGATAAATAAAAACAGGGATACACTGAATCAGAAGACATGTCTATACGAAAGAGTCTTTTTTTATAATCTTCCACTGTGATCTAAAAAGGACAGCACACATCACATAAATGAAATTACCAAATAATAGAAAGTAATGTGCAGAAGCACAGGAGAAGAAATCATTACCTCACAAGAAAAATATTTTTAAAATATGAGAGCTTGCCTAAAAGCAAGTCCTACGGCCTATAGTTTTAGAAAAGTGTCGACATCTGTTGGTGAACAAGAAAAAGAGCAGCTCGGAAACCTCCGGCAACTGCAGGTACAGAGCCCTTTTCCAGTCCCGCGCTGGAGGGGTTGAGTACTATTTGCATGCCTGCTATGGAACAGGTCAGATCATTTCCCTTTAAACGTTGCTAGGTTTTAACGCAGGGGATGAGTGTAACACTACTGTTTTCATTTGAAAAGGAACAGAGAAGAAGTCTAATGCTCTTTGCGTGTGGGCCGTGCCAATCCCCTATAGTCTGCAATGATGTGGTAAAGAATAAGGAAACCAATGCCTTTCTTCCAAACTTAAAAGGACAGCACAGGACTTGGGTTGCTACATACTATCGGGGAGCAAGGGAAAGCAGGGATACTGGGACAGTTCACTGAAGCCGAGAATGAATAACGGGCAGGGTAGAACTCAGGTGGTGGGCAGCGGCGGACATCCTTAACGGTGTATCACAGACGTGTCACACAAACTGACGGTGCAGGGTTAGACTGATGGAAGGTTTGTACCCTACTGTGGGCCTCAAGGGTATCACCACTTACTGAAACAAAAAAACGTGCAATTCACATAAAATTAACATTGCTTCCTCCTTATCACGCACCATTATATTTTACAATGCAACAAGCACTACAAGCTATCCCTGATCTCTTAAATCGTACTCTTCTCCAACTCAGTGTGTGACACACCAACAGGGGAGCATCCAAGATTTCTTCTGGATTCTGAGACTAACCGAGCAATCACTCAGGTGAAATGTATGCCAAGTGAAAAAAAAGTAACAAGTTTACTTAGTTCTTCGTTACTGCAGCTAGGTAGATATTTACAATCGATCGATGCTTTAAGGCCTTATTTCAAATAATATGGGTGCACAAATTATTGCTCTTGCCCATATCCTATGAGCTATCCCACCGGTATTAGTTTCCCCAGGAATGTCCTCACCACAGTCCAGCAGCGCTGGGTCAAATCGTGTCTTCCCTGGCAGCTGGCATCGGGGTGTCCCTGCCAATGGCCAGGCTGTCGATCCAGCTGACAGCTGGTGGTGAGTCCGAGTCGACACAGAGTGTGTGGCTTCTGCCTTTATTCCTTCCTTATGCCCCTGCTCAGTCCTTTCAAGCTAATCAAGTGTGAACCCAATGCTCGTAATAAGCTTGGGTTCAGTTCATGTCCCAATCACAAATGAACATTCCGGATCATTCCCTTTTTCGGTTATTCTGTTTGCTGTTATCTCACACGGTCATCTTTGAGCTTGTTCAGACCTGCATTGCCCACTTCTCCTTGTCCCATTTCGTGCAAGCCTGCAGTGCCAGCTTGATGCACACAACTGGGGAAGTGAACCTCTAGGCCACAGCCTGTCGCAGCAGGGCTTTGGCCAACATACACAGTGCAGTGACTCAAGCCATGACTTACCTGGGAAGTCAACCCTCTGACAGCACCCCAAAGGCTCTTCCTTCCTGACGGCCTATGCACCCTCAAGTCCTGCTCTTGCCTGTGCAGCACCTGTCAATAAAGCTACAGTTGAGCTGTGTTGCTCTGCACCATCTTTTATGTTTCATGTCCAAACGCTGTTATATCCAGCCAGTCTTTATATAAACCTATTCAGAAATCTAGCATCTTGCAGACCGCCTTTACATAGGCTTCACACCCTGGGAGGCTGTTCCAGACTCTTGCTGCAATTAGTTGTTTTTCAGGACATTTTATTGCCCAGGCTATTCTCTGCTATTTTAGACAATCACCCCACTTGGTTTTTGGTTTGCGTGAAAGCTATTGCAAAAATATTCATTTCTCACTCCCCATCAAGTTCTTCAATCTTTCCTTTGTATTCTCCCCACCTTGCTTAGTTACCATCTTTAGTTTCAAAATTGTCTCTACTGTATGTCTTCTGAAAACAGTCCTGACATGACATTAAGGCTCCTTTCCACCACTGTGGTACTATAAACATGCCTTAGAAGAGGCTTCAAACAAGGCTTAGAAGACAGGGGAGACCTTTCTGACCTGCCTTCCACCCATACATACCCTAGCGAAAGCGTAATGGAATGCACATCAACTGAAACACTGCCTTTTTTTCTGCTGTCTCTGCCCCCTTTTCCATAAAGCCTTCCACAGGCAGCCTGTTTTCAACTTTGTTGCACCCTAAGGGGGGCCCTTAAACAATATCTAAGTAGTCTTTGAAAAGTTACTAAGGGACACAGCCTGCTGTACGGGGTTTAAATTACTTATGCTATGCTGAAAACAGGGGAGTGGCTGAAAACATGAGAGATACATAACACCTGTAAGAGATCTCCACTAAAAGATCTCCTTTCCTTTTTGCTATTTATCACTTTCCTAAACTTGCTTCTACCATGCTTGGCAGTTGTAGCTAATTTGGCACCATTTCTACATAACGCAATTTTTACATGCTGGATTATGAAGTATACAGCATACAGCTGAAAAACTGCTAGTCCCAAACAGAAACCTCATTGCCAAACAGAAGGCAGATGGCCAGCAAACACTTGTTTTAAACCAACATATAGTTCATTTATTATTGGAAAAGAGAGGTCAGAGCCCACTAATTTGGAGTGCAGAGAATATACGTGTTAGTGCTGACTGAAGAATGTAAATTCAGCAGCATAGACTCTAATATTAGTCAGGTGACAAAGACGCATCTCCCACGTCTTTGCTGTGCCTCCCCTAACAAGACCTGCTAGACCTACTGGTCGAGAACCAGCTTAGATGCTTCTCCCTGCGTTTCGCAGTGCATCAGGGTCTAGCGCCTATGCACAGACCCAGCTTTGTACCTCCTACAGATTTAATCTAACTCATCCATGTTAAATTGGAGAGCCCCCTCACACGGCGCTGCCGAACCTCCCGCAGCCCGGCCGGGGATGACTCCTCAGCTCGAGGGGTTGGCATTGCGCCGGCCCCCGCGCCCGAGACGGCAACGCGTTTTAGAAAAGCGACTCTGGAGAAGCACCGGCCTGCCCAGCCTCTCCCCTTCCCCCTCCAGCGCCCTCTTTGGGTACCGGTGGGCGTCTGATCGCGCCGAAGGGACACAAGCAGACGGCGCGCAGCCCCCCGCAGCGAGGACCGGGCGCCATCGCGGCCGCGCAGCCACAGCTCGACCGACGGACGGGCGGACAGAAGGGGCCGGGCCGCGGTGCGGCAGCGGGTCCCCCCGCCCCGAGCCCGGGGCCCGTCGGGAAAGCGGGAGGGGAGAGCGGGGAGGAAAGTTCAGGAAGGGTCGGGAAGGCGTCGGCGCTGCTTGAGGCGGGCGGGGCGACCCCGCAGCCGGCGGCTGGAGGGGCTGAGCGCTTCGGCTGCAGTCATTTATTTCTACCCGAAATGACGGGCGAGGTGCTGGCCTGGTTTTACATCACTGGAAGGCGCAAATTATTCGGCCACAAGCAGCCTGCAGCCGGCGCGGTTTGTACAGACGCCGTTCGGGCAAGCCCCAGAGCTTACGCCCGGTGCCCTGAGCACATCGGCCGCTCCCCCCGGCCCCGGGTAACGAGCCGGGTTGCGTTCAAGCACCCGGTTTCTAACCCCGCCCCACCGGCGATGGCGTCTCCGTCCCCCGGGGCGACGCGCACTTTCACCCCAGCCCCTGGCACGGCCGGGCGCTTTGCGGCAGCCCG
>Ga0065711_1031682_pt1 | contig 29012 bp, 18 predicted proteins | sample Hoacrofraction12_FD_59098 | JGI IMG/M metagenome (GOLD analysis project Ga0065711, IMG submission 59098) | Hoatzin crop microbial communities from Cojedes, Venezuela - Epithelial fraction 12 v2 (version 2) | ecosystem: Host-associated > Birds > Digestive system > Esophagus > Crop | place... | reverse complement strand
GCCAGCATGTAATTCCCCCCCCCCCCCCCCCCCCTCCCCCGTTTGCTGCTGACTCAGCATAATTATTTTTTGCTCTTTGGGTGATAGTAGAAACTTCTGGTGGAAGTAGAGAAATCCTGGAAATCTATTAATCAAGCATTTTTTATGAAATAAATTAGGCTCACAAGGATTACAGTCTTGAGCTTTAATTAAATCAGTGAATTAAATCTCAATATGAAAATGCAAGAGTGTTCCTCTGCTAATTGATACACTGACATACAAGAATCAGATCAAAAGTCAATACAAAACATAAAAAATTTGTGGCTGCTTTGGACTCTTCTAATTGAACATAAAATATTTTAAATTTTAAAATATATAGAAAAATATCTTAGTAATCATGTGTATTTTTGTTTCAGATGGTATTACTGACCAAAAAAAAAACAAACCCTTGTAAGAAGGAGAAAGCTAGAGAAATTGTTTGAGTAATCTAATGAATTTATAATGGGAGAAATCATTTGAAATGTTGCCCAGATGTTCTTATCTGCTGTATTATGTATTTAAATAGATGTTCTTCCAATTGTATTGATAATGCTACAAATTTTTAAAATGATAAATAGTTATTTCTTAAAACCAAAAATTGCTAAAGAAAATGAGAAGAAAGTGATAGGTTAACCTCCTGTAATGGTGCTTTCAGGCAGGGAGATGGAGAAGGAGCCATCTTCTTGCGTTTGTGATAAGGGGCCTTGATTGAAGGTAACCTTTTGAATCTCAAGTGGGCCTCTGATGGTTCTTTATTCAAGCTGTCATAAAACATTTTGACAGGCCAAAACTATCCTGGCATACCAACGTGAAATAATGCTGGCCTGGATTTTAAGACATTGTCAGAAGAAAATAGCAGGAGGAAACCAAATATAAATCTGAATTGCTTGACTAACTCCTCCATTGTACTTGTAGCTTCAAGTGTAGCACTTGAGGTCACAGAGAGTTGAGGGGGGCTGAAATGAAATATATGATACTCTGTGAAATACAGTGTCTTAAAACCTGCTTTAAAGAAATGGTTACCTGTAAGTTTTTGTGTTAAGCAAGTGCTTGTTGTAAGTTACGTTTTTGAAAATCCAGTCTGGTACCTCAGCACAGAAGAAAGATGCCTAGAAGTTATGGAGCAAAAGGACACCAAACTGTTGTTCACAGCTCTGTGAAGCTGGTGACCACAGCACTGTGTTCTGTCTCATTCTGTCATGCTTATCAAATAAAATTAAACACTAAATCTTCAATCAACAGACAATAAAAAATTAGCTTGGCAAAAAGTGGCTTGCTTTTGGTGCTGTGATTTTAAAAAGACTGTGTATGCTAACTGTTCTGACCGATTTGCTGGATAATCAGATTTCTTGAAAGTAAAATGAGGGAAATGAATACTTATAAAGTCTCACCGTTTTTTGATCAACTATTAATCATTAAGTAGCAGCTTTCATATTTAGTCATTTACACTTTCACTGAAACAAAAAATGCCATCGAGAATGGAGACAATGAAAGGAATTATTTAGCTAGCATATTCCTTTGGTTTATATACTGACATACAAGAATACATAGACCTTTTCTTCCTAGGACATAATGGGGATTTTAAAAGTAAAAGCAGTAGCTCTTCTGAAGATGTGAAAAGCTTATAATGCATACATGAAAGGCAAATTTCAAATCCATCAGTCCCAGAATAGTAACATTTAAGTAACATCACATTTTTTATAAATTCTTTAAAATCAGCTGCACTGCAAAGTGCACGATAAATAATTCTTATCCCATTATTATTTTCCACATTTCTGGTGCATATTGTGAATTGATTGACTAAAGCTCCAATGATGTCACTACTTAGTTTAATACTCACTGCTTTTAAACAAAATGATTTAGGTAGCAACACACCCAAACTCAGGGAGCATGAACAAATTCCAGCTGATCTGATTTTTTTTCAGGGCAGAAAGGTGAAACAGAAACCTTGATCTGATTTTGAGTGGAGCTTTGGCTAAAACTACTTGTTTAAAGAGGCATGCATTGAGAAGATATTACAAACTTGTGACTAGTGGCTACTTCATTCTCCATGTGACATTATATTCTCATAAAATCTAATTCTTCTAATGTATGTAAACTAAGATAAACCGTATCACTTTCATTAAAAAAAAAAATATCTGACAAATTTAAGCTGCATCTACAATTATTGATAGACAACAAAGGCTACATACATCACGGCGTGACTAAATGGCAAGTTCTACTGATATGGCAGTTCTTAGGTATGGGAGAAGACTGGAAATACAGGCATTGTTCTGTGTCAGAATTTATATTTAGTTTAGTTCCAGTATGTGATTTTACAATTTTGGATGCTCAAAATAATTTTGCAACTTAATTTTACCATACTTCCTCAGTTAATGACTGATTCTAAAAGAAATGAAAACATTTTTAATTTCTCTTATCCAAACGATATTACAACTGAAAAGAGAATGGTCTAAAATAAGAAAGTTTTTTAAACAATATTTTTATAAAACTGAAACTATTCTTACATAAGCCCTCCTCTTCTCTTAAACTTTCTATTGTCATTAACCCAAGAAAGATGTATTTTATTTAATTTCCCCGGGGTTCTAGCGTAAGTTCAGATGGTAGCTTTGATTTTAATGAGAGGCTTTAGGTGCTATTCTTTGCTAGGCAAGTGGTTCTAGAACAGAGAACAGTAATGAAGTAGCTGACCTTTCTTTTAATATTAAATATTCTATTTTTAAAGACATTATGTTTTGTAAATATTGATGCTACAGTATTCACAGTAGCAGAAAACGGCTGCTGAGCAGAACAGCTTCATTGTTAGGGTGATGCAGTGACCCACAGTTTCTTCATCTGAAGTTTGCCTGAGGTAAAGATTATATAGTCACCTAGTCAAAGGTCTTTCATATACTGCACCTCAGAGGGATCATCAGGACAGTGTGAAACATATATTCAAAGCAACTAAAAGAAAAAAAAGGCAGAACGAAAACAACAGTATACCATACACATGTATAGAAATAAAACCGCCTGTGTGAGCAATATTGACTTGAATCTGCATTCTTTTTGCGTAGGTCACATTTTTACAGTGTTTAACTTCCCACTTGCTATTTACAGAGCATTTTTTAATTTCTTGTGGCTTCGTCTTTCATGAAGTTGGGAATTTTTGAAAGGGGGGAAAAAAGCAAAACACTTACAATGAAAGTAAAGTTCTTCATCCCCTTCTTGATCGGCTTTGCTATAGCCACAATGCCTGAAAAGAAAGACGCCAGTGTTAACGGTAAATAATTATTTACTTCCTCACATCTAAAGTCCTGACAACATCAGCTTTGAGGCTGGAGTTTTCAGGCATTGAGCACCTAACTCCTGCAGGTCCTTTGAAAGTTTCAGCCATAATTCTCTTGACAGCAGAGTTTTAAATAAATCATGAATAATTCCAATCAAAAGGCTTTTGTATCAAATACCAGTTGGGACAGGTCCTAAAGAGAAAATTCTAGTTCTGGTGAAAAGCCTCTATGGATAAAATGGAGGATTAAAGAACTTGAAAGTAGAACACTGTTTTACAGGAGGGTATTCTTAAACTTACTGCTGTGCCACTTTCTTGAAAGTAAAGTCATTTAAAGGCTGATCAGATAAAGCGTCAGATTCTCCACGTGAGAAAACTGAATAGAAAGAGGGACTTTGAGGAGTAGAGGTAATGAACCTGTTAGGGGTTCCTTTTACACCAGATTTACATAGGAACATCTTGATTTAAGTATGTCTTGCCAAAGTAAGAGAGTGAACTGTATAATTGATAACTGAATTGAAATGAAAATCGTCCTTACTAAAAATTACTTCCATTTCAGTTTTGCAAATTACCATCCCAGATTAGACTATGTCTCAAGAATTCACAAGAGTGGGGTCAGAAGTGCTTATGCCTATGCAAGGTGCAATACCTTCGCCCAATGATGAATCCAAACACCATGAAGACCAGAATGATGGTTCCTGCTACAGCAACCACAGCTATGATAATAACAGGATTCTGTTCACTGGAAACAGCCGTGGCTACAAACAGAGCACAAAGCGCAGATTAGTTTAATATTAATCCCCACAAAGGAACTGCAAAAAATTAAGTCAACCATCATGAATTGCAGACAGTTAGTTTACCTTTACCTTTCCCTGAAACTATTACTAATCTAAAGAAGGGCTTCCATTGGAAATTCATCCAAATGCTGGATGAGTTAATAATTGTCTACAGGGAATAAAAAGGACCTGTGCTGATTTGGCCAAAGTGGTACAACAATTAGCTGAAAGTCAGCACCAGCACCAGTTATTTCCACTGCCTCCTACTGCTGTGCTGCCTTCTGTTTTGCTCAGTGGTTGACTCCATCCTAAAAGGAAAGATCTGGATATCCCTGTAAGGGGGGACAGTAGGAGAATAATCCCTGAAGAGCTCTGCTTCTAGCCTTCCCTCTAAAACTGGTTGTTATGACTTTGATGGTACCCAAGGAAATAGTGTCTTAAGCATAAGAAGAATGTTTAAGATGAAACACTCTATTAACACAGACTTCCTAGTTAGCATATTTCTATCTCTTACTGCTATTAATCATTATAAATTGCTATTATTACTTATAATTTGTTTCTGTTGGCAATGAAAAGGTACTTACACATATACAAGAGGGAATTCTCCATGCTTCAGAGAATTTACATGAAAAAATATCCAGACATTATCGCTCTTTTTATTCATATATGCCAACGCTATTAACATATGCAAATGTATGCATGTCACATTAGTGTAAACTGAGGATGTAAGTACTTAGCCTGAGAAACCTCAAGGTTTGTTAAATCCATTGCTTGCCCGATGACTAATGAGGGTGGCTGTGTACTCAGTCACATTAAATGAGCACAGCTCTACTGAACTCTGTGGAGCTATGCTGGTTTATAACAGTGAGAATCCAGCCAGCCCAAGAGACCGAGAATGAAGGAGGACACATCAGGCAGTCATGCTGAGCAAAGGACTGTGAAAGTGTGAGTCTTCTGGAAGCAGCAGACAGACAGAAGAAAAAAAAAAGGAAAACCAACTGATAGCTGATTAACTGGATTGTAGATGGTATGTTAATACGCTTAACTGCTGGCAGTGGTAACTGAACAAGAAAGTCTACATGACAATTTTACGAATTCCACAGAATCAGGTTGCTGTTGCAGACTTCAGAGGTTCTCATAGAAACAAATAAACCAGTCTTTTCTTTGCTCTGTTGTGCAAGAGTGTAGGGGCATAAGTAATACAGCTCAGTTCCCGTGATATCATCAGGCCATCAAAACAAACAATCCCAAACAACGTCAAACTTACGTAAAATACAGCATGTCCTAAAACTGTTCCCTTCTCTCTTTGAACTTCAGTGCAAACCTACTTGGAAGTTAAGAAGAGGCAGCATCCTGTTGTAATGGCCAGGGTGCGAAGTCACATCCATCTAACACTCTCCGGAAAAATATCCAGCCTAGCCCGTCATCTAATCTAGCAGCCAAGTTTTGTGCATAGAGGTTGACATATGTAAGTGGGTTGCTCTGCATAACTGCCTCACAGAATTTGGGTACTGGCACATTCTGGAAACAAGCCGAGGATGTTGTTTGGGCTCTGGAAAATACTGGGGACATGGTACGCTGGCCAACTTGTAACATAGGTGGGAAGGATTTTATGATTTTTTTTTACATTTTTTGAAAAAAAAGAAGTTCTGATTGTGGGCATGGACTAGTGTGAATTCAGTGACAGCACCCGAAGACGTTTGACTCTGTTCAGGTACTCTGTGCTGCTTCTCTCTTCTGTGTGATGAACTCAGTCTGTTAGTTTAAGGGTGAATCAGAACCCAACTTCTGGAATGATCACTGCTGCTTAGCAGAAGTAAAGATGCTAGAATGTTCTTAGAGGAATGATTCGGGGTGCAGATGATCCTTTCAGGGGATGCGTGGCATAGTGACATGTCAGTGGTGGTGGCACAATGGTGATGGCAGGGAACCACTAGGAGGATGGGGAAGTCTTCCCTTGCCTCTGCTTAAACTGTGCTCAGACTCCGAGGGCAAGACAGGGACCTGGCACATGGGCAATCAGCTACAGCTGATATCTGATCTGATGCTATGATATTTGCATCTCCAAATGAATGAGGTAATGCATAATTTACAGGGGTTAAAACCACCTTTTAAATACATGATTATAAGGATGGGGAATGGATATCCAAACACTCTGGAGGGTTTAAAAAAGGAGATCAGCTGTAAAAGCTCTACTGCTCCTCCCGTGAATTTTTCTCATGCAAGCAATCTGAAATGCATGATTTGCAGAAACGAACTCCTCATGAATTCCACCAAGAAAGCTTCAATGTCAAATTGGATTCATGTAGGTCAATTAATAGTTTCTTAAATATTATGCTTTATGTCACAGCAACCCCATGCAAAGCTACAGGCTTGGGGAAGAGTGGCTGGAAAGTTGCCTGGTGGAAAAGGACCTGGGGGTACTGGTCGATAGCCGGCTGAACATGAGCCAGCAGTGTGCCCAGGTGGCCAAGAAGGCCATCAGCATCCTGGCTTGTATCAGGAATAGTGTGGCCAACTGGAGGAGAGAAGTGATTGTCCCCTTGTGTTCAGCACTGGTGAGGCTGCACCTCAAATACCATGTTCAGTTTTGGGCCCCTCACTACAAGAAGAACACTGAGTTGCTGGAGCATGTCCAGAGAAGAGTATCAAGGCTGATGAAGGGTCTAGAGAACAAATCTTGTGAGGTGCGTCTGAAGGCACTGGGATTGAATAGCCTGGAGAAGAAGAGGCTGAGGGGAGATCTTATCGCTGTCTACAACTACCTGAAAGGAGGTTGTAGTGAGGCAAGTGTTGGTCTCTTCTCCCAAGTAACAAGCAACAGGATGAGAGCAAATGACCTCAAGTTGCAACAGGGGAGGTTTAGATTAGATGTTAGGAAAAATTTCTTTACTGAAAGAGCGGTCAAGCATTGGAACAGGCTTTGCAGGGAAGTGGTGGAGTGAGCATCCCTGGAGGTGTTCAAAAAATGTGTAGATATTGCACTTCAGGACATGGTTTAGTAGGCATGGTGGTGTTGGGGTGATGGTTGGACTTAGAGGTCTTTTCCAACCTTAACGATTCTATGATTCTACATCTTCTATAGTAGTAGTGGTATTTCAGACATCAGGAATAAATTTTACATCTGCATATTACTTGAAACTTGCTGGATTTAAAATGATTCATGGCAAAAGAAAAAAGCAAAGTCGTCTTCATGCCGGGTTGTGCTGAGTTCTTTTACTTTAACAGTGAGAGCCGTAACAAGTGGCAAACTCCCTTCAATTAAAAAAAGCACAGGATCACCCTTAGATCCACTGGCTACAAGTCATTTAACATAACTTTTAAAAACTTCAGTGTTTCAAAAGACAAAATTATCACTTAAGCAATATTCTATGCATTTATTGTTTCTTCCTGAGGGACTTCTGTCTCTAATAACCAGTGTGATTGTGGCAAAAAAAAATACAATGATTAAAGTACTTGACCTCTGGCAAACACAGTACAGAATAGAAATATCCTGCCTTTATAAAGCATTTTTACTTAATAATTTTGAAATTTATACATAAATATATACGCAATGCCCAACAAGTATGATATGTGCAAATACAGGTATAATATACGTATCTTTTACATATCAGAAAAACTAATGGACATAGTTCCTCAAATATTGAAAAGTGGCCATGAAATTTCTATCACAATTCAGAAACCAGGGCATAATACAAAAATCTGCTTAATCAACAGCACCAACCAACCAGTTGAGATGCCTGGAGAAAGTCAGGTAGGCAACACGGCTAGCTGACTGTGATGGTCACTATGTACAGAATCATAAAATAATTTGAGTTGGAAAGGACTTTAAAAAGTCACTAGTTCAAGCCCCCTGCAACAAGTAGGGACATCTACCACTAGACCAGGTTGCTCAGAGCCGTGTCCAACCTGACCTTGAACTTTTCCAGGGATGGGGCATCTACCACCTCTCTGGGCAACCTGTTCCAGTGCTTCACCACACTCACTGTAAAACATTTCTTCCTTATATCTAGTCTAAATCTACCCTCTTTTAGTTTAAAACCAGTACCCCTTGTCCTATCGCAACTGGCCCTGCTAAAATGTTTGTCCCCATCTTTCTTCTAAGTGACCTTTAAGTACAGAAAGTCTGCAATAAGGTGTCCTCAGAGCCTTCTCTTCTCCAGGCTGAAAAACTTCAACTCTGTCAGCCTTTCCTCACAGGAGAGGTGCTCCTGCCCTCGGATCGTTTCTGTGGCCTTCCTCTGGACCATCTTCAATGGGTCCATGCCTTTCCTGTGCTGAGGGCTCCAGGGTTCCAGAGCTAGACACTGTACTCCGGGTGGGGTCTCATCAGAGCAGAGCAGAGGGGCAGAATCACCTCCCTCGACCTGCTGGCCACACTACTCTTGATGGAGCCCAAGATACAGTTGGCCTTCTGGCCTGTGAATGCACATTGTCGGCTCATGCCCAAATTTTCATCCACCACTACCCCCAAGTCCTTCTTGGCAGGGCTGCTCTCAATCCCTTCATCCCCCAGCCTGTATTAATACTGGAGGTTGCCCCAACCCACATGCAGGACCCTGCACTTGGCCTTATTGAACTTTATGAAGTTCACATGGGCCCACTTCTCGAGCTTGTCCACATCCCTCTGGACAGCATCCCGTCCCTTAGACACTTCAACCTCACCGCTCAGCTTGGTGTCATCTGCAAACTTGCTGAGGGTGCACTCGATCCCACTATCTAGGTTATTGATGAAGATATTAAAGAGTTCTGGTCCCAATATGAACCCCTGAGGGTAACCACTTGTCTTTGATCTCCATCTGGACATTGCGCTGTTGACCACTACCCTCTGGATGCAACTGTCCAGCCAATTCCTCATCCACCAAACAGTCCACCCATCAAATTCATGTCTCTCCAATTTAGAGAGAAGGATGTTGTGTGGAACTGTGTCAAAGGCCTTACAGAATTCCAGATAGACTACATCCATAGCTCTTCGCTTCTCCATTGATGTAGTCTTACAGAAATACACATGTGTGTGTATATATACTGTCATAATACACATATTCTGAAAAAACTTAGACATATTTAAGAGCTGCATTCAGTAATCCACTGGAGTAATGAGAAGCCAATGTCTCTAAACTGTAGCATAACAGTGGTTTACTGCTCACGTCTACAGTACTTCATCTGAGGTATATTTCCTTAAAATGATCTAATAAAAGTGTCCCTTTAAAATGTTAAAAAATGCTGATTTGATTAGCCTGCAAGTTCTGATAAAACTATAAATAAAAAATGAGAAACAGATATTTTTGTGTAAAATAATTCCAAAAGAATTTAATGGAATTTAGTATCTTTTTACCAACATTTTATTTATTTCTGAAAGCTGTATATGGAAAACTGTGGATGCTTATCTTTGATGGGAATTATATTCTATAATGTCCTCTGAAGATAATGGAAAATATGCCACTCTTAAGATTTTCTTTAATGAAAGCACAGGACGTCTTAGATGGCATGTCAAAACACAAAGCTGGCCTGTCACAAGAGAAAAATCTGCTGTGCATATTGGCCAAGCATGTCACTGGTTTATACACAGTTTTTCTTCACCTGGGTCAGAAAAAGGGTATATGAGCATGCTCAGTGATGCATTTATTCTAGGATTTCCTAGTCTTCGATATGTTGACCAAACTCCAGTCAAGACTGTTTACCTTTGAAATTATCTTTGCTAACCTTCATGGCTTCCAGTATGCTTGCATTCACTATATAAAAAGCACTCAGTTAATTAAGGAAATGTTGGGGAAACATTTTGGTCTACTAATTTGAAACTACAATGGACAACCAATTAGCTAATTAACAGAAACTGATGACAGATTATGACAGGCTTTTAATTTGTTTTCCAGAAATCTACTCAAAATAAGACATTACATCTGGCTGTACCTCTGGTTCCCATTCTGCAAAATGGGGATTCTGCTACTGACTCTTTCTAAAGCAGAACTCTATAGATGGAAAGTATGCTATCAGATGCAGAACTAGTAATATTAGTAATAATGGTTTGTTGCTGCTATTATAATAATTACTATTTCAATTATCTCTATTAGATATGTGCTATTCATTATTGACAGTTTTCATATTTTGTGTAGAACCACAGTGGAATCAAGACCTAAATACTGTGGTTTAAGAATATGCACAAAATTCTCAGCCAACACCTGGCTGAAATAAATAAGCTGCAATAGTGTGTATCCACACCTTAGATATGCTGCATAGAGAGCAGAGAGTAGAGTTTGCATCCATATCCTTTGAACCTGTAGGCTATGAATACTCAGCTCCAAATCTGGCTGATCTGCTGTCAGGCAGGTCAACCTGAAGCAAATAACCCTAAACAGAGTAACCAAATTTGGGTCTGCAACAGAGTGGTGAAGCTACCAGGGACACAGGCAGTTCCCATCAATGGGCTCATGGCTGCCAGTCCTCAGTGATGGAAAAGTTTCTTTCTGAAGACCCAAAAGGTGAAAGATTTTCTCTAAGCATGTATGTGCATATCTACATTGGTAAGGAGAAAAGATATCAGTGTGATTTTTAGACACATGAGGGCACAAGATTGGTTTCAGCATCAAGGAAAGCACAAGCTCTCCCAAATGTTATACCTCTCCTGAGGAGTCACAGACAAATTCTCTGGTATACTGTACTGAGAGAGCTTGTACTTCAGCTTCATACTTTCCATTGTGAGAGTTTTTGAGAGGTTGTTTTTCTTTATGCAGCTTACAAGTTATTACATGAGCCTTAAAGAAACCTAGTGTCTTTGAGACATCTGTTTCATTACTAAACCAAGTTGAAACTAGCCAATGAACTCAAAAGACACTAAGCATGGACGTACAGTTTAAAAAAGCTACATAAATAAACAAAACTATAAAGAGTTTTTTTCAGGAAATTAAACAGTGAAAAAATGACCTGGAAAAGCCTTTATGGGCTCCTCTTCCCTCCTTTCCCCAGTTACAGTAGAATCTAGCAGGGTTATTCTCCACTACTCACTTCTTCTGTGGGGGGAAAGAGGTGTGTATTTGAATGAAAGAAAAAACTTCTTTGTGTTAGAAGGACATCAGAAGAGAAGAAGCTGATAGGTTACAAATTGGCTAATTGTAAGAGTGCAATTTGTAGTTCTATGGTAAAAAAACAAATTGAAGCTCACCCTTCAAAATACAATTCAAAAAATCCACCTTCAATTGAATTTCATTCTTTCTAGTTTCAATTATATGGCCTATAACTCTTTCCTTTCTTGCTTTAATTACTACTTCTATGGAAAGTGCTAATTGCCTATAAATCTAATTGTTTACCTGTGGCTTCTTCTAGTGTGGCAACATCCAGTCTGGGGCTATAATTTCCATAACCTGCAGCAGTAAAAGCACGAATCTGGAAAACATACACTGTTCCTGGCTTTAGGTTATTAATAGAAGCTGAAGTGGACTTGGTTTTCACTGTTGAATAGGTCCTCTCCCTTTGATCCTGGAAACAATAAGACAAAAGACTAAATGACATTTACAGGTCAAATTTTATCATGGTTGCGCATCAGCAACTGACAGCCAGCCTGGGTAGTTTATTTCAATTTGTTGAATGCTTTTTTCCCCAACATAAAAAATAAAGAGTACTCTGTGGAGTATTACAAAACGCTGTCAATTAGATGAGGAGCTCTAAGTGTAACATAAAATTCAAATGGGATGCTTATGTTGCTACTCCTAAAACATCCAGACATAAAATGATTTCTTCTTTGGTTCTGATTACATTTTGTGAAATTTTGATGAGAAAATAACTTGACCACAGCTTTCCAGGGGGATCTGCATGGCCTAAACAGTTCAAGGACAGGGAAATGTGTTTTTTTATGGTCAGAACACCTTCCCTTGCTATCTTCCAACACCTTCAAAAAATACAATGCTGTCAATGGCTGGATTTTGCACCAAATTCTGAGGTCCTTAACTCCATTTTCACTTGGTTGTTTTTTCCTCTGGCTTTTAGTCTTTTCTTAGTTTTTGACTCTATGGCATCAAGAAGAACCCAGGGAAAGAAGCTCAGTATGACACCCCTCAAATCTGAAGCTGTAAGATTACAAACCCTATGAGTAATAACTCACTTTCAAATACTACAAAAGCTGTATCACAGATCATTACAGTATTCAAAAAGCTCTACTTATTCATCACATTTACTGATCCAGATTATCTTTCAGCACAGATACGTGCAGCCCTGTTGATTTTCGGTGGCAGATGCAACCCGGGCAGAAGAGATGAATTAACGAACCATCTGAATGCACCACACAACCAGAGAAGCATGAGCTGTGCGAGGCAGTGCTAATGAGACAGATATAGAGGGAAGGAATAAATCTGTAACTCATTTCAATAGCACTTCACCAGCTGAAAATCATGGAGGACCTTCCCCTTTGCAGAGAGGAAAGCAGCAAAGGCTGTTGCTGGAATACAGGGTTAAATACAATTTATATGATTTATTTTCTGAGATTCAGTAATGGCTTCTCCCGGGTCTTGCCCAGTCTGTCATCTGAGCAAGCCTGCTGGCTTGGCTAACAACAATTTTTCATGTCTTTTCCAAGAGGGTTTAAATCATCTGTAAGTGAGGACCATGGTGGAATGTGTGTTGGTATGTGAGAAAGAACAGGAATGCTTGAGGGATGAGAAACAAGTGTAAGAAAACCATAAACAGTCAGGTTCGGGACTGTAAGCCGCAGTGGAATTTCAGAGTATGGGTTTTGATGCATAAACAAGGCTAACTTGAATTGCCAACAGTTCTTGCATTCAAAATTAATAAATAACAAAGAAATAAAAATCAACTGCACTAGAAATCTCACAGGACAGGCTTACTTGGGAGATTTCAGGCAGTTTCCATTCCAGCCCTAGCCAGAAGTGAGAGGTGAAAAAAACACTTATCAGAATATTACAGAACCGCAAAAATGTTTGATTTAATTTGGCTGTAAAAGAAGCTGAAATTTCAGTTCTCTTTTTTTCCTTTAAAATAATGGAATAAAATTTAAACTGAGCAAGAAGCTTAACAAGTACTTTCCAAGCTGAACTGCAATATTTTGGAAGGAAGGAAAGCATTTAAGTATTTGTGTTAAAATTGTCTCACTGAATTAAAGATGCATAGTTCAGTTTTTCTGTGACTGTTTGTAGGATGAGCTGCTTATTCTCTTTTATTGATTTCACTATGAAAAGTATAACACAGGTAAGTTTCCTGCCATTATAAAAGAAGTTTAACATCACTTCTTGTCTTTGCAAACATAGGAAACTGGCACTGAAATTCTGCTGCTTATTTAAAGCAATATGAATGTATACGGAAAATAATAAAAGCTACATTTTAAAAGTTATAATTTTATGAAAAGTCTAGTATCTTGTGCATTTTTCTGTCATCTTCCACTACCTATTTAAATTATTTATTTCATTTTAGCAGATTAGAAACTACTCTGCATGTAAAAAGAATCAAGTTTCTTGGATTGTACTTTGGGGTTTTGATTATTTTTTCTGTGGAGAACAGTTTTGCATTTGGTAAATATGAAAACTTTATTTTTAAATGTATGCACTTTATTTGTGTGTGTGCACAAACACGTAATTGAGGAAGAAAAGATACCTGCTAAAATTAGTGAAATTTCTTTAAAAAAATTGTTTAGCTGTCTGTACATACCTGGTAAATTTTGTTACAAGTCATTAAAGTGAACAACTTAAACTGGGAGTTAGCATGAACAAATAAACATTTTATTCCCTTCCCAAATCATATAAAAATCTTTTGATAAGTATATTTGTGTAATTCAATACTGAAAATTAGATATGACACTTGATATTAGAACCAATCTGGTCTGAATTTATCTACTTACAGGTTACCTAGTAAGCTGACGTCCTCTTTTTGATACTATTACCTTCTGTGCAGAGATGAAATGTCTTCACAGGTGATCACAAAGAAGCTCCTTTGTTCATTTCTTTGCATTTTAATTCTTTCTTTTTTCTCCCAAAGCGTTTCATAAAATTTATGAATATGTTACATGCTGCAGTAAATTTCCCGGGAATCTGGAGGACTCACACTTAATCCGAGTCCCATGACAAACATGTAGCTGCACAACCTGCCTTCACTCTGCTTTCATCTGGTTCCCAATTGCATGTGGCCCTACTTATATGTTTGTCAGATATTTTTTATTCTGGAGTACTTCAAAGTTATCATGAATGAAGCTGTAGACACACTGAAACGAATGACAAAACTCCGACTGACATCAATAAGATTGCAATTTCACTCTAACAGAAACAGAGATCACTCCATCTGCTGTTGAAAAGCAGCCCTCAATTCATTATTGTGTTGAGAGAACAAGTTAAAAAATAAGTATCACAATGCTGGGACATTTTAAAAGGACAAATAAGGAATATTTATCAGCTGAAATTGTAGGAAGTGTTTCGGAAGTATTCAGACATCAAGTTGAAGTGGTCCAGCACATAAGGAAATATCGAATGCAGTCAGGAGTTGTATTTGATATATCATCTCAAGACTGGAATTACAGTGACACAGAAGGGAATGAAACAAGCTTTATACACAATGTAGAAGAGACAGGAAAATGACAAATACTACGGTAAATTATCCAAGTCCAAATTAACAATAATAAAAAAAAAAAGTAGGAAAAAAGGCAGATTTTAAGAGGATATTTCATTTTTAGGGTACCATAATACAATGTAGGGAACATATGACAGTAATATTTGTAGGGATTCGCTAGTTATTAAAAATGAGCAAAATCACTGTGACTTTGAAGACAGGATAGTTGCTAGTGGATGGCTTTCACATTGTTCCACAACACAGCAAGCCAACATGAAGCAAACTGCACATTGTTCTACATTACAGATAATCTTAGCACTTACTTTCTCATAATACTTGATTTCATATTCAGTAATGACTCCATTGGGATGTTCTGGTTCCTGCCAGGAAAGCTCCACGCTCCTCTGCAGCACTCTCTCCTTCATTACTCCACTAACTTGCGAAGGAGCTGTTTGGACAAGATGTGTCAATAAATAAAAAGCAAATTTGTTGGATGCCTAAAATCAAATGTCATTACTCATCTGCCCCATGCTGAGCCACTTTCATTAAGGCAAAAGAAAGCACCTTTTCATAGCTCACGATTCAAAGCTAATGAATATTCAAGCAGGACCCTATTACTGTTCATAAACTTAGAATGGAAATCGAATTAAAGTGCAAACAGCAAAAAGTGGCATTGTTCAAGTCAGTGCAAAACTGCGATTGATGGGATAGGAATAACAATTTGGCAAATTAATTCTGATTAATATAGCAAGGTAGATTTTTAGATTGATGCGTAGTAAATTAAGAGTCTAAATATTGCGTATGTTTCTAAAATATGCATAAAGGAAAAAAATGCTTTAGAAACAAAATCACATTTTAGGCTGATTTCATAGAACTGATTTCAATTCTGCTTAAGAAATAATCTGTCTCACTATCTCATTGTGGCATAATTTGGCGATGAAAACAACTCTAATAAGAGACTAAACCCCCTCTTTTTCATTAGTTCAGACCTTTCCAGGACATTGTCCCTTTAGAGCTGAAGTTTCCACATTTGGTCTTGGAATTTTTTGAAAGTGTGAGACAATTTTAAAAGTAGATCTTAAGAAATAAAGGGGACACTATCTTCCTCCACCTCATTCTGCAGAGACATATATCCATGCACATTTGCACGCATGCACACATACACAGAGTTTCGTAATAAACATCACCCACAAACAAGCACCTTTTGAAATTAAAAAAAACCAACAATGAAAAAGCATTATAGAGCCATTGGCTCTCTTTTAAAAATGTTTAAGAGAGAATGTAACAAAATGTGAGAGACTGAAAAAGTAACTTGCTTTATCAGCTTATCTCATGTTTATCAAAAAAGAAAGACAGCAGATTTTCTGCTTACATGCAGTTCCAAAGGAAGCCCAGCATCACACTTTTCCTCAAACATACGTACTGCCTATATGAAAGTAGCACAGAAGTTCTGTAAAACCATAGCTCTTTAAAAAAACAACTATGGCATTGGAATTGTGCAGAACTTGATCTTGTTCTCTTCCAAATCAGTGGAAATAAGTCAAGGGTGTAAAGCTGCTCATGCACAAGATAGATAAAGAGAGGACCTGATCCTCAGGTCCCTGAAGTTAAAAGCAAAATGACATTTACATGCAGAAGAAGTTGGTCATATTTAGAGAGCCGACTGAGACACAGGAAAGGAAAGGAAAATTAGAGATAAATTTATTTATATCTTTTTCAAGTATAGAATCTAGTACTGTTTCTATATTTGAATATTTGTTGGAACAAAAAAATTCTGAATTTTTAAAATCGTTTTCTAGGTAAAAAAAAGAATAAACTTATTTAATAACTATATAAAGCTTTCACTTTGTAAAATGATGTACAGTCTTCATATAAGACAGGTTTCTTATCCCATGCAACAAGCAGGTGAATTTTACTTTCTCTTTTACCATTCACCTTGAGTCTATTTAGAAGAATTTCCATTCTAAGATTCTTCAGCACACACACTTTCCTCTATTTAATCTAAAGAACATAGAAAGAAAACATCTAGAACGCACACTCGTGTAGAATTAAGGACAAAAATATAATGATAAATTAAAAGTATCTACAGCACTATCAAGCAATAATCCTAAAAAAAAGCCTTAAAATTTGATTGCTAATTACTTTATTTGTGAAGTTTCTAGCCTTTTTAATTGTAACATGCATATTCATGTAGGTTTTTAAATTACATTTATTTACATTTCATTAGAGGCTCCAGGGGTCCATGAAAATTAAGGATTGAAGCCATGCATGATAATTTTTGTTACTATTATATTGTATATAATCAATATAATAAAAATTGAAGACTCCTTAATGTAGGCTGCCTAACTGATAAAAACATATAATTGTACCATGCAAACACCATGGGTTGACACACCATTCCAAAGCTAGGATCGCTATCTTTCATTCTTCTTGCACTCTCTTTCTAAAACCTTAGAGTATTTTCACTCTCTAATTAGTGGAATATATTCTTTTTAGTATCTAAGAGTCTGGAATGCAGTAAACTGATTCACTCTGGCTAGTTTTCTTTGCCGTCATTAACTAGTTGTCTTCTTTGTCTAAACGAGTATCACAGCATCCCGGCTGAATTTCAGATAGGTCATTATATTTCATGTATAAAGTTCTATCTCATCCAGATAAATGTTTTCCAATTACTAATTTTACATTTTTAGATGTCCAAAATTGTTAATGTTCATACTTATCATGAAACAATTTTGTATTGCCTAGGTCACCAGAGTTTGTCCGCAACATTTGTTGCCTTTTGTTTTAGCTTATCAATTTTTTTCATTCCGGTGGTCATAGCACTCATTTTTTTTAAGCAGTGAAGCAAAATGAACTCGCTTCCTCTGGTATTAGTTAACTCTGCATTTGTGGGGAAAGAACAGCAATGCAGAGAAGGAGGAACAAAGGAGGGGGAAAATTTTAATCAAGGAAAAGAAACATACTATGTAAGATTCCTACTTAACATCTATATAAAGTACGTCACGAACAGGCATATCCAACTTCCAATCAAAACAAAAGCTCAGTGATTTATCAACATTGCAAGAAAGCATTCAAAACCCTTAAGTAAATGCACTCCTAAATGTATTTCCTGTCAATTAATATTCTTTTCATTAAAGCATGGTCAGATTAAAAACTAGTTTTGGTTTGGGTTGGTTTTTTTATGTGTGTGTTTTGGATTTTTTCCTCCCCTTAACTAAAAAAATTGTGCTACTTTTCATTGGTAGCAGAACCACATGAGGAAGATGAGGAAGTCCAACCCTGCAGACTGTATATGTTGGTATATTATGCTGTATATAATTTCCATACCACTCAATACTTCAAAAATGCAATATGTTACCTAAGCTTATTTTGTGTCCCCAAATTTGTTGGGGGAAGAAGGGAATCATCAGACTGGCTGAAGCCAGAATATTCTCTGGCAAGGTACATCAGTCTGTTGCTACTGAAACTCTGTAAACTAGAGCAACCACGTAAGACAATCTATTGACAGGAGAGGTTGGATGTGTATGCTATCTTTATCCTGCCTTTTGGGTTGCATTTCTTGATCTGTGGTTAATGAGAGTGTACAGGTCAGAAGCATCTTGTTCTTTATTCTAGTATAATAATTTCCTCCGTATTCTCTCTGTGCTTTTGTTACATACTGTTTTGCATTCATGTTTTATCTGTTCTGGCTTCTGACACATCCTTTTAAACCTTTAGCCACTTCTCATTGCCTATCCATGTTAATTAATGAGCAACCTATGTATGGTTTTGAAAAAGCTATGTTTGAGCAAGCTTGAAAATGAGTTAAAGCATATAATTCATTTCTAAATACAAGATAAAATAGTCTTAAATCAAACAAAAAAAGATAACTCTTTAAAAATGGAATTAAAAATGTGATTTTTGTTCCTATTGCTAGCTAAACAACAACAACAACAACAACAACAACAACAACAACAATAATAATAATAATAATAATAATAATAATAATAATAATAATAATAATAATAATAAACCTGTTTCCAATATTTTTTTCTTTTAGTAATCTAGTTCTTGCCACTACATCTATTACAAAGTTGTTCATGATGAAGACATTTCTTACAGCATTTCTAGACAACTAAGTACCCAGTCCTGAATGACTTGAGCATGCATAATCCCTGCTGCATCACTTCAGGTTACAAAGAAGCGTAACTTGTCAGAATCATTATTTCCATAATATATTGCACTGGGGGATACAGGCTGTTCAAAACACCATTTGCTATCAACTTTCTTCCTGATATACCTCATCTCTTCTTTCTCTCCTTCCTGCTGACACAACATCCAATGCATCAAACACACACAGCCTCTCAGGGTTAGCAGGCAGATGTATCTACACATGCTGCATAAGAAAGTACTTCGAGAATTACAGGCACACTCATTCACCTTTTTTAAATGCTTCAAAATATCAATCAGCAAAAGGAAAAATTGATTTTTCACCAGGTTTCAACATCACAGCCACAGAGAAATATAACTTTGCTGGGCTTTACTGATAAAGCCTTCAAGCTGTATAGATTTCAAGCTGGTCATCATTTTCAGATCAGGTTATAGAAAAAGTTAAAACTGAGGTGTTAAAAAGAGCAGGCTATTCCAAGGAGATATTCTGTTCCATAGAGAATCTTACATCTGGTAGACTGATGTGTTACATCCATACTGCTAAGCCAAGAATATGGTATATTATTAATATGTGTGAATATTTAGGTACAGAAAACTGTGGTGATTATTTTGGAAGGCATTACTTTCAGTCCAGAGTCCTCTGAAAATATTATAACATGATGCTGTTCATTCCTTTAATCTCTGTCCTTAGCTATTCTATGGTTTTCATGCCTAACATTTCCCATGATCCACAGTGTACTTTCCAAACAAAAAAGACAGATGCAAAATTAAATCTTTCGCACAGTCTCAGAAAAACAAACAAACAAACAAATAAAGTAAACAAAGTACAAAATAGTAAAACAAAACAATAAAAACTGAAAAATGAAAACATGAAATTCAACTTACATATAAGAGGAATGAGGCATAATGCACCAATTTCTAGGACAAAATCATATTTTATCTTTTTATTGAAAAAGATAACACAGCAAAAGGAACATACCTAGCTACTTCTCTTAGGTTTCTTAAAGACCTGCATCTTGAATGTGTCTCAATTCCATCAACAGCACCAATCATGGAGACCTTTAATTTGATACCTTTAAAAAAGTCTCCCTAGAAGCAGCATTCTGCGTGTTTAGTAGTTCATGTGATTAAAACAAATTATTGAAAATCCTCAGAAACAAGGGTTTCAGTCCTGCAGTCCCATTTCATGCAAATAGTTTCACAAACGAACATAAGTAAATGCTCCCAGCACAGGATGACACCCTGTATTAATAAATGCTACCAAATCTTTGTTTCCAACTCAGTTTCATTATTTGTTATACAAAGATGAATGAATGGGCTATCAGACTTACTTAACCATTTTTTAATGTTTCTTTATCTTATAATAGTAATAATCTGCTTAAGTAAATCTGAGCTTTGTCACGTACTCGCTGAAATCAACAGTGACACTCATTTTCACTTCACTGGATGTTTACAGCACTTCCTGAAGGACAAAAACTCTTGGCTTTTGGCCTCTTTCTTTTTCATATCATAAACATATGCAGCAATCACTCAAAACCACTGGCTTTTCATACAACAGCAAAGAGATCAATTTTTACATCCCTGTAAAACTATATGTTAGGGCCCAGCGTAAGTTTTACATTACATGAAGCATTAGCACCATTCTTCTGCAACAGTGTTCTACAGCAGTTGGGGGGTGTTTTGAGTATTCAGCCTGAAGAGGACATTGCTAACAGATGCAAACCATGGAAGAACAGAGATATCTGCATCCCAGTGGTTATAACCTACTCTCTTATGTCTTTTTAAAATGTCTTTGCTTTCTCCTTTCTCGGCAGAGATCGTTAGATAACAGAATTGATTTGACTCTGCATTTTAAGTGAGACTGGCATCTTACCAACAACAAAAGCAAAATGAACCCATGTATTATATATACGAAAATAATAGCAGAAAATTATACTGTTGTTATCTCTTAAATGTTTTTTAGGAGGAGAATACAAAACCCCCCATACTCTATTAACAACCCTGCACCGACATTACCCAAATGGCACCCTTTTGCACTGGCTTATGTACTAATTTTCTCCCAAGAAAAGTCATAACCTGGCCTCCCATCATGATCTGGCTTGCTCTGAAGGGAAACTTAGGCATCAGAATTGCCGAAATCACTAAATAAGAGTGGCAGAAAAATAGATTATACACCTTGAGAAATGTCAGCTACCACTGTCAGGGGCCTGGATTCAGCATGTGGCACCACACTGGATTTTATGCTGGCCTGAAGCAGCATGCCTCAGGATACTTGCCCTTTCTCACTTCTGAGGAGCTGTCTGATGTACACAGATGTCACTTGAAACAAAACCTTGACAAAGATTTGCAGTTACTAAGTAAATTTTAAGACTTTACTATGTAGATATTTTCCTTATTTATTTATTCTGTTTCCTATAAAGATACAAACGCACAAGGAATTTTTGTGGGGGAAAAAAAAAAAAACGTTTTATAGACATAAACATAACATATCCATATTAATGGCTTGCTATATTATAATATTAAAATTATTAAGAATTTCAGAGCAACATAACATGGCAGTGCTACTCAAGCCATGACAGAGATCTACCACAGCTTGTCCTTTCAATGCTGGGAAAAAATGCCTATATTTCTCTTTGAGCTTACACTAATATGTATCATAATTTTCATGCTAATTTGTATGATAGTTCATGCAAAAAGGTAACAGAAAAGAATATGACAGCTCTTAAAATGATCATTATTAAATGAATAGCTGGAAATTTATAAGGTTTTCTTTTTTGTTACAGTCTGTTTTTCTCCCCTCTGTTGTCTCCACATGACAAAGCAGCCCATGATAAAAGGTTATTGAGTACCACTGTATTATGCCATTAGTACCCATTGCTTCGGATCAATGACAGAGAAATTCCCTACCGTGTTTACAAGCTACAGCATTCAAAAAGAGACCCAAATAAATCAGATACTTTACACTAACAATATCCTACAGAGAAGCCATTTTAACTTCCTCTCTGACACACTTTACTTTCTGGCTCATAAATATAACAGAGTGTGCTTACAATGATCTGTAAGCCATGAGCAGAGGCACACACAGCTCTCTCGGCCACTTGGGGATGTCCTGAGTACATGATACTGGGCAATGTACTCAAGCAATACTTGACTGCATTACTTTGTTACATTATTTACCATTTTTTTTGTGGTTGAGAAATTCTCAGAGATGAACAGAAGTAGTAGCTATTTGAATACTTTTGCAAATCAATTAATAAATATCAATAAAAAAATGAGGAAAAACAATAAATACACTCTGATCTCCCCTAGTATTATTAGCATTGTTCTAAGAAAGCTTATGCTCAAATAGCTTTCTTGTGAAACATGTAGTGATTAACTAATTGTCCATATCTTTTATGTACATGATGCATTTCAAATAGCTAATGCTTTGGTAATTCCTTCATTAAGCTCAAAACTCAAGACCTGGATCAGTTTTGCATGCTGTCTAGTCTGGCAAAATTCTGGGGGGGGAACCCAATAAAGAGAAAGAAAAAGAACTTACCAGAAAGAAATGAAGCAGTTTAGAAAGATCAGGGCTGACAGTCTGTCAATCATGTTTTGTTTTTTTTTCTGGTCAGAGCCTACATCTAGACCCATCCTATGAACTCCCCTGTTTCTCCTGCCTGACATTTGGTGCAAATATTATTGTCATGTCTGTATCCCCTTTCTTCCAAAACTGGTGACTTGGGCATCCATCAGTGCTGAACGGATGCTGAGTTGCATAACAAACGACAACATCGACTCCCAGGATATCCACAACTCTTGCTTTGTGAATAAGTTTTTGACATGTCAGGCACAAACCTGATTCTTACAAATGTGTTAGAGTAATAAACCAGCCCTACAAATAACAGAGAGGAGCTTTTGTTCTCCTGAAGCATTTGTTTTCCTTTGCAGAAGAAATATTTCTATGTTAATTAGATTCTTCTTTTGTCTTGCCTTCTTTTGTGATTCATCTTTCATAATTCTTTTTTTTTTTTTTTTACCAGAAACATCTGCCACCAGTCTTGCAGTAAATCCTTCACACACAGGTATTATTCTTCATTAAAGAAAACAAAACACCACAAAACTCCCAAAGACCAGGATAGTCTTTTCCCTGGTGGGCTACTCAGACACATTATGTTCTCCTTCTGTCTCCAGTCATCTCTGCTGGCAAGTGTCAATTACAGACACAGGTTTTAGGGAACGGGAGGATAAAGCACAATTTACAAATACTTTCCTCTGGAAGCAGAAAGATGTAATGACTGAGACTGTTTGCCGTAATTGAATTTCATGCTGTCATCTATTCAGTCACAAAAAGATGTCAACTTCAAGGATGCTACTCATGGGAAATAAAAACCAAAAACTAAAACCAAAACCCCTTAATATATTCTCATTGCTGCTGTATTGCTAATATTGCCACCCTAGTTTGACTTGTCTAAAAGAAAATGCTGCTTTTGCTGGAGGATATGAGGTGATTAGAACTGTGGCTTTGAAGGCCTATGGGCTAGTACGATTATGTTTATTCAGCATAGAATGTCCAAGAGACAAGTGAATGTATTCCAGCCCCATAATAAAGCATTTTGTTTAAGACATAGTCAACAAAAATCTGGAAACAAAGGGCCGTGCCAAAAAAATAAAAGCATTTGATCAAATATTAACTGAAAAGCATATAAATATTTTATAAAGATGTGAACACGAAACAATAATTATCACTGTGCCAGAGGTTTGATCAAACTGACTCATTCAAAGACATAATTGTTCAGTGGGGAAAAAAATATTACTCTACTAACATTCTTAAAACATGCACAACTTCTGTTCCAGCCTTCCAAATTCCTGTGAAACGCATTATAATGGCAATGCTAATGATCAGCATATTTCTGAAAGCAGCATGGGTGGTATTCCCAGGGAATGCACGAAGAATTCCTTGCGAAAATGGCTTGCATTTTTTTTTTTTTTTATGAGCCTGTACTTCTTCTCCCAAAGAGCATTAAATCTCTAGCATTTAAGGAGACAGACAAATTTCTGTCTGGGAAGCTCTGCTACAGTTGTAAATATCAGAAGTAACGAGTCTGAAGTTAGTGACTATGCACAGGAATGAAAGTCATGTCCTTGAGAGGAAGGTCAGGCACGGCAGTCGGCCTGTGACTCCGTCCATCAGGGCTTTTGGAAGAAGCAGTTTTGCTGACCAGTGAGGTCACCACTGTGAAGAACTGCCACTGACACAAATACAGTATTCAAAATTACCCTTGAAGTATAAAAATTCACATACATTCCAACAAATGAGAAAAAAATCCGTTGATACAATGTTGATTGTCCCAAATGAAATAATTTTGGAAGTAGGCTCAAGCTGGTCAAAAGACACTGTCATGCAAGAGCAGAAGGAAAACCCCTTGTCTCAGGGGGATCATATTTTGTAAAGTGAAGCTAGCTGATTGATTTGAATATACAACTTAAATTAATACCTGCCTGATAAACAGCAATAGTTACTTTAGAGATAATGCACTTATTCACTTAATAATAAAACACACAAAATTTGTATGAAAATATATTTGATATTTTTTCTTTTTTGCAACCAATAATATTAAAATCTGTAACAGGAATAACACATTTCTAGGACTTGAGCAACTACATATGACAAATTGGCATGATTTTTAAAAAGTGTATCCCTACCATCTACTACACAAACACTAAACTCTAAACACAATTTCCGAAAGACCTTAAATATTCTTGGCGTTGAGTAGACATTGGTTCTGAAATCTCCTTACTGCTTAAAATAGCCTTTGATTTGGGGAGACTTTTTTTGTTATTTGAGAGCATGCTATGATTCAATGTTTCTCCAGCTTCTGCTCACCAGAAAACTTTGGACAAAGACTCGTCTGATCAAGAAACTTACTAAACTGGAAAGACATCAACATTTAACGAAAGAATTTACTATGTGATTTCAAAAGCTGTACAGAATCATCATCTTTTTACACTCTCTCTAGTGGCTTCACTTCTCTGAATGTTAGGAGGCTCTAAGGGAAACCCAGGTTCTATATCCAAAGGTTAACTTCTTGGAGATGTAGATTACGAAAATGTCAATTGCACAAATTACAAACCCATTTAGCTTTCTGATTATTTCCACCTTTAGCATACCATTTAGGGCTCAATTCTGACCTCTCATCAATTATATTTTATTTTAGCTGCATTGATTTTATCTAAGTTATCCTTGCTTTATATCAATGGAAATAAGATCAGAATCAGGTCCTAAGGGGAAAAAAATTAGAAATGTAATTACCACAACTGATCATGCAATGTATATATATTGTTAATTGGTTACAATTTAAAAAAAAAAAAAGATTAAAATTTATTTGCCAGTTTCACAGAGACAGGTTTTTATGCTTTTATTTCAGAAATAGTTGTGGGTGGGATACAGACAATCTAACTGAGGCACCTGGGTGCACCTACCCTTTAGGCAACTACACCTCTCCTAAATTAAGTGCTTAAGTTCTCCAAAATAGCTTTGCTCCCTGTGAAAGAGAGGCAAGTGCATTGGAAAGATCCAGAAAGGGATCCTGCCTGTTTAAATTGAGACCCATAAATTTGAAAACAACTTCATTTTAAGACCTTTGACAAACTTTCTCCAACAACTACATAGTGAATATATGCACTGATTTTAGGAGAAACAGATGATTTGGTACACCTAAGAAACCTGATGTTATATTTACATACTTTTTAGGTGAGGTAGACCGCATCTACCACACACACTATCTAGAATTTCTTCCTATATCCTAAACTCTCCTTGTGAAGTTAAAGAAGTGTATTATTTGATCCTTAGCGCACCTTAAGGTAATTAGCCTGGAGTCTGCTCTGACCTACCTCTCATGCAAATCTTGTAGCATCCAGGTTTCTACACACAATAGTATAAGTCTAATTCTTGATGAGCTTAGAGGTATTTTAGCAACCTGCTAGCTAAATACTGTAACTACTTACAGAACTCCAGCTTCACAATTGTAGGGAATCAATTTAATGCTGAAAATGTTCTGAAGTAGAATTAAGTGGGAAATAACATTTTTATAAGAAAAAAAAATCCACAAATCAACAAAACCAGAATAGCTTCTGGGTCTGATTCTCTTTCCATTTTTAATGGTGTGAATAAACAGTGACTGCATGGACTCCTTGCATCCTGGATTTTGAACTTTGATCAATATCCAGGATGAAGGAGATGAAAATGGAGCTCTTTTAGTAACAGAAAATCATGCAATGTTTAGCCAGAAAGGTTAAACTAAAAAAAATAAAAAGCTGGTTCTGTTTTATTGCAGAACTATTCAACATATTGGAAAAAGTAAGCAAAATTGCATAAGCATCCTTGAATAGTTTATTATGGTTCTATTTATCCTAAATAATAAACTTTAGATCTGAATCTCCATTTACCCACTGATAGTGAAGGTATTAGGAGAGTGCAGGGTTGGTCTGTCTTTCAGACTGCACGCACCGTACACTGTCCTGTTAAAGAAAAGTACAGAAAAATGGTGTCTACACATCTTACGAGTCCTTCCAGGTTGTGATGGATACAAAAAAGACAGTAAAACTGGAATGTCATAAAATAAATTAAACTTGAGTCATAAGCACAGCACTGTCTTGTGTTTTAAAGAAAATTACTGTTTTCCTATACAGACTGTGTAGATCATTTTTTCAATTAATATTTTTCTGAGGGGCTCCAAGTCTACAGTACAAGTTATTGCTACCTATCTGTGTATATATAGCACTAAAGTTGTATTCACCACCAACATCAAATGACTTAAATTTAGTCACTCCAAGACACATCACCAGTAGAGCAACTCAATTTACATGAGTGAACACGGTGTACAATATGGTTCATATTTAGATTAGCCAAACAATATGACATCATTTAGACCAACACTGTATTAAATACCAGAATGTGCAAGGTTGCACAGTATGTAAACAGAAACCGAAATAGAAATCCTCTGAATATCCTTCTATTGTCTTATTCTTTGAAAAAGCTCCAGTGTAATTATTTATACTCATGAATGTATTGTAACACGCATATTAAGTTGGATATACATCAGAATCATGAACATCTATAGCCTGTTTCCTTAACGAATATGGTGTCAGCAATGCTTACTGTATGAAATGAAAAAAAATAACTTATTAGTACTGGAATTTCCCATGGTAATAAATACACTGAATGTTCATTACTTTCCCTTAAATGTGCATGTACAAACCCTGCCTCAGAAAACAGCTGTGCTAAAATGCTTAGAAACAACTTTTGTGATCATTCAGTGATAAAAATACTCAACCTACTCATTACCTAGATATGAGTTTCTGTAGCTTTTTACGTGAGCCCCACTGAAAAAGGTGGAATAGCAGAGACCTTATTTAACTGATCAACGATGTAACTGCACACATTCTCAGGGATAATAAAAAAAAGAAAAAAAAATCCCGCTTTGTTGTGATTAGCCAACAGTGGATGAATTAGTCATAAAATAAAACTGGCAATGATAAGGGCATGTCTTATTTTAAATCTCTAGTTCAAGGGTTTTTCATTTTTAAACCTTATAATTTCTCTAATCCAAATTAAATTAAAGTTTTATGGAATATGCATACAAAGTCAGACAATATAAAGACTCATGGCACTTTTATAATAACATCTGTATCCCACAGGAACCAATAAGAGCTTCATACATGCAATATGTATGCAGATTAAATAGGACAGATACCTTCAAACGGACATGACTGAAAACTGATTTTAAGAGTAGAGCACCTAACAGGCTTATCTTTATTAAAAAAGCATTTACTATATACTGGCTGCATATGTTGCAATGTTTAAGGCAGTATACAACTTATCAATAAACACAACTCTCCTTATCTGACCTTAACCTGCCTGGACTGATCCCATCTAATTTTGCATCTGAGACATTAAAATACAAGTCTAGCCTCCTTACGGTCCTTTTAGTTAGTGAAGAAAAAGATTCATGCCGGTCATTGAGATCTTATGGTAATCAAGTCTTAAGTGGGCCTTTAAGTCAGATTTTCTTGCTTCAGGTGTGTCCTGAGATGGAACCTACACCACTTCACTGGTAGGACTGCTGTTTCTTGCTATGTCTTTTGTAGAGTTTGGGGGGCGTTGTTATTTCATTATAATTATTCGGTTTTAAATGGTTAGTCTAATATTTGTTTTCTGTGATAGAAATACAGAAATGCTAATTTCTGGTATTTGTATCAGTTTATTACCCATAGCCGGGAACTAGCCTCCCTAATCTAAACTCTTGAATCTATGCAGTAAATGCCTAACAAAAACTCTCCCAAGAAGAAATCTAACTAAGGAAAGGGGCTGCCCTAAAAGGCCTCCAGACAGACATCCTCTCTGGTACCGCCCAGGCACCACACTAAGGAGGCAGGACTTCCCTCTGAAGGACCTCAGAAGCATCTGCTGCTCTTGAAGAGGTAAATGAGGCATGTCCTTAAAGGAGTCTGGTTTACTCAGAGCTTAAAATTTGTGTCATTACATGATACACAGCAAAGTTTGGCAGACAGAGTCTGCCACTTACCTTTCTGCTGCAGTCACTAACTTTTCTCCAGGATCCCTAGAAAGCACTCTCATCTTCTAGATACAAACAGACTTTGGAGTTTCTGCAATTAATTTCCACAAGATTGTATTCTGTGAAACACACTTACAAAAAAGATTCATAGATATACTTGATAAATTAGGACTGTGACTAATGCAGGTTTGTGAGGTGTAACATGCAAACTTCTAGCCAGCTGACCTACAGCACAACAGTCATCTATATGTGTCTCAAGTGACTGAGCTTCGACTGGTTACAGGATCACCCAAAACTGTGCTTAAATCCTACACTTTACTGTATAGCCAGTCTACGCAGATTATGTACTCTAGTGTTATGTATTTCTCCTCCCCTTTTCAACTCTGTTGTAAGCTCCTGGCAAAAGAATTTTAAAAAAATAAAAGATATTGTCCATATGGTGTTTTAAAATACCTAGAACATATTTTTATAAGTATATATATATTTAATAACAAGCTAGCTTTCAACTCCCCCTTGCCCCCCCAAAAAAAACCCAAATCAAGAAAGAAAATCCAAATCTGCAGCATTTTTGCACAAGTTGGATTCATTTAGTATGAAATTTTCCAATTTGTTCCTTTACTGTAGTTTTCACACTAGGCGGTAGCTCAGGGAATATGACAAAAGAAGGAAGAGGGAAGGGAAGGGAAGGGAAGGGAAGGGATG
>Ga0065711_1031681_pt1 | contig 29013 bp, 21 predicted proteins | sample Hoacrofraction12_FD_59098 | JGI IMG/M metagenome (GOLD analysis project Ga0065711, IMG submission 59098) | Hoatzin crop microbial communities from Cojedes, Venezuela - Epithelial fraction 12 v2 (version 2) | ecosystem: Host-associated > Birds > Digestive system > Esophagus > Crop | place... | reverse complement strand
CCGCTTCCGCGAGCAGGTGCAGGTGAGGCGGCGGGGTGAAGCGGGGTCGGGCGGGCGGCTCCGCGGTGGGGCCTACGGCGGTGGAGCGGGGGGACTGCGGGTTTGCAAGCCCCGTCCCTCCCCCGTGCTGCGGGCAGGGCTCGGCGGAGCGTCGGGAAGGGTAGGGCGGGCGGATGGGGCTCCCGTCCGGGGGGTCGCGGCTCGGGCGGGCGGCGTGGGGCGGCAGCCGCGGTGGGCGGCTCGGTCTCCCCGGTTGAGCTACGTGCGCGGTCGCTCGCTCCGTGCTCACCCGCACACCCGCTCTCTGCAGCGGCCGGCGGCTGTGCCAGCCCGTGCCGACCTCGGCGGGGTTTTTCCTTTGCTTGAGGACTGTGAGTCCTGGGGGCTCTTCAGGGCACACGGCGCTTCCCTCCTTCCCGGCCCGATTAGTCGGATTGCCCCCGGCCCCCCCGTCCGAGCCTCCCGCAATGGGCACGTAGTTCACACTTATTTGTCTCCTGCGTTAGGTAACGTTAACTTGCTTCGCTTTTCTTGCCTATTTTCCTGTTTGTATTAAAAGCACAAGCTAAAAAAATATGTTCTCGCAATCATATGAGTTACTGATTAGAGATTTATTAGTACTGATGGGTAACAACCATCTCCGATTTGGTTTTTTTTTGGTATTTCATTGGGACTCGCAAAGATGACGTTGTATTTGGACTGAATTTGGTTAGATTTGATTTGAATGTGTGCTGAGATTTCATTTCTAGCAGTGAAGAATTGAGCAGCTCAGACAATATGTTCAGAGAGGAGGAGGGGGAACAGTGGGGAGGGAGAGGTCTGAAGCACAGAGGTTAGGTAATTTGGCTGCTCTTCCACAGAAAGTGTCAAAATTGGGAGAGCAACCCATGCTGCCTGTATTTTTGGACTTATACCTCTTTCCCAATTTTTTTCCTTCCAAAGAACTTTTCTGAATTGTTCATAAGTTACTCTCGGCCTTCTTTGAGGTTTTTCTTACTTTCTGTAAAAGTAAACTTCTGAAAAAGAGAAAACTGCCAGTCAAATCGGTATTTCCTCTGAGACTAATTGGTAGTTTTCTCATTTATGAAATACTTGAAGTTTGTCCAAAGAGTATTAGCTTCTCATCAAACCATGAGGTAAAATAGCAGAATCAGTTCTGTGTGGAGGTCTTTTCTGCCTTTCCTCTGTCTTGCTTTTCCTGAAATGCAGTTAATTTTTCTATTTAAAGGTAGATATCAGAGTGTCTGCATTCAGCGTTCTCTGCTTTTTCTTAAAATAAAAATTGCTCTTTGCGATCAGGACTATGCTATGTACCTTACAAAGCTGGGAGATCAAAACATAACTTCTGTGACACAGGTAAAAAGCTTCATTCTCAGAATGAAAAAATGATTGGACAAAATGCAGGAGAAAGTATTAAAGTGGGGTTTCTAATTTATTTTAAGGCTGAATCTGATATGTGAAGTGCAATACTGCTAAATGGAGTACTTACCATGTTGTAGTATTGGGTGAATAGAAAACTAATGAGGTGTTGTAATTTTGTATCTTGTCTTTGGTTGTAATTTTAGCCCAAAGTGTGTATACATGGGATGTTGTGTGAAGTTTAGCAAGCTATGCCAGATCCTGTCGTGGAAAACCCAATGAACTCTGGGAAATGAAACTGCTGCTTTCTGCTGTATCTTTGCCCACGTAGTAAGAAGCAATGTATTTGGGTTATTTTATTAACAGATATTTAGTACTTAAACCTTTAAGGCCTCAAGAGGAACCTTTTCCAGTTTCACTGGCATCACTTGTGCTGGGAAGACTTCCTACTGAATGAAGTAATGTGCGCAAATGGGTTTGCGTGCAAGAGATTCTTAGTCTGCAACACGTCCTGTATCATCACTACAGCAGTAACCAGTTAGAAAGCTACAAGGACTTTTTTTTTCCCTCTTCCTTTGAGGAGCGTACCAGTGGATAACAATGACACTGTTTTGTCCTGAACCTTCTCTGTCATACTAGGCAAATTTATAACCTATCTAGAAGACAAAACTGTAACTTTATTTTGCTGGATTAAGAATCATGAGCTGTGTTTAAAAACAATTTCAGCCATGTTGTGAATTTCTTTCTCATATATCCCATGACAAGTTGCTTTAATTTCCTGTATTGGGACTGGCAGTCGCTAATGGTCTCCATTCTGGGCCACAGCAGTTTTTCCAGTTCACCGTAATGCTCAGTCTGATGCCTGTGAGTTGTAAACTTGTGAAGAATTTAATGGGCTTTTCATAAAATTATTACTAACTGGTTTCAGAGTTATGTCAGAATCCCACAATTCTTCACTTAGCGAGGTGGTTTGCTTCTTTGACAAAGGAGAAGCATTTTAACATGTGTTGCCCTGAGTTTGTTGCAGGAAAGGTGAAAATCCACAGAAAGAGAAGGAAGGTGTCTGTAGTTGTTGTAGTGACCTTTGCAGAATAGCTCATGGAATATACCCGTAATAAATTAACTTCTCTTTTAAGGAGGAAGCTGGAAAGCAGGAAGTGGTGGTGGGCAGGTTCTAGCACAACAAGATTGGATCCCTTGTCCTGAAATGCTCCACTTTGTGGAACTGCTGTGGAAATACGCCAGACTGTATGGCTGGGGAACTGTCGAGTTCCCAGGGCCTTGGCTGAGATGAAGGGTGGTCGCTCTTTTTAAGTGTGGCTTCATAGTGTTTGCAGATGAAGGTGTGCATTGATGAGATGTTCTATATTTGTCTTGTATTTTGGAGGTTATGCTTCTAAACTATTTTTTGTTTTTTTTTCCTTTTCAACACTGAGGAGAGGAGGTAAATGCTTTAACTATTCCCCTGGTGGGGTTCATAGCAACTATGGTAGAATGTACGAAAAACAGGATGTTGAAGATGCTACTAGCTAAAAATGCTTTGACCAACTTAGATTTATTTTATTCTGTGAATGGAAAAGGAGGCTACTGATATACACTACAAAGGTTCTGAATTTAAGGTTGCACTTTATACTGGAGGTGAGAGCTGGGGGCAGGTCTACTGGGAAGTAGTTCATAGAATGAAGTGCTGTGGCTGTTTTGAGCCTGCGGAGTATTAGTGGTTTTACTCAAATGCATCAGGCTAAGATGGCTTCCACTTTCGGTATTGTGTGGCTGAAGTAAGGGCATTCGGGAGGTACTCTTTAGCAGCAGTATTTTGCAGCCAAGCATAGTGCATTATAATCGGACACATCTGCTTTACTGCGCTAAAGCTTGACATTCAGGCTCTCTTTCTGTTCTTCTGACATGGATTTCCATAATTGACCTTAATTCGGCTGCCTCTCCAAGAAAGCTGAGAATCTGAATCAAGGGTATATGTGTAATGCCAGACAAAGTATTTCTATCATCTCTGTGCTATATCGAGTCTTTGCAAAGACTGACAAAGTCTTACAAAGTAATATGGACTCAAAAATACTCTTTTTTTCCTGTAAAACTTGAATATGTGGTAGCATTTTTGGCAAGTGTGTTGAATTTTACAAATGTGATGAATTACGTAGTCTGTTCAGTTGAATTGAGGCAGCTGGACTGGTGCCTACATGCTCACTTGGTTTGTGCTGAGAACCTGACTCTGGAGACTTCCCTCCTGGACCAGCTGAATGTCGTGGTGGTGAGTCCTTGCTTGTCAGCTTGGTGATGTCCAGTCCAGGAAAAGATGCTTAGAAATGGGTGCGTAGTAGCTGGAGACATCCATCTAGAGTATCGAGATGTTTGTGCAGCTGTGTCTAGTATAGGCAGCTGGCCATAGATGACAAGTTAAAGCTTTGAGATTAAGTCACTTCTTTTATTTGTTGAATTCTGTAGCATATATATATGTTCTTGGGAAAATTGTTGCCTTTGAGTTGCTTTGGCTTGATGTTTCACTTGGAGTTCTGTCAGACGGGGGCCCAGTTGTGGTTGTGGCCTGTGATTTGGTACAATGTAAAATGTATGTGACACTTGCCCAGGAAAGAAAAGCAATTTTCTACGCATATGCAAGCGAGTGACTCGATCGCTTGAAGTTAAGAAAAATCTTGCTTGTAAAGTGGGGATTTTAATTAGTGGGGTATAGTTTTCTTGGGAGAGGTCTATCTTTCCTCCCCCTTTCAAGCACTAAACTTGTTTACTTCTTCCTATATTTCTTTCTCTAGCTTCTGTCTCAGGCGCCTAATAATTGTAGAGCTAGAGCTGTTGTCTTTTATCTTTTGTTTCTCTCTGTGAGTTTGTGGCTCTGAGGTAAGGAGCCAACCCTGACTCTTTGGCCTGGAGGGATAGTCCATGCAAGGCTTTGTTCACAGGCTTGGTCTACTGCTTGTGCCTCTGGCTGTAAAGTGTCTGGACTTTGCTACAACTAAAGCCATCCTTACAGACGAGGTAATTTTCTGAGGTTCTCGCATCTTGAATGCTTGGGTGTATTTGATAATGCCTCAGGTATCATTGCAGCATTATTAAGATAGCACTGATCAGAGATGGTGTAAAGGTTTGTTGTCATAGCATCAGGTATAGGTCATAGGTTTGAAAGGGCCCATTAGTTAAGTTCTGATTTTCCCCCAGATCCTGTTTAAAAAAAGGAGTTTGTGTTACATAGTGAGACCCAGCATTCGATTTGAAAAGTACGGAAGACAAAGCTATATTTTGGGGGGGCTACTAAACAACTGTCACACAAATTTGAATAGAAGTAATTCTCTGGACACTTGTTGTAGTCTGGTTTCAGTCACTATCCACATGTGGTTCACCTGCGCAGGGTGGAGACACCCTCAGTCAGTATAATGCCTGTGGCTGCAAAAATCATAGTTCTCTGTTTCAGTCCCAATGCTCCAGTTCTGCAGCAGGAGGGCAGCACATGGAGTACTGGAGTCTTCCTTAGATTTTATTTTGGGTCTGCCATTCTGTTTGGTGTCTGCATCTAGTATCTGGAGCTTGATATGGTTCTGGATACAATTTGCAGTAGCTTTGATGCATTTACTGCTCTGTATAAACTCTTTGTTTTGATTGTACTGCTGTTAGGAAAGGTCTTCAGCAATATCAGTGATAGCAGAAACATTTTGCAGACACTTTTATAATCAGAAATGTACAAGTGTCTGGATAGCTGGTTTGGTCTACATACGTGGTTCGAGCACAACCTGTAGCAATGTGTTGTACCATGTGTAGCTTAGGCAAGGTGATGGTGTGAAGCAAGTTATGTCGGTGAATTGTCTTTTGAGGCACTTTCAGTATGAAATGCTGGTACAAAGTAACACCTTGTCCACCACTGCTACACTTACAAAAGTTTCCTTAGTGGTAAGAAATGACTTAACAGTGACCTGACTTTTTTAGGACTACCTTTGCACCCTGAGACTGCTTTGTTATGAAAGAGGTGTGGAAAGTTTTAGCAGTAGACGTCAGAGTGCTGTCTTTTAAGCTTTCAGCCTGTAGACCAGATCCAGTTCTCCAAAATCAGTCAGTCGTCCTATGGCCCGTTCTTCTTCCTAGGGATCCTTCGGCTGTGAATAGGGATGAGGAATACAGCTGAATAAGCTCTTTTGGCAAAATGCTGCTACTTGCTTGCTGTCCTACGTTTCTTAACCCAGTCGTACATTGGATTTGGAAATGGATCTACTGTAAAATCAAGATTCTAGAAAATCCCGTCACGTGAGGGTTGTAGGTATGGATTCCTTTCACATAAACAGAAAGAAATTAGTCTCTTCAAAACCTGTATATCTTAGTAAGTTGTATTCCTGTCGAATGGTGGGAGAAAGAAATACTGGTGGTTTGATTTCCATGCTGCAGGTACTTCTGATGGTGTGAGATACCGTGATGTGTAATCTTCTCATGCTTATTTAAAGGATTGTGGTCTACCCTGTTTGAAAAAAAAAAAAATACAACTCCTGTGGCTCACTGTTGGAGAAATGGTATTGCAGATGAAAACATACTGTACTTGAGCAGGAATTAATTGTCAAAACTAAGATCTAGCAGTACTGAGTAAAGTGTGCTCTACAGAATTATATATACAGACACATTCACATTGAAGAATCAGGTGGTAGCTTTGCAAGATAATGCTACCCAGGTTTTCCAGAAACACTGCTGTGAAGGCATAGGATAAGTAATTATTAAACATGTGTATTTTTTATCTTGTGTTAAGGTGCCTTTGTGCAAACATGAGAATCTAACACTGAAACTTCAAACAGATCTTCACTCTGTAAACACTTGAAGTACTAGCCTATATTTAGTCCTTATTAAAATTGAGCAGTATGCTGTTGTGTGAGTAATTCTTTGACATTACTGGGAAGACTTGCAGGGTAATAGAATAAGGACAGAAAAGTAGAACTAACCCCAGCTCACAGTTTTACTAGTTACTAACTGCTCAGCCAACACTCAGGCCCCAGGACAAGCATTCAGAAAAAGTGAGGATTGGAGCTGTGTTGTTCTGAGGGTGCTGTGCCACATGGAATCCAGCATTGCCCCAGGTGTTTTTGCCTTGGGATAAGTAACCTGTGCCACTTTTATGTATAAAGGGGACTTAAGCTCTGTAGAAGCTCATTTGAAGCACACTGTAAAAGTGTTTAGGGGGAGCATGGAATAAAATAGTTTGAAAAAGTGTTGGCTTAGATTGCAGGGTAGATTTCTTGTATACTTTGTAAGGACAAGTGGGAGGACTGAGATAACTTGCAAAGAATTGTTGGCACACAATTACACATCCAGTTGTGATATGAAGTAGCTAATATTTTCTTCTTGAAAGTGTTGTAACTTGTTGCATAGGACAGTAACGATTTCCGGGTCACATGTGCACAAAACACATTGAACTATGCAGCTGGCTTTTGTCACTGTAGAACTGTATCTGGAACACAAGGTGGGTTGGAGGAGTGTCAGAGTTTTTTTTTACTGCTTCATGGGGAAAAACTGTAGAAAATTGCCACTTGCTGTCTTCGTTACCCTTACTTCTGATGATTAACTGTTGTAAAGAAGGAAAGCTGGTGGTTTTTCAGATTTCAAGAATTGTCTGTGCACATGTATTGGCATTTCATCCTACCTACCCTCCCCATGAAGACTTAAATAATTGAGGTCCAGGATAAGACAGGGATTGTAATGGGCAAGTTGAGCAGAGAGGCGAAATGGTTCAATTTCGATGTAGAAGAATATAGTAACAGAGTAACCTATATGTGGTGTGTGTCCCCCCCCCCCTTTTTTTTGTCCCACTACCTCTGAAAGTCATCTTACTCCCATCTTTCTAAGTGTGAGACTTTGATTTAGGCCATGTAACAGAATTCAGATTTAGGCAGGAAACAGTTTTATTGACAAGCTGTTAATTACTGCTTCTTGTATTCAGAAAGATTAAATACAAGTGTGCGCAAGTAACTTGGACAGCCATAGTTTTAAGCCCTTAACTGTTTTTTAGTTGAGACTATACCTAGTAATTAGGTTTTTCCATAGTTGTAAGGAAGACGGGGAAAATAAAATCAAATTATAAAGTGCTTTTGCATAAAGATACGTTTGTAATATCCATGGTGAAGGTTACTTCTGATATGCAAACTTTGCATTATCTAAGGGTAGTAATAATGTCATGAGAGGATAGGCTTTTGAAATAACTCTTTACAACTAATAAAACTTTCAGTAGTTTGTTCCAGATTATTTTTATTGTTTTAAAACTAAACATTTGTGTATTCTTTGAATGGCAAGAAGTACTAAAAACCTGTAAGCTGAAAAGTTCTGGTATAAACTGAGAACCTCAGTGAAGTCTCTTCAGGAGTGTTTTATATGTGTGTTCTCAGGGGTTTGCTCAATGAGGGAACATTTCCAGTCTCTGCTTGAAATACTTTGGGTATTTGGAAACAGTTTTAGATTTCAGTAAGGTGCTGGCATTGTGTTGGGGACATCAAGTCAATGAAAGTCATTTGAAATCCTGGGAATGTTTCTTCTTGTTGTACTGGTAATGGTCATTCAAATCGGAGGGCTGACTGGCATTCGGAGTACCCCGCTCATCCTAAATTCTCTTTTTTTTTTTTTCTAAAGGGTATCTGAAGTGCAGATAAGTCCTTTAAAACTTGTGTTAAGTTTTTGCTTGCTTGTATTGTCTTAGTTGAAGGTTGATGGCGATTTGAATGCAGTTCTAATACAGCCTATTGTAATACAGCATTGCACAACTAAAAGATGCTACTGCGCGCATTTCAGCTGAAACTTAGTCTCAGAAATGATGCCGGTTTTTGGCTCAGTTAAGTGGAGCATAGTGGGGGAAAAGCTGAGATGATGGGAATGCAGTAACTAATGGAATATGCTCGTGAAGGTTTTTTGTGAAATACAGGAGCTGCAATGCATGTTGTGCTTTGCTTAATGAAAGGCAGCATGGAAATAGCTAGGGAGCAAAGTTAGATTTGGTCATTCGTTAGTATTTTAAAGGCTGCTCTGTTCCAGCTTGGTGTTGTAAGGTAACATGTCAATTCATGATCTAATAATTTGAGGGTGTGCAAGAGACCGTTTAAGTGACTGCTGTGATGCTCAGTTTGAGCTGGAGATAGTTACAGCTATTAGTGCAGAGCTGCCATTTATATAGCTGCTCTTGAAAGAAAAGAGGCTCTTGCTTGTACAGCGGGACCGTTGTTGCGTAGCAACTACTGTGCTGAAAGCTTAAAATCAGATGCTTCCGTGAAGTTCACTGTGCCCTAATAATCCTTAATTTATCTGGGCCTTGCACTGCCTTTATCGCAGTAGTGAATATCTTTTATTAGTATACTCAGTAATGTCTGTCTTGTAGATTTACTTTTCTTTTTTCCCCAAGCTTAGAACTGTGTGGTGTCATGCATATTTTTTTTTAGCCCAATTTCGTGAAGGTTCCCGAGCATGCTTAATCACATTGAACTGAATTCGAGAGAGCCGGAGTTCAAGTGTCATGGTCTTTCGTAACCGGTAGTAGTAGCAGGGCAGGCCTGCCATCCCTCATGTGGACAGGCAGTTATGTCTAGTCCTGTGTCGTTCTCAGTGGTGGCTCCTGGTTGGCGAGAGAACATGGATGGGCCTTTTGGTGAGCTGATGTGCCTGTTGCTCCTATTTAAGGGCAGCAAAGGAAGCCATGGGTGGATGACATACGTGGGTATTTGAGAGTATTGTGGGCAGGCAGGGGAGTGGAATAGAGAAGGAAACAAGTTCTAGTGAGAAACAAACTTTTGTTTGTGTAGTTGTTGCACTTGGTAGTCAGTGAACTGTCTTATGAAGAAAGTAGACCTGAAAGAAACTTGGGAAGATATAGAGAGTCCTGACCTATATAAATTGCTTTGAAATATGCTGTGTATGAAAATAACATTTTCCCCCCCCTTGAAACATGCTAATACCTACTGAAGTGCATGTTCTCATGTCTATACTTGATCCTGAGAATGCCAGCATAATTTATCATCGTTGTTTTTTCAGTGAGCATGTTAACGTACTTGCCTCCGCACGAGGTTTGACTTCAGATGTACTGTGCTCAAATTTAGCCTTCGATGTAAAACTTGCTTATGAGATGGCATTCTTCAGAGGTGATGAAGAATCTGCTTCAATAGATGTTAATGAAGTACCTCCCTCAGCCAGGGCTTTGAATTGTTTATGTGCTTTTTGAAAGTGGGTAAATAGCAGCATAGAATCAATATTTAATACTGTGAGGCTTTGAAAAAAGACTTTATTTTCTATGTAGATAATTTAGGATCAGCTAGATGCCATTTTAAGATGGAATATCTACTAGCACAGAGTTCTTTGCAAAGCATGATGTTGTGTTAAGCTAGCAGTGACACATATAGTAACACAGACACACGGCATCTCCTGCTTATTTTAATATAGTAGTGATATATTCCAGGCCTCTTCCTGCTGCTTAAGTGGTTTGGATATACCAGATCAAAGCAGTCTAGACTGGTTGTGTTAACTGACAGGAATCCTTATATTGTTGGCATTTTACATGTAGTATTTTTCAGATCTGTTTTGCAGTTCCTTTCCTGAAGAACAGATTCTGACTTCTGGATAGATATTAAGATGTAGTATGTCATTACTGTGTAGGGTTACATTAAATATGGTAGGTTTTTAAACCGAGATGATATGCTGAGTAAATGTATTAATTCCTCTACTTTTAGAATCTATTATGTTAAGATTCTTAACTTCTGCATTCATTATGAGATTGTGAGTGATATTTATCAGATTTTTAAAATCTAGATTTAAATTAAAATTAATTACATTTTCAATATATTTTATTTATCAGATTTTTAAAATCTAGATTTAAATTAAAATTAATTACATTTTCAATATATTTTAAGAGTTTCTTTATGAAAGAAAACTGTTTCCTGCAATAACAATGTAAAATGGTTCTCTGTGTGTAATTGAACAGATTTCTTTCTGGTTGCTTTTTTGGTCAGGATCTTGTAATAAATAGCTGTCATTCCTTCATATTTTCACAATTTACAAACAAAAGGAGGTATTGAACATCTCCAGCCTTTTCAGTTCCGAGTCATTTTGCTAAGCTCCAGTGACTTAATCATTGGCTGGAAATAGTTGAAAAACACAAATGAGGTTACACTGCAGCAGATTTTTCAGCACTTTGTCAAACACCAGTTCCAATACTTAATCAGTGATTTCCATTACTGAATATGTATTAGTGCAAGCTATTAAAATGACTTCACTTATAATAAATTGTAGCCCAATGCTTGCCATAATTTTATACTTAATTTTAAATTCATTTTTTAAAAGTGCAAATTAAAAATACTACTTATTAATGACTATGTGAGAGACTTCAAAGTTTATCCAAAGAGAGATGGATTCTGTAATTCTTAGTGAGTAGCTCTTCCTTGGATGAGTCATCTGAAATGCAGTTCTGTAAGTGTTGCAGAAACTTGCCCATGATAATTGGTGCTTTTTCTTGTATTAAACCACCTTTTTATAACTTTGTATGTGAAATTTTCCTTGTGCTTTTGGAAGTTTAGAAGACTTACAATTTAATCATCTGTTAATGTTTAGCTGCCTTTTCAAAGGTGATCTTTGCTTTCCTATTTTTTGAAACTTCATTACTTTCTCCAGTGGATTGCGGTTGGTTCACACACTTTCTTTACTTGGGAATTATAAAAGGTCTGTAAGGTTAGGAAGTAACGTAATGAACAGCAGCAAGTATTTTTTTTTCTGTATTCATCCCTGGACACTTAAAGGCGATGGTTATGTTATAGGGAAGAGCATAGCTTGTGTAAAACACATTTTAGGCTTGTTAAATGTGCCGTTTTCTTTACAGAAGGAATTCCAACCAAAAGATGTTGTCTTTTCATATAAAATAGCTGAATACTTGTGCAGTGTATCTAACTTATGATTGTTAGTGCTCACTATGTCTCGTTTTGAGTTTAATAAACCAGAAAAAAAACACAGTGCACCCTCAGCAAGTTCACAGATGACACCAAGCTGACACATCTGAGGGACAGGATGATCCAGAGGAACCTGGACAAGCTTGAGAAGTGGGCCCATGTGAACCTCATGAGGTTCAACAAGGCCAAGTGCAGGGTCCTGTGTCTGGGTCAGGGCAACCCCTGGTATGAATACAGGCTGGGGGATGAAGGGATTGAGAGCAGCCCTGAGGAGAAGGACTTGTGGGTTTGGTTGACCAGAAGCTCAACATCACCCAGCAGTGTGCACCTGCAGCCCAGAAAGCCAAACGTATCCTGGGCCGCATCAAAAGAAGCGTGGCCAGCAGGTCAAGGGAGGGGATTCTGCTGCTCTACTCCGCTCTGGTGAGACCCACCTGCAGTACTGTGTGCTGGGGCTGTTCAGCCTGGAGAAGAGAAGGCGCCGGGGACACCTTATTGTGGCCTTTCAGTACTCAAAGGGGGCCTATAGGAAAGATGGGGACAAACTTTGTAGTAAGGCCTGTTGTGATAGGACAAGGAGCAATGGCGTTAAACTAAGGGAGGGCAGATTTAGACTGGATATAAGGAAGAAATTTTTTACCATGAGTGTGGTGAAACACTGGCACAGGTTGCCCAGAGAGGTGGTTGATGCCCCATCCCTGGAAACATCCATGGCCAGGTTGGATGGGGCTCTGAGCAACCTGATCTGGCTGAAGATGTCCCTGCTCACTGCAGGGGGGTTGGGCTAGATGGCTTTTAAAGGTCCCTTCCAACCCAAAGCATTCTATGATTGTATGAAAACCGGCGTAAGACCAACAGGAGCTTGAGTCCTTCTAGCTGGATTTGCTGTGATAACTTGTAACTTTAGGGGAGTCAAAAGTGTGATCCTAAGTTGGAGTGAGCGTGGTAAATACGTGTCATGGTGCTGTAGTTGTGATAGTCCAAGGGCATGGGTGAGAAGTTTGTAGGTGCAGAGAACATCTTGTACTATACCAGCTGATATAATTACTATAGATGTACACAACTATTGTGAAGACCTGACCCCTTGTCGGTAAGATGGATAGCAGTAAAGTAAATTTTGAAGAATTGCTCCAAGTTTCAGTAGAGCCTGGTAAAAAAGACCATCTAGAAGAAGACACGATATTTGGAGCAGAGGAGGATGCTGATGAGAAGTGATAGTGCTTATCTCCTGTGGGGAACAGGAAGAAGCTAAAATTCATGTTAGCCATGTGAGCATCTGAAAGGAGATGACATAGTGTACCATAAACCCCACATAAGTCTGATCGCTTTTTTTTAGTGTTTTATACACTTGACAGCTGAGGTTCTTTATACCTCCATAAGAATCTAGTCTGAAATTGGTCTTCGAATGCAGTCTTTTAAGACATGCTAGTAATGCATTCTGCGAATAATAAACCGTACTCTTGGTGTCAGACTTCATCGTGCAGTGATTTACTTTTGCTTGGCTAACTCTCCCAAATCTATCCGGTACACTGGATGAAACCTTCTGGGGGGTTTAGGAGTCTTGAGCTCCTACTGGGAGGAAGAGATGCTGGGATTGTGGTGATGTGCTCGCGGGTGTTTATTAGTCAGGGAGAATGTGCGTCTGTTCAGCAGATGGTCTGCGGTGAGCTGACTTCTCATTTCGGTGAAATTGGTGGTGAAGGTGAGGAAGTTGTTTGGTAATTGGGTGCGGTGGTTTTGGAAAAATGTCTTTAAAATAGTAATTAGTAATAGCTGGTAACATAAATATGTTTACTTTTTTGTTGTAGAGCTACCTTTTATTATTTGGCTTCAGTTAGAAGTTCAAAGGAATCTTAAGTTTTATCTGAAGCTGTTGCTTGTGTGTGTTTGTTACAGTAATTTACCTAATGACTTCATAAAACGCTTACATTTGTGGTTTAGGTAGTTTTCAGTCTACTTAAGTTACTGAACATCTGAAGAAAGTAAACACAAATCAGCTGTTACCTTTTTTTCTTGTCGATGCTTACAAATGGAAAAATACGTGGGTGTTATGTAGAGGACTTGATTTAAATGAATATAAATTGTTCTGTTGAGAGCCCTCTGCAGAGATTTTTTTTTTCCTCTTCAGAATTTTGACAAAAAGGTGGTGAGCGGCATCGCATCGTGGTTGATGTGTGTTTGAACAATACTTATCTAGAAATGGAGTATTCGTGTTCTCTAATGAGGCTGGGATGCCAGAGCTATTGTGGAAACTAGAAATAGTATCACTTGTTTGAAAACCTTCTGGTTTTGGTTAACTTCTGTTGTTGTATAGACAATATTCCTAACTGATTGTACAGAAAATATGTGATCTTCCAACAGTATGCGAACACTTTTTAAAGGAGGATTTTGATTGTGTCAATTTGCTTTTTACCCGTAATTAAAATAAGTAAATATTATCTAAGTGTTCTGTGGAAAACAGTAAAAAGCTGTAGCTTTTACTGGAAACCTCTTAATTACTTTTTGTAGTTTTTTGATGGTGTAAGAGGTAGGTGGACAAGTTTGTATGCCCCTTAACAAGCGATCAACTTCTGATTTTCTTTATTTTTGAGGCTTTGTCTATACTGTGTTCTGTTGCCAGACGTTCCCATTGATACTTGGGCATTTCCAAGAAATCTAGTCAGTCTAAGTCACCGGACATTGTTTAACTTCAGCACTGATGTGATATCTAGATATATTGTTGAGATATGGTCCAGCTGCTCTTCGATCCCCATGGCAGTACCTGTTTAAAAAGAAACAACAGCAGCAGCAAAGACAAACCCTCAAGATGCTGCTGTAGTCGCCGAGGCATCTACATATCTTTGTTCTCAACTTAAGATCAAAGCAGGGATGAAAAGAGGCTTAATTCCCCTGGCAAAGACTGAACATTTTTATAAAATGCCATTTGAGGCTTTTGATCCTGTGTGAGTAATAATCATTTGACTTAATAATAGAAAATGTGTTGTAGAATGTTTACATATAAAATTTTTGACAATTATTTGGAAATGCATTTGCAAAATGGTTAGGGATCGTGTATAAAATTCTTGAAACGGAGACAAATCACCTAATGAATGACAAGAAATGGAAATTGGGATGGAGCTGATGAGATGTGTTGCCCTTGTGAAAGGCTTTGTATGTTTGGCAGGCTGTCCTGGATGCATTTAGTGAAAGAGGCAGTACTGCCTTATAGTAATACATTTCAAATTTGTGCACAGTTTAAGTGAGGATTTCTTCTAGTTGCCTGTTCTTTTCGGACAGGTGTTTTGGCTCATGGGTTATGTTTTCAAAAAGACCAGATTTCTGCCATCCATGTTTAGATATCTATGTAAATTTGTCAACTTAAACAGAATACTGAGGCTTGGGAGTATCACTGTTCATCACCTACTCTGGTAAATCAGGTTGGCTGTGGTCTCTTAACTCGAATCAGGTAAGTCCAGGACGGTGCAGGCATGTGGTAGAGCACAGAGATATTTTGCCAGTATGTCCTTTCTGTTCAGTTTCCTCTTACTTTTGACTGTATCCACAGAGTTAAATGTTCAAAGCCCATCTGTTAAATAAATGCAGATGGAGAATATGTTTTGAAAGAACTTCTTAAAATGCTAAATGTATTTATATAATACTACATACATGTTTATTTCTAGGAGAAGGAGCTACAGCTGGAGTTTCCTCATCTTTTGTGATTCTGTCTATATGTACTCTAGTAGTACTGGTAATACTGCTTGCAAACTGTGTCTCCTGCTGTAAAGACCCTGAGATAGATTTCAAGGTAAGCATCTGAAGTTACAAATGCATAAACGGCATTCTGAGCTGCATTCTGATACCCAGAATACTTACTTGATTATTTGTGCTAATGCTCTGCAGTTATTGACTCTCAGTGTCACTGTGCATTCTCTCTTCTGAAACAGCCAGCAATTGTCTTTCTGCGTGCTGTGATACCTTACTGCAGCCATTTATTTGAAGTAGTTGGTCCATGCTGCAGTAAGGATCTTTAATGTCTTTTTAAAATCGTTACTAGCTGTTAGGATTGGTAGTGAAAATATACCCTTGAGACAATTTTGCTCTAGTTAACCTTTTTCTTGTTTTTCTGTGTATTTGAATTTGTTTTTCTTAGTCTGCTGATGGGGTTAAAGATGCTCCTGATGAATAAGAATGCTGAAGATACATAGCCACTGTAGAAAAACTCTTGGGAGAAATTATCGTCAGAGTACAGTTACTTTTGGAACGTTAGTTATCGGTGTTCCTAAAACTGAGTTTTGCTCTCATTTGTAAATGGAGAATATTTGGCCTCAGAAGTTCATGGTAATTCATTCAAAGCCAGGGTTAGCATTTAAAGCAAAAAAAAAAAACACCACCCAAAAACCAAAACAAAACAAAACCCTAAAGAAACAAGATAACCAAAACAAAAACTCCCTTTTTGTTAAAAGCAATACTTGATACTTCAGTATCTTTAAATCAGTAATAAATTAAAAATAAGGAATAGAAAACTAAAAATCTGTCACTGTTCTTAGAAAAAAGCTAAGCCTCCTTAATATTACTCAGTCAAACTAAAAGAAAGTATTTGTGCTAATTTTAAAACAAAGATCAGCTTTTTTTACGAAGATTTTTTTTTTAAGGAATTTGAAGATAACTTTGATGATGAAATAGATTTTACACCTCCAGCAGAAGATACTCCGTCTGTTCAGTCTCCAGCAGAAGTGTTTACTCTTTCAGTTCCCAATATTGCTTTACCAGCTCCCTCCCAGTTTCCATCTCGTACAGGTAAAGTACTGGTTTTTAGTGAAAAACCAAAAGTTGGAGATTTCAGTGTCAAAAAAAGGAGTGTAGCTGATGATGTTTGACTAAACTGTAACAAATTAATTTGTTACAAACTTACATAAACTGAGTAAATACATTTTGTAGGGTATAGGATAAAATGTGGAATATTACTTAAAAAATAAGAACTTATGGCAGGGTGCCATGTAAGGTAGCCTAAGAGAGTGAAACTAGCTTAAATAAACCTCTCTGGAGTACTTTCATTATGCCCCTATAGATAAAGGGCTTGAAGAACTGTAGGACGTTAGTGACTTCTGCGCTGTGGTGGTTGTCTTTATGGCGAAGTTGTCGTTGGATGTTAGCCTTAGCTGGAAGCAAGAGTGACTATCTTACTTGATAGCAGTGCTTCGGTTTCAGCTGCATCGCTTCCTTGATGTCACTGTAGACTTTTCATGGTGTAAATGTGATGTTGGTAAGACAGAGCATTAGATTTCTTTTCCCTGTGTGAAAGGTTTTATATAAAATTTTTACGTGTATTGCTTGTGTTGTTGGATCATTAGATGTTCAGGGAAGCTTCTAGTAAAATTTCTATACCTACCAGTTTCAAGAAACTGTCAATGTATCTTTAATACAAAAGAAATCTTACTCCCCAGTGTTTTAATGAGTAAGGGAGAGCTATTTGTGAGAAATTTTGTTAGCTCTTCTACGTTGCCATAATTGTTAAAACTATATTTTCTGCCACTAGAAGTTGTTTTGCCTGAAGTAAGGTAGTGTACTTGAGTTAAGTTACGCTGGTGAAAATGTAGTTCTACTGATACAGCCTCCTTTGTGCTTAGGAGCATGTAGACAATGTGTTACACAGCTATAGCTGTTTGGGTAAAATAATACTGGTGTGAATGTGGTTTATGGAAATAAAAATGTGGGCTAGAATTCGCAGTTAGACAAGTAGTAATGATGGAAAGTGTTTGTGTACATTGATTTATTAATGTTCCTAAGCAATTAGGCAGCAAAGGGATAAACGCTACTGAATCTCTTCTTTGGTATAGAGTCTACTGTTGTTGCTGTCCATCCTCTGCCAAGATCTGGATCTCGTTTTCTGTCCTTTCCCTCTCTGGGCTCCTCATGTGAAGTATTTTCAGTTGGAAAATGTCCTCCTTCCGGATGGTAGCTATAAGTAGGGCAGTTGGGCTGAGGAGTAAAGCAGTCAAACCCTTTCTCTTAAAATGGTAACTCTTTATAAATGTTAAGATGTACAAGCAGTGAGTATTGTTTTGGGTTTTCTACTTTTGTTTACGCAGAAAACTTCTGTTAAGTAGGTTATTTAAGGTGTAGGCCTGTGAAGGGTCTTGAGAACAAGTCTTATGAGGAGCGGCTGAGGGACCTGGGCTTGTTTAGTCTGGAGAAGAGGAGGCTGAGGGGAGAGGGAGACCTTACTGCTCTCTGCAACTACCTGAAATGAGATTGTAGTGAGCTGGGTGTCTCTTTACCCAGTAAGAAGTGACAGGACGAGAAGAAATGGCCTCAAGTACTGCCAGGGGAGGTTTAGATTGGATATTAGGAAAAAATTTCTTCACCAAAAGGTTTGTCAAGCATTTGAACAGACTGTCTGGGGAAGCAGTGGAGTCACCATCCCTGGAGGTATTTAGAAGACTTGTAGATGTGGTGCTTAGGGACATGGTTTAGTGGTGGACTTGGCAGTGTTGTGTTTATAGTTGGACTCAATGATCTTAAAGGTCTTTTCCAACCTAAATGATTCTGTGATTTGCTCTACCCAACTACAGGGTGTGATGCACTTTTATATTGGAATTAGAACTCTGCCTTTTTGCTTTTTTACGGAATGTAATAAAAATGTAAAAGTTTACATGTAATGAGGAGAATCACTGTGATTTTGTAGGGGGTGTATTCCAGTATGGTTTAGAAGCTGGAGCTGAGAGAAGTTACACTTGTACTGTTGTCACAACCTTACCTTCATACTTTCTGTATGTCTAACTAGTTGTTGCTGCTCAGTCTGAATGTATGCAATAATTTGGAAATATTGTAGGAGCTTGCATTATTTCCTCAACAGTTGATGACTTTGGCCATCCGAGTGGTTTGATACGTGTTGCGTTTGTTTCATTGTGTGTGACAGATGGATCAAAGTCTCAAGTTGCACGTCAGAGTCTAAACTACATCCAGGAAATTGGAAATGGCTGGTTTGGAAAGGTGAGAAGTTTTGTTTTTTAGTATTGTACTGCAGTTTGAGTCTTATTCCTACCTAACTAGGCTACTTTTTCCGGTGAAGTGGTACTTTTTAAAAAAAAAAAAAAAAAAAAGCATCAAGAAAAAATTAGATGTTTCCTTGCATGCCCTTTTTAGTTGGAATCATAGCACTAATCAGTGCTGCTTTAATTTACGTGGTGTTTCTTACTAGAGTTATTTACTAGATAGACATTTTAATTCCATGGATTTGAATTAATACGTTCCTGTTATTACCAATTTTTTCTAGGAAAAAACCCTTAAGTAAATAATGTTTTCTGAAAGTTGATGTGTAGGTCACTTGTGCAGATGTGTGAAATATGGGTGTTTAATTATCAAAGCTCTGCATACGTTGACAAAAAAGCCATAAAATCTTTCTAACAGCAGGTTTTTAGCTTTTGGGGTTTCCCTGCAAAGGAAAATGAAGTTTTTTTTTGTTTTTTCCCTCTGATTAAAGACACAACGGTTATCTTTTTTCAGGTTCTGCTTGGTGAGATCTTCACAGGCACTAGTGTAGCAAGGGTAATAGTGAAGGAGTTGAAGACAAGCGCAGGTCCCAAGGAGCAAGAACAGTTTTTAAGAAATGGAGAACCATATTAGTAAGTAATGTTTCACAGCTTGATGAACTTGTGCACTTCATACTACTGCATATGAATTATGGACATTTCTTTTGTTCAGTGTCACTGTCTCCAGTTGACCTCCCTTATAACTGCAACGTGTGTCTTCAAAAACTGAAATACAGTCAATCCAAAGTGAGCAAAGGTTGAGTTTGCTTAGAAATAAAAATAAGCTCTTTGCTTAAATGTGTTTGATAGCTATTGTTCATGACTGGAAAACACGCTTGGTTTGGTTTATTAGATTTCCCTCTATAGCTGTTTGGAACAAACTCCCAATGTTGCAAACTAACCTTGTGCCTGATTACTTGCCCCTGAGAACTGAGGTTTAACTCCGGTGCTTGGCTTTCTTGTTAGAAGCAGGGGAGCTGACAACGCTTTGTCTGCTATCAGATACACATTAATTTCTTTGAAGTTCCCTTTTTCAAAAAAATAATTGCAACATAGGGATAAAAACTAATTTGGTTCAGGTAGCTTGCAACGAGGCTTGTGCACAAAAAACCTCAAACAGAATTACACTACCTTCAGCCCAGTGTACTCTACAACTGTGAAATCATTGATCTAAGTGGAAACGCCAACAAAAAAAGATTGTTTGGTGTTCTCTTCCTCTTGTGCTATGCTTGGAGGATACTTGCTTCTAGGGGTTGAGCCTTTGCATTTTAGAAAGGTATTTGGTGTGTTAAAGGAACTGTAATTTCTCTTCCCATGTTTTGGGAATAGTGAGGATTCTCTGAAGAGCAAACTGCCGCATGTTAGTGGCTGTTGTAGATGGCTGGAGAAGAGGAGCAAATTATAGTTCACTGGACAGACCTCATAGTGTGGTGTACCTTGCCTGCATGTGCTACAAGGGAGTGGTCAGAGCACGCTTTATTTTCTTCATGCTTTCTAATGTCCTAGTTATCTTTCCATTTAGGCTTAAATTGTTGGCAGTTGTCAGAAGAAGAAATCTCATGCCTTCTGCTGCATTGGCACAAGTGTTTTTGAAGCGATTTAGGGAAAGTAACTGATCTGGCTGGGAACTAACCAGGCTAAAAAAAGGTTTAGGTTTTAGCCAGATCAGTTTTTCGCCCTAGTTCATGAACCAGTTGCATGCACTTATTTTTGGTGTAAGGGGTGGTGGGAGGATGGGTGTGACTTTGTTGTAGCAGTGCTGGCTTTGGTGGTTTTGAGGTCCTCTGGAGTTTCAGCTGCTCTCAGGGATATGCTGCAGCAATACGAAGGTGCAAATGGAGACTGTGGCTTTGGATACTTGCACCTTCTGTTCTTGCCGCCCCCCTGCCAATGTTATGTGTGGAAACTTCTACTGGGGATTTCACTGTGTTGCATTATACTGCAAATAATGTATACTGCGATCTCTCTGGCTGTAACTGTATTTTTTTCACTCCAGCATTCTTCAGCATCCAAATGTTCTCCAGTGTATTGGACAATGTGTGGAAGCCATTCCTTATCTCCTAGTTTTTGAGTTCTGTGACTTGGTAAGTGCACTTATACAAAAGGCTGTGGTGGTTTTTCTGTTGGTGTAAACTGTATGTAATGTACTCTGTGATTCTATTCTATGATTCTGTTTACTGCCCTTCACTCAGTGATTTGTTTTATTTCTGGGAAATGTTTTGAACAACCAGAATTTCAGAAGACAGGCGCTTTTTGGTTTAGAGACAGACCACAGGAGTAATTTTGTTGTTTATATTCTTTTCAATTAATCCTGTAAATTCTAGGTGCTTGTGGAATGTTCTGAAGAGGAAAATAGCTGTTCTGTTCCATCTTTGATAACGGAATTACCAGTCTCTGCCAGTCTGCCTACATCATGTAACAGGGAGTGTGGAGGGCAAAGGAGGTCGCAGAAGGAAGCTTTTTATTGCAGTCCAGTATCACATGCACACACTCAGTCACATCCTAAATTCTGTTTGCTGTCTATGCAGCCTTAATGTGCTTTTATTACCATTTCTTTGAAAATGTTAACTGAGGAAACAAAGAATTTCCTCCCTTCTGCCTGCTGCCCCTCCAGAGTGCCCAAATTTTACCCATGCTGTGCAGCTTGAGCTGAAATGCAATGGTGGGCTCACTTCAAGAGTCAGTAATGAGTGTATTCTAACAGCTAGAATTTGCAGTGTCATCCTGTTCTCTTTCTGATCCTTTCTTTTACTGTAGTCTTCTTTTCCCTGCTCTTATCCTTCTTTTCTTTCCCTCCCTGTCACCCCCAAGCAACTGCCTTATGCTTCCTGAACACCAACAGAAGCATGAAGAGCACAGTGAAGGGTGTTCTCCGTGCTTTCTGCTCTGCTGGTGGTGCCACGAAGGCCACTGAAGATGGGAAGGATAGTTGCACAAAAACCTTGCTCAGCCGCTGTGGTCCTGGGTGTGTGTTGGCATTTACATGGGTGGTGGGAGGAGAGAGTGGTATGCATGTGTAGAAACTTTGAACTGTGCACAGAGTCCTCGGACACTAAAATTTGGATGTGGCGATGGATCTGTGATCTGAAAAGACTTGAATTGCTTGATTGTAGTGTAATGCATTACTGAAAACAAACCAACCCGGAACTCCAGCTGCCTATTTAAACATTGGCTCAATAGCTACTTTTAAAGTTTGTGGTCTAGATATGATTAAGCAGAGTTTCTTGAAAAATGTCAAGATAGAAATGAACTGGGAAGTGTATGTGTATGTTATTAAGAAATAAGTCTTTCAGGAGTGAGATAGTTTGCATTATAAAATTCAATATTGTTTTTATCAGCTTCACTACTACAGAATTTCCCTTTAAACTTGGGTGCACAAATACAGTTTTAGTTGCATCAGTTATCTCAAGCAATTTAAATACGAGTTAACATGAACTTTTGAGTTTTCTCGAGAAACATCAGTTAATTTGTGACCTTAAATAACTAGATTTTTCATTACTGCTCTTTTGCTCAAATTTATTAGCTGTGGTAAATTAATAAGGCAGAAGTGCTGATAAAATCATTCTTTTCTAAATGGAAGAACCACCTGAACTTTTTAAGTAACTGATCAAAGTAAAATGTCCTGTTTTTGCTAAGAGTTAAAAAGTAGATGCCTAAGGTAGTTTTTTTAATATGTAGATGTGGAATACTTCTTACCGATTTTAAATCTGCTACTGAATTTGGAGGTTCTTTAAAAGGATCCTTGAAAGAGAATTGCATTTTATAGTCTAACAGATATACATCCAAATATTTAATCAGATTTAATTGCTGCCATGTTTTTAAATAGTTATGCTATTTAATCCAACTTTGAATTTGAAGATGGAGTAACTTTTAAAAATTGCCCTACTTTAAGTATACAGAAAAAAAAATAATATCCTTGTTTGATGCCGGGTGATTAGTACCAGAAATTGTCATGATTCTACAGAGTAATCTGGAAAGGATTTTACTTAAGGGGATAAAATAGTTTCTTCACTTTATCAGGGGGCAGTAAGCTTGACAGTCAAAGTGGTAGTTTTATAAATTCAAATGTAGTTAGGTAATTTCTTTGGAATGGAGAATAAATGTCTGTGCTGATTTCTATTCCAAGCGAACTAAAACTTGTTTTTGAAAATTATCTGTTGTAGTGAGTTAAACATGACTTTCATTCTGAAAGTCTGGCTCACTTGAAGAGTTCTTGCTTAGTAGAGCTGAGTATCTCCTAGACCTCAGAGTATTTTATTCACTGTGCACACAAATATACAGGGGCTAGGCAGACAAAACGCTGTTCACTTGAATAGTTTTATGCAGAGATTGAGACGAGTGCAGTAAGTTAGCTCAGTACTGCTGTATGTCACTAGTTCTTGTGGTAGTCCCAGGGCCTAGTGTGGGAGGTAGCAATATTGGAGTGAGGGGAGAGGAGAGACATGAAGGAGGGAAAAATGTGAGGGAAGCCAGAAGGCAGAATGTGGAATAGAAGGTACGGCTAGATGGCTGTTTTTAGTGGAGTGTCAGTAGGCTGGTATTCTAGAAGCTGCTTTTTATCACTGTGGCTGGGATGGCAGTTACTTGGATTTTTCAGCCTTTCAGTAAGTGATCTTGAAAGCTAGTAGCTTTTTTTGTACTTTTTTCTGAAATTGGGTAAATCAGGGGGTATGGAGGTGCCTCGAAAACACCCAAGAGTCTGATTCTTCAGCAGAAAGACCATAGGGGCAGGCGCATTTGGAGTGGTTGACTAAACATTCTGGTGTCTGTGGTGACTGTGTTGCTCAAATGGGAAGGTGAGAAACATGTTCCTGTTTTGCTAGCAGTAGTATAATGCTATGCTGAAGCTCTTTACCTCATGTTACTAGTGTTGTATATGTATATACAACAAAGAATAAACTTGTTTTAATCCCTTGTACTTGTGTGATTAAGATGGTTAAGAAAAAAGATGGCAAATATGTCAGCTGTGTTGGATAGGGCATTTGAACGTCTTCAGATGACAAGTTCTTCTGAGGCTCTTTCGGCAATGTAGACCTCATTTTGCAAGTTTGGCATATAAAGTAATGAAAAATGTGGCTATTCTACTGACCAACACTGTCCGGAGGGTACAGTGGTTGTTTTCTTTGTACTCTTTCAAATTCATAGCCTGTCACAGCACGTCCCCTTTCTGTGACTTCTCTTACTAGGATTCGTAGCCTTTTTAGGGCCGCTTGACCTTGTCTTGGCCGCTTAGGCAGCGCTCTTGGATTATCACTTCTTGAACTCCTTGGCACTGAAAGGTCTTGATCAGAGGCACTGGAAACTGTAGTGCAGAGATACCAGAGCAACGCTGAATGTCATGCAGGCTGCCTTACTTGTTTTCTTGGCTGTCGAAACTACTTACAGGTTTCGGTTACTCGAGATTGCTTGGTTGTATATGCAGTAACTGCATTTGCTAACATTTAGCCTATTTTATAACGTAATCCAGGTTGCTCTGTGTCCATTGCTTTGTGGAGCTGGGCAAGAAGCAAGAGAGGTCAGTTGCACATAAGTGATTTAAAGCTTTTAAATCCTAGTTTGCCTGTGTTAAAATTGTTTAAAAAATAGTAAATATAAAAAGCAATGCTTAATAAGTTCTGAACCCTGCACACCCCACCGTATTAGTTTATGTAGTATGTTGGTGCAGTCTTCTGTGAATAGTTAACTGTTCACTGTTAAACACTGTAGAATGATGCTAGGTTAAAAATAGTGGTAGCTGGCTTATTAACTTGAATGTATTACTCAGCCGTGTGCGGCCAGCATTTTGTCAGCACAGCGAATCCTCTAATGGATTGGCATAATTTATGAGCAAAGGAAAGTTATTCAAATGTGGAAGTAGCATCTATATTGTGAGGCTGATTTGCCTATCAAATTCTTACAGAAACTCTTCAAGTCTTGCAATTCCCTGAGCAGATGAGATCAGCAGGATGCAGTATTTGCCTGGAATGCCCTGTAGCCTGCTTTAGGGATGTTGCTGTTGATGGAAGGTGCCTGCATGCAGTGGTGGTTTCTGTATTTTTGGGGGCTTTTTCTAATTACTGTAGCTTGAAAACATTACCTTCAAGTCAAAAAAGAATCTTTGCAATGAAAAATTAACCAAAGAGTTCAACAAATCTGTTCAATAATCGTAGTCGATGTCCGTATCAGGCAGACAGTAGATGTATCAGTGGTGTGTGGCTTTAAAAAAAAAAAAAAGGGCAGGGGGAGTTGACAATTGACAACAACTTCAGAAGTCTAGTGTCTGTTGCATTCAAAGACTTTGTGCTCTCAGAACTGTTTAATATTTCTTAAACTTACATATGCCAAACAACTTTCTGATGATGTAGGTGCTCTATGCCATGCACCACCTTCAGGCACTTTAATGGTAGTGACCGCAGGTACTTACACTGCAACGCAGCCTTGGAGCGGGAGGCAGGGGTAGCATTTTTAGTTGTCTAAGAACTTAGAGGGGCAGTTATGCGGTACTGGGGGACTTGGCAGGTAGCCTTCCAGCTTGGTAGAAAGTGTTCAGTAGACATAATTTGGTAACCTCTTCACACTTTTAAAACCCTGTCATCAGTACCTACTGGTTTAAGAAGTTGTCAGCTATTTGTTTGGGTGTTCATGTGAACCAAACATGGAATTTGCACAAACAAGAAAACTGCTGAGGAGTACTGCATGTAAATTTGCCCCTGGCTTCTGGCTGCTACAGCGAAAAAGCATATTAAGACTGACTTACAAAGACGGCTGAACTGATCCTGGCTGGAACCAAGAAGGATGGGAGGAAGGGTGAATCCTTGTTCTTCGTGGAGTCCCAGGAGAGGAGGGAAGAGGCAGAGTGGCAGAGGAATGTGGAGAGAAGGTGGAGCCGTCCTCAGACATGATTATTTTTACATTTAGGTGCCCAAGCAATGAATTTTGCAGAACTGTATTTATTCGGATATGTATAACCTTTGATATTTACTGTGTTAAACAGTCTTTCCAATAGATGGATGTTTTGTGACTGAGAAAATAGTATGGGAGTAGTACTGATGTATTGCTGCTGTCTGCTTGTAGGCAGGGAAGCATCATAGGGTAATTCAGACTAGTAAGGAGCTCAGGAGGTCTGCACTCCAACCTCCTGCTCAGAGCAGCATCAGCCTGAGGTCAGACCAGATTTCTCAGGGCTTTGTCCAGCTGGATCCTGAAGACATCCCAGGATGGAAACGGCACAGTCTCTCTGGGCAATCTGTGAATTCTGCTCCAGTGTCCTCGTGTGGAAAATGGTTTTCCTTGTACTTAGTCTGAACTTCTCGTGTTTCAGTTTGTGCCTGTTGTCTCTCATCATCCCTCCATGCTCCACAGTGAGAAGCCTGGCTTGGTCTTTAATAACTTCATATGTACTGGAGAGCTGCTATCAGGTGCTCCCAAAGTCCTCCTTTCTCCAGGCTGAATGAGCCCAGTTCCCTCAGCCTCTCCTCATGGTGAAATCCTCTGGCCCCCTGACTGTCTCAGTGGCCCTCTACTGAGCTTGTTCCAGTTTGTCTGTTTTGTTTTGGGGCAGCTGATGCTGGACACAAGATCTAAATGTGATCTAACAAGTGCTGAGCAGAAGGGGGTCATCCCTTCCCTTGGTCTACTGGCTGTGGTCCTGCAGAGACAGCCTGGGAGGCTGCTTGCAGTCTTTGCCACCAGGGCACACAGGTGGTTGACCTTCAGCTTGCTGTCTACCAAGATCCCCAGGTTCCTTCCTCCAGAGCTGCTGCCCAGCTGGTCAGTCCTTGGTCTATGCTGTTGGAAGGGCTTTTACCTTTCCCAGCTGTGAGACTTTGCATTTGTCCTTCTGGAGTTTTGTAAGGTTCCTACTGGATCCTTCTTCCAGCCTGTCCAGGTCCCTCTGGGTGGCAGTCCAGCACTGGAGTGTATTCGTTGGTTCCCCCCAGTTTGGTATAAGCAATGTCCTTTTAAAGTAACACCAAAAAAACCTCATTTATATTTTTAACCTTGATTGTAGCCTGAATTAGAATACAATGGGAAAGTAGAACCAGTATGTTTCAAGGTGCTGGATTTAATACAAGTTATGTTTCTTACAAAGAGGTGTGCCTATGTGTGGATTATTTAGTAAATAAGGGGTGCCACCCAGCCCTGCTGTTACTAATGCATTTTAACATTAAGTAGTAATTTGTTGGTGAGCTTCAGGCATCCTAGGAACTTAATCCACCTGGGCCAAACCCTAAGTAACCAGTTGCTGTTTTTAATGAGTAACAATTTTGGAGAGTTTGATTTCTTCAGGCCCTTGCTGCCACCTAGAGTCAGTTACGCTCGGTATTTTGTACTTGCTGCTGTTTGATGGGCTGTGCGACTGGGAATCTGTGCGTTACGGACGCTGTTCGTTTTGTAGTTCTTTGGAACTTGGCTCTGGTAAATCTGCTCCAGCAAGGGTGTTTGTGTTTAGATGTAATGTTTATACATATATACATGAGCCAGTATGATGTTAAAGTTGTAATTGTAAATCAGAAGAATCTTTCAGGAAACTATTTTTAAAATGTAATTTTGTAGGATGCAAATACATAAATGTTACATAATTGGTAGCTAAAAACAAGATAAAGAGAATGTAATGAAGGTTTCTGCAACATTAAACAGTATTACAAATTACATAGGCTTTCTCACAAGGTGTTATAGCTACTTGCAGCGTAAGTAGTATGTATAAAGCAGATGAAGATACAATAGCTGCTTGTGTGTACTGAAGAATCTATTCATGTTTTAAAAAATTAAAATGAAGTTGTTTTATGTAGGAGTAGTGTCTGATTTTAAGTAGACTGACTGTTCCATTGCTGCTTATTTGATTAAATAGAACGCAGGTTTGTGACTGTCCAGCCAGTTGCCTCAGCTGTTAGTGCACTGTTAGGTGTTAATGCACCACACAGTCATCGACTGCTTGAACTGACAGAATTGTAAATTGTCATCCTCAATTAACCATGTTAAGGAGGAATAAGATGCTTTGGTTAGAGCTCCACAATGTACATGAGCACCAGAGAAACAGGAAGTTGAGTGGTTTTCAGTCTCTTCTGAACATCAGAGTGCTGTTTAGCCAGTGCAGACTGCTGCCTTGTCTGCTCATCGCAAGACTTCCCTTCAGTCTCCTTCCCGGGCCAAGATTCAGGCAGACAATGGACAGAATGTTACGCTGGTGAAACAAGTTGTGGTGTATTTTGTGCAGTCTCAGTACAAAAATACCCTCTGAAATAATTTACTAAACTTACAGAAATTCTCCATTTTAAATAACAAAAACATAGGAGTGCTAGGTTAAAAGTCTGACTGTGGAAGTAAGAACAATAATGGCATGAGAAACTTGTTCTCTTCCCGTGCTTGGATTCACTTACTGTAGTCTTGCTCTTCCTGACTGTTTGACAACCTTTCGTTATTTTCCCCTCTATTTCAAAGCTGCTGGGTTTTTTTATGGAGTGCTTCTGTGGGCTCATTAATTATGTGGCTGTTGCTCAGCTTTGCCTCGGTTCAGTAAAGCTGCTATCCCCCGAGGTCTTTGGCTGGAGGGAGGTGTTTGACAGTGCTTTCTATGTCCAAAGCTCTGGTGAGCTGGCGATGTCTGAAACCCTTTGCTCTGATCTCTCCTTTCCATTCCCTTGCAAATTCCAGGCAGTCAGCTTTGCTGATTTGGAGCACTTAAAAACTCATCTAACTTAAAAACAGAAGCTCATCAAACTGTTTTTTAATGGAAAGTATTATTGTATGACAGTTAGGTTTTATGTGGCAGTCTGATCTAGAATGTTAATTACTAAATGATTTGATTAAAAACACTTAAAAGGACAATGCCATATGCTTTACATGACTTGTATAAGAATCCTTATGGAGACTGGAAACTTGATGAGATTTTTATTAAGCACAAATGTGGTTACTTGGTGCTTTATTAAATATTTTTCAGATGCAACCGACGTACAAGGCTGATAAGTATTTTCAACTTCTTTTACAGGGTGACCTGAAAACTTATATCTGCAATGAGCAGGAACACATTAAAGGAGATTCACAGATAATGCTGCTACAGAGAATGGCATGCGAGATTGCTGCTGGACTTGCTGTAATGCATAAACATAATTTTGTGCATAGGTATGCTTTCCAGATAAATTGTTTTTAGTTATGATGCACTCTAGAATTCATGTATATCTTTTCATTACAGTTCGTGTGTATTGAAGATTTTGTTTTAACAAACTTTGCTCTGACTAGCATATCCCTAAGCATCACGCCCTCACGGCTTGGAAGCTGCCTGTTAAACAGCAGTGGTGTGGTGTTACAGCTCCCACCTGGCTGAAAGCTGATCACCTACTGCTTCAGGTTTGCAGCCTGTAGAATACAACCTGCTGCGAAGCCAATCCAGCAGAAGCAGTTGTTTGATTATTTCTTGGCCAAGTTAAGTTTGTTGTGTTTGCTGGGGAGGGGAGGATAGTACAATTTTTTTAGAATGAATCTTAACCTGCTGTTTATTTTTTTAGAGTATAGCAATTTAGAAGTTCCGTTTGCTAATCTGTTACCTTTGCTACTGAGAATGGAAAAAATGTAAAAATGCTGACTTTGTAATGCAGTAAGGGAGAAGCTGACTTTAGGTGAAAGATCTGAATGAGGCAGGTGTTCTCTCCCTGAATTATTACTCATGTAACCTTTGAATCTTTGCTAATGGTGGCAGTCGTATGTGGAAGAAATCATAATGGGAGAACAATTCTGTTTTAATCGGGGGGGGG
>Ga0065711_1031680_pt1 | contig 29014 bp, 11 predicted proteins | sample Hoacrofraction12_FD_59098 | JGI IMG/M metagenome (GOLD analysis project Ga0065711, IMG submission 59098) | Hoatzin crop microbial communities from Cojedes, Venezuela - Epithelial fraction 12 v2 (version 2) | ecosystem: Host-associated > Birds > Digestive system > Esophagus > Crop | place... | reverse complement strand
GAGCGGTATGGGTAAAAAGACTTTATTTTCTAAAGCTCAAATTCCAAAGGAGGAAGACGGGGAGAAATAGGAACTGAAACTAATTTACCTGCATTCCTTTGTCACTGCTTGGCCCTTGACTAGTAAATGATTCCTTTCACTAGCCAATAAAACCAAATCAAAAGCAGGCTTAGGGAGCAGAGGGGGAAGGGGGGCAATAGAGTAGAAGAGAATCAACTTAAACTTTGATAAAAAAGAGAAAAAGGAAGAAAGCAAACTCACTCCTCTTGCTTTCCAGAAGCTCTCAGGAGCTGTATGCCTGACTCCTTCTGCTAACTTCCCAGCATTAGCACAGCACAAAGACATTCTCTACCTGCTTTCCTGCAGCACTAGCTAAGGTTATTCCATTGTTCCACATCACAGATAGAGTTGCTTTTGTCTCCATTTAATGCTGTCCCAGAAGCCTTGCCAATTTAGGTACAGTGGAAGGCCTATACAACTGCTTCAGAGGTGAACAATATCCGAGAACATGTTTGCTCTGCACTAACTTGGTGCCTAAACAGTGTATCTCAAAGATGTGGTAAACGTTCAGTTCAAAAAAGTACTGCATAAACATCACAGAAGCATTCAAGAGCTCTGAAAAAGATGCAAGTCTGGCACAGTTGGACACTGCAAATATACACAGTGGTAGCTTCTGCCCCTGGAGCGCTTTACTAGAGAAGTAAGGCTGAGGTTCAGAGAAGGATGTAGGATGCATTGACAGGGTCAATGTTTCAAAAGTGCCCACATGTTTAAGGCATATAAAGGCCACTGAAAGATACTTAAAATTCTGAATCTCATTTTTACCCTATTAATTTTTAATAAATAATGATCGTTGGTAGAGAGACAAGATAAGTTCTTCAAAACCAGACAACTGGAAGTGTGATATGGAAATTCTTTATCCTTGAAAACACCACATCGTATTTTTAGCATCAAAGGGGCTTTCTTAGAGTAGAATACACAGCCTTTTTCTGAACCGGATTTCTTTTTTTCTTCCCATCGCTCTCTTGACTAGAAAGAATAGTTGTGCAGTAGCTAGATAAGACAAGCAGGCCAGTAAAGAGCACAACGGACTAAAAAACCCCAAAGCAGATCTCTCAGTTACGCATGCGTGTCTCCAAGTGGTACTAGTGATGCCAAATAAAAGTCACGAGGTATAATCACAAGTGGAAATACAGATGTTCTATCAAGATTGGTAGCTCTAGACCTCTCCAGGTCAGGCTCATTTAAAATTTTAGTTTTTCATTTTCAGGTGGTATCAGTTTGTGGAGAAAGGGCCCAGGGACTGTGATTCACTCTTGTCAGACAGCAACAGAGAGGATGACCAAGCACTCTAGCACCCTACACATGTGCTACTTGATCTCTGCATTCTTACAATCCCATGCTGCTCCAAGACAGGTGCACCATTACATGCTTACAGTGTGAGCAAAGAACACCAGTAGAAGGGTAACAATATTAGATGTTCTTCAAACATTCATACACACCATAAGAGCTCGACACTACAGCCAAAGAGCTTTGCAGGCCCCACGTCTTTCAGAAAGGGATGTGGGGAGTTTAAAGTAACAATAATCTAATGAACATGAAAGATTCATCTGTTATTTTCTTTGACTGAACAGATAGTGCTTTGGAAAGTATGCCTATTCCAGTGCCTGAAAAACGGAACGTAAAAGTAAAGGGATTTGTCCCATGCCATATGTGGAGCAGGTGGCCAGGCAGGGTCAGATACCACGCTTCCTAAGTCCCAAGCTTGAACTCATTCCTTCAAACCTGCTGATATACAACACCCAATGTAATACCAGTGTGTTTCCTTCTTTTTCCATCACTTGCCTCCTCCTGTGGCTATATTTTAGATTCAAAGCTAATCTACAGAGGGTAAAGAATTTCAGAAAATAATTACAAACTTGAGATACGGCTCTTCCACATTCCTTGAATGGAGTTTGTTTCAATGAAAGAAAAAGAGGAATCCTTTAATGTTGGTTTTTTTGAATGTGTATATGCAGATTCTAGAAGTCGGCTCAGAGGGCTAATCAAAGTCACAACTGATACCACTCAAGTCCCCATTCTATTTTCTCAGTTCCTCTGAGAACTCCGAATACTGTGCAGCTAGCATTGTCCTCATTCTTCCTTAATCTGACTCATGACTAGAACCTTTCAAAAACCAGCATGACAGCTATCCATTGATTTTCAGTGGATGATCAGCATTTCACTTGTGGCTTATTTGTAAAATCCTGGCATGCACTTTCTAGGGAATCTTTTGTGCTTGGGAAAGCAACTTTTCCCAAAACCCAGGGGCAGTGATGCCTGAACTTCCCACTTGGAGCTGTAGACAGATACCATGAGTCAGCAAGTTCTGGTGCATAATAGCACAAATATTAGACAGAACAAAAGTCATAATTACCACAATGTATAAGATCTAATGGTGTCATAAAGTACCAGAGATTGTACAGTGAAGCCTATATGGAGATTTCTTCTGAAACTGACAGCAACATCTACCAGCTCATACATCTGTGTTCACTGAGATTTCCAATCTGGATAGTAGAAACTCTGGATTGTAGACTACCTCAGTCAAATCCCACTGAGGGAAGGCTGCATCCCAGAAGCTCCGTATCCGAGAATGGACTTGAAATGTTTCAAGGGGGAATTTTAGTGACTTTGTATTCCCTAGCATCTCTCTTAACCATCTATCCACATAACTGCAGGCTGTCTAAGAATGCAAAAAAAAACCAAAACAGCAAAACGAAGTTCAAACAGAAGAAAACACGTGAAAGATAAATAGTGTCACAGCTCTTCCTGGCGGCTCAGAGAAATGCATCACAGAAGTATTAGCTTTTCAGTGCAGATGTTAACGAACAAACAATTATTTTCCTTCTGTCAGAAGACCTTCACCAGACATATGCATATGACAGATATTCAGGCACATTCGGAGAAATGGTAATGGGAAGTAAAATGAACTATTAAAAGCAAATTAAATCAGTAGGAATCTATGATGTATGTAAGCCTACCTGAGAGGAGGTGTTTGGAGCTAGGGTCAAATGCAAGTCACTAAGCTCACAGCAGAGTTGTACAATGTGAATATGAACAGCTGGACGAACTGGAGAGAACCAGTGAAAATCCAGTGGAAACACTGGGAAAATCTTAGACACACCAACAAAAATAGTGTCAAAAGTGCATTACACAAGGAATAGACAAAGTGGCCCAAAAAATTCTCCTGAAAATAAACTACTATATGCAGGAAAAGCATTGTTCAGACAACCAAATTCAGTCCAGACTGAGATGCCACTGTATTAAGCATGGCAGGAACACATAAGTAGTCACAGCCTCTGTCTTGAAGTATTTGCATTTAAGATGATAAAAGGAATTCACAAATGTTGAATAGTTAGGATGTTCCATGGTCTATTTGTAGACAAGCCATGAACAAAAACAGAGATGGAAAAAATTAAATTCATCAGGAGAAAATATGCACTATTACTTATCCTAGCAGACTTCTACAAAGCCAAGAACTATTTTTTTCCGACTGTGCCACTGCTCACTTACAAATACATTTAACAGTATGACTGTACAAACATAAATTTGGGTATTCTTTGACACAAAGTGGTACAGTGGAGCCAGTCATGCATCAAGTCTAGCTGTAGGACCTTCCGCATATTTAAGGCCTCTAATTTTTCCCACCTAATTCTACAAAGTTTTTAAGACTAGCAAATTACGATGATATTTGGTTTTGTGAAATAATCTTCCTTGCTCTCCCTAATCTCTTTGTCTCCACAGAGTCTATAATTTAGCAGAACAGGATGCTTCAAGATATTGCCAAGGCCATTATCTCCAGTTGTATTAATAAACTTGCTTCCAAGACACGCCCATATGAACATTACCACATGCACATACTGTAAGACCCACTTCACATCGAAGACACACAAAATGCCTTAGCCCCTACAGGCAATGTTTCAAAGCACTATGCAAAAGAAGAAATAGGTAGGGCATGGCAAACACAGACATACACACACGCAAAAAACACTGTCAAATACACAAGCAAGCAGGCTGTGCAACCCATTTGCCAAGCTGCAAGTTTCCTCAAAGCAAACAGGTCAGCAGCAAACTCCTGAAACAAGCCACAGCTGGCCACACAAAAAGTGTAACCCCTCCCTTTGGTTGTTACATTGATAATGGGGCAATCCCTGGCCAGAGGGCTTGAGGAGTAGGAAGGCAGTAACAGAAGATTTCAGGATCCAGCTCACGGAATACTATGGTGAAAGACTGCCTACCAGAGCACAGAAAAACACTTCTCTCCAGCAACTTGCCCTATAATAGATACCCTGATCTAAAAGCATAAAACAGACGGTGCAGCAAGACAAAGCCTTCCCCAAAAACTATAGAAGAACTGCTTTGTCACTCATCTGTAATTTGCCTAATAAACACATAAATGCACAGCCAGTTGATATCGGCATGGGCACATTCATCTTCAAAGGGCAGAGAAGTAAAAAGCAAGCACCTTCATCTACCTAAGTAGCCAGCCAGCTTGCTACCAGTGTGCTTTCTAGGTACCACAGAAACTGGAGATGAGTAACATAATCAGACCTACAAGGGGAAAACACCATTGATACCTCTCACACGTTTTCGGTCCAAGCTGCAGTTGCAAGTTCTTATTCACTGAAAATGCTACAGAAACAAAATGTTTCTTTTAGACCAACCTAATACCTTCTTAACAGTCATATTACTACTCTACCCTACTGTCTTCACGGATGCATGTATTAAGCCAGCCATGGCTTTACCTAAGAGCAGGCCAATTTGCAACACACTCAAGATCTTGCAACTTCTCTCCCTGACCTTCTGCTGATCAGGTTTGTTCCCTTTGCTGGCACTTAACATATCTGCTAAATCACATCAGGACACTTCATCTCTTCTAATGCTTTCTGCAGTCTATAGTTGGTTAGGCCAATGCAAAAGGCAACAATGATTTACCCCAACGTCTCCATGCTCCCTTCACACAGCCTCTTTTGCCACTGGAGTAGAGCCCTGCAACATAGTGCAACAGCAGCAAAATCAGCAACCAGGCAGTTTTTCACCCATACAGCACTGAATTTAGTCATGACAATTACCTCTCTGCTACTTCATATCTGACTGCGTCCTTCCTTCTGCCTCTGGCCATTTTGTCTCTGTACTCTTTAGCATCTCTACCCATTCCACCCTTGGCATCACTGCAGTACTTAAAACACCTGCCTGCTAATGCATGTAGAAGAAAAAAAAAAGTTTCCTGAATATGTAGCCAAACAGTCACACACAGAGAAAGATGTGTAGTTATTCCCTTCTCTCACTGAGCTGCAAGACAGATATTCTCTGTCTTATTACTAATGCTTGGGTCCCGTTCCCGTCATGTATCACGCTGCTGCCATTTTACCCTAGAATTGAAAGAACAGAGTTGCAGATACTTCTATTTTCTCTCAGGATTTCTCAGAAATCTCTCTCTCTAGACACTAGAGAGCTGGGGCAAGGCACCATGTTAAAATAACCGAGCTTTGGTTGTAGTTTTCTTCTGGAGAAGGAAGTACTTTCCATGCTTCGCCATTTCCAGGCCTTTCTTTGAAAATCCTTTCTTTTCTTTAAATAACAAGGGGTAGCAGTCAAGTGAAAGCAAGGGCTACTTGATCCATAGTTTGGCCCCCAGCCAGGTTCTGCTGGTCCCGCTTTCCCTCTCAACCACCCGTTTTTCTATCGTTCCTGTAATTTGGGGAGATTAAGATGTATAGCCTGTAAATTGGCTAAACTTTTCCAGGCTGTTTTAATGAGACTTCATATAATAGGGTTGGCTTTTTTTCTTTTTAATATTTTCCTTAACTTGACCCATATGGAAATAAAAAGATGTATTTTTTAATGTATGCTAGATTATGGCCGACATTTTCCTCAAATTAAAATCCATGCTTCAGCAGCAGCATACATTTTCAATGATGTCAAATATATTTTTTCAGCCAACTGGCTGGGGTCACCCTTATAACTCAAAGTTTAAGTGCACTGGATAATCAGTAGAACATGTGATTCTCTGTCGGGCACTGTGGTTGCCTCAGCATAGCAGCGGTGCCTGCTAGGGAGCACACAGGACCTATTCTACTCTGCAGCACTCGTGGCAGCAGATATGGCGTGAGACAGTGCTAAAGCTCTGCCTCTGAATGAGCTGACAGCCACACGGTTCACAGCAAGAACCATGCGGCACTAGCCTACGTCAACAGCAAGCTCTTCCAGCAGAGATCGCCAGAATGCAATCACCATGCTCCGCTACAGACTAGGACTAAGCTAAATCCGCCAGGCACTCCCCTATTGATAGATGAGATGCCCTGCATTTGTAGATGCCATTCCAGCCTTGTCAATCATTCGTGTTATCATTTTGGTTGGAACAATTCCCACTGGGGGCAACCATGATCCAAACAATGGCTGTTCTTCACGCTGTTCGTAGCATGTACATTACTAAAGTACTTATTTCCCTGACATTTCCCACCTTAAGAACAGGAATAAAGTAGGAATATTAGTTCTAGAGCAGCAAATGTTTTGGCCCACTTACACTATCTTTTTTAAGCCTTTCTTTAAAGTAGTTCATACAGCTTGCAACTATTTAAATGAATTTCAGTTAACATAGCCTAAATTCAAACAACTTGGAGAACTATTTACCAAATGTTAAAGCAAAAGAGAGAGCTGTAACAATTTCCATCTACAAGTTTTGTTTTCTTTTTTAAACAACTCTTAACTAAAAAACACATGATACTGAAACCACATTCTCTTGGGAAACCGCAAGAAACACTGGGCTTTCAGCTTCCGGTGGTTTTTCCTCTTTTTTTAAAAAAATACTTTCACATTACAGTTCGCACTTGGAAATTGCATTGCCATACAATTCAGTCAAAAAGTCCCATTTCCATCAAAAGGAGGATCATTCATCTTTCCAAAAGAATGCATTTTGACTAATTTCATAGCTAGCACAGGGACACAATGACAGTTTAGGATGAAAAAACTAAGACCCTGCCTATGCTTAAAAGTTGCATGAGAATATTGGTATTGGCTACGTATAGAGACCGTTACCCCAGTAACCTTAACATGTATGCATTTACAATCAGTAAAAAAAAAAAAAAACCCAAACCAAACAACCAACAGTCAATTTGCTTACATAGTTTATCTTGGGAAGGAGGAAATCCTTATAAACTATGTTGACACACAGTTCTTTTAAAGTAGAAACTGTGGCTGCACTCAGAAGATTCGATGTTACATTTCTATTAGGTTATTCATAGCAGCAAATCCTTTGTAGTTAATGCATAAATACCCACCAAAACTTCATTTACAGTTGAAATTGCAGGTAATTTAGATATAAGGGATGATGTTACTTCAACTAGGATTAAAAAAAGGTTATGTGATACCAGTGTCGGGCTTCTCCTATAAATAAATAAATAAATTCGTTTAGTCACACCTGGCTCGCCCAACCCTTCCATCTTGTCATCAGTCCTCTGCTTCTCTCATCTGGCTCTCACTGTTTAATGTTTCATCACGTGAAATATTAATTTTTGGCCCAGGTCTCGCCGAGTCCCTTAGAGCCTTACTCTATCCCTGTACAACCCTACAGACAACGGGAGTTCTTACTAATGAACCATACTAAGAACGCATTTATGACTGTGCATATTCACAGGTCTCCTGGACAAGCCCGTACTGCGTCATGGAGCCAAGTGGCTACGGGCCACCAAAGGCTCTAGCCCTGGAGTAGTTTTGTCCCAGGATGCAGAAGACACAGGAGTCAATGGGGGAGCAAAACACGTGACCTGGAAGGTATGGATCTGCTGAACATGTTCCAGAGAAAAACAGCACTTTGATGAAAGCTGTCCACCGAATGTTAACGCTAGACTAGAGCTTGGAAAAAACCAAACCTTCCGGCTTTTCACTGAAATTACTGTTAAATCGCCTTCTGATTCTGAAATGGCTTCAAATCGCTTGTAACACATTTTATGAACAACAAACCCACGAAAACCACATTCGCTCAACTTCGTAAATCACCCTCCAGCCCTTATTCACCAGACGCCGCTCCTCACCCAGAACCTCAGCCCTCGACGGCTCCCGCGCACCCCTCCGACGCCTCTCCGCCGCCCAGCTCCCTCCCGCCGCACCTCAGGGCCGCCGCACCTCTGCACCGCGCCTCCGGATCCCTCCGCGCCTCCAGGCCACGTGAACTCAGCCGCCTCGCGGCTACCTCACCGCTGCTCCTCGCCTCCAGACCCCTCCGCGCCTCAAGGCCACGTGAACGCTGGCGCCCGGCGCACGCCCCTCCGCGCCCCGGGGCCTTCTCACCGCTGCCCCGCGCCTCCGGACCCCTCCGCGCCTGCGGGCCTTCGCGGGCCACTTCACTCCTCCGTATCCCGCCGCGGGGCTGGCCCCTGAGCGGCCCGCAGAGGCAGCGGGCCAGAGCGCGGCGGGGGAGAGACAGCTGACCCGTCCCCCCTGAGAGGAGTAAACCCAAGGCTCGCTGCTACTTCAGCAGGTAACTTGTCATCCTGGTACTGCAAGTAGCTCCTCAGCAGCCGGTGCAGTGCCAGGGGTACCCCAGGCAGGTGGGAGGTGTGCAGCCGGAGAGGGTCAGCCTGTCAGAATGAGGAGAAAATGCCCCCGTGTCACCACCGAGCTGGGAGGGGAGGGGGTGCCAAGCTGAGGGGCGGGGGGGCTGTAGATGCTTTTGTGTGACACACGGGAAATCCCAAGTGTCATCTGTGGGTTTCTGAGGATCGATAGCACTGGGGCCGTGTAGCAGGAGAATATTGGATCATCCGCAACTTTGAGATGAGGGTGGCTCTTGATGTCGTGCCCTGTCAACGGGCGAACTTAGCTGGCTGCTGTAGGCTGCTGAAGACGGATCTTGAAGCCAGCAGCAGCACGTTAACTTTACTGACAGCTCCATCGCTGTCCACCGGGGATGCATAGGGACAATTAATTCCCCAAAAGCAAACCCAGCTTCATGGCGTTCGGTTAAGCTCAATCCTGGCTTATTGAATGATCCAAATAATTTTGTCACCGTGAGGCAGACAGAAGAAGGGTTTGGTTTCCCTGCCTGCTGTGTGGGCCAGAGTGGAGTTCCTCCTGACCTACAGTGGCAAGACATTCAGATAGCAATAAAGACAGAAACTGAAGGGGGAGAAGAAGAATCAAGATGATTCCTCAACAAAATCGTTTTACAGGACTAAAATCAGCCTTTCCTGTGTACTGTCATGTTTGTTGAAATAAAGCAAAAATACAATAGGTAATTGACGCAATTTCCTGAAAATTAAAAAATTCTCCCTGGGATTCTCATTGTCCTGAACTTTATTCTCATGTGTCTCGCTCTAGACTCTGTTTAATCAACTCACTGTCCGCTGATACCGCAGAAATGGGTGTTGCTTTGTATGATCATCAAAAGGTTCAGAGATTGCTCTCTTGAGACATTCCAAAAATCTTGAATGTCCTAACATTATGCTAGAACGTGCTGATTTCTGGCATGGTAGGCATCACTGGTGTCACTCCTAGGTAGAGATAAAGGTGCTGTGCAGTGCCTAAACCAAGGGATTCATTTAGAGTATTGTGGGGTAAACCTTTTTTTGTGTCTGATGTTTGAAACTTGAAAATCCTGTGTGGAAATGATGAACTGTCTGAAAGGCTGTTGGTGTTAAGTTTAGTGCTCCAACCACTCGTCTGGATGAGTTGATGTAGAACAGAGAGGATGATTAAGAAGAGACTTGTGTGCGATGTTTTCAAGGGAGACAAATGCAAAGTAGCTGCCTTTGGAAACAGTTAAGATACCTAGTTTTTGAGGTCTGGAAGATTACATATGCTTTGCGTACTACTGTCCTGTTTGAGGTATCAGAACTTGCAAATATTTTAGAAATCAGCCGATTACTTTATGAACTGTTCTCAACTTTATCAACAAAAATCCTTACGAGACCCGAAAAAACTGCGTCTATGCAGTAGCAGAATAGTACCTATGGGTTGAAATGTGATTGTTTTGCTATCTTAGCTATAGAAGATTAACCCTAGGACTTCATCTGTGAGAGGATCTATCGCAAATAACAACTTCACACATCCATTTTCTGTGTCATAATACCAAATCATTCTAATCTGTGGTAGCATACTACAAATTTGATTCAGTAAAGCAGAGAGGTGGATTTCCGAAACCTCTTCAGTTGCGAGTGGTCCTCTTTGGGTTGGAGGGAATTCCCTAACAGATCCAGGAGGCTGATTTCAAACTTCGTGCAACAGAAAGGAGAGGGCTTTCTGGGGCAATGAAGGGGAAAGAGGTGTAGCAGGCACTAGAACAGAAGATAGTGAACCGTTTTGTCAACATACCTGTTTTTGCAGTTATCCAGTTAACTACAAAAGTTATGTATTTCTGCAGATTTGCAATGCTGACTACAAATAATGGTACTTATGTTTTACAGCATGATTCCCCGTCCCTGTACCTTATTTCTTTTAGTAAGTACAGTACTGCTTTCCTCACCAAGGGGTATGTTATCCTATGTCGCTGCAGATTTGTATCCTCCAAAGAAGAGCCAGAGTCATGTAGAATGACACAACAAACTAAAGCAAGACTGCAGTTCTGATTAACAAGAGGATATTACCACATTTCAGCTGAGCACCAGAAACATTTCTGAATTATGAGATCTGTTAGATAGTGAAACTGTCTTCCAATGGAACTTGCAGAGGCTGTATTATTACAGTCATTTGTAATTACATTGTACAAAATATTCTGCAGGCAGCAGTTTCAGGACAAAAGCAAGCTGATATTCTCTCTCCAGGATTTCTGTGACTTGCTACATGAACTGTGGGTGTTAGCAGCTGGGAGAAACCCTGTGATTTTCCAGCCATCTTGCCTAAACTGTTCACAAGTATATAGTTAAGAGTTCACTTCTATAAAATCTTCAGATCTTTCTGGAAGATGATAAGTAACCTTGACTCAAACTACTGAATACATTGAAATTAAATGGTTTTCAGCGTCAGAGAAAGGTTATAGGTGCAGAATCAGGCCCGTAATGAAATGTGGGAATGGGCAAGAGCAGCCTTTCTTAAAAATTTGAATAGAGCCTTGATATATTTATTCCTTTTGGTCATCAAAATTTTCACACTGTGTAATAGTAACAGAAGCATTAAATTTGCAGTTAAATCTCCTTATTCCATAGCTAAAATAAGAAACAGTTTTGAAACTTTAAAAAATATTCCAGACTATTTTTGTCAAATCATTTGTACCTGTCCTGTATATGCTGGTTTCATTTGCTAACAGAAGGATGAAATGGAACTAAAAACCAAAGCATGGTATCTGTAAATTGACCGAGACCCAGATATACTAGAATTCTTGTTAAAATAATGTGTTACGTATGAGAGTTCCAGAAAATGTTCTCAATCAAACATACTTAGGCAAATATCCAAAGCCATCCATGTAGAACAGAGAAAAGCGTGAACAGAGGGAGGGATGCAGGTTTTCAATGAAGTTGGAGATGCTGACCAGAATAAATCTCCAGTGGGCAACAGAAAAAGAAGAAATCCAAGTTATTGGTTTTGCCTGCATTGCTAAGTGTTACACAAATACCCTGCTTTGCCTGATGATGGGAAAAGACAGGGGAACAGAGGATTTTTGACTGCTCGGCCATAAGGATCACCTCTGCTCTCCTTTTAGGTTGCCCAGGCGATGGAGTGATTTGAAACATCATCTGCTCTCTGATACCGCTGTATTCAGTCATGCAGCCACGTACAGGCAACCCTTGGTCTACCTGCCAGGGCATCCGGCGCGTAAGAGTAAGTAGTATAAGCTCATGTGGCCTACCAGGCTGTGTGTACAGCAGGTGCTGCAGGGTCATTTCTACCATCTTGTTTTGCTGGTTTAGGTACTCTGCAGTTTTACTGTAAAATTGTTTCAAGTGGTCATCCAGTACTAGTGTTTTTCACAACATCGACTGATTCTAATGGAGCCTAGAGGGGAACCTGTATTTTCTAGTGTTCGTTATGGCACTTCAAGAATGAAAATAGCTCTAGCCAGACTAAACAAGGCTAAATTAGATGAACAAATACCCCTTCTGTAGGACAAGTGTAATAATTTCTAGTTAAAGGGCACTGGAGGAACTGACAGCATCATTACTTTTGGATACAATGATGTCACAGGGCACAGCTATGGTCTGTTGACTGAAGGAGATTTTGTATTCCCATGTATCTTATCATCAGCACTTTCAAATCAATTTTATCCTTTTGAGGAAGGGAAGTAAGAGTTGGAGGTTGGGTTTTTATTAGACACAGCTGGTCTGAGGGACGTCATTTGTTGCTAAAGCTGGGGCTGTCTTTCATACGAAACCATTAGCAATGGGGGTGGACGGTGGGCAGGGGGAATCACTTGAGGTAGTTTCAACAGCTGAGGCTCAAATTATAGAGGAAAGTGGAGAGAAGTGAAATTTATAATCTATAATTTGAAACCAAAGTAAGAATGAGACTAGTTTATTTGAAGGACTGGAAGGAAAAGAATGTGATATATGGCCTGATACAGCCAAGCAAAATGAACGTTGCCATTGCACTATTACTTTGCGGACAATCCAAAAAAACCAAAAGGGCCTATTAAGGCCGTCTCTGTGGAAATCTAATTAGGTCATACAAACAATCCCTATTGTTTATAGGACCCTTTAACCATTCATGGATGCCTTAGAAAGTCTGTAGCAGATACAGGAAAGATTCTGATCCATGAAGCGAATAAGAAGTGAACAAGAGAGGAAGAGTAACAGATGAGGAATGGGCATAGGGGGAATCTATAAAGAGAAGAATTTAAGTAGTAAGAGAGGAACACATGAGATCCACATTCTTCTCTGGAGGTGTTATCCTATTATGTGGGACATAATCTGCTTTGTTTGGTTGAAGTTAAGGGAATAGAGAAGAGCAATTAGTAGGAAACAGTGCATTTTCAGGCAAAAAAAGAGAGATCTTCCGAAGATAAGTGTTGGAAAGACCATGTTAAAAGAATGTGCTTGCTTAGAGCAAGTGACCAATACCAGTGACTGCCTGTAACATCCTAGTGAAAGGAATATAAAGGAAAGTTCAGTGCAAATTAAAACAGAATATAGAGACCAGTGGGTCCACTTCTGGCTTCAGGACATCATGAGAGAGAGGTGTCAAAAGTATGTGGGTCCTAACCCAGTGCAGACTGTACTTGCTGAGAGAACATCACCACAGAGTGACCTACTCACCCTTACGCTAAAAGTGTGGTTCCTTTTTGCGCTTGTTATCTTCTTCCTTCCCAAGCTGCCAGGTAGCAAAGAACTGTTTCACATCTATTGCTCCCATCATGTCCCAGTAAAATTCTGACCACCTCTCTTGCAGAGAACCCCACTCCTACTTACTATAACTAAGTGTTGAGTAATATTTCTATGAACGTATCCTAGAATTTTGAAAGAATTATGGACTTAATCGTAGCAGGATACTCTGCAGGCCAGTGAATGTTCAAGTTATATAGCACTGTACCAACAGAGGGAGAATTTGGTATCTCAGTATTTGCAGAAAGCACACACTGAATGGTGCAGTTGTTCATAACATAGTTGGACTCTTCTGTTTGGTAACCAGTGAGGGTACAATATTCACATCGCCTGAGTCCTGCAACTAAGCCACTTTGGGTGAATTCACAGATGGGATATTCACAAGCTAGTTATCAGCTATTTGCAATGAGGAATATTGCACACCAACATTTACAAGTAATAATGCATAATTTGATATTTCAGAATATCACAATCCACTTACAAATAGCTCAGTACTATAAAGGACCTAAGTCAGTACTCAAAGTCAGACAGAATCTTCCCATAGGTTTTTAAGCCCTACTGAATCAGATGCCAAAAGAGTCGAGCGGTGAGAAGAAAATACTTCAGGCACCTTCAGTAGTCATATGCATTTTAGTCCAGCAATGCAAAGGTCCTACAGCATTTTACCAGAAGTATTTAAGCTACTCAATACCTATATGAGAGGCAGAGGAATTATACTGCTTTGTTTCTGCTGTGCTGAATGATTTCCTGAAGATTGTATAGGGAACCTGTAAGTTCAGCCTGTAAAAAACACCCCACCCAACCCCACTCCTTGACTCTCTATCAAGGAATGCTGTAAGTGTAGCTATGCTAGAGAAGGAGACGTCCTAGATGACCTGTTAGGATTCCTTTCTGCCCTTTTTCTATAATTCTATGCTGTGTTCCACAAAATAAGTCTGGGACTCTCCACTGTTTGGATATGTAGTGTTCCCAGCAGGAAGTTATAACTAGACAAACCATACTGAAGTGATTGTCTCTGCTTGTTACCCTAGATTGTTTTTAGCGGTATATGTTGCCTCAGAAGCAAGAGCAAGATTTGAATACTGCTAGTCTCAGGAGGAAGCCATGAGTTTTAGAAACAGCTCTGAAAAAGGCCTCAATAATGCCAGTTGCCTGAAACAGAATTTCTTCAAACTCAACTGCATCTGAATGGGATTCTGTAGAAAAATACCCCCATTCTAGATCACTTTCTTTATTCACAAATCTGTCATTTGTTGTTGTATATGCAAAGGAAACAGTCAAATAGCTGCCTGGGAGTTCGGCTTGCTGTGACTGAGCTGCATTTCACTTTAGATTGAGGTGGAACTTGTTTGCGATGGATCTTTGCCTATTGCAAAAGTTTACTAACGGGTTTAAAGCAGGCCAAAAATAAGAGGATGAGAGCTAATTTTAAGTATTTATGATAATTAAGCAATATATATGCCAATTATATTCCGACACCCTGCGTATCAGCAGGTGCCACCACATATAGGAAACTGCAGGCGATGATTTGGTAGCGAACTGAGTTGATATGGTATTTTACTAGCTGCTATGACATCATCATTGCTGGATGGCTCTTTGGAATAAATAACCTCTTCCACATGTCCCTAAGCACACAGCTCCCGAAATAAGTTTCAACTGCTGTAAGGCTGAACGATGTCCTAAATCACCTTGGATTAATAAGCAACAGAAATAGAGGAGGAGGGGGATCCAGGATTTGTTTTCATTATTCCACCAGAAGTATTTCAGATGAAGTAATTGTTAAATGCATTAGATACAATGCAGGGCAATCAGGGAATAAAAACATGAAGGCAGGAGAGATGTTTATATTGGATTTACATACTGAAAACCTGGCAGGACATAGTGCTGTAATTCGTGTGTTGCCAGGCTACTCACGGCAGTGTTCAAGATAGGTTGAGATTCCATAACTGTTTAAAGAGCGGCGTGTTTGTCAGGTGTCTTTGCAGAGATCTGTGTCAAGAGAAATATCTCAGAATAGAGAGGAAGTTGAATGTGAAACTTCCCTGAGAAAAAAAGCCATAATAAAGTTTGAAAAACACGACAGCACTTGCATTCTCACTCACAAACAGTAAAATTAATTCCCATGTAGATGATCAGTGCAGGACATGCAAATAGATGTCCCACTTAGACCTAATCTGTAATTCTGGAGTATAAATGGTGCCTTTATCTCTTGCTATACCTATGAACAGGGAAAATCTAAGAAGATCTGAATAAATGCGGATGGCTGAATAGTAGAGAAATGTCAATTTAGTTAGGAGTGTCCAGACTAGTTACTTGCTCTTCCAGGAAAGAACAAATGAAAATTAGTCCTTAGCCAGTTTGTGCTGGTTCTCTTCTAAAAGAAGTTGTAATTAATTATTTCAGTGTTGTCTTTGCTTACCAGTCTGTAATACAGAGGCAATAGTCTCCAGAGATTAACTTGTAAGTGGCACATTTGTGTTTAGCATGACCTGTTGTTGCTACAGAGGGTAGGCTCTACCCTAGACACTCAGCTTGTGTTTCACTGAATTTTTGAGAGTTTTGGATGCAGCTTCTAGCCCTGCACATCTGTGTGATGCACCGTAGAGAATACCAGGGTTACATTCCCTGAAATTTTGTGAAGCTTGAATTTTAATATGGATATTGATTGCTTTCCAGTCTCTAAAGATGCCCAAAGTTTCTTACTGCTCTTTGTAGCAGCACAAAATAGATCCCTGTTCCCTTAAACCCAGAACCTTTGGACATTATCTCAGTGTGAAACTGTTTGGTAGAGTCTCCAGAAGCCTACTGCTCTCCAGGAACTCTAGCAACTTATTGCTCATGGTTTCATGTGCACTTAAGGTGTTGCTTTTGAATTGCACAGTTGAATTGCAGTTTTCCTAAAATGAGTTAAAACCTTCTTACTGTACAAGGAGGGATGGAAAAGTATTTTTTTTTAATCCAGTCATGCATATCCTTGCTATATTTTAAATGTGATCACATACTACTGCAATGAAGAGCATGAAATGAAAATGGTTGGATGGATACAAGGCTGAAAAATTATTTCATTTATGCTTAGTGCCTATGCTCCGATGTCACCCATATGGTTTGAAGTCAGGCAGGACTTGCCAGAAGAGTTGGGGGTTCTGCAGAACATTCACGCGTTTCGTGTATCTCTCTACCGCCTTTCTAACAGATGATGATTTCCCTCTCTGAGTTCACCTCACACAGACATTCCACTTAGTTCTGTATCATAAGCTTCCTGAATGCCACCCCATCATCTGCAAAGGAAGTATCTTTGTGTGAAGACAATCTGTCCCTTTTCCTCACTGTCTCTGAATCCATATAGTGGAAGTCATAATGACTTAGGCCTGTCAGGCAGGTGATAGCTGGACAGAAGCAAAGATTCACAAACTGCGTGGCCAAGAAGCAAGAAGAAAAGGGGCTAGCATAAGTACACAGGTGTAGATAAATTACAAGTATACAATATACAAAGATCTTGTCCCTATGATCAGGGGAGAGATGAAGGATTTCTCTTTGCACATGGTGAGAAGGGGCTGGGAAAAAGTGATAATGCTTTCCCAATATCAGGTTTTCCGTCTCTCCCTCACCCCATTATGTTTTTGCTCATTAGAATGGATAATAACAAAGTATAAAAACACAAGAACCTGGCCTGAGTAGTGTTTACCTTTCAAGACCCATAGCAACACCATTTACAAGGAGTTGCTACCTCTGTACAAAACAGAAAGAGAAAGAAAACCTGAAGCTGGAGCAATCTGTCTGCTTTCTGTGAGGAAAAACAGGCTCAGCTTGCAAATGCAAAGGGAGAAGTGAGCAGTGTTCAGACACAGATTCCCCATCCTTTTTTATATGTTGCACACAGCAGTCCCTCATACTGAGCTGAAACCCAGTTCTCCCTACAAGTAGTACATGTAATACTGCAAAACCCAAAATCCCCTGGAGAGTGAAGTTCCAAGTCCTTTCTCTGGCTCCTAATAATACACTAAAGAACATGATGCCATTTTACTTCGTGGTAGAAGGTTAAATAGGAAAAAAAACACTTGCTAAGCTACATTTGACATGTCAAGTGGTGTGCAGCTGAACTGGAGTTAGCAGCTGTGACATGCAGTCTCTCAATCAGAGAAGTGTAGGATTCAAAAGTCCCATTATGCCACTCATCTCTGCCGTTGCTGAATTTTGTCCCATAGTACGGTCTTTTCTCTTGTCCTTTGTTCAGCGCTGTCTTAAACAATTCAAATGTCATGGTTTCACAAATTCCTTGCGGAGTCCATTCATCATCTCGCATTTCATCCCATCACTACTTATGACACCCCAGCAGAGAAGATGAGGCAGTATCTTCCACTGCCTGGTGTTTGTATGCTGGTGTGTTCACCTCACCCACCCCAGCCAGGGCAGCTGTCAAAGGGGGAGGTGATCAGAAAGCAGTGAATGAGAGACCAGAGGGGAGCACCTGGCACTATGAGATCACGCTGGTGAGAGCTGGTTTAAAATTTCTGTCAGTGACAGGCAGTTGAGAGACACTTGACAGTTTTATCACAGGATAGTGGAGCACGCTAATTTCACTGTTTACATGGTGGCATGTACTTGCATTTTACTGGTGTTTGTTCATCTCCCCACTTATCTGAATGCAATGACTTGATTCACAAAGTTGCTTTGCACTCATGTCTCTCAGCCCTATACCGCATTACACTGGAAATCCGGTAGGGAACAGTTCAATTTATTTATCCCATCTGCCAGAAGATACTGGCAGAGACTGAATGTTTTAAAAACTGAAGAGCTCGGGAGTTTGGGGAATAACCCTCTGAGTAGTCATCTCAGATACAAATCTTTCTTTCAGAGACTTATGCCTTGGGTGAGCATTTCACCAAGTATTTGCTGTGTGGAAAAGGTTCTCCCTGTCCCAAATCCTTCCCCATGTCCCCTCTCCCCCATTCCCTGCCCCGCCCCCCATATTTATAGAGAACATCAAATCAAATTGTGCTGTTACTATGCTATCGCAAAGCAGATATGCCTAAATGGCAGCCTTTCAGGATTCTAGCTACCTCTTGCAGAAGCAGCATTGCCTGAGAAAACTACAGTTGCCATTGCTTCTAGCTACATATATTCACCTCACACACCTTAAAGACTATGGAATGGGATGACCAATGGCACAGTGGTGTTTTGGAGGTCCTCATCGGGACTATCCAGGTGTCTCATCTTCACATTCTAAAAGCTCCTTACATCTTAGTTAGATCTATATTATAAATATCCCAAGCCACACTGTACTGTCATACAACACTTGAAATCATGTATGCAGCAAACCAAACCTTCGCATGAAATCTGTTGAGGCAGAGACCTTAACAATCAATTCACGGAGGCAGAAGTACTAAAGATGCCTACAATAAGCCAGATTTTTGTAAGCCTTAGCTTGTTCCACAAACAGGGAGAGCCTTGTGTGGCAAATTCTAAGTATGGCATTCAAGATTGACCTCAAGATTATTAGTATGTGAAAAAACTACATGCTTTTCTGTAGCAGCATGGTGCGGTGCCTGGTACATTGAAGCAACTGAGTGGGTGGATGACCGGTGTGTGCTCTCTGGCCTCCCAAGAAGCCCGAGTGGTCTCTGACAAGCCTTGTCCTTCACACCCTGAGACCCTGCTGTAAGCACTATTCCTCCAGAGCAGTCAGGGCAGCAAGAGGAAGGCTGGGACAGAGGACAGCAAGCCCAGGGAAGTTTAGTTTAGCAGACTATAAATCCCCCTTCCCCTCCTCCCCTCTTTATTGCCTGTCTTTGGAAAACACAATCCGATATAAACCAGAGAGTGTGGAAGCAGGGCAATAAAACTGTACGGCAGGAGCAGCGAGTGTCGCAGGGGTGTTATATTACTGGCATTCCAAGTGGTTGATGTCAGGCAGCGAGCAGTAGGGCCCACAACCCACCAGGGCAAAGAAATTTCCCAACTGTCCCTTGCGGCCCTGTGACATCCCTTCTGCTCAGATCCATTCTCGGCTGTTACGCCATTCACCTCTTCTGCCCTTTGCTACTCTCAAGTCCTCGAATTATGATTTGAAGGGCTCTGGTTTCAAAGCCATGCAAGTTGAGCACTCAGGCCTTTTGGCCGCAACGTTTTGAGTAAAGATGTTCTTGAAATGCACTGTATGTTGACTGATCTGTGTGTCACACGGTCAGCAGTGCCGCATGGATAAAGATGGTTTCTTAACATTCACATGGCTGGATTAAAATATATATGTATTGGCCTAGTATTAAAAAAAAAAAATGAATGTCGCTCCTTTTAGGTAGGGCCAAGAATTTCAAAACTGATTAGCAGTTTAGAGTGCCCTACATGAGTGATAATTTTCACAGGATGGGCTCTCAGTACCTTGTGAAAACCAGGTCGCTTAAAGCCGCTATAAACTGGGCACTTAAAAGACAGTTTCCAGCTGTCTGTGCCAACATTTGCTGTGAAAAGTTAAAGATGGATGCTTAACCACAAGGAATGAGGTATAAATATTGCTCAGAAACTCACACCTACCTCATATGAGCTTTCACAAGTATGGTTTCTTAGGGCTAGGTTTCTTTCTCTTTAGTTGTCTAAGTTAGGTGTTTGCTGTAAACCAACTTGCAAAGCTCGTGTAATTGGTAGAGTGAAAGAAGTATCTCTCGAAAACAATTCATCCTGCTTTTTTTAGGAAATAGTTGCACAATCAAAATTAAGCCTGCTTAAGTCATCATGCAGTGACTCTTCTGTAACTAACCTTTTTCTCTCTCTTGTTGTTGTTATTGTTTAGAGTTGGTTTTAGCTGGATCAGTTTCCTGACTCAATTTGTTACGCAGCTGTATGAATGCTTGCTGGCAAAACATGCAGCTAGGGACAAGGGAATATGAGGTGAACTTTTCTGGGCATAGCCTTCTCTTACATTGACTTAAAGCAATCATATAACAGCAACCTCAGAGATGCGCGTGTACCAGGATGGCTTTGTCATCTTCTAGGATTGCATGTCTTTCTGTTGAATTATTATACACAACCAACTTAGACTAGAGACCTAACTTTAGATAACCAAAGTTTGATGAAGTGAATCTCACCATTATTCATCATTGTAAGTATATTCCAGTTCTGAGGAGTACACAGCAATACCAGTCAGCTCACAGAAGTGGTAAATTCTGAGAGTATGTTCTCAGAGCCCTGTGCTCTAATTTCTACACCATTTTATAAATATGACACATATACTCTGTGGTAGTTTCGGAGCATGTCAGGAAGAAATATCCAAATTAACTTCTGAAATGGACCGATAAAAGCATAGTAAATCCCTGTGTAGACACTCTTGCTGAGTATCAAAGAGGCCTTAATTCAGGTCAACCTAATTTATTTTGTATTGAAATAAAACAAATCAAATAAAGATCCCTTTAATCCTAAATGAGAGTGCCTGTGCAGGCGGGTGGAGGGGGCTTAACGCTATTTAGAATTTAATAGTGTTTGATAGCAATTACTTAGAATAATCTCCTTTATGAGGTTTTTGGACACTCCTCTTCAGTAGTCCTGTATAATCATTTGTTAAATTATGTGGAATAGTTAAAGATGACATGGAAGAGTTAACGTTGGAAATTGAATTCTGAAGGGTTTTTGTACTTGAAGTGTAGAGATTTTGAATGACCAAGGAAGAAGGAAAAGGACATTTGATTATCTCACCATTATAGATATGTAGTTCTCTCCGTATCATTTATTTCTGCACATTTCTGCACGTCTGTGTAGCACTTATTGTTACATCTGAGCTAGCTTTTTGGTTCAAGCGAACATAGCACTTTCAAGGGAAAAGTTTTGGATTAAGGATTGAGTTTCCTGGTATACATATGAAGGGAGATTCTCTTCCATTCTCTTCTCCATCTATGTGGATATATAGTAAACTGAATATCACACTGTTTTGCATGAATACATAATACTTTCAATCGTGTGATCCTAAAGGGCTTTTTAAACGTAAATGAACAAAGCTTCCCCTCTGCCCCTGAGAAAATTAGGTAACTGTCATTATCCTAATTTTACAGATAGGAAAGACATGATCCTACAAAGTGAATTGCCTTGCCTAAGGTCACACACAAGGAGAGAATGACCTCATGGAATAAAACAAATTCTTCTAAATCCCTGTGTTGTGACTCAGTCACAAGACTGCCCTTCTCTATTGTTTTATAACAAGCCTTTATTCCACTATCTCCCTTTCCAGAAGTTCTGCTGTCAATACAGGCCTTTCTGTGGTAGCCACGTTGTCTGGCACTATCTATTAAGAAAGATGGAGAAGTTACTGGTCATATGGTTTAGGGCTGCTGTGGCACTTCAGTATGGTGGGCTCTTTCTGCTCCTAATCCATTGTATTAGCTTCTGGCAATTCAAGCACCGTCTACTGAATTGCTAGGGGTGAAAGGTCAATGCATTAAGCATAGCAGATTAATACACTGCAGTAAATCCCAGAACCAGCACTTTAAGGAGCCAGTAATATTTCACACGTGATTGTTCTACCAATTGATTGCACCATCTTGTGAGTGCGTGTGTGTATGTGTATTTCTTTTACTCCATTTACGAGCTTTCCCAAGCTCCCCTGTTTAGTGGAGATTGCTGTGTCCCACACTGGTTGCACTTTGATCAGGGAAATTCAATACCTGAGGTCTGGGCTTTATAGGAAAGCAAGGTCCAGATTAAGGGAATTAGCCACAGTATATCACAACTAATAAAAGAGTGATTGAGCCCCACCACAGTGCTGCCCCAAGGGACAGGAGGAAAAAGGAGGGGGGGCAGTTAGCAGAGAAGGGAGAGGAAGACTTGCAGATAAAGCCACGTCCATAACTAAAATGAATAAACCTGCTATCACATCATGCCTCTTACTTACCTAGTAACTAAAGCAAGATTTTTTTAAACAAAATGTTTCAGCTACAGCTTTTGCTTTCCTTTTTTCCATATAAATGTAAATTTGTTTCCAGTTTCTTCTTTCTGTTAGCCTTGTCCATCCCTAAGTTTCCAGTGCAACTAAATTACAAGTCCTTTTTAGGAATTCTGTCAATAAATAAATCACATATTCCACTGATTCTTATGTCCATCTTAGAGTGATTAAATAACTTTTGACAGTAGGAGCTGCAGTTTCAGACACTTGACAGAAGCAGGACTGGGAGATACTAACACTGCCGTTATATGGATGTTAGCATTTCTCTCATGATAAGCCTGAATAAAAGTTTTGTGAGGACCTACCTATCTTTGTGATGGACCCGCATCAAAATTATGAACCTTTCCTTCTCCATACTGCTTCAAAAATCAAACCAGATCTGAGTATGGAGTTTGCTCTTGAGCTGTTACTAGACTAATTTTGTCTGAAGTTTTCCCGGTAGTATGCTAAGACACAGTATAACATCTACATATCTAAACCAGGAGATAGTAATATTTATTATTTATAGACAGTGATTGAGGAAAGATTCATGACCATGCTGTCAAAGAGGATCAGACTGCTGCATTATCACAATTAATCATTTACAAAAATATTTTGTATGTACTACCTTCACTTAGGCTATGAGCTTCATTTTCTTCAAATTCCCATTTCCCTGTCTGGTTTTTTCTGAGTTCTTAATCCAGAACAAACTTTCCTTGATTTTTTTTTTATTCATTTCAGAGATTTGTTTGAACAAGATGTGGCAATAACAGTAGAAAAACCAGCACATAATCACTGTGTCTGGCATCTCCTTTGTCATAAATGTCTGGGGCCGAGTGCACTGTTATAGTTCCGGTTGTACATAGGCAACATTGATTTATTTCCCAAAGTCTGAGTACTTGACTTTTCAATTTTGATGTTCTTTGTACACGATACTTTGTTTGGAAAACAAATATAACAAAATAACTAATTTTATGGTATCAGTTTGCATTTAGACATCTGTTTATGTAATAGATTTTGGTGTTTATTAATTTAAATCTGCCCCTTTACAGCAAAAGCATTTAAGCATACCCCTAATTTGACCACAGTGTGCTTTAGGATCTTACTAGAAGTCAAATACAGGGTTAAGTGCTTCAGTGAAGCAAGAGCCACAGTAATTTAAACTATACCCGTAATGAAAGAAGGAACGTATTAATTATACTTAGCGCCTTGCAGAATTTTAGGATTTGTACATGCTGAATAAATACCAACAGCCTCTCCAGTGATGAATTCCTGTATCTTTTTTTACTAAATCCCGTAATTTTAATTCTCTTCAGCATTACAGCGAGAACAATGGTGAATACTGAAGCAAATAGAAAGAGTATATTCAACTTAATGCATATTTGATCAGGTCCCTAGAATCCATTTTCACATACTGTTTATTATTACAGTTTATTGTTATAGTATAGAGTATACAGATACACAAATAGATATATTGTCTAATTAGACTGATCTGCCTGAAATCTGGATTCATTTGCCAGATAATGCATTTTTCACTCAAATAGCACAACAATATTGATTAATCACAGTAACGCTTTACAGTGTTTTTAGAACTTCTGACCATGCACAGTATTCTGAAAGCATAAACAAATAGTTTTGCCCCCTTGTGCCTGACAGCTAATTAAATTTGCCCCAAGTTTTCAGAAGTACATAAAGTAATTTTTTTGCAGGATCAGGGTTTGCTGCTTGCTAACACTTTTGCTTTCTTTAAGAACAGGAATATTCATACCAAAGCAGACATTTGTGCTTGTCATGTTTCCTCTTAAGCAAACCAGGTTCTCAGCCTTCTCAGCTTTGATCTTATTCCAAGAGGTGATACAAAAAATGAAGAGGAAAGGGTTTTAAATTTGAGTATGTTGTGAAAAGATATTGATAATTGTGGACAATGGTGGGCAGGAAATTTTGGGTATATACAAGTTCATAGAAGGATTCTTTCCTGACACAATCGAGCCATCTCCTTGAACTGTCTGTCAAAAGTGGGCTAAACTTAAGAACAAAATTATATAGAAGTTGAGAGATGGTGACAGCATGCTTGCCTGCATATGAGAAAACCCACTTCACTGTGATACATAAGTTGAAGCACTCACAAGAATATTATTTTATTCAAAATGAAATTGGAAATAAGGTAAATTCACAGTTTTGTGATCACTTGCTTTTGAGAACTTTAACCTAAATTTCATGTTGCAAAAAAACTTACTAGATAATTTTCTCTTACATCGACTGTTATCTCACAGTAACTAGAGACCAGTTTAAGTGTCAGACTGTTTGTGACAACACAGCTTCTCTACCTTATCTTACCAAAGATGATAATTTTAGTAATAATGCTGAGCAGTTTTTCCTGCACTAATCCCCTCCGTATCACCTATGATTCTGTCATTAGTTGTAGTATGTACTGGTTTAGATTATCTGCTTTCATTACTTCATTATTCACTTGCCAAATAGCACAAAAAAGAAAAATAAACCTGCAAACTTTCCTTTAAAAAAAAAGCCATAGTTGTCACATCAGATGATGCCTTTAAACACAATGTCCTGTGCGTGAATGGATCACAGATCTGGGTATCAGTGAGACAAAGTTGTCAGTGTCAAGGGAAGTCATGTCAATAAACAAGCATGGAAACTTGCGTAATAAACCCATTTTAAATAATAAAAATTAGAGCAATCAATGTACCTCATGCACTTGGATTTTTCTTAACATTCCCTAGTCAAGTCACTGATAACTCTTCAAGCTACAGCTCACATATGTTCACTTCACAGTCCTGAGACTTTAAAATTTTAATTAGGCAGAACTCTGTCCCGTAGAAGCTAAACTCTAGGTTATCAGAAATATCTAGGGAAGAACCAAATATTGAAAATTGTTATGTACCAATTAATCTGTTCTCATGCAATACTACTGTAGAACTCCAAAACTGATCTCTTTCAGAATAAACCAAGAAAGCAGCACCCACTACTTCTTAGTTAAGTATTATATGAAATTACTTAAAACCAAAATTTATGACATTCATTCAGTACTGGATTATGAAGAGAGCACTTTTCCAACTGCTCTGATTTTTTTTTTTCCAATCCACAAACAATTTACAGGGCGAGGGCTGAACTGCCACTTTATTAGCCTGCTTTCATTCCTGCTTCTATTCAAGTGAATAGTAAAATTTGGATAGATTTGAGTAATGTAGGATCAAGGCTGGAAGACCTGATATAAAGTCTGCTGAACATTCCTGTCAATCCCCATAGTCTTTGCAGCAGGATCCCAGATGAGTGGAAACTCGAAGCAGCTCAGTAGGATTATTTAGAATAACCCGAAACAAGTCTGTGACTGTAACTTAACCCTGTTTTATAAAGTGGCAGGAAATGAAGACACTATTGATGGGCAGAACTCAGGAAATTGATTAAAACCCTCAAAATCTCTCTTTCGAGATCCATCCCCACAAGCAGTGGATGCATGCTACAAGTGATGATAAAATACCAGTGAGCAGGGCCAGCACACATCAACTGTTTAATAACTGCTTGCCAGATGAACAGATTGGTTGTCAGAGCAGCAGGATAGAAATACTTTGATTGCCAATAACTGTAAGTTGAAATTCTGGCAAGGTCGGTTCTTCCCACAGATGCTAAGGCTCAGATGTTGACTTGTGATCCCTGCTGAGAATGTGATACAATACATATAAATTAAAACTATTTTTAAGATAGTTAGGTAAGTTAGTAGCTAAGCATTAAAATAGCTATATAAAGATATCCTAAACTGTACTGAACAGTATGCACGTTGCTGTATAAAAGCCTCCAGACAGACATTAAAATTATGATGCTGTCATCTCTGCATAGTCATGAAAGATACTTTTATGAGACTTCCACATCCAGCTCAGTTAGCAGATATTCCCACTCCCAGCTAGACTGTACCTTCCAGTAGTGCTTTAAGTCCAATCCTAGCTATCCAGTAATATTTAGCTTTCATTTTAACACTTTTTATCCATTTATGTCAGTATATGTCTTAGAAAGGAAGCCCATTTGTCCTTATCATTTCATAGCTATCACTCACGGTCTCAGAACACTTCAGTGGCAGAACCAGTAATAAATGCAGTCAGTTCCCTGACTCAGTGCCCTTTTGCTGAACCGCACTCTGCTAGTCTAAGTTTCCCTAGCATCTGCAATCACATACAACAGGCTAGTTATCAAAACCCTAATTATCTATTATGATGCGTACCATTAATGTAGTGCTTATAAAGCGTGTTCAGCTCTTCTAAGAAAAGAGACACTAACAAATATTAGATATAATTAACACCTACTTTTCTAATTTTGCTTGCTGTTCACATAACAGGATAGCATTGTAGTTACCATCTCCCCATCCGTCTGTTCCTAGTAATCACACCTTATTACACCATTTTACTGAAAAAAAATGTCATTTTACTAAGGGGGCAGGAGAGATTTTAACCTGTGCAGTGCTAATATTATTATTCCCTTTTTTTCTTCAGAAAGGTCCCTTATTAAAGTGGGAGCATCTTCTTCTTCAGTCCTTTTCTCTATAGCAGATTGTCAGTGTGGGCTGTATTTTCCTCTTACCTGCAATCCAGGTATCTGTCTTTTCTGTAGTTATAGAACACTGTGAACAGTTGTCGCTGACAAACCAATGGAGACCTTTTATCCATAGAACAAGTGATTTTGTTCATTCTGTACTTTAGCTGGTATCACCTACCCTCCCACAGTCAACATCTACCACAGCACAGGGGTACTAATCGCAAGCTTGCCCTATATTAACAACTTATGATTAAGCCATTAGGCCTCCTGTTTTTCCTAAGGGAAGGAGAATAGAACATTCAGGTCTGTGGCTAATACAAGGCAAGCAAAGTTCTTCCCAGGTCAGCTTGAAATCAAATATAGTCAAGGAATATTTCCTATGAATGTAATCTCACAAGATATTCAGAATGTTTTCAATGCTTCCTCATATATTTATATAAAGAAGATACTGTGCAACGAGCTTCCTCGGCAATCATGGAAGGGAAATCTTTGGTTTGGGAAGCTGACAGCTCTTATACCATAGAGATGACTATCATTTTATCCTGGCAGCTTCTTGTTCTAGGCTGCCACATTTGGCATGGCTTCTGATCACTGTTACGCACTGATAGACATGATGCAGAACATTTTCTAGTGAGGCTGCTATGATGAAAAGTCTTCTACATACTGATTCTGGCTAATCTCCTTTTGCCCAGGGGTAATCCTAACAAATGAAGTGCCACAGTCAGGAGCAAATGTTGGTATACACACATTCAGAAAGGGTAAGTTTATTACTAAAGATAACATGGAGATAATACAGTAAAGTCAGTATCTGAGTACAGTGATGCCTGCAGTATGGACTCTCTCTGTAACTGCAAATTCATGTATGTAAAGCCTGCTCTGACCTTGTATTAATTAGCTATTTTTCTTCCATCTGCTTTTATAGCCACTGTGCCAATAAGAATGCATGTGAATAGCCACAGATAAGTTCAAGATTTCTTATTTTTCCTATGATTCTGATGACAGGCATGATAGTGGAGAGATCACAGAAGAGTGATTACAATGGGGATGAAGGTTACTTGTCCTGAGCATCTTTGATCTTATGGAAGGGAAGCTGGTTTGACCTGGAAACTAAGGTGCCAATGACTATAATGGGGCTTTAACAGGGGAAAAATAAGAAGGGATCTGCTGTGCGAGATCCATGTACCTAGATATGCCATGTTGCTATGCAACACAACTGGAGAAATCCAGAGTTCTATTGCAGTGTATAAACGAAGATGGATTTTTCTAGGGAAATCTAGCCTGGCCTGCTGTAGGCATGCAATGCCTTGAGGCAGCAGTAGGAGGACAATAGAAAAGTCCAGTAAATAAAAAGAATGGATGAAGTACCTAGCACCATATGAATTGTCTCTGTTGCAACATGAGACATCAGAGGATTTGGGCAAGCTTCAAAACTTGGAGAATTTGGGACAATTTGTACCTTGCCATTCTGTCCTCACAAATAGCTGTATATCGTCTGTGCTTGCTCTGCTGTTCAGCTGTGGCAGTACCACACAGTGTCTCCACACCAAGCTGATGGCCCAAGAGGAAGATTTTTTTCTGTGATCCCTCAAGGCCTAGCTGAGACAAACTGAATGTTGACCCCTTTACTATGATTCTCTTGTCAAATTTTCCAGCAGGCACTCTAAAAAACGTTCTCACCGCCCTAGAGGCAGGTTCTTAATTTACTTCCTGCCCTGCACGGTGTCTCACTCTTGCTTGTGTTTTTCTCTTTATTTTGAGGGTAGGGGACTGGGCTTTTATGGTGACCATGTTAATCGTATCCCTGGTGGTCACAAAGGAGTTTAATAAAAGGGGTGGGTGGCTGGCTTAATTATTTTTTCCATCTGTCTTAGGAGAAGAGTGTTTTAAATAAATACAGCTCTGTTGGAGCAGAGGGGTTGCAAGGGTAACATTTTGTTTCCATTCCTTTGTCACCCCACCACCCTCCTTCGCCACCCCTAAGTTTATTTCCTGCTGTGGAGACAAGTAACTTAATAAACTATTATTTATATGTTAAAGATGTCTCTTTCTAGCACTAAATTTCTTGCTGGGGAGATGAGTGTCTATAAAATATTTCCAAAGGTACCTCCTTCAAAGGTTTAGTGGGTTTCCCAATAGCGCACTCCAAGTCCTGCTGCTATTAAGTTGGTGGCTGTTTATTTTTCAACATGTGTAAGAGCCTGAGTGATGGAGCTAGAGGAGAGTTTTGTTCTTCCTCAGTTTTTTTTGTTTGTTTTTTTTTTTTTTTTTTTTTTTT
>Ga0065711_1031679_pt1 | contig 29017 bp, 29 predicted proteins | sample Hoacrofraction12_FD_59098 | JGI IMG/M metagenome (GOLD analysis project Ga0065711, IMG submission 59098) | Hoatzin crop microbial communities from Cojedes, Venezuela - Epithelial fraction 12 v2 (version 2) | ecosystem: Host-associated > Birds > Digestive system > Esophagus > Crop | place... | reverse complement strand
CCCTCCCCCCCAAAATGAAATTCTGTATTTCCGAGCTTGGAGCCTGGCTGCCGTGCTCCTGACACGCGTGAGCTGGCTGTCCCCAGAGAGCCCAGCTCCAGGCTGCGCTGGGCTCGGTGGGGATGCTGCCAGAGCCCCCCACCATCGCTGCTGGGGTTGCTTGCTGCTTGGTGGGGATGCTGCCAGAGCCCCCCATCATCGCTTCTTGGGTTGCTCGCTGCTGCCTGTTGCTTTTTGCTCAGCCTCCGGCTCTAGGCAAGGTGAGTGTAACTTCAGCTGAGCTTGGAAGGCGGCTGGGGCTGGCCAGCCCTCCTCGCTGGAGCAAGGATATCAAGAAAACCCCAGCTAAGCTTTCCTGTGAGTTAACGTCGCTCCAGAGCGGCGGTGAAAAGTTCACACTCGGGCTGAGGAGCGCTTTCAAAGGCTGTTGGTTTGGTGGTTGAGACCTGGTTTGTTGCCGGGACACGGGCAGGAGTTTTGGTGTGGACGGGACGCTTTGAAGGCATTGCTTCTGGAGCAGGGCTTTGCTAGCTGCCTGCGTCTGCCCGAGCTGCTGTGTTTTTCTGGAGATGGCAGCCAGCCCCGTGGCTGAGCCGTCTCGTGCTCCTCCCTGGCTTGGGGGGGTGAAAAATCTGGGAGCGCCGGGAAGGGCTCACGGTTGGGGCTGGTTTTTTTTGTATCCTCCCTGCAGGAACCCCCTCGTCTGCTCTGCAGCCATGGCCACCTCGGCGAGCTCCCACCTGAGCAAAGCCATCAAGCACATGTACATGAAGCTGCCGCAGGGGGAGAAGGTCCAAGCCATGTACATCTGGATCGATGGGACTGGGGAGCACCTCCGCTGCAAAACCCGCACGCTGGACCACGAGCCCAAGAGCCTGGAAGGTGAGAGGGCAGGTGCACGTTTCGCAGCCCCTCGCCGGGTGGAGGACGCAGAAAGGATGCCACTTCTCCCTTTTTGTGGCAGAAGGATGGTGTTTGGGGGAGAGATTGCTCCTCACCCACTTCCAGGCACCTCTTTCCCTAGATCCCCCGGGGGGACCTTCCCAGCTCTCCAGATGTGGAGTTTGGGTGAGATGCCTGGGGCTGGGAGCCGGTCCCTGGCGCTGCCCCCGCTGCGGAGGGGGCTGTTGGCAGGGGCTGGGGGGCTGTTGGCAGGGGCTCGGCCGCCCATTGACTCTCATGTACTCGTTTTGGCCGGAAGTAGTTTGGCAGAAGAAAGTGGAGGGGAAAGAATGGAGCTATCCGGTGTAATTAAGAGCTTGTGTCCCTCAGAACAAACAGTCCCAGCTTACACAATAATAGCATTAGGATTTTCCCCAGGTTGCCATGGTGCTGGCTGGAGACAGTTATGAAATGAAAATACTGTGTGTGACTGAGCAGAATTATCTCTCTTTTTTTTTTTTCCCCTTTTTTTTTTTTTTTCTTTCTCCTTTCCCCTTTCCCCTCTAAGGGAGTGGTTGGCACAGCTCCTTTGAAATCTTTGTGCTTCCCATCCTCCCACTTTCCCCCCCAGGATATGGAGGAGGAGATAACATTGCCCGGGTGGAGTTTGCTGCTGCTCCCGCTGTGCTTTGGCCCTCGCTGTGCTTTGACCTGGAGAGCGGTGGGCAGCCGGGAGGGGTGGGCGAGGGGGCCAAGCTGGCCATACTCCTCCTCCATATGCGGCTCCACCTACGTGTGGTTTGCTTTCCTACCTTCTCCAGGCCGTGCAACGTGGATAAGGGTATTTCATGGCTCCCCTGGTTCCCACAGCTTGAAGATGTCTCGTGCTCTTGCCCTCTCCCAGTTTGCCCAGCCACGGCTGGGTGCTCTGCTTGTCCCCGTGGTTGTTGCGACATGGGAAACGTCCTCAGCGCTGCTCGGTTTGCTCGGCCTTGGCCAGCAGCCCAGCTCCTTGTGTTTCCCAAGGTGGCTGGGGAGTTGCACTCCCCTGTTTTTTACTTGTTTTGGTTTTGTGTTTTTGGTTTTCTTTTGTTTTTTTTTGTTTTTTTTTCTTCCCCTATTTGCAACAAAATCAGCTGAGCTGGGATTAAACCTATGACAGGCATGTTCTCAATAAGCATTTTCACCTCTGTAATACTGGAAGGCGGTGGGGAGCCCATCCTGCTGGTGACCAGGGACCCTGGGTCAACCGTGGCTTGTTCCTCTTTCTGCTCCAGATCTCCCCGAGTGGAATTTCGACGGCTCCAGCACCTTCCAGGCTGAGGGCTCCAACAGCGACATGTACCTGCGGCCTGCTGCCATGTTTCGGGACCCTTTTCGCAAGGATCCAAATAAACTCGTTCTCTGCGAGGTCTTCAAATACAACCGCCAGTCTGCAGGTGAGTGGACCTTCTCCCTTCTCCTGGTGGAGGTGGTGTTCCTGGGGAGGGGAAAGGGGGGGTTTATCCAAATGCTGTTTATGCCCTTAGCATCATGCGTGACACAAAAATAATCCTTGTCCTGAAAGTAAAAGGCAAACAAAGTGCTGGTGGTGGACAAAGGGCTGGTCCTGGGATTCTTCACCAGTGCCGCTGGGACTCGGACTGTAAATGGAAGTGGAAATGAGGAATGCAGGTGGAGATGTTCATAAGCCTCATGTCGCTTTTCTGTTCTAGAGACAAATCTCCGATACACCTGCAAGCGGATTATGGATATGGTGTCCAACCAGCACCCCTGGTTTGGGATGGAGCAAGAGTACACTCTTCTGGGGACAGATGGACATCCGTTTGGCTGGCCTTCCAACGGCTTCCCCGGACCCCAAGGTAACCTCTCGGGAGTCTGCGCTGGATGGAGTCAGGGTTCCTTAATGCTGTGTTTGAACTGTAGTCCATGTGATGCAGCTTAAGTGCTTCAGGCGAGCTGAAAGATTCCAGGTGTTCCTAGAGCTGGAGGTGGACAATAGCAAGCGGGATACTGGCAAAAACTAACCCACGACATTAAGGTCATTACAGAAGGGCTAAGATGGTGATTAGCCACGTCCAGATCTGCTGCTTGGTTTGTTAGTCTGCAGGTGATTTAAGACATGACACAGCATGACCCCAGACTGTCGGAGGGACTCATTCTCCATCAGTGCTCTGCTATTGCTTCCATGAAAAACGGATCTGGGGGCTTTTCCACACATCACATGCCTTTGGAGAGTTCTTCCCTGTGTGTGCTTTGTCTTCAGAGAGTTTGGGCCTTTTTCCTTTCTGGAAACTCATGTTCCCCTTGCTGTTCACGTGTGCCATTGCAGGTCCGTACTACTGCGGTGTAGGAGCAGACAAAGCCTACGGCAGAGACATTGTGGAGGCCCACTACCGAGCATGCCTTTACGCTGGCGTGAAAATTGGAGGAACCAACGCAGAAGTGATGCCAGCCCAGGTAAATGCCTTTAGGTGCCTGGTGGAACGAGATAATGCAGAAGAATCCCAGGCAGCGGGAACTTGTGGCTCTGAGCCGTGTAGTTGTATCAACGACCAGAGCGTAAGGGGGTGGGAAGCGTCTTGCTGCGAGTGTCTCTGCACCACTGAGCCACTGACTCTTGCTCCTCATAGTGGGAGTTCCAGGTGGGACCATGCGAAGGGATTGAGATGGGGGATCACCTCTGGATTGCACGCTTCATCCTCCACCGGGTGTGCGAAGACTTCGGAGTCATTGTGTCCTTCGATCCCAAGCCCATCCCTGGGAACTGGAATGGTGCTGGTTGCCACACCAACTTCAGTACCAAGAACATGAGGGAAGATGGAGGTCTCAAGTAAGTTTTTTGAGATGGGCTGGTGGCATCCATTTGCTAGGTGGCAGGCTGGACTTGGTAACAGTGAGTTTTTTGCAGACCTTTGGCCCGTGCAGGAGACATTGCTCTGGTGCTTGGCATTATGTCTGAGCCCTTTTTTTCTGGATATATATTTTCTTTTTGTTTTTTGTATAATTATATACTCCCATCTTGCTGTTGGGTGGGAAGTTCAGCCAGCAGTCCAGCTCCATCAGTGATGATGGAAGCCAAGATGCAGCTATTCATAGCAGGCTGTCCGGCCCTTCATCTGCCATTGCTGCAAACAGATACACTCAGCATAGGCCTTTTTTTTTCCATAACCATGATGTAAGAGAAAGACCATTTGCTTCTGTCTGGGCCAGGCAGTGGAAGCTAATGCCATGTTTTCTTAAACAACGAGGTCCTGGAAATGTAAACCGCTCGTTCCATTGTGGGACTCGTGTGGAGTGCAGGCAGGGACCTTACAGCTCTTGGTTGCAGTGGAGCTCTGTGAAGGGATTCCTCCTGACAGCTGTGTTTTCTGGTCTTAATCTTAGTGATGCCCTGAGATGATGAGCCAGTCTGTGACCATGTGAGCTTCCCAAATAGCAACTTCTGTGTTAAGGTCTCTCCCCTGTGAGAGCAGGTTCGCCAGGGCAGTGTGTCTCTGGGATTTGGCCATGGTTTGAACTGGTGGTGTCCCACATGCAGCACTCCCAAGGGACCTTCTCAGGCCACAGAGACAGTTTTTCAAGAACCAGTCTGGGTCCAGAAGTAGGAGTGGAGAAAAGCCCTGTGTTGAGATGGTCAGAAAAATGGGCTGTAGGGTGCAGGCTTCAACATGAAGTGGCTTGGGGACAGCAATGAATCTGCCATGGTGTGGATGCAAGAGTCAAGAATGGCTCAGCTTGTACTGTCCGTCAGGTGCTCACTGTCTTCTCTTCCTCCTTGCTCCCTTCACAGGCACATTGAAGAGGCCATCGAGAAGCTGGGCAAGCGTCACCAGTACCACATCCGTGCCTACGACCCCAAAGGGGGGCTGGACAATGCCAGGCGCCTGACGGGTTTCCACGAGACATCCAACATCCACGAGTTCTCCGCTGGCGTGGCCAACCGTGGTGCCAGCATCCGCATCCCTAGGAACGTGGGTTATGAGAAGAAGGGCTACTTCGAGGACCGCCGGCCCTCTGCCAACTGTGATCCTTATGCTGTGACAGAGGCCCTCGTCCGCACGTGTCTCCTCAACGAAACTGGAGACGAGCCTTTTGAGTACAAGAACTAAGCGGACTGGGCCCACAGACACCGCCTTCCCCCCGCACTTCCCGCACCCCTAAACATCCCTTCTAGATGTAATCCCAAGGGTACAAGATAACACGTTTCGTTTCTCAGTAACTCTTGTTGTCTTGAGGTGGGGAGGAGGGCAAATATAGTTTTATCGATGTCTGTTTGTCATTGACTCTTCAGAAGACAAGAGAAGGAGAAGGTGTTAGAGAACTTTTAACCACTGTTTTATGTTTTGTCTAATTCATGTGTACATCTGATGGGATCCAATGGCTTCCAGGGACAGACTGCGCACACAAAAAGCCAGTAGGCGAGTGGAGAGCTTAAAACTGTAGCTGACTCCCCCCAGCAGTCAAATTTGGCATGTTAGCCACACCGCTGGCTGTCTGCTGAAGGATGGTTCTCTAAGGTTGGTGCCCTTCTGTGGAGAAGGGAAGATGGGAGCTGTGATGGAGCCCTGCGTGCTCCTGCCTTGTATGGTGTGATGGGGAGATCTTCACCCTCTGGCCGCTCTGAGGTTTCTGAATCTTCTGGCATTGAGCTCAGCATAGGAGCGTTGAGGAGAACTCCTGGTTCTGTCACTGGAAGTCAACTGGTGTCTGGCTCATAACACAGAGTGAAGTAGTATTTTTCTATTTAAATATAAAAACAACAAAAAAAATTATATATGAAAGTGGTTTTTTTTTTTAAGAGATGATGTTCCGAAGACTCACCTGGCTAGAGCAGGCAGAGCTCCTGAGGATGCTGTTGGAGGGCCTCCAGGTGGGCCTGAGGGTGAGCTTGGAGGGCTCGGTGGAGGAGACTCGGATGAGATTTGTTTCAGCATGGAGCGGAGTTTACAGGAGGCAGTTCCCAGACCCGGGAAGCCCACAGAAGCATTTATCACTGTAACTTGAGCAGCCGTGACACACTTATGAGTGTGTTAGATCAACAGGAGGAAGGCATCCTGAACTAAGAGTTGACTGGTCAACTTAACCAGGTTCTGGACAGAGCTGTTCAACATTTGCAGCGGGGCTAGCATGTCACTAAAGCAGGGCTTTTGATACAGGAAAGAAAAAGTTTTAGATTTTTTTTTTTTCTTTTCATAATGTTCTTAGTTTCTAAAACTGAATGGTTTTAGAGAGACCGTTGATGTCACTGTTGTGTCCTGGCTCTCGAGCTGCCTGCTGTGATGGGGGCTAGGAGAAGGGAGAGGCCACCTGTCCCTCCCGGCCAGCCCTGGCACCTCCCAGCTCATGCCAGGAGGTTCAAACGTTCTGGGATTTTACACTTGGGTATCTTAGATGGTGCCAGTTATATTCCGTTGCATTTGGACTTCTTCCGAATAGTTGTTTTTTTTTTTTTATATAATAAAAAAAGAAAAAAAGAACAAAACCTAATTCCGACTTCTGCCTCCTTTCTGTGGTATGTTCTGGCAGCTTCTCTTGTATGCTTGTTGCCTTCACCATTTGAAGGGAGTTTGACCCCCGATAGTGGGTAGGCTTTGGCTTTTAATTTGTGGGGTGGGGTTTTTTTGGGGGCAGGGGTCTTGCAATCCCTGTGTGCTCTCCAGAAAATAGGGTTTTGCAGGTGACTCTTGATTCTCTGGTGGATGATGGTCCAGCTGTGCCTGGAGTGGGGTTCTGCTTGTATGGGAAAGGGATTGGGCTTGAGGGTGTCCATAGGAAGGGTTCTAGGGTAAGCGCAGGTGTTTTTACAGCTCCCCAGACTCCTCCACACAAGTTATACATCTACAATCCCACAGAAAATGAAATTCCAGCAAACTTCATGCAAAAAGAGGCTTTGTGGAAGAGGACCCTTTCCCACTCTCCCTATGGAGAAAATGCTGCTCATCCACCTTTAGTATAAAACCAGGTATTCAGGAAACTAAACGAGGTAGTGGAAATATGTCACATTGTTCCCCAAGTCCTTTCTTCAGCTTGTGATGCTACTTCCCAGCTCCCCCAGAGGTACCTGCTCCAGGGGTGGATGCTTTAACCATTCCCATCTTTAAATATGGATTAACATCACACAAGCATACTTCTGGGCTGCTGAGGCTGTTCCTGCCATCACATTTTTATGGACCAAGTGGTCTTTTGCATCTCCCTTCTGGGGAAAGTTCAAGGTAGCACTTTCCTCACCAAGGCCCCCAAACTGCACGATTTCTCTGTGCCTGTGCTGGGGAGCCCCATACCAGGGTGGAGCATCACTGGAGCAGAAGCAAAGCAGACACCGTGTCCTTTCCTTTGACCGCAGCATGACCATGGGGACTTTGGTTGGAGAAGGGGTACTGCAAGCAGAAGAAACCTGTGCTGCTCTGGAGCCCCAAAATATTTGGGCTTTCTGCTGATTTGGATGAAGGGGGGGCAGCTACTGTGGTTTCTGCCTTCCAAGAAAATGTTACAGAGGAAAAAATGGATTACACCTAAATTAAGGAAACTTCTGTGAGGGCATTTGCACAGAAGAAGGGACAAAACATGGTAATGCTTGTTTTGAGCTTCTCTTCTCTGATGCCTCTGAACTGTGTGCATCCTCAACACTGGAGCCCTGTTCCTCCAGAGCCCCTTTTCTCCTGGGGCACGGAGGAACTGGCAAAAGGGAGCATGGCTTAGTTTTGGCCACCAAACATCACCAGCAGCCAAGGCAATAGCCGATGGGCCACCAGGTTTTGTCCTGGGGCTAAACACCTTCTCCCTGCGCCTCACAGAGCCTCACTGATGCAGAGATATGGAGTACCAGTTGTGTGTTCCTGCAGAGGATGCCGAGAGGATGCCATCTCCAGGCTGGCCATCAGGGTGATAGCAGGAGCAGGCTTCCATCCTTTACTTCTCCAGCTGCCTTGAACATAAGTTTAGGACAGGAGCTTCCCCTCCTCAGCTGAGAAAGCATTTATCCACTCATTTCACGATTAGACAGATGAAAACAAGGTCAAAACAACAAACATTGTGCTGCAAAATGGCTTTTCAGATGACTATTGAAAATATATATTTGAAAAAAAAAGCTTAGGAGTTAGAGGGGAAAATCCTTCCTTTCCCCTAGACACTGTTTTCTGACTTTTTGCCTAAAGCCTCCTTGCTGAGTCTGCTTTGCAGTTACCTGAAGACGACGTAGGGTAGAAAGACCTCCTCTTAAGGCTGTGGAGCTCTTGCAAATTAAGCCTGACCCCTTCAAAAAGCTGAATTTACTACTCATGTGATTATATAAAACTTTTTGACTTTTAATCTTAGCCTCGCAGGAGGAAGCAAATCTCTTTTTTGTGTTTGCTCACACATCCTTAAAATGTGAATGATGATATAGAAACGTTCACTGGATACATGAAAATGCAAGTGTTGGCCCCAGAGGGTTTGCTGGGCACATCCGAGCACCAGGAACCGCTCCGAATGAGGCAGTCAAAAATAGCACCAGCTTTTTGAAGTGCCTGGTGGTTGCGCTCCCTTTTAATCAAGCATCAGCTTAGGAGACAAGGCTGCTCCAAAACGATTAATATATCTGCTCACAGGCCAGGCTTTTCCCCGTAACTGAATTTTAAGGCAATCAAAATAAGATTAGCCACAGCTCTCTTCAAATATGGCCTGCAGCAGATGAGCTAATCAAGATCACACTTGCAGCATCTTTTAACACTAGGCTGTGCAAGCCCAATTACGGTGAGGACATGAGGGCTATTCTCCTCCTGAAAGCCCCGTGAAGCAGGTGTGTCTGGTTGGGTTGATTCTGCTCTTTCAGAGTGCCTTGATGCTGCTCCAGTAGCCACATAGCAGTCCCTCCCTTTTTTTTCTTCTGGTATTCAGTGCTATTTGATCTTCCTAGATGACCCTTTCTGGTAGGTCAGCCTTTGCATACTTCTGTAACTTCCAGCCCTGGCTGTGACTGCCTATCCCTTCTAGAACAGAGCTTCTGGAGGAGAAATCTTAGGTGAGTAAGGTTTTGCTGAGCTGTCTTTTGGATGCCATTACCTGGGGGAGGGGGGAGAGAGGCAAAATTGTTTTAATTTCTCTGAGTCCATGTTCTTCTCCTTTCCTGGTTTGCTGATATTGGCCTATTTCTCACTGTGGAGGATGGGAAGGGATGGTCCCAAGGAGGAAGCCAGACACAGACTGCCAAGGGGCTGATTTGTAGAGCTCTGCAAGATCTTGTGTTATCAGGGTAGCCCCATTTCACTCTCTTTAAGTGCCTTGTGGAGGTCCAGAATATCCTCTGCTGTGGTGTTCAGAGAAGTCCTGGCTGAGATCCATGCTTGCTGTCCATCACCTGTGTTGTGAACTGGTGCAGTGCCCTAGAAGAGGGGCTGGAGGTCCTTTGCCCTCTTGAAGGAGGCCACAGCTTGCTCTGGAAAGGTGCTGGACCCCAGCCCACTGAGAACAGGTCAAGTGTGGCTAGTTGGTAGTTTCTTGTGTGAGCCAGATGAGAAAGCTGGTGGAGCTGGGAGGGGAATCCTGCCATCATGGATGTCAGTAATTTGGCTTCAGCTATGCCAGGATTTCATCCCGCTTGTTCGGTTACTGATTAAACTGAGGACAGCCGCTTAGGAAAGAAGTGGGAGCTCTTGAAAGGCATGATGTGCTTAGGTTTGTCTGGCTTCCCTGGCCAGCTGGATGCAGGGTCAGGCCTGGGGTGACTCATGAGTGGGTCCTCCACCCAGAGCGGCTCTCCTGGCTCTTCAGCTGAGATTGACCACCTGTGTGCAGTGGATAGTTTCACTGTGCTGGCTCTTGTGGCTTTTAAATTGAGTCCTGACTCTCTTTTCTCGCTGATAGAGGAGCCAGTCCATCTATAGGATTTGCAGTATGGAGAGACAAATAGCTTTTCCTGAGGTCTTGTAGGTTGTGTGGGATATCAGTCACTGAGTAATGACCCATCTGGATGCCCAAAGGTGTTGCTTGTTGATTGCCTGGCTCATGAAGAAATGGTGATCTCAGCTCACTCCTTGTGACTCTGCTCAGTAGAGCATCAGTAGGAACCTGCTTGGATGGGGAGAAACCCAGGTGTGGAGGGGAGTTTGGGGGAAAATCCACGTTGTGTGTCTCCAGAATGAGCACCAGGGATGTAGCTCTTCGCAGTCTTGTAGGAGGACTGGGCCCTTTGCCTTTCCTAAGCCTTTTCCCTCACTGCTCCTTTCCTCCCTTCCCTGGTGAGATGGTGCCAGACTGCTGCATGTGTTGAGGTATCAGTGCAGGGGGGAAACTAGGATTTACCTCAGCCAAATAATTTCTTTTTTTCTTTTTGTTTCCCTCTCCATCCTGACCTGCCTACAGGCTGGCATGGCCGGGCTATTTTGCTTTCATAAGCTGCATTATGTAAGCCATGTCTTGAGTGGGGATGCAGTGCCAACTTGGACTCCGCAGCGGGAAGGAGCTGCATTCCTCTGCCGCTGGGTTTAATCCTTGCCTCCAGCCACAGTTGGTTTACTGGGAGGAATCAGAGGGCTGTGCCGAGGTTTCTAATCCCTTGCCCCAGGTGAAGCCAGCTCGTTTGTGCCGGAACCCTGCTTTCCTTTGTCAACAGGTTGTGCCCGTGACTCCTGTTGGCAAGCCCTTTCCTTGGCCACTAGGAGCGTTGGCCCAGGCATGCACACCACACCTTGGGACCTTCCTTGCCTCCCCTTGTTTGTTAAATTCTCTGTGCTCCGCGGCGAAGGTTGCACTTGCTCAGGAAGGCTGAGAGGGGGAGAGAAAAATGGAAGTGGTGGCTTCTACAATTCTAGCCCCAAAAAGCAGTGGCAAAGGTGGGTTGCCAGGCTGGCGTGGCGAGCAGACCCTGGGGAAGACCATGTCGGTACCAACAGCTTCTCCACCTGTCTCACCATTGACTTCCCTCCCAGGGTGCCATGTCTGTAGGACATGACCCTTGCCCCACGAAGGATCTGGGGGATCCCTGGGCATCCTGCACCCCAGGGGTCCTGTGGCACCAGCCCGGCTGGGTGTAGGGTTCAGGACAGCAATGGGTGCGTGGCAGGGCGTGTGTTGGCTCCCCATCAGCCTGAGCAAGCTGCCATCAGCCCCTGTGCTCAGGACTGATGATCTTCAGGACCCCATTGGGCTGGGCATGGACCACGCAGGTTCAGAAGGAAAGGTACTCTTCCTCCATTCAGATTTTCAATGAAGCTGGCAGCAGCAATGCCTTGCTGTGTGTTTTCATGTTCTGTGGGTGGCTGAGGCACTAGACTCCACAGTTTCTGCTGGCAGCTTTCCCCAGTGCCAAATATGCTGTTAAAATGATAATTATTAATCAGATACAGGTTTGGGCTGCTTTTTCTCATCAGGAAGCTGGATGGCTCAAGCCCATCCGTATGGCTCTTGGAGATGCTGAGCAGCTGGCTGGATTGCCCAGCTGCTTCTGTCCTGAGCCAGAGCTTGGCCAAAATGCTGAAAATACTGGGAAAGCGAGTGAGTAGGATCCTCCTGCCCTACTGAGCTGAACCTGCAGGATTCTGGAAAGCATGCTGGCCAGCAGGTATTTGGTAAAATTCTAGGATCAACATTTGACTCAACTGCAAAAAGCAATCTGCTCAACGCCTCTCTGTGTTTAGGGGATCCTGAGCAAGCCACCAAGTTCAAGGTGGGAGTAGCCGTGCCCAGGGCTATGTTGTCCAGATGCCATTTCCATTTAGGAAGCTGCTTGGGAACAGCTGGGCTTAGAGATGGGCTTAGCATGTCTCTGAAACTTGGAGGCCAGAGCTCCAGCTGGCTGAATCACCGAAAACTATGCACTTGCTCTGAAATACAAGATATTTTCAGACTGTTTTCCACCCAGACAGAGAACACATGCAGGGTGATTAACTGGCTCCATTTTTTCCACCTCTCCCTGTGGCTGGTTCTCCTGGCAAGATCTCCATCCGCTCTTTAAAATACTTTCACTGTACCATGGATGCCTTCCCTTCCGGCAAATAACCGTGCCAGTGCTCAGCGGGTGACACTGTCACCATGAGCTGTAGACGTATGAGGAAGCATTTCATTAAGAGAAGAGATTGCTTTGGAGTGGAAGTTTTTTATCTATAATCTCTCCAGGATGAAGGAAGCTGCTCGTGAGGCTGGGTGGGGAAGGAGGTGGTCTCTGGCAGGGCTGTCCTCAGCTCTATTTTCGGGCTGTGCATAGAGCTGGGGGTGTGCCCCATGTACTAGGAGTCAGGGACATGCTGTGGATGGTGGTTTGGGACCAAGGAGCATCCTAAGGGTTTGTGGCATGCTGGCAGTCTGTGCCATGGAAATGTCCTGGTCAAAGTGAGGGTTTCCATCGTGGTCATTGGGTCTCTGTTTTTGTGGGGAGGGAGAACAGATTTGGCAACAGTGCTATCTTACTCTCAAAGTGTGAGCTGTAGAGCTCATGCAAGGCAAACCCTACTCACACCAGCTTCTCTGCACAGGGTAGGGTATAGCTCAGAAACAACAAGGGATAAAGGGCAATATCCAGGACCCTGCAGAAGGCATCTGACTGGCTTGTATAAGCAATGGAGAGCAGAAGGGGTTGAATACAGCCTGAATGATGGTACTGCAACAGCCCTGCGTGCAGGGAGCCGGGCTTTGGCATAGCAAGAGCAGAATTGCTCCGAGTCACTCCCATGATCTCCACTCACAGTGGCTCCAAAGCACCCGGGAAAGAGTTAGCTGCCCAGTTTGAGCCTGAGCATGGGTCAGCATCAGTCTACACGGTTCCTCTCAAGACAAAAGCCAGCCCTTCTCCATGCTGTGCCTTGCAGAAAGGCAGCCTGGGCTTGCTGGGGGAGGTCATGGTGGAGAAGGTCATGAAGCTTGTTAAGATGGGAGCTTCTGCTGGAAGACCTGGTCTCAGTAAAACAGAAATCTCTGTGCAATGCTTGGGGTAGGGGAAAGGCAGTGATGCCACATGGGCTCTGCAGAGCACCTGCAAGACCTGGGTGAATGGGTTTCTAGCAGGCCATGGCTGAGCTGGATCGTTCCCAGGGTGCCAGTGCAAACAGCGTGTGACCCTGGTGTCATGGGACATCTCGAGTGGGAGCTAGTGACAGCTTAGCCCAAATCGCTCTCTGATATCCAGCAGCTCGCCCTGCTCATCTGCCCCCTCCTATCCAGCCAGTGAAAACTGCTCACACGAAAGCTAAAGCGAACGCTGCAGTACTTGTCTTTTTGCTGTGAATAATGTCAGGCCTTTTTTCTGTGCACGCTATTGAAGCAGCAGCTGTATTTCAACCAGCTGGCAGCTCTCTGGGAAGAGATCAAGTGTTCTTAGCAAAGTTGGGCCAGATCTACGGCTGTGGAAATCAGGGTAATTCTGTTTGACCTCAGCGCTGAGCTGCTTTATACCAACTTTGAACTGGGCTCCCAGACCAAGGCTTTGGGGGATTTTTGGTGGAGCAGAAGTGCTCTTTGATGAGGAGAAATAGTCGTGTGTGCTGTTAGTGGTGTCCACTGGAGCAGGAGGACCAGGAGCTCGGCTGTGGAGCCAGGCAGTGGCTGCTGCTGGGCAGGATTTTGGTTGTGTGGGGAGGTCTCTGAGCACTTGCTGTTGGATAACCCTCTTCTGACGCATGCAAAAAAAAAAAAAAATAGGAGACTTTTCTGTGTCCGGGGCACCTGGAGCTGTGTATATGTGTATATTGCTACACTCTGCCCGTGCATGCTGCGAGACCAGAGCACCAGCCCTGCAAAACATCCAGCCCTTCTGGGAAGCATCCGCAAGCACCGTGTGCTTGTCCCGCAGGATCTCTCTGCCAGGTACCACAGGGCAGGTGTCAGCCCTTCCTCCGGGCTCGGGAAGAGCTTGTTTTGAACGTCAGAGGCACAGAAAGCAGAGAAAGCAGGAGCAGATGTGCCTGTGGGCACTGCTGGCCCGTCTCCCTGGCACGGGCAGGAGTTGCTCCTCTGTCACTGCTGCCCGCAGGCACCTGCCCCTGTGCTGCTGACCCCGGCGACACACTGGCCCCCCCGTGCCAGCACTGCCCCGTGCTTTGAGCCAGACCCCCGTCCTTTGCACGTGAGGTCTTGGGCAGCAAAGCTGCTCTGTGTGCTGGATTCATTAAAATAGCGTCTCCTCGCGATGCTTAGCTCAACCCTCCTGTCCCTCTGCTCCGTCTGCCTACGAATGGGTCACTCGGCATGGGGTTGGGATAAGAGGGATGTGGGGGGCTGGAGAAGGCTGGGAGGAACTGAAGGAACATGCTCAGATGAGAGGTGGGTTTTGTTAGTCTGTGAGATGTTTTTTTTGTTGTTGTGTTTGGTGTGTTTTCCCCTCCTTTGAGCCATTTGTTATATGCTTGTAATGGGGAAACACGCAACCTTTCTCGGTAAGAAAACCCTGAAATTTTTTTGGCTGCACCCATGTCCTTCTCAGCGCTGTTTTCTATTATATTCAGAGAACTGGTTCCTAGTCCTGAGGAGCTGTGGGGATCTTTGTCAGAGGCACACTGTGCCTAACCCTGCTACGATCAGAGCTTTTTCTCTGCTTGGCACCTCCCTCTCCCCTCGTTGAAGGAACAAAGGTCTCTGTCCCCGCCGTGCCAGTCCCAGTACCTGTGCTGGCTAGTTCCAGCTTGCCCCCATCAGTGGGGACAGCATGGATGTGCCCTCAGCACAGCGGCAAGTGGAAGTAGCAGCGACGGGAGCAGCGGGGCTGAGAGGAAGGCGCTGAATAAATCATGCCCGTGGATGGCTTTTTCTGCCTGACTTGGTTTCTCTTTGCTAGGAGCTGCACGGGGTTTATTGCACTGCACATTTCTGCTCCGTCTCTAGCTTCGGTTGGGTGTGCTGGGCTCATGACTCATTTGCATGGGTGCGCTTTTCCAGGGCTGTTGACATCTGCTGATCTCAGATTGCTTTCCAACCATTAAACCCTATGTGGTAAGAGAGAATTGAAGGAGGGGGAAGGCGCCTCATTAATTTTTACTCCACCCTGCATCCTTCCCACTCTTTCCTCTTGTGGAGACGGGGAGGAATATTGTTTTGCCCGCCCTAGGGGGAAATGAGATGCTATTTAATTGCCTGCCACCACATAGCATGGCTGGTGGAGTCAGGGGCTAAAGGATGTTGTGCTTGGCTGTTGCTGCATGGTGCTTCAGGAGGATGGTGCGTCCTGAATTGCAGCCTAACCTGTGTCAAGCCTGCTGCTCTGATTGAAGTGGAGTGGGCTTTGGGTAAGATGCCTTCTTCCTTGCTGCCTGGATTACCGCCCTGAGCAGCCAAGTCCCCAGTGTTGGTCACGGTGAGCTGTGACTCCTGTTTCTACATTTGCTAGGGCATGGCCACCAGACTGATCTAACCAGCCTTCTGGGCAGGCTCCCGCTTCAACCTCCTGCCTGCCTTGGCCCTGTGGCTCGCGGGATGCTCGTCCGGTCCCTGCCCTGTGTGGCTGGGCGCAGGGAGGTTCCCGGAGGAGGAGGAGGACTGGGAACCGCTGAGTAAGGCCAGACAAAGGGCGAGCTCACTTCTGCAGTCTGTCGTCAGCGGGAGCGATGAAATGATTAACTTGGTGGGGACGTCAGGGAAGCGTGGCTGACTGGAAGAAGTCTCTCGCCCACTGCTGGAGTGAGCGCTTGTGAGCAATCGGCTGCACGCTGTGGTTTTAACCCACGCCAGCACGCAGCATTCAACCCTTGCTCTGGCTCCTCCTAACCACACATCTCCAAGCCGGCAGCAACCCTCACCTCCTCACGCCCAGCTGTGTGCCGAGCCCCGGGCATCCCCCTGCTTCCATTTACAGCTTTGGGTAGAAATCAGCCTCTGCAGGGTAAATTGTGCCTGAGCAAGGTCATGGCCTTTGGGGTTTTGGATTTTTTTTTTGAGTTTGGTGCTATTTTGCAGGTGGTATAGCAGAACACCGCTCTGCGGAGCTGCTCTGTATTTAAAAGCAACAGCAAGGAAGAGGACGCACGCTTTTAGCATCCCAAATATATTGAGGTCAAAGGCAGTTTGCAAGGAAAATGGTGGTTATTGCTACCTCTGAGAGTGCCAGCGCAACCTGGAATCTGAACAACCACATGGTGCGTGACCTCGCTGGGTCCCAGCTTGGCTCCTGCTGCTCTCCTGGGCATGGGACAGCATGGGGATGGCCAGGAGCCAGGCTGCTGCAAGGAGCTCGTTCTGGTGGGGCAGGCATGGACTTCCATCCTAGCCCAGCTCAGTTTCTGCACTGTCTGACAGTGCTGAGAGCAGCCAAGTGAGATTCGGACAGAAAGGTTCTCCACTAATGGATGCCTGCTTCTCTTTCCAATGCCCTCAGCTGATGTTTTATAGGACTTTCAGATGTTTAATATCCAAGGGCATTTTTTTTCCAGGGTGGGCTTTTTCTAAGAGAGTTGAGAGGGGGAGCAAAGAACATGATGTGGTCGTATTTTGCTGTAGCTAAATCTAGGTGTTGTGTGGTAATGGAGATTTATTTCTCAGTGAGATCATCCGCAGGAAGGCAGACCGTGCTTCCTGAGCAGCAGCAGTATTGATGTGGCGGCTGGGCTGATTTTGGGCGATGGGCATGGCAGCATTTGTTAGGAGAGGTAACACTTCAGTTAGATGCACTGCATTGCTGGAAGAAAAACAGATGACCACCTGGCACAAGGGCAAAAAACCAAGAAATGTATAAGCAGAAAATTGGCCAGCTTCAAGCTAGGTGCGTTCCTTGGTTTGAGGACTTCTTGCTCCATCTCAGACCTAAGATGGATTTGGGCCAGCATCTCTTTGGGGATTTCCTAGCTGTCTAGCTAAAACATAATTGCTTTCCCTACAAACTTTTAAGGACTTGAAACCCGTAGTTTATCCGTCTTAACTTTCGTATGTAAACAAGGCTGAAAGGGAGAAGATAAAATGTGTACGGTGCTCTTCGTGGCTTCCCATCTCGCAGCGCTGGGGAAGGGGCGTACCGGGTGGGAGATGAGGCTGGCTCTCGGGGAGACAGGGAGATGGGGACGGGAGTCTGCTCCAGGAAGGATTAATGCAAACACCTGGCGGAGCAGATAGCAGCCAAATCCTGCCTGGATCGCTCCCAGCTCCCCTGCTCTGCTCCTGGGTTGGTGTCTGGAGAAAGGCGGGGGGTGATGAACCTGATCCCGCTGCGGCAACGGAGCATCTGGGAAACGCTGCTGGAAGCTTACTGTCGAAAGGTGACTCCACCTTGTAGGTGTCACACCAGGGCTGGGGTGAAGCAGCAGCAAGCAGGAGAAACAAAGATGCCTTTGTCACAGTTCCCCTGCCCTGCAGACCTGCCTGGCCCCGCGCCAGTGAGGTGTCTGGCTCGTTACCGAGACGAAGGATTTTGGGGAGGGCTGGCTGAGCAGCCACGAGCTTCCCAGCGCTGGAAATTTTGTGGTAGTTGCTGCGGTTCCAGGTGAGAGAACCTCCCTCCTGGCAGCAGCATAATGGGGCTCGGATAGGGTAACCCCTGGAACATCCATAGGGATTGCACCTGCCCTCCCAGCCCTCCTTGATGCGGCAGAGATGTGGAATGCAGGTGGGTGGGATGGGTGGCCTCTCTGGGTCCGTTTGATGGTTGGACTTGATCTTAGACGTCTTTTCCAACCTTTATGATTCCGTGACCTGTGCAATGTCCATGTGTCACAGGCGGACAGGGGCGCAGGCATGTGGGTGGGCACAGGCAGGCTGCCCCCGGGAACGGGGCGAGCGTCAGTGCGTGGGTTGGCACGCCGCCCGCCCGGTTCTGCCTCTAATCGCCGGCACTCTGACCTCGGCCAGAGATGTCCTTTGTCCAGCCTGTGCCAGACTGACCTCTGCCGTGCAGGGCCACCCCCTCACCGGGCTGAAGGGAAAGCTCGGGGACATGCGGGTGTCAGGACTGTATCGCTTGCTCTGGAAGGGGAGGAGATGAGTTCCTGCAGGCCTAGGATGCACCCTTAGAAATGCCAGATTCTACCCAGAGGGTGGGAAAATCCCATCCCCTGGGATCTCCAAGCAGCTTGTTCCACCAGCATGAAACCCATTTAAAACCCATCCCCTTTTTAGGGGGTAGGGAAGGATGCATCAGTCCTTATGCACATGTATTTTCTCTGGTTCTTTGCCGCAGGGCAGGTAAGAAGCAAGCTCAGCTGGTACATCCCCTCCTCCCTGTGACGCCGTTTGTGTCGCAGGTTGTTGTTACCGTTTTGGAAAGCCCCTGGGACCGTGAGAGTTAATCCTTCATCCCAGCTGCTTTCCTCCAGAGCTCAGCAGGAAGAGGGATTGTGCTAGGCAAGGGGCACCACTGTGTAGGGGGAGGAGGGGAAAAAAAAAAAGCTTCATGTTCAGACCTTTTACCTAATTTCCAAAGGTTCAGACCTGAGGGCCATAGCAACGCGAGCTGCCGGTGGTGTGATTGGAGGCAGCGGGTTGTGCCAGGCTGCCCTCCCAGCCAGCATCCTCGCCGTCAAGGCCGGCATCGGCTTTCTGCCTCCCCTTCCCCTCATCCACGGGATGAGTTTAAGACATCAGGTTGTCGGGTTTTGGGGTTCTTTTTTCAGCTGTTTGCCTTTGCTCATTGCAAGTGCATTTTCCCTGGTTTGTGTGAGGTGTTTAAATAGTTCTTGGCACTTGTGAAATCAGAGGGCATCCAGAGAGGGCTGTTCTCATGAAGACCTGCCTAGAGATTAACAGGGTGGTAAAACCCCAGAAAGTTGTTGTGTATATTTGTATAACCATGTAGAAGTGAGAGGGGTTGGCGCTTTGCAGCTACAGATCAGAGCTGGGCCCAAAGGATCTTGAGGGCAGCAATACTTTCCTTTTACCAAGATCAAATAAGCTTTTGCAAAAAATATCAGGGATTCCTGCAGACCAAAAGCAGAGATGTGACTTTGGGCAACAAAGACTGCAAAATGTTCTTGTTATGCCTATGCCTTGCTAATTCTCCTTTTGGATTTATTAATGTGGCTCTACCATCAAGTTCATCTCCAAGCGCAGCCCATCCTGGAGTAACATCTCGCAGTCTCTGCGAGGAAAAGACCCGCTGAAACTTGGATGTGGTCCCCGGGGGTTTTCTGAGCAACCTCTTGCTTCGGTGGCACCATCCCCTTTTCTTGCTTGGTAGCACTGCAGAGCTGAGGCAGCCGTGGGCTCAGTTTCTGCAGGTCATGGAGATCAAATCGCCCGCAACTCTTCCCCAGCCACTCTTCGGAGCAGAATTGCGTTTTAATCTGAAGAGGTGAGCATTTCTGACAGTGCTGGATCTGTCACGGCAGTGAGTGATCAGGGAAAAGAAGCAATAGGAGTGGTTAAAAGCAAAAGTTCTTGCTAGGGGAAAGATGAGAATTGGAGGAGCAACTGAGTTGATTTAAATAGAGGAAACCTGTATTCCCCGGATCTTCAGGATCGCTCAAAGCTTCAGCAGAGCAGCGAAGTTTGATGACACCCATGCTACAGTTCTCTTGCACAGGCAGCATCTTCTTTCAATCCTTCTTCCTTGATGAACCTTGAGTTTAGCAGAGCGTGTGCTTAAGCAACTTGCTGAATCCACTTCATTCTCCTTATGTTGGCACCAGGTTCCCTTCGTCACGGGGAAAAGTTTTTAAGTGTGAAGCTGCCTGCATTTCTGCTCCTCCTAGCTTGTGCATGGCCGCCTGTGTTTACAGTTCCTTTCCTAGAGAGGAGCACATCTTTCCGTGCGTGTTGCATATTTATCTTCGAGTCTGAATTAGTATTTAAGAAAAAAGAAGGTTGCTATACTCCAGACAAAGCTACATTTGTGTTTCCTGGAGACTTGCTGTGCTCAAAAGCTTTCTGTGCATCCCCGTAGCTTTTGAACCCTGCCACAGAGCAGTGAAACACAGTTCGTCCCTAGGGAGCTGTATGCAGAGAGGATCAGCTTCCTTTGGATTTTAATAAGCCGTGAAATTGGGTATTTGGCTGTTTGCATTATTCTAGTACTCTAATGTCTGCATAAAAAATTTTTCAATTTTCAGTCCATTAATCTTAAAGATGATCTGTTGTGATGTTTCTCTTCTTGGGTGCCCTTTGAATGTAAGGTTGTCCCTTCAGCCACGTCCTGCTCCAGTGCTCATCAGCCAGCCAGTGGACATGTACAGCAGCTCTGAACAAATCCAGAGGTCTGGATTTGGGGCTGAGTAGCTCTTTGGGGAAAGCAATTGCAGGAGAGCTGCTGTATGAAATGACCTTGTGTCACGTCATATAGGAGCGATCCCCCACCATTCCCTGTCCCTTCCACCTCATTTATAGGGTACTTCTCAGGCACCGCTGGATTTGTTCAGAAAAGCCTTGAAAGCTTGGAGCGTCTCTGTGTGTTCCCAGAGGTAGAAGCCTGCAGGCACGTTTCCCTTGCAGGCATAGAGCAGACAAGAGCTGGATTGCTCACTTGCATCCAACTTTCTATTCCTAAGGAATCATTGGACTATGAATAGGATCCTTATCAAACCAGGTTCATCCAAAGGACAAGGCCATATTAATTGTTTGCAGAACTCCAGCGAATAAACAGCATTCCTCCTGATTCCTTATTTGCCTGCTTTAACTCCAATGGCCAACTCAAGCAGAGGCCACAGAGCTCGGCAGCAGGGGGGTGACAGCCTTTGGCAAATACTGGACAGTGCCCAGCTTCCCAGGTGGCATGATCAAGCACTATGGAAACAACTGGCTGGAGCCTTTAAATTATGTATTTGGGAGAGAGGAAAAAGAGTGCCTATCGCATCTGGGGGCCTAAATGTAGAGGGGAGGCCTGCTGTGAACAAGGCTTTTTTTCCTTGAAGCCATTTACCATGCTCTGGAGTATGGTGGGGAAAATGGATAGCCGTAATGGCAATAAAACAGAAGTGTGGGGCTTGGCTCCCTTCCCAGGCGAGGACTGGCATCCTAAAGCTGAAGGGCTGGAGTACAAGAGGCCGAAAGCTGTGATGACTCTCTGTGCCCCAGGAAAAAAGAAGGTGACGCAGGGCACGGCCAGAGCTCTCAACACCTGACATCTCCATTGCTTCTGTGACGTTCTCATTGGTCAAGCTGGTCATCTGCCTAAAGAGGAGAGGAAAATTTGCAAGCATCTTCCTTTGTCTCAGTGTAGACCGGATGGCCAAAAATCCTTGTTCTTCCAACCAGACTGCCTTGTCCAGCTATGGTTGTTCTCCAGAGCATGGCCGAGTGGTTTCTCTGCTGATGGGCAGCCAGGGCTCTGCCCCACGAAGCACATCACTGCCGGGGCTGGAGACTCGGAGGCTGAGCTCGCAGGGAAGGAAGGGTGCTTGCTTGATGAACTGCGTGGCAAAAGCTGGTGTTGATGCTGGCCGGGGCTGCTGGCTCACCAGAAGGTCTCATGTCTGCAAAATTTAAATCTAGGGCTAAATTTAAACACCAAAATGTAGCTTTTACAAGCCCAGACAATAGCCCAGCCCTCATCTCCAGTGGCTGCTCTAGCCAGCCCTCCCTTTGGCAAGGAAGAAGCTTTTGTTTTCCTAGGACTCCGGGCCAGCTTGGAATAATAACACCAGCGAAACCCTCCCTGTCCCAGCACAATGAAGCAGAGCTCTCAATTCCCAGATGTGCAGGAGGGAAGTGCCCAGCGTGTCTCTTCCTGACACTTCCCTTCCAGATGTGGAGTGGCAGGGAGCCGGAGGCAGCCCGTTGCCAGCCGGGAAGTGGGCTGGGGAGCGGGCAGTGGAGTTTTCCTTTGGAAACCCTCTGCATCTCGCTGCTCGCGGTCGGGGGAAGTGGTTTGGGCTGCCCTGCCAGCTATTCAGCTGGTTTGCAACAGCTTGAGTGGGCTCCTTCTGTGCTGCAGCGAGGAAGTGCTCCTCCAGCAAAAGGTGATGATGCCTTCCATCCCAGATGCGTCTTCCTCCTCAAGCAGCCCGCGGTCCCCATCTTCTCCTCCTCAAGCAGCCCGCGGTCCCCATCTTCTCCTGAGCAACACCAGTAGGGCTGGACTCTATTAAAACTACTGCAAACAACTTGATGGGACAGAGATCCATTAGCAGGAGACCTATCACCCTGCTTAGTCCTTATGTCCCAAGGACAGGGGTCAACATGAAGCCACTTCATGCATGGCACCTCATGCCAAAGTTGTGATGAGCAAGTTCTAAGTGAGCTAGTAGCCTCGTGGGACAAATTTGGAGATTGGAGCCTGTCCCTTGGGATGAGGTCGGGGTGTTTCTGGTTTGGCTGGCCCATGAAATGTGCCTTCTATGGGCAGTGCCCCGGGCAGAGGGATTCAGGCAGCGCTGGAGGGGGCTGCCCGTGGGCACAGCTGCCTCTCATGGTTCCGGCGGGTGATGCAAGCCAGGGTATCGTATCGTGTGACCCGGTTTGGCCGTACCTACCCGGTGGAAAATTCCTGCCCATGGGCAACGTCCTTCTGCCTTTATTTTTAAGCAGTTCGCTCAGGCTGCAGCTAACGCACGGAGATAATGGGTGCTGACGGGAGACTGGCTGCTAATTGGGTTTTTGCCTGGGCTTACATGATATTTGTAATTAAAGGAAGGTGGGAGGGGGGTTTGGTGGAGGAAGGGGACAAAAAGCACGCAGATGTGATGGGAGAGACCAAGCTTGCAGAGGAGCTGGGGCTCTCCGTGGGGGTCACAGGAAGGGATGCTTACGCTAAAAGTCAGCGTCGAGATTACTCATATCCCTGGCATCAGCGTGGGTTCCCTCCCAACTGTCAGTGTGCCGGGGAGGCTGGGGACAGGGTGTTCTCGCGTGTGGGATGGAGGTGCAGACCCCACACGATATCAGAACTGATCCATCCCCATGGGGCAACAGTGCTGAGCACTGGGAGAGGCCAGCTTAAATTTAGGGGTGCTCATGGCTCCCTGCTCTTCCTTTTCACATCCTTCCCTTTCGCTTTTCCCTTCATGTTTATGTAGCAGTACTCACCGCTCGTGTTCCCAGAGCCCACCCATTTGGGCTGAATGCTGTGCTGACACTTTGCAAATCCAGCCACTTATTTTCAAAGCTTTTTTTTTTCCCAAATTGAATTTTCCACTGGGTAGCAGGACTGTTTGTTTGGCTCTTTGGTTACAAGGGGAAAAATGTACACCAGGAAAAAAACCCAGTAGGTGTAGGTTAACTTTGAGCTTGAAGCTGTTTCACTTGCCATGAAGTGCAGGTGTCTCAAGTCAAAGATGTGCAGGAGTCTTAGCAAGATTAGATCTTGTAGTTTGTCTTCCTGAATGTGTAAATATATCTGAGGGAAACCTTTGCCCTGATGGCAGGTCAGGAGAGCTTCCAAAAAGAAATCTTGAGTAAAAATAGAAAGATTTGGACACACAAAACCATCCGAAAGTTGTAAACAACCTGTCTTAAGAAGGGATGCATTTAAAGCAAATCGGTGAGCAAGCAATCTCAGGAGCCCTGTGGAGCTGCTGGATGCCTGAAGTCTCACGCTGGAAGATGTGACACAAATGAGGGCAGTTCAAATGGGGCATCAGGTAAAGAGCAGCTATGGGTGATGCTGTGTCGAAAAGGGAGGGAGAATAAATGTTTTAATTCTTCACTATGAGGCTGGTGAGGCACTGGAACAGGTTGCCCAGGGAAGCTGTGGAGGCCCCCTCCCTGGCAGTGTTCAAGGCCAGGTTGGATGAGCTCTGAGCAACCTGGTCTGGTGGAAGATGTCCCTGCCCATGGCAGGGGGGTTGGAACCAGATGATCTTTAAGGTCCCTTCCAACCCAAACTGTTCTATGATTCTATACCAGGCCATAAAGCCAGGGCTGTCCTCCTGACTGGAGCTGCTTATTGCTTGATGCTGGAGATGCAATCCCCATCCAGAGCGGCTCACGTGCAAACAGGGTGTGCAGGCTGAGGAGCGCTTTGAACCAGCATCTGCAAGCACTCCTCTCCCTCTGTCCTGCACTGCTGGGCTCAGAGGCACGGAGGGGCTCGGGGAAGGGGCAGTGTGAGCAAGCTAGCAGCGAGCTGTGTCCTCAGTGTAGAGGCTGAAGGAGGAGGATCTCAAAGCAGAGGCACAGTTCCCATCTGGGCCGACCTTTCCCATTTCTCAGGGATGTCACTGGGATGTTAGCAAGGATGCAGGAGAGGCTGGCTGGGGGAAGTCCAAGTGGCTGCTTTCCCCAGGCTCCCCAGCAGTGATGTATCTGCCCACTTCCAGCCCTTCTGCCCAGCGTCCCATCCCGCTGCAGTGGCACGCCAACAAGAAGATCCCCAGTAGAGTGTTATCACCAAGGGGTGGGTGGTAGCCCCAAGTCACCCTGCCATCTCAGCAAGTCGGCTGGCCCAGATATGAAAGAAAAACAGAGGTGGGACCTACAGACCCAGCAACTGCCATCCCAAAACCTGCTGGCAGGGAGAAGCGGTGTTGGTAGGGCGGCAGAAACAGCCTGAACTCTGTCCAGGAGGATGCCTTCAGGTGCTGTGCAGGGATGATTCCCAGACTGAGTTTCTGGGTAGCAGAGTGCAGTGTCAGAGGTGCGTGGTGTGTCCGTGCACAGCCCAGGGGAGGGGGAGAAAATCTTCCTCCTCTACCTCTTCCTCCAGCCCTGTCTGCCAGATGGTCTTGCAGCATCCTCTGCTGTATGAAGCTCAGTGCCCTGGGTCTGGACGCTGCTGTCGAGCGGCTGGGTTTGCAAGTGATGCTCAGGGTTTGCAACAGACTCACACCCTGTTTCCCTGCATGGGTAAAGAGTTCATAGAACACTTAGAGAGTCTGGATTCCAGGAATTTATTCATCCCAGTGTGGCTGGCCAGGGCTCCAGTGTCACCCAAGCAAACCGATGGCACAGGGTGGAGGAAACCCAGCATTTAACCGTCCCATCAAAGGTTTGGAGACCTCCGGCATCTCCAGCAGGTCCACCACCTCTGCTTTAAGTTAAGAGACAGGAAAAGTTAAAGAGAGTTAAGATGAGAGGAAAAAGAGTCAAAGAAGGGATGGGGCCAGCCCCGTACTGGAGACGGGAGTCGTGTGGCCAGGGGAGGAGGAGGAGGAGAGTGAGGAAGGGGGTGGCTGCTCCCTGCCAGCCGCTTGGGTAATACTGGGGGTGGTCACGTGCGGAGAGCTGCTTCTGGCACAGCCTGTGTGTTTGTGCGGCAACGGCGAGGGGGTGCGAAATCAGCTCCCGCTTCCAGGAATCCTCCCAGCACAGGATACGTGTCGGGGAGCTGGTAAACATGATCCAGCCGCTGGCCTGTAACTCAATCGGCTCCCTGCATTAGCTGCTCCCTGCCTGGGACCTCGCTACCCTGATGGCTTCTCAGGGTGGCGGGGCACAGGACGCCATGTCCCAGGGCATGGGGCATTGCCGGTGAAGGGTCAGGAGTGACGGGAAACGTGGAGGGGAGCTTGCACCAAGTGTCTAGGGACAGGGCAGCTTCTCCAGTCCAGGGCGGGTAGATGTTCCTTGGGTGCAGCCCAGGTCCAGCTGCTGCTTTCAAATCCTCTCCAGGCTCAACCACGGGCTCACGAAATCAGAAATAACCACTTGGCTGAGGAGCAAACATCTCCCCGGAGCTCCCCTTCCCCACCTCCCCGTCCCGGGAGCAGTGGGTGACAGCCTGCACCCATTCACAGATAACACCGGCTCTCCTGCGCCGGCTGCCAGCACGCCTCGAGCTGCTCCTCATCTGCCAGCTCGCAAAAATAAATCTCGCTGGGGCTTTTGGCTCCCCCTCCCCTGCCTCTCGGGAGAGCTTGTTTATTGCTGGGCGCAGGGAAACCATGAACTCCACTGCCTGCCGTCCCCTTCGGCTCCCCGTCCCTGGTGGGCTGGCATGGGGACACCCGCTGCTGTGCGGGGGTGAAGGCAGCGTGCCCGGGTCCTGATTTTGCTGTGTCCCCGGCTGCGAGAGGAAGGCAGTGAGAAAGGGGTTTTGCAATCACGACAAGTTATATTAATTAGACCAGCATCGGCCTTATGAATGGTTTCTGCTGACAACTTCAACGTGGGTGTGGAGTATTGATGAGCCAGAGCATGAGACCTGGGGAGGTAGGAATGGGCATGAAATTAGCTAATATGGAGCATAAAGCCATGCAGGTGAGGATGGGGAAGATGAGCTCCTGCTGCTGCTTCAAGGCTTGTCCGAAGTGGCAGAGGATGAGACGTCTGGGGACAAGGACACCATGGGGTTGAGATGTTCTCAGTTGGGTGAGGATGGGGACCCCACAGCACGAGGGACCACCATGCACCCTGCACCCAGCCTGGCCTGCCTGCAGCAGATGGCTTTGGATGAGGGGGGCAATGAGGTGGTCGGAGGGGTGGTAGAGCCCAGGGGAGATGGAAGAGCTTGGCTGGTCTGGCTTAGCAAAGCAGGGAGCATGAGGGGGACACAGAGCCTGCCCACTCCCAACCACACGCCTTCAGCAAATTGGCCCAAATCAATCTCTAAACATATTTTTCAACTGAGACCAGGGAAGAATAGGGTCTGGCCTTTTTTTTTAGCCCTCACCTTAATTTCTTTCACAAAGGTGGACACAACCAGGGGAGGCAGGGGCTGGCTGAGCAGCCCTCTGCGGGAAACAGGGTGGGTTTCATGCTGCCCGCTGGTTTATTTGTATTTTTAGAGCGTGCCACAGGCGCGAGGTCACCAAACTGACTGAAATTCCACCCCGGAGCCCAGAGCAGCTCCCTGTCCCCATCCCGCTCCTCGGGGACAGGCTGGAGTCAACAGCTGAGCCGAGGTTCAAGTGTCCCGGCCACGGCAGTGCCCGGCTGCGGCAACGGGCTCGGAGCAGCTGGGTGGGTGTGTGCTGGGGCTGCGGGTGGAATTGATGGGGACCAGCAAGGCTGTGGGCAGAGGACAGCCCTCCTGCTTTTATTGCTTCTGGGAGTGAGGGTCTGGCCGTGCCGTGCTGGAGACCCCATCTCAGGGTGGCACAGGGTGCCCAAGGGCTCTGTCCTGAGGCTTCTCGGGAGCTGAATACGTTGAAGAGAAAGCCAGGGTGTATCATGCTAGCTCGATGGAGCAATGAGTTGGCTATATGGTGAGTCAAAAGCTGGGGAGGGACGGAAAAAACCCCTAGCAAATGGGAATGTGTGGGGACTTAAAATGACACAGCACATATTGACAACACACCTCGGGTCTCTTCTTCATCTCCAGCAACGAAGTGATGCATCCTGCTAGGGCCTGGGCTCGGCAGCGAGTGAGTCAGGCGGGCAGGAGTCCGACCTCTTGAATCACTGCTGGCAGCGCTGCCGGACACAGGCTCGGCGCCGGGAGCATCCCCTGCCCGCTTGCACTGCAAAGGGGTGATGGAGTCAGGGGAAAATCATCAAGAGTATGAGCTAAACCTGAAATAAAGAGAGAAACTGTCCCCTGGGATGCTGGCCCGACAGGGAAGTGCAGCAGGAGATGCTCCCAGGAAGAGCGGGAAGATCCTCACTTTAAGGCAGCCAATTTGCCCAGCAATTAGGACAAGCAAGACATGCTCAAAGTCGTTGATTGAGAGCTTGCTCCTCATGAGGTGTGAAACATCTTCCTCTGCTTTTTCTGGTGATGTTCTAGGAGGTGGTTTTCCCTGCCTGAGCTACCCAAATGCTTGGCATCAGCCAGTTCAGGTGGCCCGAGCACTCAGTGGTGTTCACATACGCAGGGAGGCCGTTGCTTTTGTCCGGAGACGCTGATGGGAGTCAGCAGGACCAACACTGAGGCTTGAATCTCAGAGGTAGTGACGAGGAGCCCTGCGGGAGGGAGCTGAACCTTGCTGTTATTGCGAGAAACACGGCGAAGCCTTTGGCTGCCCGGGCTGCTGCGTGGCACTTTGAGGGCTTGCATCGGGGACGAACGTACCCTGTTATGCATGGTCTGTCGCTTCATTAGCCTGCCCTTTAATCTCAGACCCGGGGACTCTTTTCTGAGACGTCCTTCCCTGGTGTGGTGGCACAGGATGATGGTTTGCAGAGAGGGTGGCCTGGCTCTGCTGGGCAGGAGAGTGGTTAAGGGATGCCCCACGGGCACGCTGAGCCCCTTCTGCCCATCCACACTGAGAGCAAGGGTTCCCCTCCATCCTGTGCCCACACCTCACCTCCAATGCACTACACTTTTGGGGTGATTTCTTCCCTCTAACGCACAGTGCAGTGCCTGCTTGCACCTCCTGAGTGCCATGCTGCCAGTCCACGGCTCTGCTCTGGGGCATCTCCTCTGTTTTTATCCCCCGACCTTCTCAGGGATTCATCCTCTTTTTCTCCAAAGCAGGCTGCTTCCCCTCATAGGAAGCACCCAGCCACCAGCAGCTGAAGCCTCGCTTGCTGTTCCTTATGCACGAAACTTTCCACTTGTGCTTTTGGCCTTTCCATCCGAGGGAAGCACCTGCTTTCCCCAGCCTCTCGCTTGCAGAAGCGTGCGGGAAACGTCTGCCCTCCTGTGTTCAAAGTCCCCTCCAAAGAGAAGCCAAGGACCTCATGGAGTAAATATTTTCCATGACATCTCCTTCCAACGTCTCCTTTCGGGCTCTGCACCTAGAGCTGACTCGGCTTCTGGATTTGCAGCCAGCCTGCCTGAGCGCCACTGGTGCTGGGAATGGGGTTGGATTCTGCCCTCTCCTTGCTTCCCTGCATGTCCCCATGCCATGTCACTGCCTTGCAGGTTTCAGTGACCTCTCTGGACTCCCCTCAAGGGACTTTGCTGGCAAATGAGGTGGCTCATGGGCCAGCGCTGCTCTGAATCCTGCCGGTTTCTCCAACACCTCCCCTTGCCCACTCGCAGCTGAAACACGCTTGTGGTTATGGGCTGCTGCCAAGCCAGCTGGGATGCTGCAGGCAGCAGCCTTCGAGCTGGCACAAAGCACCGGGGGGCCAGAGGTGGGATGCTTCTGAGGCTGTTTTGAACCGGAGCAACTTGTCACCAGGCAAAGGAGGGGACACTTACTGATTCCGCATCCTTGCTGCTCGCCCAGCTGAATGAGAAGCGGTGGGGGATCCAGCAGGTATTTTCCACCTCCAGCCTCTTACTGCTCTTGCTGTGTTGTTCCCCTACAGACTCCTTCCAATGACAGTGCTCTTTGCAAGGGGACAGTCACATCTGACACTGATCCCACATGGGTCTCAGCAGCTGGATTCACAATCACAGAATCACAGAATCACAGACGTTAGGGGTTGGAATGACCTCTGTGGGTCATCTAGTCCAACCGCCTGCCGAAGCAGGGTCACCCAGAGCAGGCTGCACAGGACCGCGTCCAGGCGGGTCTTGAATATCTCCAGAGAAGGAGACTCCACA